>Ga0209285_10000331_pt1 | contig 16679 bp, 14 predicted proteins | sample PPLLak3March2015_2_FD_187249 | JGI IMG/M metagenome (GOLD analysis project Ga0209285, IMG submission 187249) | Freshwater sediment microbial communities from Prairie Pothole Lake near Jamestown, North Dakota, USA - PPLs Lake P8 Core (3) Depth... | ecosystem: Environmental > Aquatic > Freshwater... | reverse complement strand
CAGAATGCACCCGTCTGGAATTCTTGCATGCCAGCCAGACCATCGATATCCAAACCGGGGATCCGGATTGGGATGCTGCCTTTGCATTGAGTCAGCGGTTGGCTTTCAGCCTGTTCTACCCGGCCAGCGATGACTTGCCATACCCAAGAGCTGTTCAAAGCCGCAGCCCGGATAAGGGTTACCTGCCGCCCGGCAAGTGGTTGGGGAGGACTCCCCTGGCAGATGGACAGTCTGCGCTGGAGAGTTATTACTTTGCCAGCCTGCTCCCCAACGTCCCTGGTTTGATGGAAGATGTGGTGCGGAACTTCACCTCCAACCAGGATGTCGAAGGATATATCCATGACCGTCCCGGCCTGGCAGGCCAGCAGGCGCGCTGGCTGTCGCCGCCGTTGCTGGCCCTCCAGTCATGGAAAGTTTATGAAAGCAGGAAGGATGTGAATTTCATCGAAGATGTGTTCCCACGCCTGCTGGCTTACATGCAGGTCTGGTTGGATGCCGCCCACGACCGCGATCGGGATGGCTTCCCGGAGTGGGATCATCCCCTGCAAGCCGGTCTCGAAGACCACCCGGTTTTCGATCTCTGGCATGCGTGGGGGCGGGGGGCGGATATATCGTTTTTCGAGAGTCCGGCCCTGGCTGCCATGCTGTATTCCGAGTGCGGCGCGCTGATCCGGATGGCTGATTTGATCGGTGACCCCATCCAGCGTGAAAGGCTGGAGCGTATAGCAGAATCCCTGCAAAATGAAGTAGAGGAATGTTGGGATGCTGATGCAGCCATCTACCGCATGCGGGACCGCGATACGCATTACCGGCCTGCCTGGCAATCCTTGGGAACACAGACCGGCAGCGGGAAACTGGAGTTGAAGCAGGCCTTTCGGTTCCCCCGGCGCCTGCTGCTCCAGTTACGCATCCAGGATCCATCCTGCCGCCCGAAGATCACCCTGCGCGGCCGCGCCGGAGGCAAGCCTGCAAAGGAAGAACTCGTGCGGACGAGCATGCAATGGGGTGCCGGATGGGCAGCTTATACCAGCCGCAACTGCTTCACTCGCCTGGCACGGGTGGATGTGATGGGGATCGGTGTACAGGATGAGGTCGAGGTGAGCGTCCTGGGGTTCAATATCGAAGACCAGACCCTCCTCCTGCCATTATGGGCGGGCATCCCGCACCCGCGCCGGGCGCAGACGATGGTCAGCCGCAGCCTGATGAACACCGAGCGGTTCTATCAGCCCTACGGGATTTCTGCATACCCCATCACGGATGGGGGAGATTGGCTGCCGCACACGGCAGAAGCGGATACCGTCTGGATGGGCGTGCATATGCCCTGGTGCCACTTGCTTGGGGAAGGATTGCTGGCTTATGGGTTGCGCGCCGAAGCAGCACAGTTGACTGTGCGGTTGATGGCGGGAATCATCCAAAATCTCAAGAAGCGGCATGCTTTCTACAGCACCTATCATGCCGGGAGTGGCGCCGGGATGGGGGAACAGAACGCCATTTCCGGCCTGGCCCCGCTCGGTTTATTCCTGGAAACACTGGGTGTCCGGTTGTTGGATGAGAAGAGCATCCGGCTGGAGGGGCAGAACCCATTCCCCTGGCCGATCACGGTGGCATACAGAGGGCTGAGTGTCGCCCGTTATGCCGATCACACCGATGTGACTTTCTTGGGCGGCGAGACCGTAACCGTAACCGATCCGACATCCTGCATCATCTCCCTTTCCTGAAAATCATCCTATTTGTTGGTTCAGATAAAATTCTTGGCAGCCATGACGAGAGGAACGGTTTTTATGGTATAAAGAATTTGAGTAACTTCTCAATAAATGGGGGAAGATGGGGGGTGTGTGGGCGGCTTCGACGCCCACACACCCCCCGCCCCCCAAGTTATTGAGATGATACGAGTTTGATATCAAACGATGGTGAGATGCGAATCACCCCCTATAAGGAGTTAGTCACATGAGGCAGAAACCCCGGAAGACAGTGGTGGCTGCTGCCCTGGGCGAGTGTGTTCATGTCGCTGGCATCATGAACTTTCTACGCCTGGCTGAATCCGCAGGCTGGCGAACAGTTTTCCTGGGCCCTGCGATGCCGATTGAGGAAGTGCTGATCACTGCACGCCGCGAGAAGGCCGATTTGGTTGGTGTTTCTTATCGCCTGACCCCCGAAACCGGCGAGCGTTTGCTGGGGGAATTCGCCGAAGCCGCGGATGAGTTGCGCTCTACTGGGGTGCGTTTTGCATTTGGCGGTACGCCTCCCGTAGCTGAACGAGTACGGGCATTGGGTTTCTTTGAACAGATCTTTGATGGGAACGAGCCAGCCGAGGCAGTGTTGGCTTACTTGAAGGGGGTAAAAGTAGATCATCAGGGAGAGGGGGATTTTCCCCAAACAACCATTGAACGAATCCTCTGGAAATCACCCTTTCCTCTCATCCGTCACCATTTCGGCCTCCCTACCATGCAAGACACAATCGAAGGGATTGCCGAGATCAGCGAAGCGCAGGTACTGGATGTTATCTCCTTGGGCATTGATCAGGATGCGCAGGAAAATTTCTTCCATCCCGAGCGACAGGAGCCACGCCGTAAAGGAGCAGGTGGCGTGCCAGTGCGGTCAGCCGAAGATTATCGAACTTTGTATGCAGCCAGCCGTTGCGGGAATTATCCGCTTATGCGAACATACTCGGGCACAGATGAATTCATCCGGCTGGCTGAGATGTATGTGGAAACGATCAACATTTCCTGGTGTGCCATTCCACTTTTCTGGTTCAACCAAATGGATGGACGCGGCCCCTGGAATCTGGAGGATTCCATCCGTCAACACCAGCAGGTGATGGCCTGGTATGGGGAGCGCGGCATCCCGGTCGAGTTGAACGAGCCGCATCATTGGGGGATGCGCGATGCTTCGGATGTTATCTTTGTGGTTTCGGCTTTCCTGGCGGCTTATAACGCCATGAAATTTGGCGTAAAAGATTACATCGCCCAGATGATGTTCAACAGTCCACCCGGCTTGTCGGATGCAATGGACCTGACAAAAATGCTTTCAACCCTGGATTTGATCGAGCCTTTGTCGGGGCCGGATTTCCGTATCTGGAGGCAGACCCGCATTGGGCTGCTCTCACATCCCCTCGATCAGGACGCGGCGCGCGGACACCTGGCTGCCAGCACCTACCTGCAGATGGCGCTCAAACCACACATCTATCATGTTGTTGGACATACGGAAGCGCATCACGCTGCCACTGCGGAGGATGTTATCGAGGCCAGCAAAATAGCCCGCCGCGCCATCGAGAATGCCTTGCACGGCGCCCCAGATATGACCCATGACCCGGCCATCCAGGAGCGCAGGGAGGAACTGGTGGCCGAGGCCAGGATTACGCTGGATGCGCTTCGCGCTCTAGCCGCTCCGGGCGTGGAGGATCCCTGGGTGGATGCGCCAACGCTGGCCCAAGCCGTACGCATCGGCATCCTGGATGCGCCGCACTTGCGGAATAATCCTTTCGCCCGAGGCTTGGATTCCACTCGCATCATCGATGGCGCAAGCGTCTCGGTCGATGAGGCCGGCCATTTTCTTCCCGAAACAAAACGTCTCGGATTATTACCGAAGGAGGTAGAACGATGAAAACCACCAAATACACGGTTATCGGCGCTGGGCATGGCGGAAAGGCTATGGCTGCGCACCTGGCCTTGATGGGCTTCAGGGTCACCCTATTCAATCGGACCGCAGACCATGTCATGGTTCTTCGCAAGCGCGGCGGCATTGAACTGGAAAGTGAAGAAGGCGGGCCGCACGGTTTTGCAAAACTTGCCAAAGTAACTTCTGATATGGGAGAAGCCTTGAAGGATGCCGCGATCATCATGGTAGTTGTTCCTTCCTCCGCACACGCCGACATTGCCCGGTTGGTTGCGCCGCATCTCAAGAAGGGGCAGATTGTCATCCTGCACCCTGGTCGTACCTGCGGAGCGATCGAGTTCACCAAGGTTATTGGCGACAACGGCTGCAAGGCGGATGTGACGGTGGCGGAGGCGGAGACTTTCATCTACGCCAGCCGCTCCGATGGCCCGGCGCAGGCGCGCATCTTCCGTATCAAGGAAGCTGTACCGCTGGCTGCCCTGCCGGCAACACGTACCCAACAAGTGCTGGATGCCATAGCACCCGCCTACCCGCAGTTCATCGATGGTGTCAATGTTTTGCAGACAGGATTGAACAACATGGGGGCGATATTCCACCCGGCACTCACTTTGCTGAACGCCGGCTGGATCGAAGCCACACACGGCGATTACCAGTTCTACATCGACGGCGTTACACCTGCGGTGGCGCGTGTCTTGGAAGTTCTCGACCGGGAGCGTGTTACGATTGCCTCTTCATTGGGGATTCGCGCCCGCACTGCGCTGGAATGGCTGAAACTGGCTTATGATACGGTTGGGGAGGATTTGCACGAGGCCATTCATAACCAGCCTGGCTACTACGGTATCAAAGCCCCACCGACTTTGAATCACCGTTACATCTTCGAGGATATTCCCATGAGCCTGGTACCCATGGCTTCACTCGGGGAAAGATACGGTGTCTCTGTGCGAGGTATGGATGCCATCATCCGTCTGGCTTGCATCGTTCACCGAACCGATTACTGGAGGCGTGGCCGCACGCTGGATAAGTTGGGCATTAATGATCTGAGTGTTGGCGAATTGACGAGATATGTCAACGAAGGGGTATTGGATTAAGAGAATGCCATGAGCGATCTCGATGTTGATCTTTATACGTGGGTGATCCTGCCCCTGCTCATCTTTACCGTCCAAGTCGTGGATGTAACCCTTGGCACATACACATTACCTTCGTGGCTCTCTGGGAGTTGCCGTGATGGATGGAAAGATATGGGGGTATGGGGCGGGCGAAGCCCGCCCCATACCCCCAATTTCCTCCCGCTTCCGGCGATTCCCAAAGAACCACCTTCGTTTCGCGCAGCAGGAAATATCTTGTACAGTACAATAGAGATCTATGCAGGCAACATCCCATACCTACCAACCTAGAGTAGAGTATCCGGATGAGTCGGTATTGATTGTGGAAGATTCTGTGCCGTATTTGGCGTCGAATACTTTAGAGGAATAGGAATTTGGATCAAGAATTTCTCCTGGTTGAAGAAGTCATCATTGGCCTTCTCCTGATTGCATCGCTTGTCGCGGTTGCAGCCAACCGCTATCGCCTGCCATATACCGTTGGCCTGGTGTTGATCGGCCTTGCTCTGACCGTTGTCCCGGAACTCCCCATTCGGCTTACATCTGATATCATCCTGGCGGTATTGGTGCCGCCGCTCCTGTTCGAAGCTGCTTTCCATCTCAACCTGGAGGATCTCAAGCGCGACCTCGGTTTCATATTGTTATTGGCTGTGCCGGGCGTGATCATCACCACATTGGTTGTAGGTGGGATCATCCGTTGGGGGACAGGCATGGAAACTCGATATGCAATGATCTTTGGAGCGTTGATCGCTGCGACGGATCCGGTGGCGGTGGTTGCCCTCTTCCGCCGCCTGGGTGTGCCCAAACGACTGCAGGTTCTCCTGGAAGGTGAGAGCCTGTTCAACGATGGGACTGCAGTTGTCATCTTTGTTCTGATGCTTGCACTGGCGCCTGGTGTCAATCAGGATATATTTAGCATCCTTGATGTTTCCGGGAATAACGCAATTGATGTGGTGGATGTGATTGCAACATTCCTGATGGTTGCCGGCGGTGGGGTGCTGGTCGGTATTGTGCTGGGGATGGCCATCTCCCAGCTCATCGGTCGGATCGATAATCCGCTGGCTGAGACCACCCTCACTACTGTATTAGCTTTTGGTTCTTACCTGGTTGCAGAAACTTTGGGCGTCAGCGGTGTGCTGGCCGTGGTGGCAGCTGGCATCCTAAACGGGAATGTGGGGCCGCGCGGCATGTCCGCCACCACCCGCGTGGTGGTCTTCAATTTCTGGGAATATGCCGCCTTCCTGATGAACTCCATGATCTTTTTACTCATTGGCTTGAGCGTTCAGATCAACGAACTTTTTAAGTACAGGTGGGAAATTGCAGTTGCGATCCTGGCCGTTCTGGTTGCACGGTTGGTGAGCATCTATGGGTTTTCCTTGTTCGCCAGTACGATACCTGGCAAATGGCGTCATATCCTGTACTGGGGCGGACTGCGCGGCGCGATTGCCCTGGCACTGGTATTGATCCTGCCGGAAACCGGCCTGCTTCCAGGTATTATCAGCCAGATCAAGGCTATGGCTTTTGGCGTGGTGCTGTTCACCCTGATCGTTCAGGGCTTTAGCATGGCCCCGCTTGTCAAGCGGCTGAAGATCATTCAGCGTTCACATTTTCAAGAGGAATACGAACGCCGCCATGCCCGCTTCGTTGCCAGCCGTTCTGCGCACGATTACCTGCGGCGCATGTCCCAGCAAGGATTGATCTCCGAGCATACCTGGCAGCGCCTCTCTTCGCTAATGGAACGCCAGAGTGAAACCCTGGTTGATGCGGTGCGAGAGGTGGTTACTTCGGATCCTACTGTGGAGACCGAAGAACTGGATACCGCCCGGCGTGAAGCCTTGCGTGCCCAGCGCAGCGCATTGACCGGCCTCCTGCGGGATGGAATCATCTCCGAAGAGACTTATACCCAACTGGTCAGCGAAGTGGATTTCGCCCTTACCGAGCCGAACCTAACCTGGCCCGAACTCCTGCGGAATGGTGCCGCGCCAGCATTGGAAGTAAGGCGCTTGATGGCGGTGGTCATCCAGGAGACGGATGTCGAAAATGCGATCAGTGCGATGAATAAAGTGGGGTTCACGGTTTCCCGCATGCAGAGTTCGGGCGGCTTCCTGCGCCGCCGTAATGTGACGCTGTTGATCGGCCTGCCGGAAGGCCGCGAAGAATCAGCCGTCAAGGTGCTCCGCAGTAGCTGCCGGCAACGGGTTGAATTTGCCTCCTCGCTCTGGCGTGATTTACCCATGTTATCCCCTACCCGTGTTACGGTGGGCGGTGCTGCCATATTCGTTTTTGAGGTTGAATTCTATGAAGAATTCTAGTAATATGAGATTGATCATTGCCGTGGTACGCGATGCCGACAGCGAATCCATCCTGAAGGTGCTGCTCAAGGATGGGTACCGGGTGACGCGTATCTCCTCCACGGGCGGCCTCCTGCGACGCGGCAACGCGACATTGTTGCTTGGTGTGGAGGTTGATAAGGTCAAGACAGCGATCCAGATGATCCGCGAGAACAGCGCCCCGGCCATCGATCCCGGCCTCAAGCGGGCGACGATCTTCGTGCTGAAAGTGGACCGTTTCGAACAACTGGACTGAGAAAGATCCGGAAAGGTGGTGCCAATGAGTAATCCCATTCGACTTCTGATGATGGCGGTTGTCCAGGAGCAGGACGCCGACCTGGTGGTGCGCGCCCTGGGCCTGCTCGAAGCGCCAGTCATCCACCTGGCCAGCACCGGCGGCTTCCTGGGCCGGCGGAATGCCACTCTGTTGATCGGCCTTCCGGAGGGGTCGGAAGAGAAGGTGATTGCTGCCATGCAAAAATCCTGCCGCCAGCGGGTTGAATACCTGGCCATGCCGCTGGAAGGCTCGCCCATGCCGCTGCCCACCCCGGTCCCGGTGACGGTTGGCGGTGCAACCATCTTCGCCATCCCGGTGGAACGATTCGAGGAGTTCTAAGATGAAACTGGTAATTGCCATTCTAAAGGATGCTGATTCGGATGCTGTCATCCAGGCCCTGACCTCGGCCCAATTCCGCGTCACGCGCATTGCCTCGACCGGCGGCCTGCTGCGCCGGGGCGTGGCCACCCTGCTGGTGGGCGTGGAAGATGAGAAAGTGGATGCCGCCATCGTAGTGATCCGCGCCAGCACGCCGGAACCGCCCCCCAACGAGAAACGCGCCACCGTCTTCGTGGTGGATGTGGCCCGGCATATACAGGTTTAGCAGTTATGGGCTTGGTGGGGTGGGTTTTGCCATTATGTTTGGGTACCCGCTGGCCTACGGCCTGACCGCTTTCGGTTACTCCCTGCGCTTTGTCCGGCAGCGGTTACGCTAAAGGGATTTTGCCCATGCGGCTTACCGCTGATCCAAACCGATAGGCTAACCATATGGATATTAGTAAATCTTGCAATTTGGATTGATTATGGATGATCCTAAATATGACCCAGTGATCGATTGGAATGGATTCTTTGAAGAGATACAAAACGAATCCCCAAGAGCAGCGGTTATTATCGCTAGCTTCGTGCGTCGCACCAGACGGGTGGGAGAATCCCCTTGATCCGGTGGAATGCCATCGAGCCGGTTTATCCCGTTAAAAAAGGTGCGACGCACCCCACACGCTCACCCCAGACGGAGTTATCGATCAGGCGGGTCTTGCCGATGTAGACCGCCATCCTGACCAGGTTTCATAGCGGGCTCCTGTTTTGCCCGAAAAATGATGGTATCAATAAGATGTCGACAGGCTCAATTTTCCAACTCAACCCAAGGGCTCGCCATCCTGATCAGGTACACTGGACGCTCGCTCCGCTCGCGCCGGTGAGCCAAACTGTTAATCACCTCACCCGATCGAAAAACGAAGGGAATTAGCACATGAAAAGGGAAATCAGCATCATACAACCCGAGTATCTTATCGAAGATTGGCCTGGCAAATATGATGTTTTCTCCTGGCTCGAATACATCGTCAGCGTACCTAATCCCATCTTTTTCGTCACAACGCGTAAGGAAAACGGCGCACCGAATGCCAATCTAAGTTCGTGGGGATTGTTGACCGGAGAAAAAGGCAATTACTCATCCTTGCTGGCGCTCCTGGATAACTCACATACCTACCAAAATATTCTACGGGAAGGCGAGTGGTGTGTTTGTTTTCCATCCTTCCAACACTATCGTCAATGTTTCGAGACCATTCGTCTTAATCAACCAGAGAACGACGAAATAACCGATGCAGGATTGACCGTCGAGCTGCCAAAGAGTGTCCAGGCTCCCCGCATTGCCGAATGCTCGGTAAACCTGGAATGCCGCCTGGAGTGGCACCATCCGCTTTATGAAAATAGTCGTTGGCACCTTTTCGCTGGGCGGGTAACCCATCTGGCTATGGATGAATCTGTGATGGTACCTGATCCTGTTGAACGAATGCGGATCATGGAACTGATGTACAATATTAGAAGTACAGTCCATCCAATGACCGGGGAGCAGTATGGTCCAAACACTTTAGGGTTACTGAGCAGGGTGGAAGATATATTCGGTAAACGAGAACATTAGAAAGACGGCGGTTAGCACCGGCTCCAAAGATCTGGATGCTTGTCGATTGAGAAAAAATTAATCCAAAAAATGGCAGTACCGCATAACTTACTACGGGCAATTGATTGCGGCTCTGGTCCGGCATAAAATCCATCCTTCGGTGAATTTATTCCTTAAATTTCGGCTGTTTCAGGGATGTTTTTGTCTTTTGCATTTCAAGGTGTGTCCCACTACCAGTGCCATAGTAACTTATGCGGTATTGCAAAAAATGAGGAGGCTGAGGCACAATGGAAGAGCATTATTACAGATGCAAACAGGTTCTCGAAGAGATACTGGCGAAACAGGGCTTTACAGCGCAAGCCGAGAGTTCTGCCGGGCTGGGCCGGAGCATATATTTTGAAAAAGATGCGCTTCGGGTTTGGTGGCTATTTGACCTGAGAGATCAAATGCTCATGCTTCGGGTGACAAAGGATAATAAAACAGTCGGCCAGGCATATTTTTATAGTGGTGAGAAATTGGAAAGCGAACTCATCGCAAAACTGGATGAATTGCTGAGCGCTCAGGGAATTGATATTCCGGAGCAGTAAAAGGAAAGCCATTTGTAACTTCTCAATAAACAGGGGAAGATGGGGGGTGTGTGGGCGGCTTCGCCGCCCACACCACCCCCCGCCCCCCAAGTTATTGAGATGATACAGCCATTTCTCCCAAAAGCTTCCTGGCAAGTTTGTTGGGTAGCAAGTCATCCAAATAGGTTCTTGTTCGTGCGTCGCACCAAACGGGTTGGAGGATCCCCTTGATCCGGTGGAATGCCATCGAGCCGGTTTATCCCGTTAAAAAAGGTGCGACGCACCCCGCAGGCTTACCCCAGCACGAAGTTGTCGATCAGGCGGGTCTTGCCAATGTAGACCGCCATCAACAGCAGCGCCTTCCCCCGAAAGGTATCCAATTCCTCGAGCGTATCATAATCGGCGCAGGAAACATACTGCATCGTCGCCAGCGGCTCGGCCTGGATGATCCCGGCCATCAAGTGGCGTAGCGTTCCAGCATCTTTTTCCCCTGAATCGAAAGCATCTTTGGCGGCATTGAGGGCGCGGTAAAGCACCGTGGCCGCCTGGCGTTCCTCCGGGCTGAGATACGAATTGCGGCTGGACATGGCCAGCCCGTCCGCTTCACGCACGGTGGGGCAGACGATGATCTCGATGGGGAAATCCAGGTCGGTGGTCATGCGCCGGATGACGGCCGCCTGCTGGGCATCCTTCTGGCCGAAGTAGGCCCTTTGCGGCTGGACAACGTTGAACAATTTGGCGACCACGGTGGTCACACCGCGGAAGTGGCCGGGGCGCACGGAACCTTCCAGGGGGGTGGCCAGCCCATCGACTTCGACCCAGGTTTGGTATCCGGGCGGGTACATCATCTCGGGCGTGGGAGTCCACACCAGGTCCGGGGTGAGCGGTTGCAGCAGGTTCAGGTCACGTTCCAGGTCACGCGGATATTTCGAAAGGTCTTCGTTCTGCCCGAACTGGGTCGGGTTCACGAAGATACTGACGGTCACACTGGCGCATTCCTCCCGGGCGCGCCGAACCAGGGAAAGGTGTCCCTCGTGCAGGTAGCCCATGGTTGGCACAAAGCCAACCGGCTGGGGAAGGGAATTTCGCGCCATTCGTAATTCGGGGATGGAAGAGATTGTTTTCATGATCACACCCAAAGATATTATATCGTGCGAGGAATCAAACTGAATATTGCCAGGCCATTTACCCCTTGAAAACGAGAGAACAACAGGTCAATGCCCCCTCGGCCTTCGCCAGTTCGGATTGATCCACCAGGATGGGATGGATGCCAACCGCCGCCAGGCGTTCGATTGTTTTTGGGAAGGCAGGCTGGTAAATGACAGCTCGACCGATCTTGAGGGCATTGGCTGCATAGGGTTCAGTGGGATCGATCTCGATGAAATCCATGTGCGGGAAAATTTTCTTATCCACCCAGGCCGGGTTGATGAGCAGGGTATCCTCCGCCACCTGGGTAACGGCCGATTTCAGGTGCAGGCAGCCACTCACCGGAACGCCATGTACGCTGTAACCGTATGGCTTCACGAACTCTTGCATTTGTTCAATGGCGGATTGGTTCGAGCGCGTTGTCAGCCCAACATAGATGTTTTTGCCAACGGTGAGCACATCACCGCCATCGACTGTGCCGGGTGCCTGGATGGTGGATGGTTCGCGGTAGGGAGCAAGGGCAGCCGCAATCGACGCAGTTTCCGGGCGGCGCGATCCAGCCCCGGGACGGGTGATGATGGCGCATTCATCCAGCACGATGGCGCAATCTTCCACAAAAACCGAATCGGGCAGGTCCGGTTCTTCGGGCAGGGAAAGCACCGCCAACCCCAGTTCTTGCAGGATCTCTTCGTATTGGCGGTGCTGCTGGCGCGCCAGACCAATATCGATAGGGGTGCGTTCCATATGGGTTAGCTCACAGGCCACAATGGAACGGCTGACTTTGCGGGTGATGGCAATGAGCATCTTAACCTTACTGATCTGTGTTTATCTGTGGCTAAAACCGCAGATGCTTGACGGTCAAACCATCGTTGATGATTTCCTTGAGCGAATCGATCCCGACTTGCAGGTGCAGATCAACGAATTCCTGGGTCACCTTGCGGTCGCTTTCAGCGGTCTTGATTCCTTCCGGTGTCATCGGCTGGTCGGAGACGAGCAGCAATGCCCCGGCCGGGATCTTGTTGTAGAAACCGGTGATGAAGATCGTGGCTGTTTCCATATCCACAGCCATGGCGCGGATGCGGCGCAGGTAGGCTTTGAACTCCTCATCGTGCTCCCATACCCGCCGGTTGGTGGAATAGACTGTCCCCGTCCAGTAGTCGCGCTGGCAGTTGCGGATGGTGGTCGAGACGGCTTTCTGCAGGTTGAAGGCGGGCAGTGCCGGGACTTCGGGCGGAAAGTAGTCATTGGAAGTTCCTTCGCCTCGGATGGCAGCGATCGGCAGGATGAAATCCCCGATGCCGGGTTTTTCTTTCAGCCCGCCGCACTTGCCCAGGAAGAGCGCTGCTCTGGGTTTGATGGCAGATAACAAATCCATAACGGTGGCCGCGTTGGCTGAGCCCATCCCGAAGTTGATGATGGTGATATCGTCGGCGGTTGCGTTCGGCATGGGTTTGTCTGCACCCAGGATGGGGACATGATGCCATTCGGCAAACATTTCCACGTAGTTGCTGAAGTTGACCAGCAGGATGTACCTGCCGAATTCTTCCAATGCCAGGCCGGTGTAGCGCGGGAGCCAGTTGTTGACAATTTCATCTTTTGTTTTCATGTGCTCTTCTCTTTGTAAGCATGGAGGCGGTAGAACGGGATTTCCATTCCTCCCGTAACCTTCATTTTTTCAACAAGGGCTGTTGCCCATTCGCGGAAGCCGGTTTGTAATGCAGCGTTCGGAAAATGTTTTACCATTCGTTCCAGGCGAATGTGAAAGAAGCTGAGCACATCCATGCCGCTCAACAGGCTGGCATCTGACTGCCACTCAACTCCGGTGAATCCGGCTGCAAAGCACAGTTCTTTCAAATTCTCCGGGGTAAATTCATGGAAATGCTTTTCACCAGCGATGAGGAGAGCCGACTTCAGGATTTGCCATTTTTCTGCCCAAACCCCCTGTCTTGGGGTCTTTGCTAATTCGATCGGGAACTCCTCCTCGATAATTAACTCACCGCCCGGTTTAACTACTTTGTGGAAACGTGCCAACGCCTGCAAAGCCCCTCCCGCCTCAGCCTCGACTGCACATAACGTGTAATGACACACCAGATAATCGATCGAGTTTTCTCCAATGCCGTTCAATTGGCGCGCATCGGTGCGGATAAATCGAATATTGATTCCCTTGAGTTCTTCTCCCAAGGATGCAAAGTGTGCATCCGAAAGGTCGCTAACGATCAGTCGTGCACCTGGCTCCCTTTCAACCATTTTGGCAAGGAAGCGAGTTGTGTCCCCCCGTCCGCTACCCACTTCCAGGAGGGTTTTCCCATTCAAGTTCCGGCTGGAAATATCAAAAATTGGATTTGCCATGCTCTGTTTCCAATACTCGAATAACTCCAACTCACCTATTTCCAAAGATAGAGTTCCTGATACCAGTTTGCCCATTCTGCCAATTCTGGATATTGATCCAATTGGGCAGCATTCAGGATGTCACTTGATGCAAACTCAAAAAAACGGTCAGTATTATCCAACAATTGTTTGTATTGTCGAATACTCGATTCCAGTCTTTTATTTCCGGGGTGATGAACTACAGAGAAGTAAACTTTTCTGAATGGTTTCTGTTGTTTCTCAATCACAAGGGCCAGAAGTTGGTTGCGCCAAAGCTGATTCAAGCCTCCTTTGAATGGACATCCCTGATCATCAGGAAATCTCGAAACCGGAAACAAACTTGCCGCTTCTTTCGTGACTTCCCAATAGCGATAGGACTTCCCACTATGGTAATAGCACAACCCCGGATCTTCATAAACATCCCTGGCAGTTTCGCAACGATGTTCCCTGGTGCGTCCTTTGCTGGTTGCTGCTTTACAGATTGTGAATTCCGTTTCTGATAATTTGTGCTCGATCATCCATAGATTCAAATTGCCGGATCGATCATGGTAGGCTATGGCTATATCGGCATCTGTTCCAGTTGCAGGAGTGTGATCATTCAGGAAACCTTTTGGGTGATCGCAATATGGCTCTCCCCAGAATTCCAATTGGTAACCCTCATCCAATTCGCCGATGGCAATTGCTGCCAGATCAGGTTTAATCGCCCTAAGGATTTGAGCAGCTGTTTCTGGGTATTGCAAGATTGGAACGAATAGGTTAATACAGGCTGCCTGGGAACTTGCCATGTGACGAAAGAATTTGTGTTTCTTGAACCGTAGCGTCTGTACTTTTTCGCGTATGGATGGGAAAATATGAAGATAATCGTCAACGGAATCCGGAAAGATCAGATCGTTCGGCTGGCCTTTGAAATAGCCGGGTTCTTCGACGTGATGCGCTCGTTTCCATTTTGCAAGATGGATGTATAGATCTCGCTGGAAATCATTCATTTGGGACGGTAAAAAATAATCTTCTCCATCGAAAGTGTGTTTCATTTTGCCTCCCATACTTGATAGATTCCCAATTGCCCGTTCTCGCCATCCGAATGGAACGTTTCGCGAACTTGGAACCCGCTCACCGCGGCCAGGGCATCCAACTCCGCCTCATCGAAGTGATGCACGTATCGCAATCCCTCACCGCCGCGCCGCCAATCGAGCAGGTAATCGTTCGCATCCACATCCGCGGCCGAGAGTCCCGCCCGCTCCCAGGGCTGGATGCGCGCCCGTAATCTTTCACTGTTCAGGAACTGCCAGTTGGAATGGATGAAACGGCCCCTTGGCTCCAGAACGGCATGCACCTTATTCAGGATTTTCAAGCGCAGGGCTTCCGATGGAATATGGTGCAAGGTAGCAAAAGCAACGACAATATCGAATCGCTGACTCGCTGACTCGCTGATTCTTGTTTCCCAGTCACTTGTCAGATCCGCCTCCAGGAAAACAAGATTTGGGGGCAAACATCCTGTCTCCCGGAGCAGCGGCAGGCTGAAATCCAGGCCGATGTACGGGGCACGCTGGCCGCGCCGGGCCAGCAGCCGCGCCAGTTCACCGTTACCGCAGCCCAAGTCCAGGATCGAGTCATCGGGGGAAATCATCCCCATTACTCTCTTAACGCCGGGCTGTAACCTGCGGCGCGTGGCCGAGAAATCCGCCCCGAACGTCTGGTAGAATTGTCGGTTGAGTTCCAGTAATCGTTGAACGGTAACAGCATTCATATGGTCTCATTATATCTGTGTTCACTGGTGAATATCTGTGGTAAAGAAACGCGACTGGCATCAAACCCGCACACTGACCCCCGAAAAACTGGCCCAGGCCAGGCTTGCGCTGGATGAGATCCGGTCTGGTCGTCCGATCGCGGAAGCCGTGCGGCGGTATCCGTTGGCAGGCGGTCACCTGAGTAAATCCATGCTGGTGGCGGCTTATTATGACCTGGTCTCCAGCGGGGAGTGGGAGGATGATCCGGCGTTGCTGGCGCACATCCGTATGAAACCGGTGAGGACGCTTTCGGGTGTGACGACGGTCACCGTGTTGACCAAGCCTTATCCCTGCCCGGGCCAGTGCATCTTTTGCCCGGGCGATGTTCGCATGCCCAAATCCTACCTGCCGGATGAGCCGGGGGCCATGCGCGGCCTGGAGCACGGTTTCGATCCGTATGCCCAGGTGCAATCCCGCCTGCAGGCGTTGGAGGAAGTCGGCCATCCGACCGATAAGGTGGAACTGCTGATCCTGGGCGGAACGTGGAGTTCCTACCGGCGCGATTACCAGGAGTGGTTTGTCAGGCGCTGCTTCGAAGCCTTGAACGGGGATGGCAATGGAGAAAGCCCACAATCCTCAGCGGTAACATTGAGCGATGTGGAATCCAGCAACGAGACCGCTGCGCATCGGAATGTTGGCCTGGTGGTCGAGACACGCCCCGATGAGATCACCCCGGATGAAGTTCGTTGGCTGCGCCACCTGGGTGTGACCAAAATCCAGATGGGGGCGCAGAGTCTGGATGACAACATTCTATTGAAGAACAAGCGCGGCCATACCGTTGCCCGGCTGCACCAGGCGGTATCCCTGCTGCGGGCGGGAGGCTTCAAGATCGTTCTGCACTGGATGCCGAACCTGCTGGGCGCTACCCTGGAATCCGACCGGCAGGATTTCGCCCATCTTTGGGAAGGCCTTTGCCCGGATGAGATCAAGATCTATCCCACCCAATTGCTGGAAGATACTGAATTGTATGGCTACTGGCTGCGTGGGGAATATCAGCCCTATACCACCGGGCAATTGATCGACCTGATCGCGGATGTTAAGCTAACCATCCCACGCTACTGCCGCGTCAACCGTGTCATTCGCGACATCCCCTCGCCGCATGTGGTGGAAGGAAACAGACGCACATCCCTGCGGCAGGATGTACAGGCTGAACTGGCAAGGCGCGGCACCCGCTGCGAGTGCATTCGTTGCCGGGAGGTGCGCGGGCGCCAGGTTGACTCTGGCCAGCTTACCCTGGATGACCTGGTGTATCCGACCGAATTTGCCGAGGAACACTTCGTTTCCTATGTAACGCAGGAAGATCAGATCGCCGGATTTGTCCGGTTATCTTTACCCACCCCTGATTCTCCAGATACTGGCATTCCAGATCTGGATGGGGCGGCCATCATCCGGGAAGTGCATGTGTACGGCCAATCCCTGCCGGTGGGCGCTGAACAGACTGGCGCGGCCCAACATACTGGCCTTGGTACTCGCCTTCTGGAAGTCGCGGAACAGGTTGCGCATAAAAAGGGATACCGCCGGATGGCTGTCATCGCGGCGGTTGGAACACGACAATACTATCTGGAGCGAGGCTTTGAACGGGGGGATTTGTACT
>Ga0209285_10000329_pt1 | contig 16749 bp, 12 predicted proteins | sample PPLLak3March2015_2_FD_187249 | JGI IMG/M metagenome (GOLD analysis project Ga0209285, IMG submission 187249) | Freshwater sediment microbial communities from Prairie Pothole Lake near Jamestown, North Dakota, USA - PPLs Lake P8 Core (3) Depth... | ecosystem: Environmental > Aquatic > Freshwater... | reverse complement strand
CCAGCAGGCCACGCAGAAGGTCGGGGAACTCTCCGGCGGCGAGCGCTCGCGCCTGCAACTGGCGCTGCTGGTGCTCTCGGGGGCCAATTTCCTGCTGCTGGACGAACCGACCAACAACATCGACATTGCATCCGCCGAAGTGCTGGAAAGTGCGCTCAACGATTTCACCGGCACGGTGCTGGTCATCTCGCATGACCGTTATTTCCTGGACGACACGGTCGACCGCATCATCGAGTTGGAAGGCGGCCACTTGAAGGAATATATCGGCGGGTACAGCGATTATGCCGAGAAAGCGGGGAAAAGCAAGCAGTGAACCGTTTCAGGCCGGGGATGCAACCAGCAGCATCACCGAAACGAAGTGCGCCAGCGCGCCGAGCAGCACAAAGATGTGCCAGACTTCATGGAAGCCGAATCTGCCGGGTGCGAAATTGAAGATCTTGGTGGCATAAACCACTGCCCCGAGGGTATAGATCACGCCGCCAACCGCCAGCCAGGCAAGGACAAAAGGGGTCAGCGCACTGGTCATCTGCCCGATGGCTGAGACGCATAACCAGCCCATAACCACATAAACTCCCGCATTGACCCAGCGCGGCAGCCTGCCCATAAAAACCTTGAGCACGATCCCGACCAACGCGATCGCCCAGATGATGGCCAGCAATCCCCAGCGGAAGAAACCCGTGAAGGCGAGCAGGCAGAAAGGCGTGTACGTCCCGGCGATGAGCAGGTAGATGGCCGAATGGTCGAGCTTTCGCAGGACCCCAACGACTTTGGGCTTTGCCTTCACCAGGTGATAGGTGGCGCTGGCGGAAAACAGGGCGATCAGGCTCAGGCCGTAAACCAGCACGGAAAGTACTTTGGCTGTTCCGCTCCAGCCGACGATGAGCAGGGCGATCTGCCCGATGAAGGCAGCGATCGCGCCGCCGAGATGGGTCAATCCGTTGACGGGTTCACGCAGTTTGGAGAGCATGGGGAGCCTTTCAAAAGAGATGGATGTATGAAAGGATGATACTCGCTCTGTATTGACCCTGCCTGAACGCTGGCTAACCGTTGGCTATCAAGCCGCAAAGACTTCCGATGTTTTCAAAACATCGGAAGTCTGGCGTTTCGGGCGGCCTGCCGCGGGGATTGAAGGTGACAGCTATTTAATGCTACGGCTCTGGATCACTGGCGCAGCGGAAGCCGCGGTCGTTGGTGGCGTAGGTGGGTTCACCAAAGCTGCGGTTGGCGGCGCGCAATTCGTTGAAGGGTTGCCTGAACGCGCCGCCCCGCAGGACGCGCAGGAATTGTCCATAACTGCTGGATGAGTTGATATCCCCATCCGGGTAAACCTGGTACCAGCTATTTACCCATTCCCAAACGTTGCCGGCCATGTCATATGCGCCATAGGGACTCTTGCCGGGTTCATAGCTTCCAACAGCGGTTGTATCGGTGAAGCAGGCGCCATAATTCGCCTCGGAACAGTCGATGGTATCCCCCCACGGGTAAGTCCACCGATTAATTCCAATGGCGGCCTTTTCCCATTCGGCCTCGGTGGGCAGGCGGCGGCCGGCCCAGGCGCAGTAGGCATCGGCATCCTCCCAGGAGACCCAGATGACCGGGAAATTGGCGTATTCCGGGTTGCCGTAATATTCCTGGCGGGTGGGAGACTCGATCGAAGCGGGCGGATTGCACGCCCCGGCTGCCACGCAGCGGGCGTACTGTTCGTTGGTCACCTCGGTGCGGTCGATCCAGAAGGCATTCAGGGAAACGGTGTGGAGCGGCTCTTCGTCGATGAACCAGTCGCGCTGGCAATTATCGATGTATTTCAAGCATCCCTCCAGGGCGCGGTCGGCGTTGCTGCCCATCACGAAATCCCCGGCGGGGATGTATACCATGACCATTTCGTCTTTGTTGGAAACCCGGGTGCTGCCCACGCCGGGTTCGTTCGCCGTCGGGATCGGTGTAAGGAACGCGGTGGGCGTGGGGGAGGCGAACAGGAGCACAGATTGCAAAACCCATCCCTCCTGGTTACGCTGGGGAACGATAATGCGAGCCCAAAGCACCCCATCCATCGTTTCCACACCAGGGAGCACTATGACGGTGATCCCGTTCGGCAGGCCGGTCACGATTGGGGCGTAAAAACCGGGGGATTCACGCACATTGACGCCATCATACCTCGGGTCATAGACAGTGGCAAAGATGCCTGCTTCCGTGGGCGGGAGGGGCGTTTCAGGTGTCGCGGTGGGCGTGGCCGTTTCCGTGGCGGAGGGGGTGGGGGTAAAGGTGGGCGTGTTCGTACTCGCCCGAACGGTGGGAGTGAACGTATGGGTGGGGATTGGGGGAGTGGCTGTTGCCGGGGAGGGCAGGGTCGCGGTTGGGGTAGGGGTTGGCTCGTCGTTCGTCCCCGGCCCAGGCCCGAAGATTAGGAGCAGGAGGATGGCAGCGAGGATCACGATCCCGCCAACGATCCAGGGGACTTTGCCCATCCTGGCTTTCTTCTGGATGGCCTGGTTGGCCGCCACCTGCTGTTTTTCGACTTCCTTCTGGACCTCATCGGAGACGGGATGGATGACCGCCTTCAACTGGACTTTCAAGTACTGGTTGCACAGCCGTTCCATGGCATCATCGAAATAACTGCCCGGCACTTCCAGCCCGTTGTATTTCTGGAGCATGGCCAATTTGCCGGTGAGCTTTTCGGCCACATTCGGGGCGGCAAAGCTGAAGTCATCGAAGAAGAGCGGGATGATGTTGCGCTTTTCCTTGATGGCGGTTTCGATCTCCTTGCGCAGCCAGTCCTCGGGCTGGTCGCAGCGGTCGAGCGCGGTGGGAGTCAGGATGACTAGGAAGTGGGCGCGGGCCTTGATGTTGGTGATGATGATCTGCTCGAAATCCCCGCTGGGGATGCCGGTGTAATCGAAGAAAACATCGTAACCGTGATCGACCAGGTACTGGTAAACGTTCAGCGCCCAGGCGATATCCTTGCGGCGGTAGCAGATGAAGACGGATTTTTCGATGCGGGGCATTATTTCCTCCCGAAAACTGGTTCGCTGTTGTACCTCATGCACAGCAGGCTGATATGCAAGGAGTGGCAATGGAATTGTGCTGAAGTTCAAGAACATTATACGACTCTTGGCACATAAAAAGAAGTACCTCGCGGAATTTGCTCCGCGAGGTACTTCCAAGCATTGGGGAAAGAGAATTCCCGGAGGCATCCAGACCTTACCTATACCGGGTTATCGGATGAACGATCTGGCGTTTTTATTTCGACAGGGAATAGGTCACGTTGTTGAAATCGTTGTAACGTCCGGTACAAGCGATATCATCAGCGGGATCACCTTGATAATTGAAGGTCAGATTCGTTCCATCGAACTTGTAGGTGAAATTCACGTTGGTGGAACAGCCGCCAGTGTTGGATGTTTCGGTGAATACATTCCCATCCACGCTGTAGGTGCCCGTTACGAAAATGTCGACACCTTCAAACACATAGAAGGTTCCATCCGGGCTGAAAACGAGCCCATAATTCTCTGTGCCGGACTTGATGAACTTACCGGTGGGGAATTTGGATGTGCCGCAGGCGGCCAGGACCAGTGAAACCAGCACCAACCCGATAACCAATACGAATAGTTTATTGTTTTTCATTTCGATCTCCTTTTGACCGGTTGGAATTACGCGTTCTGCGCTCCGATCTGCCCATAAATTTATCATCCCATTGGTCATCAGGCCTGCCATTTTCTACCAAAATTCTCCAAATTATCAAGAATGTGTTATCCTAGGCTTTAGGAGACCCATATGACTGCCTCGATCCCTTCGGCAACCCTGGAAAAATTCACCACCTTTGGCGACCTGCTGCGCTTCCTCAGGCGCCGGGTTGGCATCACGCAGATGGAACTGGCCCAGACAGTAGGGTACAGCGATGCCCAGATCAGCCGCCTTGAGCAGAACCTGCGCCTGCCCGATATCCCCACCATCGAGGCGCGCTTTGTTCTCTCGCTCGGATTAGAGGATGAGCCCAAGGTCGTTGAGAGGCTCCTGGACCTGGCTGCCAACGTGCGGCGGGAAGACGCCCCTGGCCTAGGTCTCTGTCCGTACAAAGGATTGAATTACTTCGACGAAGCCGATGCAGACCTGTTCGTTGGCCGTGAAGCATTGACCGCCAAATTAACCGAACGCGTCCTTTCCTTGACTGGAAGCGGGTCGCTGAACGAGGTTCGTTTCCTGGCCGTGGTCGGCGCTTCGGGAAGTGGCAAATCATCCCTGGTGCGGGCAGGTTTGGTGCCATCCCTGCGCTGGAACAAGGTTTCTGCGGATTGGAACATTCAAGTTCTCACTCCCACCGCGCACCCGCTCGAAAGCCTGGCGATGAGTCTCACCCGGGAAAACGGCTCCGTAGTCCCTGCAGCAACCCTGATCGATGATCTTGCCCGCGACCCGCGCAGCCTGCACTTGTTCGCCAGGCGGGAACTGGAATCCGTAAATGACCCAGGAATTTTACTGGTTGTGGACCAGTTCGAGGAATTGTTCGCCTTGTGCCGCTCGGAGGAGGAGCGAACAGCATTTATCGGAAACCTGCTCACGGCGGTATCGGAAGCGGATGGGCCGATCACGGTCGTGATTACATTACGGGCGGACTTCTATGCTCATTGTGCGAATTACATCCATTTGCGCGAAGCCTTGGCCGAAAACCAGGAATACATCGGGGCGATGAGCGATGAGGAACTTCGCCATGCCATCGAAGAGCCTGCCCGCCGGGGCCGCTGGGAGATCGAGGCCGGGCTGGTGGATCTGTTGTTGCATGATGTCGGTCATGAACCGGGGGCCTTACCGCTGCTATCCCATGCGCTTTTGGAAACCTGGCAAAGGCGGCGCGGGCGCACGATGACCTTGAGCGGATATGCCTCGTCAGGAGGTGTCCGAGGTGCCATTGCAGAAACTGCCGAGGCGGTGTTCTCCGACCAGTTCACGAGTGAGCAGAAGGGAATTGCCCGGCGCATCTTCCTGCGCCTGACGGAACTGGGCGACGCAACCGCCACCGGTGATACCCGCCGCCGGGCGACTTTCAGTGAATTGATCCTGAAACCGGAAGAGACAGCCATCACGCAGAATGTATTGAAGGCATTGGCAGACGCCCGTTTGATCATCACCAGCGAAAACTCCGCCGAGGTTGCGCATGAGGCCTTGATCCGTGAATGGCCAACCCTGCGTGGCTGGCTGGAGGATAACCGCGAAGGATTGCGCCTGCACAGGCACCTGACCGAGGCTTCCCAGGAGTGGTTACAGCTAGATCGCGTGCCGGATGTATTGTATCGAGGCGCCCGACTTGCACAGGTATGTGAATGGGCTTCCAGCTATGGCGATGAGATGAACACGCTGGAATTTGAATTCCTTGAGGCCTCTCAAGCTCTAGCCGATAGGGAGGCAAATGAACGGGAAGCACAGCGGCAACGCGAACTGGAGGCGGCCCAGAAATTGGCTGATGCAGAGCGAACACGCGCCGAGGAACAGGCTCGCTCTACCGTTCAGATACGCAAGCGCTCCATCTACCTGGCAGGCGCGTTGGTTGTGACCATTGTGATGGCACTTGCTGCTGCCCTGTTGGGGTGGCAGGCGCAGAAGGCCAGCCGGTTTGCCACTTCGCGCGAACTGGCATCTGCTTCCATCAGCAACCTGGATATCGACCCGGAGCGCAGCATACTTTTGGCACTGGAGGCGCTATCAACTGCATACACCCTGGAAGCAGAGGATGCCTTGCATCAATCCGTATTGGCTTCCCGTGTGCGACTGACCATCCAGGCCTACGATCCCGGCGCTCCGATCCTGGTTGCCTTCAGCCCGGATGGAAAGTACCTGGCAGCAGCCAGCCCGGATGAGATCGTGAAAGTATTGGATTCGGCCACCGGCATGCTCCTGTTCACCACATATGGCCATTCCGTTGCTTACAGCCCGGATGGCAGGAAACTGGTCTCTATCCTTGCCGATGGGACTGTCAAACAGTGGGATGCCGCGACGGGGGAGGAAATCTCGCTGGCAGGTCCGATCGACGCGGGAGAGGGGGTAACCTTCAGCCCGGAAGGTTCCCGCCTGGCTACGGTGACGAATGGCAACCTGCCGCGAATCTGGGATGTGAACACGGGCCAGGAATTGGTAAATTTCCCTGGTCATACCGATTATGTTTCCAGTGCATTTTTCAGCCCGGATGGGCGTCGCTTGCTCACAACCAGTGATGATGGAACGGCGCGTATTTGGAATGCGACCACGGGCGAGGAATTGCTCAGCTTGTCCGATCATCCTGGCTGGGTCTGGACCGCCGCGTTCAGCCCGGATGGAAAACGGATTGCTACGGTAAGTGGGAACGAGGCATTCATCTGGGATGCGGTTACCGGCAAGAAATTATTGACCCTCACCGGTCACATGAATACCATTTATTCAGTCGCCTTCAGCCCGGATGGCAGCCGTTTTGCAACGGGCAGTCTGGACCGGAAAGTGAAAGTGTGGGATGCTCTCACCGGCCGGGAATTGTTTATGCTTTCCGGTCACACCGGAGCTGTTTCCAGCCTGGCCTTCAATGTGGCTGGAAATCGCCTCGCGACGGGCAGTGAGGATGGGATGATTAGAGTCTGGGATCTTGGGCCAAGCGATGAGGCGCTCACACTTCCCCTTGGGTCGGTTCGTCAAATTGCGTTCAGCCCGGATGGCATGTATCTGGCAGGGAGCCTGGGGCAAACAGCCAAAATTTGGGATGCGAAAACGGGGAGGGAATTGCAATCTTTGGCAGATCTAGGCAATAGGATCAACACACTCGGTTTCAGCCCGGATGGGAAAACCCTCGTTACAGCAGGGGATGACCTGCATGTTGAAATCTGGGATGCCTTATCCGGCTATGAGATCTATCGATGGCCTGCCCATACGGGCCTGGTTAACGCCTTGGTTTTCAGCCCGGATGGTACGCGTCTTGCCACTGGAAGCGATGACTATAAGGTGAAGGTCTGGGATGTTTCGTCATTATCCGATACGAGCATGACTATCGGTCCATTATTGATCACATTGGAACTTTCAACAGGAGTAAAATCTCTCGTATTCAACCCGGATGGGACAATGCTGGTAACCGGGAGTTCAAATGGATTGGTAAAAATATGGGACTCATTAACCGGCGAGGAACTGTTGAGGCTGCCTGGCCACACGGATGCGGTCCTGTCTGTTGCCTTTAGCCCGGATGGGAAGTGGCTGGCAACGGCCAGCCAGGATGGAGCAGCCAGGATATGGAACGCAATGACCGGGGAGACATTGCTGGATTTGGGAGGCCATACCGCTGCGATTACGGCAATCGCGTTCGATAGAGATGGAATGCGCGTTGCCACAGCCAGCCTGGATGGATCTGCGAAGTTATGGGATGCTGAAACTGGCCAGGAGTTGCTGACGTTCTTTGGAGATGGCACCGGCCTCACCAGTGTTGCCTTCAGCCCGGATGGTTCCCGCCTTGCCACCAGTGGGGATGGCGGAGTGCGCGTCTATCTCTTGAATATCGATGATTTGACCGAATTGGCGCAAACGCGAGCCACACGTTCCCTGACGATCACGGAATGCCGGGAATACCTGCATTGTATTTCAGCGGCATGTGCAGAACCAGGCTCGAGTTCACCTGCAATTGCGTTTCCTTCCACTGCGAATGGCAGGATTTGCCAGATGACCAATACCGGTGGCATATATGATAATTATTTCAACGAGTTAACCTATCAAGGCATCTGGGAATCCGCAAAATTATATCGATGGGAAGCCGCTATCCTTCAATCCACATCCATCCCCGATTTTGAGGAAAACATGCGGGCTTTCATGGCAGCGGATTGTAAAGTGGTTATAGCACCTGGCACCCTGCTAGAACCGTTGCAGATCGTAGCAGAAAGCAATCCGGATCAAAAGTTCATGACAATGGATTTCGTTCCCGACTCTCCCATGGAAAACATCTGGACGCAGGTATATGCAACGGACCAGGCTGCTTTCCTGGCTGGTTATGTCGCGGCCGCGGCTACGACAACCGGCAAGGTAGGCATATTCGGCGGCATCGATATCCCGCAAGTCACAGGCTTTATGGATGGTTTTGCTCTCGGTATCGATTTCTATAACAGACAGAATGGGGCAAGCATTGAATTGATCGGCTGGGATGTGAGTACACGCCAGGGGTTATTCGTTGGCGGATTCTGTTGCACGACAGAAGGCAGGCAAATGGCTCGTCAGTTATTGGATGGAGGCGCCGATATCATCTTTCCGGTGGCGGGTCCAAGTGTGGGCTGGGGCGCGGCGGCTGAAGTGCAGGAGCATGGGCAAGCCTGGTTCATCGGTGTGGACACCGATTGGACAGTTACCAATCCTGAGTTTTCGGATATCGTGCTTACCAGCATCGAGAAGCGCTTTGATGTCAGTGTGGTTGAGGCGGCAAGAGCAATCGTAGATGGAACATTTACGGGGGGTGTCCATGTGGGGACATTGGAAACGGGTGAGGTGGGAATAACATCTTTCCTTAACCTGGATTCATTGCTTTCCGCCAAGATTCAAACTGAACTGGAACAGATCGCTGCGGATATCATCAGTGGAAAAATCAAAACAAAACCGTGATCTTTTCCAAGCAGGAGGAGAAACCTTCGCGTGATTAAACCAAAAAGCTTCGTAGAGTAATCTCCGCGAAGCTTTTGCATTCCTTATCGGATTATTTTGTGTTGAATCTCGAAAAGTCGTACCTATCGAACTTTAACAAAGTCTCATAAAGTCGTACCGATCATGTCAGCCGTCTGGTTTGTGCGGATGACCAGAGCCGACCAGGGGAAGGCATACTGATGATGGACGAAAGCAGTCATGTTCAATTCGCCCATTAGGTCACTTTTGGTCAAGTTGCAGGCTTTGATGCGTTCGATTTGCTGGACATGGGAAGAAGAGCAAACAAACTCTTGTGAGGCGGGATCGAAGGTAATGTGGATGGTTTGCTGGCTCCAGGCTTTACCCAGGCCGTAGCGGTGAGCGCCAAGCATAAATTGGCCGTTGGTGGAGGTTTGGCGGAACCATTCCTGGTTGGAGAGATAAGCATGCACTTTTTGCAGATCGAGCAAGTCTGCTTCCCATTCGGGGCGATATTCTCGTCCTGAATGAGCTGCCTGCGGATAAGCTACCAAAGGGGCCTGCTTGTTCAAACTGCGGCTGGGGTAGCATTGATTGAGAACGGCCAGGCGCTGATCGAGATAAGGCTGCAAACTGGTTGGTGTGAACGTTTGTCCCGGTATGGTTTGGCGATAAATGATCTGGTGAGAACGCTCAATGAAAGCATGTTCACGCGGTGGAGGATGTTCCACAAAGCGTACTTCGATCCCCAGGGCAAGCAGCCATAAGTGCAACGCACTCGGGAATGGAGAAGGGCTCGTGTTGTCAAAAAAGACGCTATCATGGTCAAGGCTGATCCGGCGAGGCATTCCGAAACAGAAAAAGCCGCGGCGCAAGGCCAATTGATAGTCTGGCCCGGCTGCTTTCCGTCGGTTCAGGCATGCCCAACTGGCGCGGACATGGCTAAACAAGTCGCCAACATTGAGCAGGCTCACCAGTCCGATCCCTGGCACTTTGCAAGCGCCTTGTGCGTCCAGTTCCCATTCTTCATGGCATTCCGCAATGATCTGAGGGGCAGGATTGGATAGTTTGGTATGGCGCTCATAATGACGGGTCAGATGCTCACTTTTCAAAAATGCCGCAATCCGAGAGCCACTGGGAAGGGGCAAGTTTACAAAACGCCTATCTCTTGCCAACTCCACTCGCAACGTTTCCGCTCCCCAGCCAGGATGACTTTTCCGCCAGACTTTGATGGCATCGCACATCTCTTGCGAAAAATGACCCAACGGTCCAGTTTTGGGTCTGCCCATCTTGGTGATCAGCCCATCCCGCCCCTGGTCTCGCACCTTGCGTCGCCACTTCCGCACAACCGCTTTGCTCAGCTCCATGGCTGTGGCGATCTGCGTATCGTTTTCTCCACGCTCAGCCCTTACCATGATCTCGATCCGTTCTTGCTGTGTGATCGGTCGATTTCCTCTTTTGGCACGCTCCATCGGCTACCTCCTGCTCTCTATCAGTGCAAAAGATAGCCTAATTCTTGCCCTCAGTCCAGAGAGATGGGTATGACTTTACGATACAATGTTAAGGTTCAATGGGTACGACTTTACAAGACTCTACATTTGTTTCGTGTTTAGGGCGAAACGCTGGCACTATCTTTGCTGGCTGGCTTGCGATGATCCGTGCTATACCAGCCGCTGCCCTTGAACACCACTTGAGGGGCGCGATAGATGCGCCTGGCGTGCTTGTGGCCAGATGGGCAGCTTACATCGGACAAGCTGCCACTGAAAGGGATGTTCTTTTCGAAAACCTGTCCGCAGGTGGGGCAGGAGAAATCGTAACGGGGCATGGTTCCCTCGCATGTTGGGGTGGATCATGATCCGCCCCAACACCGATCATTATTTGGCTTTGACGGTGATCGTCTTGGGTTTGACTTCCTCTGCCTTGGGCAGGGTGATGGTCAGGATGCCATCCTCGAACTCGGCCTTGGCCTTGTCGGAGATCACTTCGGTGGGCAGGCCCAGCGTGCGTTCGAAGGAGCCGTAGCGCTGTTCGCGCAGGTGGTAGGCTTTCTCCTTGGTTTCGGTCTTCTCCTTGAACTCGCCCTTGATGGACAGCGTTTCTCCGGTAATGGAGATCTGCACATCATCGGCCTTCATGCCGGGCAGGCTGGCCTTGACGACCACTTCATCCTCCGTCTGGTACATGTCGATGGCGGGGGATTGAAATCCTGCCATACCCAGTGGACGGGTGAAGGCATCGTCGAAGAGACGGTCCATGGCTTCGCGCAGGGTGACCATTTCGCGAGCCGGTTCCCAACGGATAAGTGTAGACATATCAGCCTCCTTATTTTTGATTTGCTCGGGTTGTATGTGCGTAGCACCCACGATCGAGCAATAAATGGATATTAGACAGCTTAAAATATACAGGGCTTGCGTTAGAAATACGCAAGCCCTGCATAAAAAATTCGTCAGAATCGACGGGATTATTCGCCGCCCTCTTTGCGCCGGAAATCCACGAAGCGGTAACCGACCCCGCGCTCGGTCAGGATGTACTTGGGGTCGGCCGGGTCTTTTTCCAGTTTCTGGCGCAGGTAGTTGATGTACAAGCGGACGTAATGCGGTTCGTCTCGGTACTCGTAGCCCCAAACCTTGGCCAGCAACTGATCGTGTGAGATGACCCAGCCCGCATTCTGCACCAGGTGGAAGAGCAGGCGGTATTCGGTTGGGCGCAGCTTGACGATCTTGCCCTCCAGCCAGATCTCGCGCCGGTCGAAATCGATCTTCAGGCGCTCATCCACTGCGATCAAGCCGTGCATGGTCCCGCTGGCGCCCTCGGTGCGCCGCAGCACGGCCTTGACCCGGCTGACCAGTTCGCGCGGGCTGAACGGCTTGGTGATGTAGTCGTCGGCGCCCAGTTCCAGGCCGCGCACGCGGTCATCTTCCTCGCCCTTGGCGGTCAGCATGATGACGGGTGTGTTGCTGATCTCGCGCATCATCTGCAGCACCTCGAAGCCATCCAGATCGGGCATCATCACATCCAGCAGGATCAGGTCGGGGGTCTGGTCGCGCAGCCGGGCCAGGGCCTGCTTGCCGTTGAACGCCTCGGCGACAACGAAGCCGTCATGTTCCAGGTTCAAACGGATGAAGCGTACCATCCGTTCTTCATCATCAACGATGAGGATTTTTCGTCGTTTCAGATCATCATCCATGATTTATCCATTCCTCATGTAAGGGTTCATTTACTCTCTCACGAACGATACGATGGTCTCTTCCACTTCGCTTGGCAGTACTTCGATGAATGAGATCTGGCTGAGGGGCCAGATCACGGTGAGAACATCGCTTTGCAGGAAGTGGATATCCTTGCCGTCACGGCGGCGGGGATTCATCAAGGTGAGGATGGTGTCAGCGGCTTTGGGGAGTTCCTCCACCTCGCCCACGATCGGGTCATCGGACTGCATGTGGACAATAATTGTGTATGCCATGGTAACCTCTACTTGGCCTGCGTGTTGAGCAGGATCTGGATCTTGAGCTTGCCAAGGGAAAGGATATCGCCGTGCGCGAGCGGGTGTTCCATGTTCGGGTCGAGCCGCCGGCTGTTGAGGTAGGTCCCGTTCGATGATCCCAGGTCTGTCACGGATACGGCGTTTGCGCCTCGTTTGACTACAATATGCAGGCGGGATACACCGTTTGCATACGCATTATAGGGCGTCAGGTCGATGTCCGGCATGATGGGTTGCCCTTCGCTGGCCCGGCCCAGGGTGAATTCACTTTGCTCGCCAAGTGGCAGGATCTGGCCGCTTTCGATCATGTACAGCGATATCCAGTTGTTTGGGTCTGTTGGCGGTGTGGTTTGGAACGGTTCCGTACTCCTGCGACCAGGAAGTTTGGTCTCTGCGGTGACGATCTGGTGGGTGGTGATCGAATCGCTGAACAGGAGTTGCGTTCCGCAGTTGCTGCAAAAAACAGTACCATCGATTTCGTTGCTCTTGCAATTTGGGCAAGTGATCATTTTTCTCCCTCCGTACCGGGCATCAAGAGCGCCCGGGTACCATACTTGATTTGTTTATCGCCTTCCTGGGAATAAGCCTTCGTACGCTGTACATTTTCGGCCTCCAGTAATGCAGTGCGTGCCAGCCCCTTTTCCCCCTGGGCGAGCAGGTGGTTGGCCAGGTTTTTCAAGCGCTCGGAAGCCAGGTTGTAGTTGCCAACTCCCACCTCCAGGCGGGCTTGCTCCTGCATACGATAGAGGGTCAATTTCGAAAGCGCCTGCACAATATCCTTTGGGGGTGGGGTATCTTCCAGTTTTGTGGTTACTGAACGGGTGAGGAATACCGGCATTGGTTTCATCGGCGTTGCCAGGGTAGATACGGCGGCGGTCAACTCGCCATCGAACAATGTGATGCCTTGCGCTTTACTTGCCTCGCCGGGAACGACAAATTCCATCAGCACGGTCAGGTTTGAGTCACGCGGGATGGGACCGAGGTGGATGGGGCTCTCCAACGGCAGCAGCCCAACTTCCGGGCTGAGCCGGAAGGCGTAACGCAATTCGACGGTGCTGCTCTTGTGGAATTCAAGCGTCACCTCTTCTGCAAAAACCTGCCAGAGATGGTTCATCTTTTCCAGCAACAGGCGTTGGATATCCTTGGGGTTCGATACGTAATTGCTGTTGCCTCCGGTCCGTTTCGCTAATTCATCCAGGAAGGTATCGTTCCAACCGTGCCCGATCCCCAGACCGCTGATGCCGATCCGGTTTTCGGCGGCTTTATTTGCCAGGGTGAGGCATTTCTCTTCATCACCATAGGTGCGACCGTCGGTGATGAGGATGATCTGGTTGATGAAGGTCCGGTTGAGGTTGCGCTGGATCTGGCCGTATGCCATCTCCAATCCCTGGAAGATCTCGGTTCCGCCGGAGGTCTGGAGCATCTGGATACGCGCCTCCAATTTGCCCAGTTCTACATCCTGTGAGGCGGGGATGAGCACCTCGGCCCGGTCACTGAAGGTGACGATGGAGAATACATCCTGTGATCGCAGGCGGCGCAGGATCTGTATGGCGGTGGCTTTGACCACATCCATGCATGCCCCCTTCATGGATGTGGATCGGTCGAGAACCAGGCAAAGGTTTAGGGGCGGGGAGGGAGGTGTGGTACCCTCCAGTACCGGTGAGTAGGCCAGCAAGGCGTAAACCAGTTGCGGTTCATCCTTGCGGAGGATATGCTGGCGGCTGAAGAGGATGTCTTGTTTGATGGGATAGGAATTCGCTTCTTCGGCTGGCAAGATCGAGTCGTACTTGGCGCGCCGTTCGGGATCCGAAAGGATTTCATATGCCTGCTGGATTTCAAGGAAGAATTCCGTTTCACCGGGGGCAATGTTCTTGTCCGGGTGGAGCCGGCGAGCCGCGCTGAAATACGCTTGCCGGATCTTTTCCTGGGAAGCATTGCGCGGGATGCCCAGAAGGGCATAAAGATCGGAATTATTCGACATCAACCTACAGACTGAACGATGATCACGCTGATATTGTCTGGCCCTCCGGCTGCATTGGCGGTTGAGATCAACTCCTGGCAGGCATGGTGCAGCGTTGGGGCCTCAACGATCATGCGGAAGATTTCCCTTTCTGTTACCAAGCCCCACAGACCATCACTGCATAGGACCAGGAAACCGGATTGTGGGAAGGGTGCTGTGTAAACATCCGGCTCCAGGATTTCTCCCTGTCCCAGGGCACGGTACAGAACGTTCCGCTGTGGATGGGTGGCAGCCTCATCGGCCGAGATTTGCCCGAGTTCTTCCAGGCGCTTTACCAGGGAGTGGTCGCGGGTGAGGGTGTCCACGCGGCCATCCAGGTGGATGGAATAGGCGCGGCTGTCCCCGACATGGGCGATGGTGAGATGGTCGCCCAGGATCAGCGCAGCCGTCAGGGTGGTGCCGCTTCCCGGTGCTGCTTTCATCACAGCCCGCTGGGCTTCGTTCATTGCCTCACGCATGACATCCTGTATTGGTTCGTCGAAAGATTCGGAAGGATGCGCAAGGTAAGGATGGAACTTGCGCAGGAGGTGGCTTGCCATCGATCGAACGGCCACTTCGCTGGCGATCTCGCCGTATTGATGCCCACCCATCCCATCTGCCACAATATAAAGCCCCAGTGCCTGGCTTTGTGCGCCCCCGCCAACGGTTGTTGTGAATGCGAAGATGCTATCCTCGTTGTGATCGCGCTGTTTGCCCACCGACTGTCCACAGCCGACGATCAATTGCGGCGGTTCAATTGCCAGGGTTTTAGGCTGGATCGATTTCAAATCCAATTCCGTGAGCGGGGCGGTGGTAACATTGGCGCGTTCAGGTTCATCCTTTGGAGAAACCCGGCCGAATATTTTTTGCCAGAACGATTTCACGATAATCTCCTTTGTAGGTCAGGCAAGCAGGGCATAGAGTGTATTATCTGATGAGCCTACGTATATCACATCATCGAATGCCGATGGCGCGCTGGTAATTGGGCCCTTGGTTTGGAATTTCCAGCGCATGCGGCCGCTGGTATATTCCAGGCAATACAGGTAGCCATCCGCTGCACCGCAATAGATGGCATCCTTGTAGATGACAGGTGAACCGCTTACCTGGTGCTCCGTACGGAAGCGCCAGAGTTCCTTGCCTGAACGTGTATCCACACCATATATGAATCCATCGGCTGAACCGGTGAAGATCAAGTTTTCGGTCACACTGGGGGATACAATGGAGCCTTTTCCCATCCGGAAGCGCCAGATGACCCAACCGTTCTTGCTCTCCAGGGCGTACAGGCTGGCATCCAGCGAGTTGAAGTAAATCACTCTTTCCACCTCGATCGGTGAAGAGGTGATTGCCAGCTTGGCCTTGAAACGCCATTTAAGTTCACCGCGGAAGTCGATCGAATAGAATTCGCCACTCTCGCAACCCACGAATACAGCTTCATTGGATACAAAGGGTGTGGAACGCACCGGTGCAGCCGTTTCGAATATCCAGGCCGCGCGCCCGGAATTGATATTCACAGCGTGCAGGCGGTTATCATCCGAGCCAAAGAAAACATGTCCATCAGAGATGCGTGGGGAGGAACGGATGCGGCTGTTTGCATAATAGGACCAAACGATTTTACCGGAGCGGGCACTGACCACATGCAGGCGTTGGTCTTCAGAAGTAATGAAGATATTGCCATCAAATGTGGCCGGCCGGGTTACAATGCCGCCCTCTGTCGGGTATTTCCATACCAGTTCCCCGGTGGAGGCATTGACCGCATAAACATTGTGATCGTAGGAACCTGTGAACACCAGCCCATCGTAAACAAGCGGTGTACCGCGGATCTCATCTTCACATTCGAATATCCAAAGTGGCTTGAGCGCGCCGGATTGCATGCCTGTTGCCGAAGCCGGGAGGCGATTCAGCATGCCTGTTCGCTGGCCGGCTTTCAAAAGGGCTTCCTTCATGGCATCGATGCTTTCAAAACGATCTTCCGGGTTGTACTCCAGGGCGGTATTGATGACAGTTTCGAATTCGGAGGAAATGGCCGGGTTGATTTTCGTGGGGGGGCGTTCGCTGAACGAGAATGGCGGTTCGATGCGCGGGTCGCGCTTTGTCAATAGGTGGTGGAGTGTGGCGCCCAGTGAATATATATCGGCTTGGGGAGTGGCTTCACCGCGGTACTGCTCCGGCGGTGAATATCCCTCCGTGCCGATCATCGTCCCTTTCTGTCCGGATTGGAACGGCTTGGCGATCCCAAAATCCACCAGGATGACACTGCCGCTGGTGTTGATCATCACATTGGAAGGCTTCATATCCCGGAAGATGATGGGTTCGGGTTTATGGTTGTGCAGGTAGCCCAGCACATCACAGAGTTCGATCGCCCAACGTAAAACCTGCTCTTCAGGCATGAAGCCCTGCTGTTCGTTGATGATCGTTTCCAGGTCTTTGCCATTGACGAATTCCAGCACCAGGTAAGAACGGTTCTCATTTGTGAAATAATCATAGATGCGAGGGATGGCAGGATGGGAGAGGGTGGCCAGGATATTGGCTTCGCGTTCGAAATTCTGGACGATCGTTTTTCTCACCAAAGGATCCGGTGACTGGATGATCATCTCTTTGACGGCTACTAACTTGACCACGTTGGGGAAGTGCAGGTCGCGGGCGCGGTAAACGGACCCCATTCCGCCAACGCCGATCACTTCCTGAATCA
>Ga0209285_10000322_pt1 | contig 16860 bp, 12 predicted proteins | sample PPLLak3March2015_2_FD_187249 | JGI IMG/M metagenome (GOLD analysis project Ga0209285, IMG submission 187249) | Freshwater sediment microbial communities from Prairie Pothole Lake near Jamestown, North Dakota, USA - PPLs Lake P8 Core (3) Depth... | ecosystem: Environmental > Aquatic > Freshwater... | reverse complement strand
TGAAAAAATGAAGAATATCTGTAGGATAATGAATAGGAAGGATGTTGGTTCTCTTGGTATTGATGCGATGATTGTCTTTATAGCGATGATTCTTGTCGCCGGTGCCGCTGCTACCGTCTTCATTAAAAGCGCTGGTCAGTTTGAGTTGCAATCTATGAAAACCGCACAAGATACTATGCGAGAAGTATCGGGAGGCTTATCGGTTGTTAATATAGAGGGAAGAGTTGGTACATTTAATAATGTTTCACAGCCGAGGGTTGATTGGACTACTAATATGACAAAGGGCAATCTTTCTTATCTAGCTATTATTGTGCAGGCTCGCCCTGGTTCCGGTAGTATAGATCTTAACAACACGTTTATTTTGTTAAGTAACGAGGATACGAAGACTTTGCTTAGATATGCATATATGAACTCTTCTGATGTTTTTAAGGATAAGGATGATACAAGCGGCAATATTTTCTCGGTGTTGAATGATAGTGCATGGGATATTCTTGATGGTGAATTGTATGGTATTATTGTTCTGCAGGATGAAGACGGGTCACTTAAGCCATATACCCCTGTTTTGAACAGAGGTGACAAGGCTGCGTTGCTTGTTCGTTGTAACACCAGTGCCACATTTGATGACATGATCCCGCCTAGGACTAATGTTTGGGGTCAGGTTAAGCCCGAATCTGGTTCACCTGGTATGATATCCTTTACAACACCTATGTCATATCCAGTAGCAAGCTTTATCTTTGATCTACAATAAAATAATAACTTAAAAAATTAGAGTCGTATTGAAAAACATCATGCGGCTCTTCTCATTTTTATCATTTTTTTAAAAGAATTGGTACTTCTCTGTTTCTTTACCTGAATATGCACATGCCAAACTAGTTGCGCATCTATATGAATATTTATGTGCAGACAAACTATAAAAATTAGCATTTATTTCTTTCTTTAAGGCACTCTAACTAAAATTGCTTTAATTAAAAGGATGGATGTGATAAAGGATGGGAAAGAATGTATTAGAAGTTTTAAGACATAGAGATGTTGGGGCCATGGGTGTTGGTGCGATGATTATTTTTATCGCCATGGTCGTTGTAGCTGGTATTGCTGCTGCTGTTCTTATTCAGACTAGCTCGAAACTAGAGATGCAGGCTTTGAAGACTGGTGATGAGACTCTTGCTGTGGTTGCTAGTGGTATTAAGATTTTGGGTATCGATGGTCATAATACTAGTGGGGCTATTGATCAGATGGCAATTTATTTATCTGTTTTATCTGGGGCTCCTGATTTTGATATCGGCCAGGCTGTGATTGAAATATCTAATTCTGAGCAGAAATTTTTATTGCGTTATGGTGAGGCTCTTACTAATACTAGTACTGTTGATGGTGATATTTTTGCTATTACCGATTTTGGTGATGCTAATACTTTTGATGTTATAGTTCTTCAGGATGCTGATGGGTCACTCAGTACGGCTAATCCTGTTCTTAATTATGGTGATCATGTTGCTCTTGCCATTGATACAGATGCTGTTTTCGGCGAGGCGATTCCGCCTAGGACTGATGTGTTTGGTTTGGTGATTCCTGAGGAGGGTGCTTATGCTACTATTGGTTTTACTACGCCTGCTTCTATTACCACGGAAGTGGTGGAGTTGCAGTGAGGAGAGTGATGAAAAAATGAAGAATATCTGTAGGATAATGAATAGGAAGGATGTTGGTTCTCTTGGTATTGATGCGATGATTGTCTTTATAGCGATGATTCTTGTCGCTGGTGTTGCTGCTACCGTCTTCATTAAAAGCGCTGGTCAGTTTGAGTTGCAATCTATGAAAACCGCACAAGATACTATGCGAGAAGTATCTGCTGGCATAGAAATTGTTAATATAGAGGGAAGATTGGACACACATATTAACAATACTGTACTGAGCCAAAGAGTTGATTGGACTACTAATATGACAAAGGGCAATCTTTCTTATCTAGCTATTATTGTGCAGACTCGTCCTGGTTCCGGTAGTATAGATCTTAACAACACGTTCATCTTGCTGACTGGCGAGGGTAACAAGACTTTGCTTAGATACAGATACAACGAATCTTGGGTGTTCAATGACAGAGATGATACAAATGGTAATGTCTTCTCGGTGTTGAATGATAGTGCATGGGATATTCTTGATGGCGAGTCTTATGGTATTATTGTTCTGCAGGATGAAGACGGTTCAATTAAGCGATATACCCCTGTTTTGAACAGAGGTGACAAGGCTGCATTGCTTGTACATTGTAACAACAGTGCCACATTTGACTATCAGATACCCCCAAGAATAAATATCTGGGGTCAGGTTAAGCCCGAATCTGGTTCACCTGGTATGATATCCTTTACAACACCTATGTCATATCCGCAAGCTTCATACATCTTCGATCTACAGTAATAAAATAAAAATATTTTTGTTGTGGAACAAACACCACAACATCTTAACTCTTTTTATATCAAATATCTAATTTCTTTTAAAACCATAAATTTTTATCCCCGTTTGTAATTCTAGTTAATAGAGGTAAACTTCTTTCCTTAGTATGCTCGTATAGATACGAGCGGGAGAGGCTAGAGGGGATAACTGTTAAATATAAACACTTTGGCAATGGGGATGAAAATGCAGCTGTTGGCATAGGCACTTTAATCGTATTCATCGCTATGCTTCTTGTTGCTGGTGTAACTGCCTCTGTTATCATTCAAACCATGAATAGTTTCCAACAGCAGGCACTTAGAACAGCTACTGAAACAATCCAGAGTATTTCATCCGGTTTAAAAGTTACACATATTAGTGGATATTATAATGGGACAGTAGTCACACAACTTGCATTCTTTGTTACACCAATCGCTGGCTCGGAATCAGTAGATATTAAGTACACCTATTTCTCTATTTCTGATTCAACAAATAAAATAGTCCTTGGCTATTCAAATGAATCGTTCAGTTCCAGCGTATCAAATGGTTTATTTGGTACCATTAATGCTAGTAACCTCACATCTTCTACATTTGGTGTCATGATTATCAGAGATATAGACTTATCATGCAGCGCGAATAGTCCTATTATGAACAATGGTGATCTACTAGTTTTACTGATTAATACAACTGCCTGTTTTTCAGGTATTGATACAGATACAGATGTCTCCGGGAATGTAGTGCCAGAAAACGGAATAAGCGGCTCTATAGCATTTACAACGCCAAGTTTTTTTACTAGCACTATAATTGATCTATACCCCTAGTTTTTCTTAATGATCTGTTCGATATTAAGTTCGCCGAAAAAGATTTTCGCTATATCATATAATCCTTTATCGACTGTTTTTAATTTTGAGACTGCATCCTCAAGTCTGACAGATATGATTTTGTCACCTTGCAATGCTACCATTTTGCCGAACTCCCTGTTTTTAATAAGCTCAACGGCAGCAACACCAAATCTTGTCGCTAAAACACGGTCGTGTGCAGTAGGTGTACCTCCTCTTTGTACATGCCCTAGAACCGTTACTCTGGTTTCTACATTCATGCGTTTCTCTATTTCTCTGGCTAAAAAATGTCCTATCCCACCGAGTCTTTCGTTGCCAAACTCGTCTTTTTCTTTGTTAACTGTAAAAAATGATTCGTTACCTTTGGGTTTTGCCCCCTCTGCTATGACTATTATGCTAAACTTTTTTCCTCTCGCATAGCGCTGTTTTAGATATGTACAGACTTCGTCTATGTCGAAAGGTTGTTCTGGTATTAGTATCTGGTCTGCCCCGCCAGCTATGCCCGCTATCGTAGCAATCCAGCCAGTGTTTCTACCCATGACTTCTAAAACCATTATTCTATGGTGTGATTCAGCCGTTGTGTGTAACCTGTCAATAGCCTCAGTTACAATGGAAACAGCAGTGTCAAAACCAAATGTATAATCAGTACATGAAAGGTCGTTATCTATCGTCTTGGGGACACCAACGATAGGTATATTCATTTGATGAAACTTTAGGGCGGCGCCTAAGGTGTCATCCCCGCCTATGGCAACAATTGCGTCAATACCAAACTTAGATATATTGTCTAAAACCTTTTGAACATCGCCTTCGTTCTTAAATGGGTTAGTTCTGGATGTACCAATTATGGTTCCACCTTTTGGGAGAATGCCTGAGACAGTGTAATCTGTTAGTAACTCTATCTCCCCGTTAATCAAACCTTTCCATCCGTTTTTTATGCCAATTATCTCCCAATTGTATTGTATGGATCTTTTAACGATAGCCCTGATAACTGCGTTTAAACCAGGACAGTCTCCCCCACCCGTTAGAACACATATCCTTTTCATATATGGCTCCTTCTATTTGCCGTCAGAACTCATTATATTTAGCATGTTTTAATATGTTATGGTTCTAAAAAAATTCAAATTAAAAACTATACTGCCAATACTCCTGTTAGTACTATATCAACAAGGGTGGCTGTAATAGCAATAACCCATACAAATGGAACGAAATATGCGAAAGTAACTAGGATATGACTATCTCTCAGACCTCTTATTGTAAGAGCCATTATAAAACAGTGTATAACCATTACTATAAAAATAATTAAAAAAGCGTTTACAAAAGTCTCAGGTGACACTGATTGTAGGATTGCATTCATGCCTATGCTTTCAAAAGGGTTACCTACGTTTCCTTCGACGACTAGGCTATTAAGATGCCTTGCTATCACAAGTGAAACATAAACACTAAAAGCGACACCAAATGTTATGCCAGCGAACAGAGCTGCTGATGTACTAATAATGGAAAACTTTTTTATGCGAAGGTCCCGGATTTTTCTAATATTCTCAGCTATCATACGTGAGGCAACCCGCGGGTTAGCTGCAGCATATGTGGCCTCTCTGAACATCTCGCTTGATCTCTGTATATGATTGCTTCCAGTGTCAACCCCGAACCATTCCCATGCAGAGTCATCATTTATCCTAGTTCTAAGCCGTCTATATAGATCTTTTATATGCTGGGTAAGAACCCCGTAATCCTTTTCACTCAGATAATAAACAGAATCATTGATTTTTCCACCCCTCATGGTAGAAATAGCGCCGAGTGCTGGTAAAAAACCTAGGAAACTTTTTTCCTTTCTCGTAATATCCATCTCAGCTCTCAACGTTTCTAAACCAGGGATAAAAAGAGGAGTAAGAGAAATAGCTGCCAGGATTTCAAAAGGAATCATACTAAGTACAGGGATGCCTAATCTGTATTTTCCGAAAAATAAAACAAAGCCTATAACAACACAGGCTATGATAGAGATTTTAAAACTTTTCCATAATCCTAGCTCCATCGCTCCTTTTTCACCGCTCTGATGCCAGACCTCATCCCTGGGTACCATGGAGCGCAGAAGATACAGGAGCATACCCTCTGAGATGATTAATAAAAAAGATGAGAGGAATAGATAGGTGTTCATATCTACGCCCCCCATTATTATTGGTATGACAATGCCAAGTGACATTATGAATATAATGGAGATAAGTAGGCCGACATAGACCTCATTTATGATAACAACGTTTTCATTTGCAGTTTCATATACTGTTTTGTATTCCTGTAGAACAGCGTTTTGTTCTGTTTCTATGAACTCTCTGTGGTCTACACCACTAGCTATACTTTGTGCAAAACGATCTAAAAAATCTTTTAGTATTTTACTTGGAGTCCTATCTGATACAAACTTGAAGCTTCTAGCAAGTGGAACTTTCCATTGTGTAGAAAGTACGCTGGCTTTTTCCATTTCTTTGCCGAGACTACCATAAACCTTTTTTCCACCAAGTTCTTTTATTATGTCTTTTAGAGACATATCTGATATAGCTAAAACTCTTAGATGTGTTATAAAATAATGCATCTTTCCGTTTATGTCGTTCTCTTTGTTTTTCCAGCTTATATATGGGTAAAGTACACCTAGGGCTATTGGTACTGCTCCGCCGACTATAACAGGAATGGGATTTAAGTCCAGGGGCGTTCCAATGATTAACTCTAAGATAAAAGGTAAACAAAAAACCAGTGCTCCCAAAATAATCAATGGTAGAAGGATAGTTCTCTGGTATTTTTTAGGGTCATCAAGGTTTTTATAAGCTATGCTGAGCTGCTTTGAAAAATCTCGTTTCTTTTTATCTTTTTCTTTAGAATCCCTATTTAGTAATCTCAATTTTTTCTTTTTTTCGCCAATCATCTCTAATCACTAAATCGATATAGGTAATGCTTTTTCTCCATCCCTGTAGAAGGTCCATATGAATTGTACTACTTCATAGTAATCAAATATCTCTTCTTCCACCATCCTCTCAAGTATGTGTCTTCTGCGCTCGTATTCATCATATATCTCTGACGTGTCAACGTATCCCATATTTTTTGCTATTTTTTGCTCCAGGATGTAACTATTCTTGTTTGCCTTAAAAATTTGTTTGTCCTCAACCGGGTCCCATTCGAAGGCCGTTCTCGCCATGACGCCATCGACCTCCCTGTTATATCCCTCTATTTCATCTAATGAAATACACCGTCTTATTCTTCTACCCTCTCGCTCTAGAGCTGTTTGTATTAAAACAAAATCGAGGTTATCCATGAAAGTTTTTGGTACGTTTATTGGGTCACCTGTGAAACGTTGTATGACTTTTGTTAGAGTCCCAGCATGAAAAGTTGTTATACATGGGTGACCTGTTTGCATAGCCTGAAACACAATGTTTCCTTCTGCGCCTCTTACCTCTCCAGGTATTATGTAGTCTGGTCTGGATCTCAGAGCTGCTTTAAGAAGATCAAACAAGTCCACTTGTCCTTCTTTTGGTCCGGTTGTTTTTGTAAGTAGCCTCTGCCAAACAGTATGTGGGACAGTAAGCTCAGGTGTGCTTTCAGCCGTATAAATCTTTTTTTCAGGTGGTATAAATGGTATCAACGAGTTCATCGTGGTTGTTTTACCAGATGCAGTCTCACCACATATGAAAAAACTACGTCCATATTGTGAACAAAGCCATAGATACGCAGCGATATTGGAACCAAGTGTTCCCCATTTTATTAGTTGCGTAATACTAATTGGTGTTTCTGTGAATTTTCTAATTGTCATGCTAGGCCCTTTTAGACTCACGGTGTCACTGTATATGACGTTCCCTCTGCTTCCATCTGGTAACATCCCATCTGCTATAGGTTTCCCTTCGCTAACTGTTGCGCCCATTTTTTCGCTTAATTTCCTTGCAAAAGCAGGGGCATCTTCTTTGTTAATCTCTATATTGGTTTTTATCATGCCGAAGACTTTGTGGATAAGATGAACGTTTTCCCCTGTTATGATGTGAATATCTTCTAAATATGGGTCTCTCATAAAAGGTTCTATAGCCCCTCCGCCAATCTGGCTTTTAATTATAAAATACTCGATATTGTTTTTTTGTATAGATGTGGCCTTTATTTTGTCAGATTTGCTAAATTTACCTACAAAACCTTTTTTCCCCTCGTCAACCTCTTCTGCTTTTTCATCTACAATAATAAGTTCGTCGATGAGTTCTTTTAAAACTTCTTTTAGTTCATCATCGGTTATAACACTTTTTTTATTGGGCGCTAATTTAACTATAGAATTCAATAATTTTCCGTACTTCTTTTTCTCTATGTCACTCAATGATGGTTCGATAGCACGATACTCTATCTCCTTCATGTCTTTTGTTCTGAATATATGTACAAAAACAGAGCCTTTAGTTGCATATATTAGATTTGGATGGGCTTCTTCCCTGGCTTCAAAAGGGAGAGTTGTATAAAAAACTGGCTCACCAATTTTTTCTCTAACATTCTCTACATATTTTCTAAGATGAATGTATTTTTCAAACAGATTTCGTTTGTCTTCATCATTCATCTTAGTCATGTTTTTTTCCTCATCCCCTCGATTCAATTAATTATTGATTTTTTTAATCAATTTATATAGATATAGGCAACCCTTTTATTCCTTCCCTGTAGAATGTCCACAGGAATTGTACAACCTCATAGTAGTCAAATATCTTTTCCTCCACCATTCTCTGCAATATACGTTTTCTACGGTCATACTCATCATAGATCTGAGCAACATCCTCAAATCCAGCGTTTCTGGCTATCCTCTGCTCCAGGATGTAGCTGTTTCCATATGATTTAAAACTATGTGTATCCTCCACCGGGTTCCACTGAAATGCTGTACGTGATATTATGGCGTCCACATGTCTATTGTATCCCTCTATCTCGTCTACTGAGAGAATCCGTCTAACCCTTTTCCCTTTTCGCTCTACAGCCATCTGTATTATAACAACGTCAAGGTTATCCATAAACGTCTTAGGTACATTAATTGGGTGCCCTGTGAAACGCTGTATAACCTTTGTTACACTACCGGCGTGAAAAGTTGTTATAACCGGGTGACCTGTTTGCATAGCCTGAAACACGACACGTCCTTCTATACCCCTGGTTTCTCCAGGTATTATGTAGTCTGGTCTGGATCTCAATGCAGCAATTAGAAGATCAACAAGCTCTATATGCCCTTCTTGCGGCCCTGTAGACCTTGTTAACAACTGTTGCCATACTGGGTGGGGTATATGCATCTCAGGTGTGTTCTCAGCGGTATAAATCTTTTTATCAGGCGGTATAAACGGTACAATCGCATTGGCGGTAGTGGTCTTGCCAGATGCGGTTTCACCACAAACGAAGACGCTACGCCCATATTGCAAACAAAGCCATAGATAAGCAGCTATACCAGCATCAAGAGTACCCCAATTTATAAGCTGGGTTATACTGATAGGAGTCTCAGTAAACTTCCTAATAGTCATAGTAGGACCTTTTATGCTTACATCCTTACTATGAATTATGTTAACTCTACTGCCATCAGGGAGTGTACCATCTGCTATAGGCTGCCCTTCGCTGACAGGACTGCCTATCTTCTCGCTGAACTCCTGCGAAAACGTGGCAGCCCAATTTTTATCTATGTCGATATTTGTTTTAATCATCTCAAAAATCCTATGAATAAGATGGACTTTCTCACCAGTTATAACATGAACATCCTCGATATATGGGTCTCTCATAAAAGGCTCAAGAGGCCCACCACCAACAATATCCTTGGCAATATCGTACTCCAAATCCATTTTCTCAATAGATGTAACCTTGACCTTTTCCCCTTTAAGTTCACTTAAAAAACTTTTTCCTGAAGGATCAACGTCACCTGATGCCTCATCAACAATAGTAACATCATCTAAAACGTCTTTGATGGCCTTCCTGAGTTCATCCTGACTTTTAATATTTTTTTTTAAACGAACTGCTCTCTCATAAATCAAATCCAAGATTTTTTCGCGCTTCTTTTTCTCAATATCGCTAAGAACAGGTTCAACAGCATGATACTCTATTTGATCCATATCCTTGGTTCTATAGACATGTATAAAAACAGTTCCTTTAGTAGGATAAACGATATTGGGAAATTTTTCTTCCTTAAGCTCACGAGTAATTTTACTGTAAAAATCTGGTCTCCCCATCTTTTTTTCTATCTCAAAAATATATTTCTTAAGATGAGGATTTTCATTTATGACTTTCTCTTCTTCTTCTTTTTCCATCCTAGTCATATCTTACTTTTTCTCCCCCTAGAATGCTATGCCACTGGTCTCTATGGTAAGCCCTATGCCAGGTCTAACTGAAAAAGTTGTGAGTGGATCATATTTATAATGTGCGCCATTAAACTTATCTAGATAGATGTTATGAACTATGCCAATGCCAGGCATGTTCTCTTTCGTGATTCTAAAATGGATGTCAGCTATCATCTGAAAAGCATTATGTATCTCCTGCGACCACTCGTTGGGATTACCACTTAAAATTATTATCTTGCCCGATCCTTTTAACCTGTTAAAAAAGCTGGTGAGCTCAACAAGATTATCCATGTTAAGACTTTCATTAAGTAAAGTTGAGAGGGAGTCTATGAAAATAATCTCCGGATCAAAAAGCTTCTTACAGGTTATTAGTTTCTCCAGAAAAGTATTCTTTGGTAAAGTTTCTGCCAGCATAACCTCGGTTGAGATAAAAAAAAGTTTACCGCCCATCAAATATTTTCTTACATCATAACCAACAGATGCCGTCTGCCTCAAGAAACTTTTTACAGTATATTGTGTGGAAACATAAGAGCAAGTCGAACCATTTTTTAGGAAACTGAAACAAAATCTTTGGCAAAAAATGCTCTTCCCAGCCCCCTCTTTACCTTCAACAAACAATAAGGAGCCCTCTGGTATGAATCTCCCGAATCTTTGAGCAAAACCATCCGATTCCCCTTTTCTTTCAAGTAATAACGATTTTGCTTCTGCCATATCTTTTATTCCCATCCAAATTTTTTTAAATAGTAAATGTAAACTCATCTTCAATAGCAAGAGGTCCTACCAACCTCATTGTATGGTCTCCTGCTGCTATTTCGCTGTTGTCTACATAAATCGTGGCAACCTGGCCAGGTTGAATACTGTCATCTGAAAAATAATAATTTGCTATAGTTATAATATCCCCGTCAACGAAAAGCTGGAATGTCTGGTTTGTTGTTAATAGTTTTTTACCGCCTATATTCTTCAGATAAAAACTATAATAACCGCCTGCATCTGGTATAGCATCAGGGTCGTTAATTATCTTGAAATCCGTATCAAGTTGCTCCTGTAGTCTATCGCCTTTGTCTGAGAAGCTATTGGTAACATTTGTTGTGACGCCTATGAAAACACCTGATACAGCACCCGCTACTATCACTGAAGCGATAAAGAATATTACCTGTGCACCAGTTAAACTAAATCCCATAGACTTTTCCCCTCAAACTAGCCGTACCCCTCATATTTAGTAATACCGTTCCCGGTAATAAATTTATTTCTCTTCGGACCCGATGCTGATACGTTGACGAATATGTTTGTTTCCTTTAGTGGATAAAGACAGGATTGAATCTGTGAGAATGGTTTTTCAGTACCGTTTACCAGTATTGTACTATATTGCATTTTAATTGTGGTGCTGCCTGTGTTTTTAATTTTTATTTTGAGGTACGTGTATTGTTGATTTTGTTCTGTTTCAACTTTAACAAAAGATTCCGGCAAACTTGTCATTTTATAGGTTGTGTTTATCCATGCTGCGCTTCGTGCTGTGTTTGAAATTCGTATCTCATCTAGTGTGCCTGTTAGGTATCTGCCAAGTAAGAGGTCATTGCCGTTTGTATTAATATTCCCAGTCATACTTGTATTGGCCTTGAATTCTCCATCTTTGTATATTTTCAACTGTGATCCATCATATGTGAGTGTCACATAATGCCAGTTTGTGTCAATACTTGTTTGTACACTGTTGCTATTTACATATCCATATAAGGTAGTGCCAGATAGTCCAATTTCAAGCGAATAAGCATCCCTTCCTTTGTTTATTATTTCTTTTGCATTAAATGTTGTGAAATGATATGTTTTATTTGTCCATCCGCCATATTCGTCGTTAACTATTACCCTCCAATAATATGTTTTGTTGTATGATGAAAAATTGTTATCATTGTTAGCATTATAGGTTCCGTTGTTTACTGAACTGTTTGTGCCGATAAAATCTGGGCAGCTGTTATCTGTTCCCCAGTACCAGGTGATGTTCATTTGGTATCCATTGCTATGGTTTATCTGTATGCTTAGTGTCGGATTGAGACTGATGCCTACAGATTGGTTGATTGGGCTTTCATTGGTTATTGTTGGAACATGTTTGGTTGTAAAACTGTATGTTTGATTGTTATAACTTATACCATCTGTAACATTCACACTCCACCAATATTTTTTCCCTCTTGCACTAAAGTTGGCATTGGCCTGTTGCAGCATGGTTTTTGTGCTGTTTCCTATCTCTACAGTTCCTACAAAACCATCGTTACCTGTACCTGCCCATGCTATGAGATAATAATCGTTTCCCATCGAGACCATTGGGGCAAACAAAATAGTATCGGCCGTGTCATATTCAAGTTCATCATATTCATAAGAAGCAATATCCCCTGAACTTGATATATAAAATGATTTCATCCTCCCATCAGCACCAGTACATTGATAAGTCAAAACAAAAATATTATTCCCAATAGAATGAATCCGTTGGTATCCCCCATCAACCTTATCATGCTCATAAGTATCAATCCATGTTTTAGACATTGAACCATCATCATTTATCGTTGTAGTTTTGATATATCCATCTGAAGATGTACCCTCATAAGCCAAAGCAAAAATGTTCCCATCTATTTTGATCATATCTCCCTGTATACCATTATCTGCATCATATTCCCATTGAGAAGCATAAGCATCAGTAATAACACCAGCACCACTAATATTATAAGTCACAAGCCACCCATCACTGCCAACAGATTCATAATATTGAATAGCGACGGTATCGGTGTCAACCATACACATCCTTGGGAAACGACCATTTGTCGCATCAAACTCCTGAAAATCCAAGGTCGCATCATCAATACTACCATCATTGTTGATTGTAATGGTTTCTACCAACCCCTCCAGTGTTGTAAGATTTGTATACGCCACTGCATATACATTATTTATTACGTTAATGAAATCTATTGGAAGAGCTGCTGTTGCAGCATAAGACATGGTCTTTGTGTCAATAATACTACCCGTACAATCCCCATCTGCATCATCAATCTCAGTTGTAACCACTTTTATAATAGCACCAGTATCCACATATGCAATAGCATAAATATCACCAGAAATATGTTGAATCCTTGGATATTGACCATTAGAGCCATCATATTCATAAGGGACATCAACCAAACTATTCCTGATTGTACCATTCGTGTTCCATGCTTCAACTACACGAATATATCCATCATTCTCAGCACCAGTATCACCAGTACTAACAATAGCATAATAATTACTTGTACCTAATCTTATCACATTTGGATAATGCCCTTCCTGTTGATCGTATTCCCAAAAAGTTGTTGAATCTGAAATAGTACCGTAACCCAAAATAGATGAGTTCACCCCGAATTGTGCCCATGAGCCGCTTGAGTTGCTCAACCAATAAGCCGTCATAAAGTCACCAACTTCACTGACATTAACACTAAGCTCAGGAATAAGTTGCACACCAGTGGCACCATCGCTTGGACTTTCGTCACTCGAAACAAGAGGATAATTCATATACATCTGGAATGTTCGAGCAAAACCATCATTGCCAGTACCAACATGGACAACCAACCAATAAGTACCGGACACAAAAAGAACTGGAGCATACCACAATGTATCGACAGTATCATATTCAAAATTATCAGTAACAACCGTAAGAGGCATATTACCATTATTATCAACAGTGAAAGTTCCAACCCAACCATCACCACCACCACCCTGATAACTAACACCAAAAACATTCATGTTAACAACATAACCATCGGTTACATAAAACAATGTCTGGAATCCACCATCTCCCGTATCAAACTCGATAAAGTCAATCAAAGCACCAATATCGCCAGCAGAATCAATAGTGATACTACGGACAAAACCATCGTTACCAGTACCTTCATGAGCCAACAAATAGACATCACCACTGATATGAAGGATATCTGGCCATCTACCAAGGTCAGTATCATACTCATAACTATCCGCAGGAGTATCGGTAATCAAACCAGCACCGCTGATGTTATATGTCATCAGCATTCCGTCACGGGCAGTCGCAGAACCGCCAGCAGTATCGGTTGTTTCATAAATCACTGCCACCGTATCAACATCAATCTGAGCCATGTGAGGAAAGAAACCATCAGCCCCATCGAACTCCTCAGAGTCAAGAACACTATTTGTGATAGTGCCATCAGAGTTTATCTCAACAGTTTCAATCCATCCATCACCATCGACATCAGTGTAAGCAACAACGTAAATGTTTCCAGTCAGATGTAGAATATTGCATCGGCTAGTTGTGCTCACACCACGATAAGAAAGCTGTTGTGTATCAGTAACAGCAGCATCTACGTTGCCAACGCTATCTATATCTATAGTAACAACAGTCACTCTACCAGCAGCACCACCAGGTAAATCTGAATAAGCAATAGCATACATATCAGTACCAACGTTGATAATACTGGGGCCATATCCATCAGACGTATCGTACTCAAGCCAATCGACAAGACTTGGTACGATTGTACCGTTAGATTCCCACACCTTTATAGTACGAATGTATCCATCGTTCTCAGCACCGGTATCACCAGTGCTCACGATAGCGAAATAACTATATGTACCATCAGATCCAAGTCTTACAGCATCGCAATAATGACCTTCCTGCTCGTCATATTCATATGTATTGGTAACTTGGTCTGCAGTAAGACCATATGTTGGATCTAGATAGATAAGGGTACCATACGGTATGTTATTTTTTTGTATGCTGAACCAAAACTTGCCGTCTGAAATGCCATGTTTGAAAATAAGTCCTGGTAATATGGCGATATCACTATAATTGTACTTGAAAATAATTTTTTCCCCAAATACTGTATAATACAAATTAAAAGTCTTATTTTCATAATCAAAACTATAATCATCTATAGGAATGTCTATTGTTAGATTTAGAAGATAATCTGCTTGAGGTTTAATTGATGCAGTAAAAGCAAGGCTAAATTTTTTCAAACCACTAGTGACTTTAACATACTCTAACTTTAAACCATCGACATTCTTCCATTCACCATCTACATGGGCATGAAGATTCCAATTAGCCTTCGCTAAGACATAGTTCCATGATTTGTTATACTCTGTTTCTGTTATTTTCGTAGTGTTATTGTCACTGATATCTTCCTTTTCTTTCAAAATTGTTTCTTCTTTAATTTTGTTAGATAAATGTTTTGTATAATAATCTTTATTAAATGGAGGACCAGTGATTTTATTTAAAAAAGAAAAACGATTGAGAAAGTCAATTAAACCTAGATTATAATTTCTATGAATTGCATCTCCAAAAATCCCGCCTTCTTCTTTTTTATCGGTAATTTCCGGTTTGCTTACATTTTTTTTATCTTGGGTTGATGGCGGATCTTTAATCCATGCCTCAAGTGTTATACTATTTGTGATGTCAAGACTGCCGTCATTCCCACAGTTTATATTAACACTACCATCAAAGTCGTACCCGCCATCTATTTTACTTGAAGTATTGTATGTTGCTCCATTGTTTGTGCCGTCATTGTTGTTTGATGTTGAGTCATATAGTGCGCCAGAGCTTTCGTTTAGATGATGTACCATTTTGAAGTTTGAGTCCCATGTGTTTGATATGTCCTGTTGGCTAATACAACCTGCATTACCATAATACATGAACAAAACTGTATCCTTCGTTGTATAGATGATGGGAATTTTAACCCATGCTGTCAGCTCACCATTTATGTCATCATATTTTTCTATTTCATGACTAAATTTTGTGCTGTTGTTGTCATCTGTAAAAAAAATATCATCGCCATCAGGTTGTGCATGAGCAGCTAGACCCACATCAGAGTTTATATAAACTAAAGCTGTAAAATCTGTTTGATCTGCCTGTACTTTTGTATGATCAATAACTATCATTTTTCTGTAAGCCCAGTCTGTATCCCACCACCCGACATCGGTGATATTTGTGATACTAACATCAGTTTGACATTGTTCCACAGATCTATCTTTCATGTCATCGTAAGCATCACTAATCTCTGATAATTTTGGTGGGACACTAACTGAAAATGCCTGTAATATTATAATAAAGGAAATACCTATTATTGCCGCTGTGGTCGATAAAGAAACTCCCATCCTTACAGTACCTCTAAACTTTTTTATATTTTAAATACAAAATCTTTTTTAATTGCCGTGCTCCCTACAACCATCAAATTATGTTCACCTGATGATATCACACCCATGTCTACATAAATCGTAGCAACCTGGCCAGGTTGAATATAATCAACAGAGAAATAATAACTCGTTTTAGGCAAGATGCCCCCATCTACGAGCAATTGGAATGTCTCGTTGTTTGTAACAAGATTACTATCACCTATGTTTTTCAAATAAAAAATATAATGTCCATTTTCTTCAGGTATTTCTTCATTGTCGTTAATAATCATAAATTCTGTGTCTATCTGTCCTCTCATTTTATCTAATTTTTCTGAGAGGCTTCTATCCATTTTATTTGATACTCCTATGAAAACACCTGATACAGCACCAGCCACAATTAATGATGCAACGAAGAAGATTACAGTTGCGGCTGTTAAATCAAACCCCATATTTTCACCAAATATTATTCATTTCATAATATGTACTCATAATAGTCTGATACGCCATTTTTTGTAACAACTTTTAGCCTTCTTGGTCCAGCATTTCCCTCTAGATCAGTGATATTAAAATAAGCTGTGTTTTCTAGATAGATGTATGGTTTTGAACAGTTGAATTGTTTGTTGGTGCCATTTATTAGAATGTTGAAATAACTAGTATTTAGTACAACACTTCCAATGTTCTCTATGACAATACTTATGTTGTGGTTTGCACCATTGATTGTTGTATCAACACTAGTTATGTTTACATTTGTTTGTGTTTCTTCTATAAGCCTGTTTTTCATGTCATAATATGATTCGTTAGCATCCTCAAATGTCGGAGGTATACTACCTATGATGATTTCTGCTGCTATCAATATTGATACACCAAGAATAGCTGCAGCAGCTGATATTGAAAATCCCATCCTTAAATTACCTCCGTATTAAGGAGCAATATATCTTCCAGTAAGTCCCCCTCCTTTTGATATGAGTAAATTGTAAATTTAAATAATTTTATCTGAGATGTAACTATCTAATTTTTTAGTAATTCTGGATATCTCGCTTTCAATTCTATCAATGAAGTGTCTGTCAATCTGTTTTCCTTTAAGTTTCTGTATAAAAAGTAGGGACTGGATGTGATCCTTTGCTTGCAAATCAGTTGTTCCACTCCTAGTGATTTCT
>Ga0209285_10000321_pt1 | contig 16909 bp, 14 predicted proteins | sample PPLLak3March2015_2_FD_187249 | JGI IMG/M metagenome (GOLD analysis project Ga0209285, IMG submission 187249) | Freshwater sediment microbial communities from Prairie Pothole Lake near Jamestown, North Dakota, USA - PPLs Lake P8 Core (3) Depth... | ecosystem: Environmental > Aquatic > Freshwater... | reverse complement strand
ATCCCACCAGGCATATGGTAACTGACGACCTCCTCGTCATCAGCACTCACCTGTTCTTTGTAGATCACCTGTGGGTATTGCACCCAGTCGGGCATCTCCTCACCGTATTTTAACACACGGACAAAATCCTTTGACAACTGTTCCCGTCGTTGCTTTGCGAGTCGGATGATTTTTTCTTTTGTGCTTTGACTTCCAAAATCTCTGGCTAACATTTGCGCAATGGATTTCACTCGACAGATGGGTGGGATGATTTTTTTCTGGGCTGCCCCGCGGAGCAACGCCATATGATCCCACATGTTCACCGCCCCGGATGAAAGTAACATATCAAAGGGCATACAGGTGGTAAACGACAAGGGCAAGGCTTGCTGCAGAAAATGTAAAGAAACCCCGATCTGTTCTTGGACATCCTGTTTGTTATATAGCATTGTTCGATTATCTAGTTTGATTTCTGATGGGGCTAGATACACCCGGTTCTCAACGATAATATTCAGAAATGGCGCTAAGGACTTTAACCGGTAGTCATCTAGCCATGGGTAAAACTTCCGTGCAGCAAGGTAGGTATCAAAACTACAGGGATACATCTGCACGATATCAGCACTCATCATACCAAAATGAAATGATTTATCCTCTCGACAATACAGTGAAATGAAATTCTGGAAGATTTGTTTCTCATCAGTCGAAAGTTGATCCTGTTTATTTTTTAACAGCCAGTTTATCCGACTATGGATATGGACGTTATCAAAACCAAGGATATTGTGACCCGAGATGATATCAGCATCTTTTGCTTGTTTGCAGAAAATCAAAAGATGTGCAATCTCCTCGTCGACCGACCGAGCGAGATGTTGTTGGACTTCTACATCCTTCCAATGTGCTGGAGTGTCGCGAATCTCAAAGCTGAATTCTTCTGTATCTAGGTTTTTTTTTGACTCGATAGCAATATCAAAACGAGCGTACCCAAGGATGTCGATGGGAATCTGCATTTTTCCTTCTTCGAACTGGGTTGTTTCAATATCGTAAATCAGAACCTTGAGTTTTTTCTGCTCCCCATTTGTATCAAACAACCATGTTTTGCCTCCTGCGGCAAGGTCGACTAAAGCACGCTGATGGTACGGGATGTCATGTTCAGCGGTGAATAACTCATGTTCGAAAAACAAATAATCGCTGATCTCAGGGACGACGTAGGATTCTTTCGTATAGACTTTGAATACGTTTCTTGTTTTTTTATAATCACAAAAACTCCGGTACGTCTCAAGTTCTCCAAGGCCAGTGATTTTCGATAGTTTCGGATGATCTTTTTTGTTTTTATTCCATTGTTCGAGAAGTTTTTTCCGAGCTGTGTTTGCATCGGTTGCTGTGGGAGGGAATGCGAGAAAATAAGGGCGATGCAGCTCGGAGACAAGTTGAGGTGGTTTTGCCTGATAGTAAAGGTAATTTGGTGAGAGACCTAAAAGCATGCTGCTCATGACATTGTTTCCCCCGTATTGGTTTTAACCATGAACACATTAGATGTACTTAAAGCTTCGAAGTAAAAATTATAAGACAGTTCCTTGATGTTCATCTTTGATTTCATGACGACTCAGATTGTATTTTCCGATGAATTCAATAAGCATGATACTGCAGATCACCCTGAGAATGCGGATCGTCTCTATGTGATACTTGACGCCTTGGAACAAACACCGTTTTATAAAAAACTCGAGTTCATCAAACCTGAGATGATCTCTGAAAAATTGTTACAGGAGGTGCATTCCTCTGAGATGATCGAGCGGATAAAAGAGATTAGTAAGCAGGGTGACTCATGGATCGATCTAGATACCTACGTCAGTAAATCAGATTATGAGACGGCACGTCTTGCTGTGGGCGGGGTCGCTCAGGTTTGCAGAAACGTCGTCGAGGGCGACGCGCAGAATGCCTATGCGCTTGTTCGACCACCGGGACATCATGCGTCTGCAGAACGGTCCATGGGGTTTTGTTTGTTTAACAACGCCGGGATTGCCGCTCATGAACTATCAAAAAAAGGAAAAAGGATTCTTATCTTTGATCATGATGTACATCATGGGAATGGGACGCAATCGATTTTCTACTCACGTAAGGATGTGATGTATCAATCGTTTCATCTATCACCACATTACCCGGGCACAGGGGATATTTGTGAGATTGGTGATGGTGATGGGAAAGGATACACGATAAACGCCCCGCTTGGATTTGGTCATGATGATCGCGCGGTATCGCAGCTTTTTGATGAGATATTTCTCCCAATCACCAAACAATACAAACCGCATCTCATCATTATCTCAGCAGGGTACGATTCGCATCATTCAGACCCTCTTGGTGGGCTGAAACTTTCTGCGAATTTCTTTGGTGAAATGATACGACGATTTCAGGATATCCAACCAAAAATCGTCTGTACCTTAGAGGGCGGGTACAATCTTCAATGGATCGGGAAATGTTTCCTCTCCCAACTCGGACAGATGATGTCTCATCCCCTTCGATTTGATGACACCATAAAAGGAAATGATGACATCACATCAGTCATCAAATTAATGAAAAAAGAACTTCAGACGTTTTGGGAGTTGTAAGTCGTTTAATCAAAGATCATGCCCATGCCGGTAGCGGCAGAATCTTCTTGTTCTTTGATTTTCTCTTCGATTTTTTTTGCTTTTTTATCCGGTAGCTTTTTCATCCCGAGTTCTTTAGCAAGCTCTTCCGCACGCTTCAGCCCTTCGGTACTCCCCTCAACTTTTAAAAACGATACCGCTCCTTTAACCTCCAAGGAATTTGCGTCACGTATCACAATGCTCTGCCTGTTGACAACATCATCCTGAAGCATGGTTTGGATTTTCCCTACTTCTGCTGATTTCACTTCAAAGATCACATAGGCCATGTACAGTCACCTGCTTTTGCGGATATAATTATTCTATATAAACCTAATCCTGCTTTATCATCAATCCATTTTCATCGATTTCGTTCCGTCGTATCCTGGAAGAGCTGATTGGTGTTCCATCCTCTGAAAGCACGAAAGAGATCACAATGATCTGAAGGGGTGGTTTTCCAAGAACGGTTCGCTTTCGATTGATTTCTTGAGCGGTTGGTTCTGTCTCAGGGGAAACCACGATTGCGTCAAAATCACCCTCAAGCGTAGGACCAAATCTATTGATAAGAGGTTGAATGGATGTCTGTTGAATGATATGTTCTTTACCCAAGAACTGCATGATTGATTGTTTACGTTTCTCAAAAGTAGCAATTTTTCCTTTCTTTTTTAACATTGCTTGTGATGTCAGACCAATAAAAACAAAACCTTGGGGTCCAGCGATCTGAAACGCTTTTCTGAGAAGTTCCTTATGTCCTTTATGTAAAGGATGGAACGTCCCGCCAAGACATACCTTCATACAAGTAAGAATAATTAGAGCGTCATTAATGTATGTGTTCGGAAAACTATTTAATTCTGTGACTTGATGCATCTTTCATTAGAAGGACGGGATGATGAGTACAAAAGCTTCAAATTTTGTTGTGGTATGCCTTGTTTTTTTATTATTGAACGGTCTTTCGGTATTATATCTAACAGAATATTCTAACGCAGCAGGCAGAGAAATCTACGTCGATGATAGTTTCTCATATCCACGTGATGGGTCCGCGGAACATCCGTTACGAACGATCACTGAGGCGATTAATCTAGCAACTGATGGTGATACCGTGTATGTGTTCAGTGGGACGTATAATGAAACTGTGGTAATCAATAAACGAATTTCCCTCATCGGCGGGATTGATGATGCGCCAAGCATCATTTCCCGGAACGCGGAGTTAAAATACCTTATCGAGATTACTGCGGATTTTGTCACGGTAGAAAATTTCGTGATACAAGATCCGAACCGTTTTATATCCTCCCAATCTGGTGCGCTTATTCACGTGACGTCAAATAATGTCGTGTTGCAACAGAACAATATCTCGCAATGTAACCTCTGGGGAATTTATCTTGAATCCTCTGATGACAATATGATTAGTGGCAATGTCATCAACGATACTAGAGGAGTGTTTGGTTTCTCCTCTAATAATAATGTGTTTTCGAGTAATAACATTTCCAATTCAAGTGAAGCGGGGATGAATATTCGTTCTTCCATGAGAAATATTCTCTATGATAACTATCTTACCTTGAATACGTATGGGGTTTACATAAAAGATTGTTCAAATACGAATATTACCGAAAACACATTTACAAAAAATGTTCTTCATGGAATCTATCTGACCGGTGATACAACCGATGTGGTTCGACAAAATTTTTTTATAAATAACACCGCAAGTGGTATGTCCCTTGATTCCTCTAATTGTATCATCACAGAAAATGTCTTCAACTATGGTCAAGTTGGTATCAGCCTGCAACGAACCGGATGTCGGATAAGTAATAATTCGTTCCAAAATATGAGCTCTACCGCTCTCACTGCTACTCAGACAAGTAGTAATAATATCATCTATCTGAATCATTTTATTGAGAATACTATTAATGCTCGAGAACAAGGGAGTAATCAATGGGATAACGGGACCGTCGGTAACTATTGGGATGATTATAACTATGTTGATCGTGATCACGATGGTTTTGGTGACAGAGCGTATATACTATCGTCTAGTGGTCGTGACCATTATCCGCTTGGTATGTTCTTGCAACCACCACAAAAACCTTCGAATCCATCACCTGCAGATGATCAGGAGAATGTTGGTTTATCCGTAACATTATGGGTGACGCTTATTGATCCTGACAGTAACATTATCTCAGAAGTCTCCTTCTATAATGCAGTCAATAACCAACGCATTGGGTTCGTTCGCAATGTGGTAAATGGGAAGAATGCATCCTGTAGTTTTACCTTGCCGTTTGATACGACCTATGCTTGGTATGTCATCGCGAACGATAGTTTGCAGCAAAACCAGTCTGATATCTGGTTTTTTACGACAAAACAGCGACCTCCTGAGAATCAAAAACCGGTGTCCAATCCAGGGGGACCGTATCTAATGAAACTGAATCAGACTGTTTCCTTTAATGGGTCACAGAGCATTGATCCTGATGGGACCATCATCTTTTATCGGTGGAATTTTGGTGATGGAAGCAGTCAAATTCTTGATATTTCACCAAAGCATACATATGCGGATCCTGGGGTGTATACCGTGACGTTAACAGTTGTCGATGATGACGGACGTAGTAGTATGGCAAATACGACAGCGACCATACAAGGTGTTATTTTCATCAATAACCCCCCTGTTGCGACTTGTATTGCTCCTTCGACTGTCACCGTGGGTCAAGAGGTGAGTTTTGATGCCTCGTTGAGTAATGATACCGATGGGACTATTGTTGGGTATCGTTGGGATTTTAATGGTGATGGCACCTATGATACAGACTGGGTAACTACCTCTGTTTTTACCACGACGTTTTCTTCTGTGGGTTCCTATGTCGTGACCTTAGAAGTAATTGATAATAATGATGCGGTGAGTCCGTATACCACCACTGTTTCTGTGAAAGAATCTCAGACGAACACACCTGGTTTTGAGTTCCTTTTTGTCTTGGTTGCTCTCCTGGTTGGTCTTTTCATGTATAGAAGATACGCCTAAGACAATAGTGGTCGTTTCCATAATTTTATATCTTTTATCTATTTAAATGAAAAATTATAAATACCTTTTAAACCCACATCATTGTTGATGTGGCAATCTCTCGATAGAAGACAATCTGGAATCACTAGGGTTGCAGGAATGTGTGGCGTGTTCCTTCCTGTGGTGATATTCACCAGTTTAGGACTTTCCATTGCATCATCACCATGGTTCACCTGGACACAACATGCGTTAAGCGACCTTGGCATCCAAGAAAATTCGGCATTCTTATTTAATTACGGGATGATTTTTGGTGGTGTTCTTGCTTTGATTTTCTCCGTTGGATTGATGAAGATATTAACCAATAAACTTGGTGCGTATGTTCTTATGCTCAGTTCCCTTGCCCTCATCGGGATTGGAGTATTCCCGGAAACCATATTTACTCTTCATTTTTTGACCTCTGCTTCGTTTTTTATTCTTCTGGCGATTGGGTTGTTGGTTATCGGAGTGACCCGCGGGTATAACTCATTTGAAAAAAATATTGGACTGCTGGCTTTGGTGCTTGTCGTAATCGCGATAAGTTCTACTGTTTTTCTCTTTCGTTTCGATGGGATTGCTATTACTGAGGCACTCTGCTGTTTTCCTGCATTCATCTGGTGTTCAATTGTTGGGATAAAAATGACTCTTGTGTCGAGTTAAATCATAAGAATAAGAGTTAAACAACCCGCGATGATGGGTTGATGAACAAGGTAGATCGCTAAGGAATGTTGTCCTAACCAGGAGAATGGTTTGGATGGTTTGAATTTTGAGAGATCTGGCAGAGGAAATCTCCTTTTATTGTCTTTATAGAGGATGTTTCCGAGTGTGATGCCGAGCAGGCAGACGCCAAACCAAGGCAGAATCGGGAAATAATCAATGGTGTGCGCTGCGATATTAGACTCATGGATTCCAGCAGCGAGTTCGACCATATTTGGAGACTCTGTTGTATAGAATAACCCAAGTGCGAGTCCTGAGACGATGATCAGTGTTGCTAAAATAACGTTGGTAGATTTGAATCTCAACAGCAGCGTACTGAGAATGATGCAGCATCCTATGCAGTGAAGAACTCCGAAGAGGATTGGCTTATCGGGGAGGAACACTGCGGTTAGTAAAGTAAAGAGCATCCCGAGATTCAGGATCCAAAGCCCTCGTTGTATCGTTCGAAAATACATTTTTCTTGGTTGGTTGAGGTATTTGTTGTTGTTAACCGCTTGGCAGATTCCAACGAGTAAGAAGAAGATGACTGGTACAATGATGTTGAGTGAATAGAAATTATAGTTAAGCGGGATGATTCCGAAGTAATCAAGGTCCCAGAGGAGATGCAGGATAATCATAAACAGGATTGCAAATCCTCGGAGTATATCTAACTCGATAAACCGTTGGGATTGTCTTTTTTCTGCGTGTTGTTCTGGGTTCATGTTCCTTCTCCTTATTTCTCCTATAAATGATATACTGTTTCGTGTTAGCTTTTAACAATGATGATATTTAAAGATACTTTGGAAGAATACCAAAATGGAAAAAAATTCAAAACGAAAAACCAATCCTGTTTAGATACATTTAAATAAAACAGGGTAAATATTACCTTTATTAAGGGGACAGAAATTTATGCATAAAAAGATACGAAGAAATCTCAGAAAAATAATGCTTACAATCACCATATTAAGCCTTTTTATCGGAACATGCAGTACCATTACACTTTCTTCTCACACCCGGTCATCACCGCTCTCTGAACAACCAACTATTGAACAACAGACAACCATAAATAACAGAGTAAATGACGATCCAGACAACCAGCAAGAACGCTACAGCATTGCATACACCTTTGACTTTTCAAAAGAGAATCTCAGCTTTGACACAATTCAAGGTTACGATTTGGTCACCATGAAAGGATGTTCCTACCTCACTGAGTACGGAAAACCACTGTTACCTGCGAAACGCATTCTAATAGCCTTACCAGATACCATGAAAGCAACGGATATACAAATCCTTTCCATCCAGAAACAATCACTGCCCGGACTGTACACGATCTATCCAGCTCAACAACCACAAAAACTCGGAGAAACCCCGCCTATAAGTCTTGATCTGCGATACAATAGACCAACGTATCTTTCACCACTTCCTTACCCCGGACAACTTGTTACATTAGGACAACAAAACGATCTCGCGGGTCAAAGTATTATAGAAATCACTCTCTTCCCTCTTCAATATCATCCTCTTCAGAAAAAATTGAACCTCGTCTCTTCAATTACTGTAATTATCGAAGGCGATAGCGGATATATCTGCGGAGATTACGTATCAGAACACATATCTGCCAACGGATACGACATGTACCAACACATGGTAGAAAACATGGTTGTAAATCCCGAAAATGTTAACCTTCAAACATCATCAAACCCTCAACCACTTGGTGTAGAGCCCGGTGACTACGACTATGTGATTATCACCCAGACAAGCTGGGTAAGCGCATTCCAACCTCTTGCAGACTGGAAAACACAGAAAGGAGTCCCAGCAACAATTGTAACGACATCCTGGATATACGGATCTGGTGGATATAGCGGGACGAATGTCCAAAAAATCAAGGCTTTTGTCCAAGATGTATACACGAACTGGGGAACAACTTATGTTCTCTTGGGTGGAGACATCGATGTTGTTCCATGTCATTACAAAACTTTTTCTGGGGTAGACGACGATCCCGTCCCAAATGACGCGTACTATGCTGATTTCGATGCTGATTGGGTTTGCGAAGTGAATGTTGGTCGTGCGTCAGTCACCGGTCCTGGAAGTGGTAATGGACAAATAGGAAATTTCATCAATAAGATTATGACCTACGAGACAAACCCACCATTGACAAGTTATGCAAAGAAAGCCGGATTCTTTGGTTTTGACCTTGATTACTGGACTGAAGCTGAGCAATGTAAGATAGATATTGATAATTCCTACATACCCTCAAGTTGGACGATGACAAACGTCTACGACAGTCATTCAGGAAATCATCAAACAAATGTCATTTCTGCCCTTAATGCTGGTCAGAATCTTGCGAACCATGCGGATCATTCGAACACGGATTGCATGGGAACCGGCTATGTCAATCATGATTGGTTGATTTATACTGATGACATGGATGAGCTAACGAACGGTAACAAGCAAACCATCCTGTATTCCATGGGCTGTGACCCTGCTGCCTTTGATATCTCAAATTGCATCGCGGAGCATTTCGTACAAAACAGCAATGGTGGTGGAATCGCTTTCATTGGAAACTCACGATATGGCTGGTATAACTATGGAACATATGATACCTTGTCCATGGGATATGATGTCCATTTCTTCCAATCACTGTTCCAGGAGAATCTATACCATTTGGGAACCGCGTTCTCCGATCATAAGAACGACGGATATCAAGAGGCACCTGGTGATGATTATTACCAATATATCTTTACCGAACTTACTTTACTAGGTGACCCTGAACTTCCTATTTGGACAGAAAACCCAACTTCCTTTGTTGTCAGTCATCCATCCGCGATTCCGCTTGCCTCATCTTCTTTTACCGTCCATGTCCAAACTACCGGTGGAAGTAATATACAAAACGCGTATGTCTGCCTCTGGAAAGGAGAAGAAATTTATCAATGTGGCTCAACAAACTCCGCAGGGGACGTCACTTTGACAATAGTCCCTGAGACAGGGGGAACGATGCAAGTGACCGTGACAAAACAGAACTACCTTCCTTCAGAGACCACTGCAACAGTCATTGAAGAAAACTTACCTCCCTATCAACCAAGCACACCAAATCCAGCCAACGGTGCAACGAATATCCCAGTAAACAACGACCTTAGCTGGGTCGGTGGGGATCCAAACCCTGGGGACACAGTGACTTACGATGTCTATTTTGGAACAAGCAGCACACCACCGAAGGTCGGATACAATCAATCAGCATCCTCCTATGACCCTGGTACTCTTAATTATCTCACCACATATTTCTGGAAGATTGTCGCATGGGATAGTTATGGTGAATCAACCGCAGGATCGCTATGGACTTTTACCACCAAGGCAAACAATCCACCCGTTTTTGGCACACCATCACCCGCGAACGGGTCAGCCGGAAATCCCTTAAGTCTCACCTGGAGCATTCCCATCAATGATCCCGATAGTAACACCTTCTCTTGGTCTATACACTGTAGTAACGGACAGACAAACAGTGGGACGGGAGCGACAAATGGAACAAAGACACTGTTTATCTCAGGATTGACTCTTGGAATGACCTACATTGTATGGGTCAACGCGACTGATCCTGGCGGCAGTGGCCTGTACACACGACGATGGTACACCTTCAGCACCTACTCAGATACTACACCACCGATAACCACCCTTACGCTCACGGGAACCCAGGGGGAGCAATCATGGTACATCAGCCCAGTTACCATCACCCTGACTGCCACCGATGATGTCGCTGGGGTTGATTACACAATGTACAACCTTGATTCCACGGATTGGACTCTCTATACGAGCCAATTCACCGTCTCAGACGATTCGACACATGCACTCCAGTATTACTCGGTTGACAATGTAGGAAACATCGAGACTGTTAAATCCGCTGATTTCAAGATAGACCAGTTACCGCCGACCACCACTCATACGTTCTCAGGTGATACTGGAAACAATGAATGGTACCTCACCGTGAGCTTTATTCTCAATGCTATGGACAGCACCTCGGGGATTTTTTCAACTTATTACAGGGTGGATGGCGCGGGTTGGGCCCTGTTTACCGCACCGGTCGTCATCACCTCAGAGGGCACTCACACTCTCGAATACTACTCTGTTGATAACGCAGGAAACAGCGAACCTGTGGAAGGCCCGTATTCTTTCAAACTCGATGCGACTGCACCAGAAGTGACCTTAACGAAAATACAAGTTGACCTCTTTACAGTAAAATTCTATGCACAGGTTGATGACGCCGTCAGTGGCCCGGACTACGTCCAATTCTTCGTCGATGGTACCTTACAAGCAAATGATACGACATCACCATATGAATGGACATGGACTGGAGTCGGTGATTACACCCTCACCGCAACTGCGTACGATAAAGCAGGCAACTCGCAGAGCCAGTCGATGAGCACACCTTCTGTCATCAATACACAGATGTATACCAACCTCTATCACCTTCAGGGGTTGGTAGTGAAATATCACCTGAATGAGTAATCCTTGGAGAGTTACACATTCACTGTCCAATGCCCAAGGTCTACATTCGTCGGTTTGAATTTCAAGGTCACCATGACATCACCCGTGGTGTCTAACACGAGGATGGAATCCCCAGCACTCATATAGACAGTGATTGTAGAGGTAAACCCTATCCTGGCTAACCCTTTATGGTTGATGTCCTGAACCTGCCAGGTCGCATTAGCATTATTTGTAGTAATCTCGATATCGCTCCATTTGACGTTTGGATCTATCGATTCGATGATGACTCGATTTGTCGCTCCATCTGTTGAGCATTGGATATCCGGTGTTTGTGTGGTCCCTTGTAAACCTGTTTTTGACATCACGATGCTCGATGGGTAATTCATGCTGAGCCCGGTCTTATTTAATGTTAAAATATTTTCATTATCTGAAAAGAAGAACGAATAGCACACCGTTTTATTATAAAAGCAGAGGAGATCCCCTGATACGATCCAAGTGCCATTAGTCATTACATTCGATGGAGGAGTGATTCCAAAGGTGCCATCATTGTTGAACATCCATACTGATAGACTGAGATCGGTGGACTGTTGCCATTCACCAATAAATCGACCATCAATAACAGTTGGAGTTTCACCTCCACCCATCAGAAAGACTGCGAGAATCACACCGATGACTGCAATCACAACGATTACCAAAACACCCATAAGAAACTTTTTTTTAGGTTTCTTTTTTACTTTCGGTGGTGCAAGCGGCTGCTTCTGTACAACGGGTTGCTCTGGTTCAGGTTGCACCGGGGTTTCTGGTTGTTCCGGTTGTTGCTTAACATTTGTTCCACATGCTGTACAAAACTTTGAACCTTCGAGGAGCTCAGCTCCACACTCAGTGCATTGGTTAGTCATATTTTATCCATCTCTCCTAATGTGCAAACTTTATAACAATTTAATCTATAAAAATATATCTCAACACAGGTCCGTTTTCTTCTTACCACTCTATTATATCAAGAGAGCCGACAGAGGACACACTGAACCAGAGTACAGAGCCTTTTGAAATAATCAAATCGTTCATTTTTTTTAATTTTCACTCAATATTTTGTTTTTCTTCAAGTGTGAAAATCCATTTGATAGGTAACTTCGGCCCCAAAGATTTTTGGAGATGATATTACACCAAATAATCGAAGTGTATCAAAAAAATTATGGAAACGTTGTAATCTATGAAACCATATCGGCAGCCCCGTTAGATACATATATATTGGAATTGTTGCAGAAAAATTTGTTGGAAAAGGAAATCCTCTATGGGGAAAAGGTGTTGTATCATTTAAATAACCATTTAAACGTCTTTCCGAAAATATCGTCCCATACCCATAATCACCCTTTTCACCAAGTGAAATAACCCAAACAAGGCACGCATTACGAATTGGTTTATCTGTATGATACTGTACAGTCAAATTTAATATAATCACAATTTCATCTGATTGAATTCCAGAAAGATTTACATCAATAATTGCTCCAGGTTCCTCAAATTCGACCTCAGGATACCGTATTTTTGATGGCGTATAGTATATATGTGCATCTGGAACATCAACATATTTTATAATTTCATCAGCTAATAGTTCATTTTCTTGTATAGACTTATTCGATTCACTTAAAGTAGTAGGCATTGAGGCGATAATGAAAATAACAATTGTTCCTAAAACAATGCTTTTTTTGCCTATTGATTTCATGATAATCCTCCCTAATTAATACTATTACCTATAGAGACTATCATTTATAAATATTTCTAACATCCATCAAAAAAACTATTTTTGGGTTAAAAGCCCTCAGTTAAAAATCGTTAAGAAATGTATTTTTCCAGGGGGAAAAAAGGTTCAGAAAGCCGACGGAGGGCACACAACGAAAGGTTGCATTTACTAACGTTAAAAAAACCAGCTAAAACCGTGTTTAAAAACTATAAATAAAAAATTTTTATATAAACGTAGCGGCCAAGCGTTGACACAGTTTAAGGATTTTTTTTTTGAGCGAAGAAATCTAAGGGTTCAAATCCATTCCCCGGCATAATTCTAATTTATTTTAGATATTTTTTTCATATTTGTACAAAAAGATGATAATTTAGGTAATTGTGAGGAATTTGTCTAATTTTTTTAAAGGAAAATTTAAATAGTATATGTTACATATATATAACATAATGTTAGAAATAAAAAATAAAGAGTTAGAGATAACACATAAAAAGTTATCACTAACACATGAACATGAGCGGTGAAAAAATATGAAAGGAAAAAAAGAAATTATTGTAGCAACTGTAGTTGTTGCCGGGGTGCTGTTGACCCTATTTTTTTATCTAATGGGTACCGGAGAAATCGAATTGAATCAAATCGGACTCGTCGGTATAGCCATAGTACTCGTTGGTTTAGCGATGTACATCATATGGGACAAAATAAGAAATGTACAAAAAGGATTACCTGGAAAAGATGAACGGACAATATCCATGAGCCATAAAGCCGGATATTACGGATTTATTGCAGCAATCTGGAGTGCTGTTTTTACCCCGCTATTCTTCGACGTCTCATCAGGATATGAACTTAAAGGCGGGGATGTTACCGCAATTGTAGTCCTTGTCTCAGGATTTGTTTTCGTTGTATCGTATCTATTTCTCTATTGGAAAGGGAAGTAAGTATGAGGACACACATCAAAGAACTCAGAGCACGCTATGACCTCACCCAAGAGGACCTTGCAAAAAAGATAGGAGTCCGACGAGAAACAATTCTTTTTATCGAAAAAGGTAACTACAATCCATCCCTTAAATTAGCACATGACATTGCCAAAGCATTGCAGACAACCATTGATGATTTGTTTATTTTTGAAGATGAATAACATAAGGTGGAAATCAAAAATGACAAAAGAAAAAGTTGTAAATTCTACACTAATTGATTTCCATAAACTCAATAATATTGTTTTCATTGCAAGCGCAATTATTTTTAATATTGGTGTGAGTGGTGTCTATCTTGCTTCAAAATTTAATAATGGAGTTCTCCTGCAAACCTTTGGTGCGATTGTCGTTTTCTTATCAATCCCATTTACCATTTCACTCATAGGATATCTAAAGAAAAAAGCAGAAAAAAAGATAATTATCTCGCTGGTAATTATCCTTCTGTATCTTGCTCTGGAAATCGTATTAGATTATATCCTAAAAATTCAGTTCAGAGATATTTTAGCATTGCATATATTCTACATCATCGTCTTTTATGCTGCTGCATTTAGTATGATAGGTGTTTCCTTTAATATCAATAGAAAAATAGGTTTTAGTGTCTTATTAACGTTCTGGATATTAATTGGATGTTTAATTTACATGTATCTTGGTTAAATAACAATATGCTGAATTGGTTCAAAAGGAGAAAAAATATTTTTTACCGGTAATCGTAGGTTCAAACCCTTTCCCCTGCACATGAAAGAAAGCAATGACACGATTTGTAACAAAATTTTTTGTGTAGATGATCGATTTTGATTTTAAGATTAAAGGGGTCCAAAGCCCTCTTATGACGTTGTGTTTTTAAGGCAATTTATCGGGAGAAAAAATGGTTAAAGGAGCCGACGGAGGGATTGCAACGAAAGGTTACATTTACTAACGTAAAAAAAATCGGTGAAATCGTGTTTTTGAGCGAAGAAATCCACGGGTTCACATTTCTTCCCCTGCATAATTATTCTTCTTTTTCCAGGAGAAATCTGCTAAAAGACTGAAATAACGATTTAAACTCCTAAATACTAGTACATCAGAAGGAATATTTTAAATAGAGAAGAGGTCTTTATATTCATAAAGTGTTGAAAATTATATGAAGAAATGGTTAGTAATTAGCATTAGTTTTATTGCAGCATTTCTCCTAGCTCTTACCTCTTTAACAAATGTGATCGGGTATCAAACTGTTCACACGAAATATGAACAAACCAATAATGAAACAGTCAATCAGAGAGAGTTGTTATTCCAAACCATCTGCGATATCGGCAATAACAGAGAGATACAACGAATCATCCTTAAATCCCAGATGAGTAGAGGGATATTCCCACCATCAGAGATACCTGTTATAACGAAACAACAAATCAGACAGATGTATTTCATTGGTCTGATTCTTTCAAAGTTTATCAGTAAAACTCGGTTGCAATCAAAGATTCATACAAATCAATTGATTACTCCAGATATACAACAGGAAATCAATGCAGTTATCGAAAAGGACTCTGTATTAAAAGATGAAATAACACAATTGGTAAACTCTGATTGTGGGTGTGAAAAATCTGAATGGGGTTTTCCAATAATTTGCACTACCCTATTTGTTATGATGGGTGTTGTGTTCTTTTTTTGGCTGCTATTAGTGTTACTTCTATCGCCTCCACCATCTGCTATAGATGAGATGTTAGACCTTCTTCTCCTCATGTTAGGTCCCCTTCCAACATTATACCAACGTTTTAATTGCCCTATACCAGGAGAGAATGATTTCCCAGTGGTTTCAGATATTTCACCTGCAGACGGTGAACAAAACGTATTACTTAATCTCACCGAGGTTTCATTTCGTCTAACTGACCATGAAGGTGATCTTATGAGCTACATGGTGACAACAACTCCTAATATTGGGAAGGGTAGCGTAAAACTGGTATCAAATGGTACGTATACTATCCCTATTCAAGGGATGCAACCTAGTACTCAATATACTTGGAAAATACTGTTATATGAAGGAGATTATATTGGAATACCACATCAGGAAACATTCACTTTTACCACAGCACCGATGGCTCCAGTTATTTCAAATCCGATCCCAAAACACAACGCCGCTTATGTTTCAATTTTTACGTCTCAAATGTGTTTTGATTTATTGGATTATCAAGGGGATCTGATGAATTGGACGGTTGAAACCCAACCAGATATTGGATCAGGTAGTGCTAATGGTGTTAGTAATGGACGTTACACTATTGCGATAAATAATCTTGAGTATGATACAACATATACGTGGTTTGTGAATGCAACAGATGGAAACAATTGGATAAATAAAAAATATGTTTTTACGACAACAAGTGAAGGACTTTTCGTTTTAGAACCAGTTGCAGATACCTATGTCAGTGATTTACAACCGAACCAGAATTTTGGTGGGGGTTGGTGGGGGCGAAGAATGGAACTTTCATATGATAATGCTTCTTATTCATATTTCTATGATTCACGTGCCATGGTCTTATTTAATCTATCGAGTATTCCTGCAAGCCCAACGGTTATTTCAGCTAAATTAAATATTTATTATTATGATTATGATACGATTAATCCTTCTGGCCGTGAAATCACTTGCCATCGGATATTAGAAGAGTGGAATGAATCAAACGTTACATATAATACGATGCCTGATTCTGACCCTGTCGAATGTACAAGCACACACGTTCCAACATATTTCACTTGGGTTGAATGGAATATCACTTCTGAAGTTGATGATTTTATCAATGGTGGATTTGAGAATCATGGATGGATGATTCGGGATTATAAGAATCCTGTACAGTATAATTGTAATCATTGGTATTACTCATTGGATTCAAATAATGATTATCCTCCTAGACTTTTCATATGGATTAACACTCCTTAATATCTTGTCTGAGATGCTTTCTAAAATTATTGACAATGATGATCTGAATTTAAGATAAGAAACAGGTATAAATCATTGAGTAAGAAAGAGATTTGAACCTGAGGTTTAAGTCTCTTCCCCTGCCCTTGAAGGGAAAGCAGTGATACGATTTTTAACAAAATTTTTCGTGTAAATAAAAAACTCTATTTTAATTTCAAAGGGGTCAAAAGCCGATTTCTGATATCGTGATTCTCAACGTGTTTGACAGGCGAAAAAACAGGAAATGGAGCCGACGGAGGGCATGCAACGAAAGGTTGCATTTACTACCGTAAAAAAAATTGCTCAAATCGGGGTTAATAACTATAAAGAATAATTTTTATATAAACGTAGCGGCCAAACGTGACACAGTTTATGGATGGTTTTTTTATACGAACAAATCCAAGAACTCACATCCCTTCCCCTGCATTAATTTTTCCACTGAGCAAAGATATAAATATACAAGGGTAATTTATTTTCATAGGGCCAGGAAAGTAATGGATAAGG
>Ga0209285_10000320_pt1 | contig 16961 bp, 16 predicted proteins | sample PPLLak3March2015_2_FD_187249 | JGI IMG/M metagenome (GOLD analysis project Ga0209285, IMG submission 187249) | Freshwater sediment microbial communities from Prairie Pothole Lake near Jamestown, North Dakota, USA - PPLs Lake P8 Core (3) Depth... | ecosystem: Environmental > Aquatic > Freshwater... | reverse complement strand
GCCATTTCACCGGGATGCGGGGTTAGGATCGTATCCGTCGGCAGCAGGCCATACCAGTTGTCGATCTTTGCCAGCAGAGTCAACCCGTCCGCATCGATAACAAGGGGTGGCAGGGAGAAGGTTTTCTCATTGTTACTCATCTCATCCTGCACGAAACCGATCCGGGAGGCGCTCCGCTTCGGAGCAGAGAACCCCTTGACCAGGGACTCAACAAACTCGCCTGTGGTGGTTTTCACCCCAAATCCTGGACCGACCAGCATGGCTGTTGCCCGTTCCATGTTCTTTACCAGCACTTCTGCTGCCTCACGGGCGATCACACCGGAATCGTGGGGCAGGAGCAGCCAGGTTGCCTCCGGCAGTTGACCGGCGAGTATCGAGTGCAATGGGGCTGGCACCGCCAGGGTCACCAACCCTGCTCCGCACCGGTATGCCGCCTTGCCAGCCAGGTAGGCTGCGCCGGTGTAGTTAACCGAACCCGCCACAATTAGCGCCGTGCCGAATGTGCCCTTGTGCGATTCCCGCGAACGCTCCGGCAGGCTGTTCTGGACAGTTGTTGCATCGGCCACATGGCTGCAGATGGATTCCCAGGCCGGAAGGTGATCCGGCAGGCCAATCCCCACCACCTGTAGTTCGCCCACCAGCCCATGGGCCGGGAAGTTCAACAAGCCCTGTTTCACTGCCGCCATGGTAATGGTCATATCGGCCGGGATGGCCTGCGGAGCAGATTCACCGCTGTCACAATCTACGCCGGAGGGGCAATCAACGGCGACCACATAGGGCGGCCATTCCAGGGAATCTACGGTTCGCCTGGCTGCTTCCAGCTTTGCAGCTACTGCACCCTTCAATGGCAGGCGGATGCCGGTGCCCAAAACGCCATCCAGCAAGATATCTGCATCCTCGATAAAAGTTGCCAACTGAAGGAAATCCTTGTCCTTCTCTGCAAGGATAACCTCCCCATCCGCCTCTTCCAATCGGCGGACCAGCGGATCTCCATCCGGAACACGCTGGATGAGATAAGCCCGCACATGCCAGTCATTGGCAGCCAGGATGGCCAGCGCAACCAGGGCATCCCCGCCATTGTTCCCCGGCCCCACCAAGCCCAGGATCGACCTTTCCTCGACATGGCTATACGCTGTTTCCTGGATGATCCTTGCCAGGCTGCTGCCGGCGTTCTCCATCATTTGGGCATAGGTGAGGCCGGAAGCATCAGCTTCTTTTTCGATGGCTCGCATCTCATCAACGGTCACCAGTTTCATGAAAACATCTCCTTTTTATATTCATGAGTGGTAACTTCTCAATAAATAGGGGAAGATGGGGGATGTGTGGGCAGCGAAGTCGCCCACACATCCCCCGCCCCCAAGTTATCGAGATGATACCATGAGTGGCTATCCAAATTATTCTACCCATAAATCCATGGCCACATCATCCAGGCCAAGGCTGAGAAGCTTTTCCTTTGTCGGCTTGCCGCTGACCGGGTCCCAGCCGCGGGCGACATAATATGCCGTGAGCATCTCTTCGAATGGTGGAACATACCCTGCCGCGCCGCCATCTGCATATGGTTCCAATAATGCCTTGGGGAGCCTGTCATTGGCCCTCGTCAGGCCAAGACGGTTATTGATGGCCCGTTTGAGATTCCATGCCCGCTCGCCAGCCCGCAGCATTTCTTCCACGCCCCAGTCCAAACCACAAGCAGCATTGATCAAATCCACCAATGATTCGGGCGGGATGTTGGCAAACACACACATTACCAGCGCGTCACCCAAAGCCCGCCAATCCTGATGACGGGCTATGTTAGCAGATTTCTCCGCCCCGGATTGCCTTCCAAAGAATTCCAAACCGAGGCTGGTATCTGCCTGGCCCATGTCCACCATGAAATAATCGGACTTGTTATGGCACGCGCCGCGCGGGCCAGTGGCATAGACAACCGCCATACCGGATACACCCCTCGGATCATGATAAGGCACTTCCAGCCCGTTGACCTGCACAGCTTCATCTTCCGCACCGAAGTGTGCTGCAAACCGGCGTGAACCATCGGCCATGAAATTTCCAATACCTTCTCGGCGAGCCGTCAACTGGAGCAATTTGGCAGCCGCCTCGGTATCACTCCAGCGTAGAGGAAAGCCGATTTCTTTTTCGGTAATGATCCCTTTTTCGTACAGATGATACGCCAGGCCAACCGTATTCGACGCACTGATAGTATCCATGCCGGCGCGGTCGCAGATCTCGCCCAATCGGGTAATTTCCGCCAAATCATCATTGAGCAAATTCGGGCCAAAACCGACAACCGTCTCATATTCCGGACCTTTGCGTTTTTCACCATCCTCTAGCTGTACCACCCTTCCGCAGGCAATGACACAGCCGTGACAGGCCCTGACTCCCGCCAGGATGGTTTCGGTCATGGTTGTACCAGAGATCTTCTCTGTGCCTTCAAATGAACCACGGTGAAAGTACTTTTTCGGCATGGAGCCCAGGTAATCTGCGTAATCAGCAATGGAGGCCGTTCCTCCCTCACGAATCATGCGACTCACATTATCATCTTTCAGGGCATGATTGACCGATGAGCGTAAAGAGGCGTACCTTGCCCCATCGGCCAAAGGGATCTTACCGCTTCCATCCACGGCAATTGCCTTGAGTTTCTTCGATCCCATCACTGCACCCAGTCCGGTGCGCCCGGCGGCGCGCCCGTGGTCGCACAGGATGCTGGCGAACAGAACACCCATCTCGCCCGCGGGACCAATTCCCAGGATACGCGCCCCTGGTCGGTTTAATTCCGCTTTGATCGATTCCTGGACCTGATAAGTATCCTGCCCCCACAGATGCGCTGCATCCCGGATCTCGAGCCTGCCTTCATCCAACCAGAGGTAGACCGGCTGGTCGGCCTTTCCCGTGATCCACAGGCCGTCGAAACCGGCGAAACGCACTACCGCTCCCCAAGATCCGCCACAGTTGGATTCCGCCCACAGTCCGGTGGCAGGCGACTTGCCGCAAACGATGAACCGTCCCACCGCTGGTCCGGCGGTGCCGGTCAGCGGGCCGGCCAGGAAAAGGAGCGGTGATTCGGGTGAAACAGGATCGAGGTTCCGCGTGAGGGCGGAATAGAGCAAGCGCGCCGCCAACGATGCACCACCCAGGAAGTCGCGCTCCCAAGCAACAGGGATAGCGTACTCGCCGGTCTTGCCCGTCGCGAGGTCAATGGTTAGAATGGACTGCATGAGAGTGCTCTAAAGAATTCCCGTAGTGCTTTCCTGTGCACAGCGAAGGAAATCCATCACGACCGGTATATTACGCAACATGACACCCAAATTTCCCTGAACAACCAATTTGCGAGTCATCATGGCTTGGATGGGATCGAGTTCTCCTTTCATTACCCTCGCAAAATTTCCATAGGGTGCCTTTACGGTGAAAGCGGGTTTGTACTTCGAAAGCTCGGTCACCACCTCCGTCGAGCGGCATTTCCCGTGCCAGAGATCCAGGTAGAACACGATTTGTTCTTTCAGGATGCCTTCTGGCTCAATAATAAAATAATAATCACCCTCCCAGTTCTTTGCAATCCGGGCATACTGTTCATCGGAATTCAGCTTATCTTCCAAAGCCTTCAACCAATCTGCGGATGGAAAAATTACGCTCATTTGGCCTCCAGTTGTATGGGTAGTATCCTGCTCAATTTTACTACCTTTGGCGAACTTCCAAATTGCAGGCTTGGGAAAGTGCGCCTTTCTGAGTACAATCGAACAGGAAAATTCGACTTCGATCACAGCTACGGAGGGCATCCCTCATGCAGAATCCCAGCGCATACACCCAGCGTGTTTCCCATCTCGAACCAGAGGGGGCTTATGCTGTCCTGGCCCGCGCCCAGGAACTTGAAGCGCAGGGAAGAAGGATCACCCATCTTGAGATCGGCCAGCCCGATTTTCCCACCCCGGAGCATGTCAGCGCAGCCGGCATCCAGGCCATCGTGGATGGGAAAACGAAATACAACCCACCCGCCGGTCTGCCCAGACTGCGCGAACTGATCGCGGAACATGCGGGAAGCCAGCGGGGTCTGGATTTGAAACCCGAATCGGTCGTTGTCGGCCCCGGCTCCAAGCCCGGTCTCTTCTTCCCGACCCTGGCGCTGGTCGCGCCGGGCTACGAGGTGCTCTACCCTGATCCCGGCTTTCCCACCTATGAAGCCATGATCCGCGTTGCGGGTGGGATCCCAATCGCCATCCCGGTGCGGGAGGAGAATAACTTCTCCTTCGATCTAGATGCATTCGACGCCAAAATTTCCAACCGGACGAAACTGATCATCCTGAACTCACCCGCCAACCCAACCGGTGGCGTCATTCCGTTGGCTGACTTGACGCACATTGCTGAACAAGCTCAGATATATGACTGCTGGGTGCTCTCGGATGAGATCTATACCCGCCTGGTTTACGATAACGTGACAGCACATTCCATCGCCGAAGTGGATGGCATGCTCAACCGCACTGTTATCGTGGATGGGTTCTCGAAGACCTATTCGATGACCGGCTGGCGGCTGGGGTACATGATCGCCCCGCCCGAACTCGCCGAACGCCTGGAGTTGCTCGTCACCCATGCCACTGGCTGTACGGCAACCTTCACCCAGTACGCAGGCATGGAAGCCCTGGCCGGCCCGCAGGATTTCGTGGATCGGATGGTAGCCGAATACCAACTCCGCCGCGACCGGATGCTGGAACTGGTCAATGCCATCCCCGGCATCCACGCCCAAAAGCCGCAGGGCGCGTTCTACGTTTTCCCGAACATCAAAGCGTACGGGATGAAATCGAAGGAAATCGCCGCCCGCCTGATCGAGGAGGCCGGGGTGGCCGTTCTGGCGGGAACCGATTTCGGGCCTGGGGGAGAGGGGTATATCCGGCTGGTGTACGCCGTTTCGCTCGATGTTATCGAGGAAGGTTTGGATAAGATTGCTGCCTGGTTCAGGAAATTGTCCCCCGAGGCGTGACTCGCTCCGCATGTCCGATGTTTTACCATCAAACTATCAAAGGAGTTGATGCATGAAGAAGAAAGAACTCATCCTGTCAATTGCAATCCCGCTGGTGGTTGCCGCAGCCTTGTTCGGGCTGTTGTATTACCAGACCCACCGTTACGTGGAACCGGTAGTTGTCACAGATGTGGGCGCGCCGGCATTCTACGATCCAGATGCCGAGAATGTATCTGCCGCCATCGGTCTGTACGTTCTGAATGTGGGCGGCCTGGACCTGACCACGGGTTCCTATTGGATGGATTTCTACCTGACGATCCTCTGCGACAAGCCCTGCAAACCCCAGCCCGATATCATGAACGCCGCTGGTGAACCGGAGATCGAAGACCAGACCGGCGGTACGCACGGCGGCACGTTCTATTCCTTCCGCATCCGCGCCGATATGCTCACTGCAATGGATCTGGCTGATTTCCCGTTCGATGAACATAAACTGGTCGTGCTGATCGAAGACAAGGTCGCGGGGGTGGAGGATCTATCCTTCTGGGCCGATGATACCCTTGCGGGAGTAGATGAAAATGTCAACGTAGCCGGTTGGACACTCAAGCCCGGCCATGAAGCCCACATGATCGATAAGGTCTATCCCATTTACCCGGGCACCTACTACTCCCGGTATCGTTTCGCCATCACATTGCACACCCCTTGTTCTCATCCTTCATGAACAGCCTGTTCGCGGCGGCAGTCATCGTGCTGGTGGGCCTGCTCTCATTCATCATGCGTCCGGAAGCCGCCGGGGAACGCCTGGCCCTCACTTCATCCACGCTGGTGGCAGCCATCCTGTACCACATCAGCTTGAACTCCTCCATCCCGCCGGTTGGGTACCTGACATACGCCGACAAGTTCATGATCGCCAATTACGTGATCGTTTCACTCTCTGTGGGTATTTCGGCAGCCTTGATGCTCCTGAAAGAAGACCGCGAGAAGGCCGCCGCCCAAGCGCTGCACCGGTGGACTCGCTGGAGCGTGCCGCTGCTATGGCTGGTGCTGGTAGCCGCTGTGACCATCTGGCACTTTCGCGGGATCGAGATCCTGGAGTGGTTCCGGGCGCTGCCGTAAATTCCGGGGAGCTTGTTCGTTAAACAACCCTGGAGTCCGGGAGCTTCCCCCAACGTGACCGACAACCGGATCAACCCCAGAATCTACCCTGAGATGGCTCCCCGGCCTGATGTTTCTCGAAACAAATCAAGGCGTCGCTTGCGTAAATTCCCTATCCTCCTGCTCCGCCACTCGGATGCCTTCCTTCTCATTGACGCGTGACAGCAGGTAGCCTCCCGAAGCAAAGAATATGATCAACGAGACGATCGCCAACCGGCTGCCACCCACCGCCGCGCTGACCACGCCGAACAGCAACGGCCCGACTGTTCCAGCGATCTTTTCCGAGATGCTGAAGAAGGAATAGAATTCGGCCGATTTGCTCTTGGGCATCATGCGTCCCATCAGTGAACGGCTGAGCGCCTGGCTGCCGCCCTGGACGGTCGCCACGGCGAATCCCAGAACCCAGAATTGCCACTCGTGGTACAGGAAATAACCGGCTATCGCGATGAGCGTGTAAACGCCCAGGCTGAGCAGGATGGCGGGCTTGGTTCCCATCTTCTTTGCCAGCCAGCCGAACAGGAACGCGAACGGAATGGCCACAAACTGGACCATCAAGAGCGTCCCAATGGTCGTGGTGGAACTGAAACCCAACTCGGTCCCGTAGATGGTCGCCATGTAGATGATCGTCCCGATGCCGTTGTTATACAGCCAGAAGGCAATAATGAAGATCAGCAGTTGCCTGTATTTGCGGATTTCGCCAAACGTGTAACCCAGGCGGCCAAAACTTGCCCGCAAGGGGCTGAACCCCTTCTCACCATCACGGATGCGGCGCTCCGGTTCAGGAACATGCCGCCAGATGGGAATGGTGAACAGCAGCCACCAAACAGCAGCCGTGACGAAGCAGATGCGCGTCATCAACGTGGTCAGGTCTCCTTCCGACCAGTTTGACAGCGACGGGAAGATGCTGGGCAGGATGCCCGGCAGGGCCATGATCATGCCCAGGTTGACCGCCAGCAGGATGCCGCCGCCCAGGTATCCCATGGCGTAACCGCGCGAGGAAACCTGGTCAATTTCGTCTGACCTGGCAACATGTGGGAGAAGTGAATCATAGAAAACATTCGCCCCGGAAAAGCCAATACTTCCAAAGATAAAGAACAGGGAAGCAATGAACCAATCCCCGGTTCCCACCAGGTATAGCAATGCTGTCCCGGTCACGCCGATGAAAACGAAGATGGTCATCATGCGTTTCTTGGCCCCCAGGAAATCCGCCATCGCACCCAGGATAGGTCCCAGTATAGCCACAATGAGCAAAGCAATGGAAGTCGTGATGGACCAGTACACGGTCGCCGTATTGGCCTGGTCGCTCTGTACGGCCACACTGGCATAATAGACCGGCAGGATGGCCGCCATGATGCTGGTGGCAAAGACCGAATTGGCCCAATCGTACATCGTCCAGGCCCGGATGGCTTGCTTGTGTTTCTTCTCTTCCATCGATGATCTCCTCTTCTTTGTCAGGTTACCTGAAGTACAAAACACACGCGCAGGGTTCTCGTTTCGAGTAAAATACAGGAACTCTTCGAGTATACACAAGAATCCCGTATTAGAGGTGCTGAATGTGTCTTGGTATCCCGGCCAAAGTGATCGAACTCTATGAAAACAACGGCATGCAGATGGGCAAGGTCGATTTCGGGGGCGTGATCAAGGAAACCTGCATGGTTTACGTTCCTGAAGTGAAAGTGGGCGATTACACCCTCATCCATGTCGGTTTTGCGCTCAACATCATCGATGAACAGGAAGCCATGGAGACGCTGGAACTACTGCGGCAAATCGAAGCTATTGAAGATGAGATCCCCGGCGTCTCAGAGACACCGGGCATCTGAGGCCCCATGAAATACCTCGACGAATACCGCGACGCAGGCCTGACCCATAAACTGCTCGCCGATCTACAGAAAACGATCAGCCGCCCCTCGAAGACCCCCGACAGGGGGTGGACCCTGATGGAGATTTGCGGGGGACAGACCCACTCGATCATCAAGTCCGGGTTGGACCAGTTGCTCCCACCCGAAATCACACTTGTGCACGGGCCGGGCTGTCCGGTCTGCGTGACGCCGCTCGAACTGGTGGACAAGGCCATCGCCCTGGCCTCCCGCCCGGATGTGATCTTCACCTCGTATGGAGATATGCTGCGGGTGCCTGGTTCGACCCGCGACTTGTTCGCCGTAAAAGCCGCCGGCGGCGATGTCCGCATCGTCTACTCCCCGCTCGACGCCCTGGAGATCGCCAGGAAAAACCCCGATAGAACCATCGTATTCTTCGCCATCGGCTTCGAGACGACCGCCCCAGCCAACGCCATGTCCGTCCTGCAGGCCAAGGCACAGGGCATCCCAAACTTTGCCGTTCTGGTCTCGCACGTGACCGTCCCGGCCGCCATCACCGCCCTGATGGAATCTCCCGATGTCCAGGTGGATGGCTTCCTGGCCGCCGGCCACGTCTGCACCGTGATGGGCTACTGGGAATACGAACCGCTGGCAGAGAAGTACAAAATCCCCATCGTGGTGACCGGCTTCGAGCCGGTGGATATCCTGCATGGCATCCTGGATTGCGTCCACGCACTGGAAGATGGCAAGCCACAAGTTCGGAACGCCTATGCCCGGCTGGTATCCCGGGAGGGGAACAAACCTGCCCAGGCTGTCATCAAACAGGTCTTCGAGATGACCGACCGCGCCTGGCGCGGCATTGGCATTATCCCTGCCTCCGGATACCGTTTGAGAGATGAATATGCCGCTTTCGATGCAGAGAAACGCTTCCCTGAAGTGCAGACCATCGAGACGCACGAATCTCCGCTCTGCATCAGCGGATTGGTTTTGCAGGGGCGCAAGAAACCCAGCGAATGCCCCGCCTTTGGAAAGGAATGCACACCGCAGATGCCGCTCGGCGCGACGATGGTTTCATCCGAAGGCGCCTGCGCGGCATATTACCGCTATGGAAGAGTTAGCCGCAGATGAACACAGATTTAGACTCCCATCTCCTTCAGGAGATGGGGTGTGGGTGAAGTCAGATGATAGATAAACCCAACTTCCTCGGCTGGATCTGCCCGCGCCCGCTCCAGAACTACCCCACCATCGTGATGGGACATGGCTCCGGCGGCAGGATGATGGCTGACCTGATCGAGCACCTGTTCGCGCCGGCCTTCGATAATGAATGGCTGGGGCAGATGGGGGATTCAACGGCGCTGCCGTTGACGATGAATGACGAACGACGGACGACCAAAGTCGCTTTTACAACTGACTCGTTTGTGGTGAGCCCGCTGTTCTTCCCGGGTGGAAACATTGGGGAGCTGGCAATATACGGTACGGTGAACGACCTGGCCATGCGCGGGGCGAAACCGCTATACCTATCCGCGGGCTTTATCCTGGAAGAAGGCTTACCTATGGAAACTCTGGGGCGCATCGTGGATTCGATGGCGGAGGCGTGCAAGAAGGCTGGCGTAAAGATCGCCACCGGCGACACCAAGGTTGTCCAGAAAGGGCATGGGGATGGCGTTTACATCAACACATCCGGCATTGGCCTGATCCCGGAAGTCGTGGATATTGCGCCCCAGAATGCCAAACCTGGGGATGTAGTCATCGTCAGCGGAACGATGGGCGACCACGGCATGGCGATCATGTCCGTGCGAGAGGGATTGTCTTTTGAGACCACGATCCGGAGTGATACCGCCCCACTGCATGGGCTGGTGGAAGCAATGCTGGAGACTTCCGAAGTTTTTAAAACTTCGGAAGTCTGCCCGGTTCATAGCCTGCGGGATGCCACCCGCGGCGGGTTGGCGGCCGTGTTGAACGAACTGGCCGGTGCATCGAAGGTTGGGATCGAGTTTGATGAAAAGAAAGTGCCCGTCCGCCCTGAAGTCAATGCCGCCTGCGAGATGCTGGGATTGGATCCGTTCTATATCGCCAACGAGGGCAAGTTGGTAGCGATTGTGGCTGAAACGGCGGCTGAAGAGACATTACTGGCTATGCGCAGCCATGAATTCGGGAAAGATGCGGCGATCATTGGGAAGGTTACTGCCGAACACCCATCCCTGGTGGTGGCCAGAACGGCCATTGGGGGCTCGCGGATCGTGGATGTTCCGGCGGGGGAATTGCTGCCCAGGATTTGCTAAAAACACCAGACTCGTTGAACACCCCGCATACCCCAAAACAAGCACGAAGGGTCATCCAATAAACGGATCGACCACCTTCACACCATCATATTCCTGGCCTGCAAAAAGATCCTCAGACCAAATGAGGTTGCATCCACTCTGCCGGGTAGATTGCACGATCATGGCATCCCAAAAGGAGATGCGATAGCGAAGGTGCAGTTCGACAGCAGCAAGGATATCCTTGAGGCCAGGGCGGTGCACGATCCAATCCGAGAAATCCTGGATCACCTGTGCCGCCTGGTCAGCCGGGAGCGGCGTTGCAGCTTTGCGCGTCACATTTACAAAGAACTCCTGCATAACCTGGACGCTTACGCAACCAAGTCCCGATTCCCATAGCGAGAGGAGCAGTGCTTTGGCCCGTTCACGCTTGTCTCCCTGGGTCAGGTCATAGGCATACACCAGGATATCGCTATCCACAAACTGAAGGGCGGGTTCATCGGTCATGGAGTTCGTCTCGGCTGGCAGGTTTACGGAAATCCAAATTGAGTCCCTTTTCAAGCAGCGCAGTCTGGCGTTTGCGCGCTGCCTCGTAATCGCTTTCCTCCTCGATCATTCTTTCTACCGCGCTGGTCAGCAGCCGCGAGACAGACGAACCGCGTCGTACAGCAAGCAGTTTTACTTTGCGTAAAACGCTTTCAGGCAGGGAAAGGGTTATATTTTGTGTCTCCATAACAACCTCCACGAAATTAAGTGGAGCACGTAAAAACGTGAAGGGCAATAGGCATTTTCACAGGATCGCCCTCGCCAAGGCAGTTAATCCATCCAGATCATCCAAATCCAGCCATTGCAGCATCACGCGCTGGAGGCCAGCTTTCTCCAACGCAAGCAATTGTTTCTTCACTTCACCCCCCACCCCAACCACCACGCCGCGGCTGCGCAAATGATCTGCTTTCTGGTTGCGCTCCGCCAATTGCCTGTTCAGTTCTTTCTTCGTTTTCCCAAAGCGCAGGCCGGTCATCATCGAGCGCCTGACGGATTTCGGGTCGCGTCCCTGTGCCCGGAGCAATTCATCCAGGCGGGCATTCCGGCGGGCGAACTCATCCTTCGGGAGATAGACTGCGTTCCATTCATCGGCATACCGGGCCACGTAGGATAGCGTCCGCTTCTCGCCGTTGCCGCCGATCAGGATACGCGGTCCACCCGGGCGCTGGGGACGCGGCAGGAGGGTCGCTTCACGCAATTGGAAGTACTTGCCATCGAAGGATACCGGCTGGTCAGATTTCAGCAAGCGGGTGATGACATCCAAACCTTCCTCGAAACGGTCGAAGCGAGATTTGACATCCAATAGATCGAAACCAAATAGAGAATGTTCGCGCTCCTGCCAACCCGCACCAAGGCCGAGCGTGAATCTCCCACCCGAAAGATCATCCACCGCGGCAGCCATGCGGGCGGTGAAGGCCGGGTGACGGAAGGAAACCGGCGATACCAGCGGGCCGAATTCGATCCGGTTGGTGTGGCTGGCCAGCCAGGTCAGTGAGACCCACAATTCCAGTGAGTCTTTATCCGGCGGCTGGGCGTTGGTGAAATGGTCCGAACGGTACAAACCTGCAAAGCCCAGGTCTTCGACGGCGCGGGCAATGCTCTGCCAGCGCGACCAGGTCAGGCCGTTCTGGCCTTCGATCATGATGGCGATTTCGAGCATGGAACCTCCAAAGTTTTTGTCCACGAAGGGCACGAAGGTACACAAAAAGACAAAAATAAAACCGCGTGGATCCGTCTCATCCGCGTTTTCCGCGTCCTGTCTCTACACCAACCCCGGCAATGTCAACCAGGTTCCCGGTTTCTGCGGATGCCCGGCTTCGATAAGGGTGTTATTCTGTAAAAGCTTATCCACCGTGCGCCTGGCCAGTTCGGGCGGCCAGCCGAAGAGCTTGACCAGGTCCCGCACCTGGGTCGCGCCAACGGATAGGATGTAAAGTTCCACCAACTTGCGGCGCGCTTCGGCTTCCCCGACGGGACGCGCCTGTTCCAACAGATCGGGGAAATGGCGTGAGGTCAGTTCATAGCGGTAAGAGTAGCGCCAGGCCCCGGCCTCGGCGATCCCAACTGGCAGGACTTTGAAATCCCTTTGCAAATCTTCCATGGCCCGGTTGAACTCGGATTCTTTGGCGTTTTGCAGGCGGGCTTCCTTGCGCAGGGAGATGGTATCGAGTGCGCCTTTATCCAGCAAGGCATCATAAACCTGCTTGGCCGCCAGTGTGAGACGACCTTCCTCATAGGCGATGATATGATCTTCTTCCGGAGAACCGTAATTCTCGGATAAAGCATAGAAGTAAGGGGCGACATCCAGCGAGATGAAAGTGGCTTTCCGGCGCAGGACCTTGGCGTAATACCAGATCTTCTTGTCAAGAGAGTTATCCTTCCAGCCCCAGGTGACGTGGCCCGGATCATCATGCTCATCCGGTACCGTTCGGTCACCTGCCACCGCCGCCCACAATGAAGGCAAATCCATGCCCTTTACCGGCCAGAAAAACACGAAGCCGCGCTCGTTGACGAACTCCAACGCCTGGGCGGGATTTGAAACTGGTTTGACCGGCGGCAGATGGAAAGTCCGGGCGCGATGCGATTTGAGTCGTTCCAGGTCAAGGGTCAACATGGAAATAGATAACCGGTTTTAAGATCCGCTGGTTAGGGCGATCAACAGGATCAGGAATGCCACCGTTGCAACGGTTGCCAGGACCGCCCCGCAGCCCCAGCCGAGGGTTACGCGGCGGGTCTGCTTGGGTGTGATCCCCGGTTCGAGGCGCTTGATCCGCTTGACTGCCCACCAGCCGGCCAGGATGCCAGCCAGGAACCAGATGACCGCCATGAACAACAGGCTGAAAGCGCAAAACACAAACATTAACTCGACAACATATCCAAACACACCCCCGATCATCTGGCCCACACAGTCCTTGAAACTCAGCCCCTCGCAACTGGCTTCCGGGCCGTTGACCGCAATGACACCAATGTTGATCAGCAAAACAGCCAATCCAATCGACACCAGCACACCCAGCAAACCGCTGACGATCCAGATCCCAATGGATGGTGACATGTGCTTCCAGGAAATGCTGGGGGCATTGCGCTGCAGCACAGACATGGTCACCGCCCCAGCCAGCAGGCCTCCCACCCCGCCCCCTATTGCGCCGCAAGCGGTCAAAGCCAGGATGAGCAAGCCATCCGAATCCCCAAATCCCTGCTCCCAGGCGCTGGCCACTACCAGGATCGAAACAACGATCAACCAGAATATTCCCCAGCCAATACCCCAGGCGCAGCCCCAACCGGGGATGCGACCCAGGACTGCCCCCCAGCGCGGTTTGACCGGCTGGCGCAGGAAAGGGCGCTCCGGCGCGCCGCCCTTGATCGAAATCCCACTGGCGATCAAACCATCCACCAGGGTTTCGAAGTTATCCGCATAACTGCCAGCGCGCAGGTCTACATACTGGATGCTGTTCAGGTAATCCCCGATTTCCGGGGACATCCTGGTGGTTGTGTAGATGACGGGGATGACGCGCTTGCCGGCCTTGCGGGCTTCGTTCAATTCCCACATCACTTCCCTGGATGCCAGCGACTCGGGTGAGATGACCAGGATAAACACCTTGCAGCCCTGGATCCCATCCAGTAACCTTTGCCGCCAGATTTCCCCCGCTTGGATATCGCTCATATCGAACCAGACACCGGAGACGCGCCGGTCCAGGTCGGCTGCCAGCCTGCGGACGAATTCCATGTTGCGGCGGGAATAGCTGATAAAGATATCGTCGGCCATGTGTCACCTCCAACAGTCAAACAGCAAGCCATTCGGATGGAGTCATTATAGTACAACCTTGCTATAATACGGACAGAAAACTTTGTTCCACTCAAAGGGTTATTCCCTTGCAGGAGAACACCGTGGTTGATCATACCGCCATCCAAACCCTCAGCGACACACTCATCTACGAGATCATCACTGCCACCGGCCTGCCCAGGACAGAGCGGGTACACAGGCTTTTCAGCCGACTGTTCCGCAGACCGGCCGAGCGACTGGCTACGCTAGGGGCAACGGCCGATCATCTGATTGCCAGCGATGGATTCGCCAAAGCCGCGGGATGGATGTTGACCAACTGGTGCAGCCAGGTGACCGCCGGGGGGACAGAGACCATCCCATCCCAGGGACCCCTGCTGGTCATCTCCAACCACGCCGGTTCATATGATACATTTGTCATCGCGTCGAAACTTGGACGCGAAGATCTCAAACTGATCTCCAGCGACGTCCCCTTCCTGAAAAACCTGCCGCATGCCAGCGAGCATATTATCTTCTTATCCGACGCAACCCAGGATCGGATGACCGCCGCCCGCGCCGGGATCCGCCACCTGCAGGATGGAGGTTCGTTGCTGATCTATGGGACGGGGCTGGTCGATCCGGACCCTGCCGTCTATCCGGAGGCCGAAAAACACATCGATAACTGGTCGCCATCCATCGACCTGTTCTTGCGTACCGTGCCAGATGCTCAGGTACTCCCCACCATTGTCAGCGGTGTGCTCTCCGAGAAATGGGGACACCACCCCATCACATGGCTGCGGCGCATCGACTGGCAGAAACGCAAACTGGCCGAGTTCGCCCAGGTGATCCAGCAGTTGTTCTTCCCGGGCAGGCTGTACCTTACCCCAAACGTCTCCTTTGGCCACCCGGCCAGCGTTGAGAAATTACGCCAGGAAAGTCCGGGCAAGCAACTCCTGCCGGCTGTGGTCGCCCGCGCCAGAACCCTGCTGGCTGAACATTGCCGCGCTTTCCAGGTATTCCCTGGTTATTACCCCGACCGAGGTTCCGATGGATGAAGATGCTGCCAGGTTGGCCGAATCTCTCGTTGATGAACTGGTGGGAGCCTTCGGACTACCCAAAACCAGGTTCAATCACCACCTGGTATGGCGGTTTTCCCGCAAGCTGACCGAAAGAATGGCGCAGGGAGGAGTCACATTCGACCGTCTGGTAGCCGAATCGGGCCTCCCGGAAGCCAGCCGTTGGCTGCTGACCTTGTTTTGCAATGATATCGCCACCCGAGGGACAGAACACATTCCCCCAAGTGGCCCTCTCCTGGTGGTTTCCAACCACCCGGGCGCTTACGATGCCCTGGTGCTCTTTTCCCAGGTTGGGCGCAAAGATCTCAACTGGATTGGATCGCAGGTTCCTTTTTTGGATAATCTCCCGAACCTCCGCAAGCATATCTACTTTGCCTCGCGCAAGGATGCCTTCAATCGCATGACAGTCATGCGGCATGCGGTCCGCCACCTGCGGGCAGGCGGGGCACTGATGTACTTTGCCGCCGGCCACCGCGACCCGGATCCAGCCGTCTACCCGGGAGCGGCCAACTTGATGGATGCCTGGATACCTGGAGCTGATTTTTTCCTCAAGCATGTGCCTGGATTGCAGATCCTGCCCACCGTCATCAGCGGGGTGGTTTCCCAGAAGTGGGCGCGCCACCCGGTCACCAGCCTGAGAGGGAAGCAGATCGATCGACACCGGCTGGCTGAATTCGGACAGGTGATCACCCAATTGCTGCGCCCCGGTCGGTTGTATGTTTCTCCCTTCATATCCTTTGGGCCGATGGTTGGGGAGGCTGACCTGCGCCAGGAAGAAACGGGTGATAACCTCCTGCCAGCCCTGATCGCACGCGAAAAAGCACTGCTTGCCGAACACTGCCAGGCCTTTGGGGGTTATGTTAACCAAGATGAAACTGGATTTGCCTATGGACCCCGAGATTACCAGATTGAGTGACACACTCATCTTAGAAATCCTGAATGCGGTTGGACTCCCAAAAACCGAACGGCTGCGGGATTTGGTTCATCCGATCTTCCGCAAAGCCACCGAACACATGGCCGCCATCGGCCTCACTTTCGACCGGCTGGTGGAAAAATCCGGTTTCCCAAAAGCTGCCGATTGGGCACTGACCAACTGGTGTAAAGGCATACGGGCGCGCGGCACCGAGCACATCCCCAAAGAAGGTCCGCTGCTGGTTGTTGCAAACCACCCCGGCACCTATGATGCGCTGGTCATCACTTCGCAGCTCCAGCGCCAGGATATCGGCATCGTAGCCAGCAATATCCCCTTCCTGATGTACCTGCCGTCTGCATTCCAGCATTTCTTCTTCGTCAGCCGGGATGCCCACGAACGGATGCTGGCCGCCCGGGCGGTCATCCGCCACTTGCAGGAAGGAGGCGCCGCACTGATCTATGGCTCCGGCACGATCGACCCCGACCCGGCTGTCTCACCTGAAGCAGCAGAATACCTCGAGCACTGGTATCCCAGCCTGAACCTGTTCCTGCGCTTCGCCCCGCAGACCCGCGTCCTGCTCTCGATCGTCAGCCATGCCCTTTCGCCGAAGTGGGCCTATCACCCGATCACCTGGCTGCGGAAGAAGGGGATGGAAAAACGCCGCGTCGCAGAGTTCGGCCAGGTGCTCCAGCAGTTGTTCAAGCCGGGCAGCCTCTACATCTCGCCGCGGGTATCCTTCGACGAGCCATTGACCCTGAGCGACATCCCATCGAACCAAAATCCCCTGTTCGTGTTCGTTGCAAGGGCAAAAACACTGATGCAAGAACACATCCAGTGGACAAAATCCCTCACGGAGCCAGGTTCAATCCCAACATGAAAATCCGCAAAATCGATACAACCAACAAACGTGATGTAAAGAAATTCGTTGATTTTCCAAACCAGCTATACCGAGGCAATCCTTATTTCTGCCCGGCGCTCGAACCGGATGCCCGCTTTGT
>Ga0209285_10000319_pt1 | contig 16979 bp, 18 predicted proteins | sample PPLLak3March2015_2_FD_187249 | JGI IMG/M metagenome (GOLD analysis project Ga0209285, IMG submission 187249) | Freshwater sediment microbial communities from Prairie Pothole Lake near Jamestown, North Dakota, USA - PPLs Lake P8 Core (3) Depth... | ecosystem: Environmental > Aquatic > Freshwater... | reverse complement strand
GTCGTTCACGATCTGCCAGACCCTATCGAAAATTTCCAGGCGCTCTTCGGTAGTCAATCCGGTTTCGGCAACAACCGTTGGTGTAGGTGTGAGCGTTGGTGTTGGCGTGGGTGACTGTCTTTTTGCAGACTCACAAGCACAAAGGCTCCAAACGATAAAGCCGATCAGGATTAGTATTGAGAGTAACTTTCGAATTTTCATTTTGGCCACTCCGTTACAATTTACTCGTTCATCTTTATTACCGAGTTCACTTCACTATTTGATATCCAGAAAAGCACGAATGGTTGTAAAAAACTGTTCCGGGCACTCGTGCCAGAAGTGGCCGCAGTGGCTGAACACGATCGTTTCCAAATCGGCATTGGAGAGGGCGGCGATGATCTCTGGACTGGCAACCGGTCGGACCGGGTCATCCTCGCCCCACAGGTGGAGCACGCGCAGGTTCAGCCCGGCAAGATCGGCGGTCAGGTCGTAGCCCGCGTTGGCGGCCCAGGTTAGTTCGTTGACTTTGGTGGTTCTCTCATCAATCAATGGAGCGCTGCCCAGATCGTCCGTTGAGAACCAGAAGTTGGGATTCGAGAAGTAAGCCGGTAAATAGCCTCTCTCTGCTTCCGGGCTGCCTGGTTCTGGATTCTCGACAATGATCCCTTGCTGCACCAAGGCCATGATGCGCTGGATGAGGGCATCCTGGCACTGAAGCATCTTTTCCCAGGTGGGGGGACCGCTGCCCATCAGGATGATCGAAGCTACATGTTCAGGGTAGAGCGTGGCATAACGCTGGGCCAGGATGCCGCCCCAGGAATGCCCGAACAGGATCACCTGGTCGACGCCAATGGCCTGGCGCACAGCATCCAGGTCCTCGGCGTACTTGGCCAGGGTATAGTTGTCAGGGTCTTCCGCTGGGCTGGATGAGCGACCAACACCACGTTGATCGTAACTCACCACCGCCAAATCGGGGCCAGCAAGCGTTTCGAGACTCAACATATAGTCGAGGGTCATGCCCGGTCCGCCGTGGAGGACGATCAGTACATTTCCCGAAGATGGATCACCGGTCACCCGAACGTGCAAGGTAATGCCATCGCTCTCGACAGTGAGTTCTTGCGGTCCGGTCATGACGGGACTCGAGCAAGCTGCTGCGAGCAGGGTGAGAATGGTACTGGCCACGATTATGGTGAAAAGTTTCCAAATCATCCTACTTCCTCCTTCCTGTGAATGACATGCCATAGATGGTCAGCACCAGACGGTAGGTCTGATTATCGGCCGCCTCCGGCACAAATTCAAGATGGTAGAAATCGTATCCGAATGGGATAAAGAAGCGCGTGGTGGACAAGGGCAGCAGCTCTTGCGGTGCCTGACTGGGTCTGCTCACATACAGCTTGTTCTCAGCCTGGGTCACCTCCAGCGTGAGCCCACCAGCATCGGGAAACTCGTAGGTGCCAACATAAAGATCCAGTGCTTGCAGCTCCAGGCTCCCGGCGACATCCTCAGCCGTGGCACGCATCGATGCGAGAAGCTCGTTTGCCGCTTTCAGGTCAGCCAGGGAGCTGGCCAGCGCGCGCCGAGCCGCGAACTCCTTATTCAGGATATCCCGCACAGACTCATCCTCCACCTGGCTGATGGCCGCGAGCACCCTGGAACTGTCCGCGGACCAATCGATGGCGGGCAGCGGCTGGCCGTAGCCCGGTCCGAGGACAAACTGCTTGTAGAACGCCAACGCCACAAGGGAACACAACACGTCAGCATCATCCCCGTGGCCTGCCTGGAAGTGGCGGCTGAGCATGTCGGTGTTGGCCAGCACGATGAAGGTAAGAGCCTCGTCCGGCAGCTTCAGGAAGAGGGCGGAGGTGGAAGGGGGTGAAAAGCCAGTGTGCCAGATCAGGCGCGTGCCGCGGTAATCCTGGGTGAACCAGCCAAGACCGTAGGGCAACGTCTGACCGGAATTGGACACGGTCGGCGTCCACATCAGATTCTTGGTCGCTTCGGTGACCAGGGTGTTGGCATCCAGGGCCGCGTCGTACTTGGCCAGATCCACGACCGTGGACATCAGACCCGCGCCGGCGTTGAAATTGTCCTCGTTGAAGCCGGGGAGCGGGTTGAAATCAACATCCAGGAAATACAGATGGGTCAACGCCGCATAAACCCGCTCGCAGGTGGGGGCAAAGTCAAACCCGGCACAGGCTGCAGGAGGCGACGGCGCGGTGTCCTCCATGCCCAGAGGTTGGAGGATGCGCTCGTACACCCACTCCTGCAGCGAGCGGCCGGTCGCGGCCTGGACCACCTGGCTGAGCAGGCCGTAGCGGGAGCCGTTGTATTGGTAGTGCTGGCCCGGTGTGCCTTCCGACGTGTGGCTCATCAGGTGCCGCACAAGAACCTTGTCGCCCTCGGGCAGGTTCACGCCGTAGCGCGAGACCGGATCGTCCAGGCTCAGCTTGCCCTCTTGCACGAGCTGCATGACAATCACCGCGGCAAAGGTCTTGGTGACAGAGGCCAGGTGATAGGGCGTATCGGGTGCAGCCGGGACGCTGTTCTCAATATCGGCGAATCCAAAGCCATGCGCCCAGACGAGCTGGCCGTCTTTGACCACGGCGGCGGACATGCCGGGGATCTTCATCTCCTGGCGCAGGACCTCCAATTCATTTTCAAAAGTGTCCAACGCTTCCGCATCTACTATTTCCTGCTTCGCTGCGGGTGACGTACAACCAGCCATCAGGATGATTACCAAACAGACCATGAGGATGCGTGTTTTCATACTTCACTCCTTTCACTGTTGCGTCAATTCAATGATCTTCTCACTGAATCCCGGAGCCTGATAAACCGCCGGGTGGTCGGGATGCAGTTTCTCCCACATCCGGTCTACCTCGATCATCACCAGCGCGGCAACTGCCATAGTCCAGCTGAAAACCATCCAGTCCAGGTTTAGGAGAACCCCAATCCCCAGGTGATTGCGAATGTGATGATGAAGAAGGCCGCGATTTGATGGTGCTTGATCCAATCGGTTAACTTATCCATACGAATGTCTCCTTCCAATTTGTGTATTAAAGCTCCTCATGGCTCAACTGGTACAGCCTGACAAGAAAGAATAGGATAGTCTCCTGAGCCACAACCAGAATTGACTTACGCATAGTTCTCCTGCAAGAACTCAAACACCTTTCGCCAGCAAGCCCGATTGATGATTAACCCAAAGTGATCCGTGTCAACGGCCATATGTTCATAATGATGTTCGAAACCCTTTGTTTTCAGCCGCTCCTCTATCTGCTCACTCATGCACGTAGCCGGCCAGAGTACATCCCGTTTACCTGAAATCAGCAGTAAAGCTCCCTGAATATTTTCTACAGGAAGCGCTGCTTCTTGCACTCGTGTTTTGTCTTGTAGTGCCACTTCATGCAATTTCCGAAGTCGTAATGTAATCAATGTCATCTTACTGATCGGTGTTGGGTATGCCAGAAATGGCAGACCCTTCCCCTGATAAGCCCACGAGGATTTCACTACTTTCCCAAGATCAAATCGCCTCTTGGGGATGCCCTACCAAACCACAGAACTTGGTGAGAACGCGACGATCGCCTTGACCTGCGGATACCGGCCGCCCAGCAACAAAGCCGCTTCGGCACCTTTCGATCCACCAAGAATTGCAACCTTGTCGGCGACAATCCCTGACTGGGCAGATAACCAGGCGAATGCTTTCTCAAAGTACTCAAGCGGAATCTCTTCCAGAGTTCCGGGGAGACCTTGAGCCTTGAAATAGGCCAGGGAAAAAATGGCATATCCTCGTTGAACCAGCAAATCAACAGGCTGCCTGATCCTGCTCCAGGTCTTGCCTCCTTCGGATCCCCCCAACATTATGATTGCTTTCCTTGGCTGATCTACATCATAGAAAAGATCTGCCACCAATCCATCCTCAATCACCTCTCGTTTGATCATCGAAACCTCCTTGCTCCTGTACTAAAACTCCTCGCAGCTGAAGCGGAGCAATCCAACCAGGACAAACAGCACCACCATGACCAGCATCCCCATCCAGCACCGGACACTCCCTGGGGCGATCTTTCGCCTGCACCCCAAGGATACTCCCCACGGTAATAAGAATTTTGCGCTTCATGGTTTTTACCCTCCTTTCGAAGGTTTACAATTGGTAGTACACAATCCGATGCGCTCGCTGTACCATCTTGAAAGCTCCGGCCAGTTTATAAGCCAGGCGGTAACCAGGGCTAAGGTGGTTCAAGTCGGGATCTTGGGTGAAGAACCACTCTTCTAAAAGGCTGATGCCCGGTGACCAGTTTTCGATCTCGTGGGGATCATCAATGCCCCAACCAATATTTGCTCCAGTTTGCTTTAGAGAAGGGTGTTGGGTCGCCGCACGGGCTGTCATCCGGCTGAAAACATCTGCGATCAGTCGGCAGCCAGGGAAAGTCTCTTGCAGTTGAAGCAGTAAGCGTCTAACGTCCGCCTCACCCAAATACATCAGTAACCCCTCCGCAACTACCAGTACAGGTCGGCTTGCAGCCATGACCTTCTTCATCCATTCCAGGTTAGTTACGGAGGAGGCAATCAGGTGATAGCGTTCATTCGCTGGGTAAAACCTCTGGCGGAGCTCGATGACGGGCAACATGTCCAGGTCGTACCATTCGACTTCACCATTATCCACCCGCCAGAAACGACCATCCAATCCGCAGCCCAGGTGCAGTACCACCCCAGCGGGGTGCTCCGCCAGGAAGTCACGCGTAACGGCGTCCAGCTTCTTCGCTCGTTGGCATACCAGTACGATCGTCTTGTAGGGCACACGCAGCCGGGTGAAATCGTATTCCACCTGGTTAAGGATCTCCTGGGCCTTGGGATCGAAAAACAGGGCGTTTCCAGGCTGAGCTTTTGTGTAAAGTGTGATTAGCAGGGTTTCCTGTTCGGGGGTCAGGGTGATTTTTGATTTTATGTTCATTTGGACAGCTCTCCTTTCCCTAAAACTCCTCGCGGCTGAAGCGCCACAGCCCGATCCCAATGAATAGGAGACTCTCTAGGGCGATGACCACAATCAGGGTGGGCGAATACTCATGTGAACCCAAAAGCAAGGCAGGGGCCACAGCATCCATCTGCTCGCCGAGCGGGAGCACCAGTTTCCAGGGCAGCACTTTTCCAAGGAAAGGCAACCATCCAATCAGGTTCTGCTGCAAGAGAAACAATGTAAGTGCAATACCAATGACCGGTCCGCGGCTGTTGAATAAAGTGCCCAGCATCAGGGTCAAACTCAGGAAGAAGAAATGGCTGAGGAAGACCACCCCCAGGGCAGCCAGGAATCCAGGCAGATTCCAGGCGGTGCCTGTGCGGATGGCACTCAATGTGTAGGCAAGAGCAGCGGGTACGATTACCATGGTTGCCAGCACACCTAAACCATTGGCGAGCACTTTGGAAAGAAGAAACGCCGGGCGTGTGATCGGCTTGGAAAGCGCCCATGCGGCGGTTCCGCTTTTCTTTTCACCCACCACGACTCCCTGCATGATGATGATCACACCTACTGACGGCAATACACCGGCAAGCCCCACATAAACCACCCCCACCTCTTCACCTGGAGGTACGTCGGGACCGCTGAATAGTATCGCGCTCAGGATGAAACCCAGGAGACCCACCCAGATTAGGCATTGCACCCACCACATGCGGGTCTTCCACCAGCGGCTTAACTCGCTCTTGAGCATGCTGCCCAGCCCGCGGCGCCAGCCGCGCTCATTTACCAATTGGAAAGCACTATTTCCGGACATCCTTGCCTCCTTCGATGACTTGCATGAAGACATCTTCCAACTCGTACTGCTTACGGCGGAATTCGGTCACCACCACCGAATCGTTGACCAGCAACTTGAGCAGCTGTGTCTCGGCAGCCTGCGGATCACTGACGCTCACCTGCCAAGCGCTGTCGCCGTTGTGCTGCCCGTCGATGATCCCACTGACCCATGGTTGGGCCAGCATCTGTTTGCGGGCTGTTTCCACCTCGCCCCTCAAGTGAATGATATAGATCACCCCCTCGCTGCCGGCCAGCAGTTCCTCGATCGGCCCCTGAGCCACGAGCTGACCCTTGTCCAGGATGACGACGGTGTCGCTGACCTTCTGGACATCATCCAGGATATGGGTGGAATAGAAGATCGTGGTGTACTTGCGCAGCTTGGACATCACCTCGAGCACATCCCGCCGCCCGAGCGGGTCGAGGCTGGCGGCGGGTTCGTCCAGGATGAGCAGATCAGGGTAGTTGACCTGTGCCTGGGCGATGCCTAACCGCTGGCGCTCGCCGCCTGAAAAATTCTTGATCGGGCGGTCCGCCTTATCGGTCAGGTCAACCAACTCGAGCATTTCATCAACCCGTTCTTCGATGGCTTTTTTGGGCCCCTTGAAGAAGCAGCTTGCCACGAAACGCAGGGTCTCGCGGGCAGTCATGTATTCGTAGAAATGCGGCTCCTGCGGCAGGTAGCCCACCCGGGCGCGGATGTCCACGCTCTGGCGGACGGTATCCATGCCGAAGACGGTTGCACTGCCGGCGCTTGGGCGGATCAGCCCGAGCATGAGCTTGATGGTCGTCGTTTTCCCGGCACCGTTGGGCCCCAGGAACCCGAAGATCGAGTTCTGGTTCACCTTCAACTCCAGGGAACGGAGCGCCTGGATTTTTTTATAGGTTTTGCTCAGTTCATGAGTTTCAATTACATAAGGTGTTGCCATATCGATATCAATCCTTTCCAATAGTATCGTTCCTTTTGCCTGGGATCATCCATTTCGCAGAACAACTATGTATTTGCCAGCAACGCGATGAACGCAAACAGATCAGCGGCAGCGTGAATCAGCGTTGCGCCCCAGATATTGAATGAAGGTTGCCCTTCTTCTTTTTGCAATCCAACTTTGTTAGCGAGGTTTACAGTTGCGTTTTGGGTAGTCATATCTTTCTCCGATCAACCGGATGCGACTTGCTTTTGTTTGCGTGAGGGCAAAGCCCAGGTAATGGCGATCACCACAGCAGTGAGCGCGGTTACTGTTTTGAAAATGTATTCGCCCTTCCCGGGCAACAGGAAGGTATCCAGCGCCAGATTCGCGACGGTGTGCAACAGGATGACTGCCAGCGTGCTGCGATGGTTGTCGTTGTAGCACCAGGTGGAATAGATCGAACTGGCAAGCACAAAGGCGATGAACAGTGTGAAATCAGGGATGCTCAGCCACCTGCTTTGGTTTGTTCCAACAACCCAGAACATTGGCAGGTGCCAAAACGCGTGGAAAATTCCAAGGACAAGAGAAGCGGTCAGCGGCTTCCAGATCGCTTGCAGACGGTCGAGCATGTAGCCGCGCCAGCCGAGTTCTTCCAATCCAGCCTGGAGCAGGTAGAGGGTCACAATAATCGGTATGCCGGCGGGTATCGCGAGAACCTCCTTGATGAACTCAAATTTGGGCGGATCGCCACCCAGCCAGGCATTGATCGCGATGGAGATGAAGTGCAATGCAGGAAAAAGCAGCAGTATCAAAGCATACCACTTGAGGCTGATCCGGCGGAAGTCGAAGACACGCCGCCAGAAATCCCGCCCGCCTTCTTTGCCTTGTTCGCGGTAAGTCAGAACGATGCCTGCAATGCCCGGTCCAAAGACGCCGAGAAAAACCGCTACAAGCAATAGCGGCGACTCCTGGTAATCCTGTTGCGTCAGAGCGACGGGGATCCAGAACAGCCACGTCAGGCCATAAGCGAGGAGCAGATAACGCCAGGGGAATTTGGGTTTGGATGGGTTCATAATTCTCTTCCCTTTACGGCACATCGAGCGAGGCGATGATCATCTGGCCGATGTGCTAAGAGAAGGTTGACGTTCTAGGCAACTACCGCCCGCTTCCTGCGCAGATAACGAACCAGGAACAAGATTCCCAATCCCACCAGGATCAGGACAAGGGCAATCTCTGCAATCGGGATGTACTTGGCATATGGTTTGGGAGCCGGGCACGAAAAAGTTAACACCTCCGGCGCGCTCACATTGCCAGCTGCATCGAAAATCTGGTATCTGAGAACGAATTCGAATTCCTGGCGGCAGGTAACAAGTCTCCTCGTGTAAACAGCACCTTCCTGTTGTTCAACTGGTGTTGCATAAAGAACATCATCCGAAATAGATTTTGGCGCAGAAACATACTCGAAATTGTTGATCAATGTGATGGCATCACCAGACGGATCCATGAAGGAAATATCTTGATAAAGAACCAGCATCCCATTTTCCCAGTTTTCCCGATTTGTGACTCCAGTAAGCACCGGAACATGACTTGAATCATCCGTCACTTCCGGGGCTGGTGTGATATCAACCCCAGTTTGGATCCGATATTCATCTACTATATAGCGAATGGCATCCACCACGAACCGGGGTTCCTCCTCTGGGATGCCGTGGCCAGAATGGTTGGCAATGAAACGGGTGCTGTTGGAAGACAAGCCTTCCAACTCAGTCTGCATATCTTGCCACTGCTGCAAGAGTACAGTATTGATCCGCTCCGGCAGGGGCGGGATGCCCGGCATCAAGATCGAGTTTTCCGGGCTGCGGCTGACGATCGCCAGGGGAAGGTCTCCGAGCGAGGCCACCTCCCTGACCAACGTGTTGCTGGCGCGCATGTCCATGCTTTCGATGGCATAGGGACCGCGCCCATCCGAAGATGACAACACGGTTGCATATTTCCGCCAGGTATCGAAACTTTCATCTTCGTCGGGAGTTTCTGGAGGCAGGGCAGCCAGCAGGCGGTCGCCCATATCGGGATGGGCGGAATCGACCAGCACCAGCCCCACCACATCGTCGGGATACTGGCTGGCGTACAGCCGCACCATCATTCCACCTCCCGAATGTCCCACCAGGATATACGGCCCATCGATCGATGCATTCTGGAGCAGGGCGTGTAATTCACGCGTCGTGTCATCGTAGGTTCGTGATCCTGGTGCTGTGTCGCTCTGGCCCAGGTTGGCCCGGTCATAGGCGCAGATGCGGGTGTACCGCTGGAAATATAGCATGACCAGCAGCCATTCGGTAGAGTCTCTACCGCCGCCGGCCTCGAGGAGCACAGTCGGGCTGCCCTCGCCAACGCAGATGTAGTACAGTGCATAACCTCCTACATCCACTTTTCCGCTGACTGCATCGGATAAGCTTGGGGGAAGTGGATTGGAAGTAGATGTGGATGAACAGGCAGTCAGCAATAGAGCGAATAGGAAAAAACCTGCCAGGATGAACTCAAACCGTTGTGTTTTCATCTTCTTCTCCGTGTTATGGAACATTGAGCGAGGCGATGACCATCTCGCCAACACGTTGGGTTTTGCCGCTCAGACTGTAACCTGTTTCGCAGTGTGATGAAGTCGCACTGAAGATGAAGCCGAATTCCAGGTCTCCGCGCACGATGTTGGGCTGGCCTTCCGCCTGGTGGTACCAGATGGCGGTCACCTCGCCGGTGGGGCAAACCAGGAGCAGGCGCTGGGCGGGCTGGCCGGCTACATCCAGCGTTCCCTGCGGGATGAACTCGCCCTGGCCAACACCGGTTGGCCACAGGCGGGCATCCTCGCCGGTACGGCGGAAGGTCATGCGGATGCTCTCCATCCCTGTACCAGTTTCTTCTCTTCCTGCATAGTTGGGATGCAAGGTGAGTGTATGCCCATTCATGAGCGGATCAAAGGTGGTGATTTCCTCTACCACCCAATCCTCCGGCAGCATGATCGAGAAACCGTAGGTTGCATGGGAGTAGGTCCACCAACCTTGATAGTCAGCCGGATCGATCGGCAGGGCAGTGGGGATTTCGGTCGGCAAGGCGTTCGACTCGCTTTCGTCAGCGGGACCGCACTCCTTGCGGTAGAAAGCCCACTCATCACACTCGCTGCCATCCGGGAAGACGCATACCCCGCTCTGGCTGCCATCCTCGGCGGTGCGGATCTCGCTTTTGTAGCCTTGTTCCTCGCAATAGACCGAAGCTGGGTTGGGCAGGTTCGCCGCCGGATCATCGGCTGGAACGAGGGAGGGTGTGCAGGCTGCCAATAGCACGAACAGGATGAGAAGAAAATTGGGTTTCATTTGAAGCTCCTTTCAGATATGATCCACAAATTCCCCATTCGGGGTATCAGGTTTGGGTGATTCCTCGCAACACCGATAACATGTGTTCGGGTGGGATGCCCTTGGTCAGGAAGACATCCGCTCCGGCTTCGATGGCCTGCAGACGATAGTCGGCGTACATGGTCATCAGGATGATTTTCACCTGCGGCCAGCGACTCTTGATCTGCTGGGTGACCTCGATCCCTGTCATCCCCGGCATCTGGGCGTCCAGCAGGATAAAATCAGGCTGGAGTTTCTCGATCAGTTCCAATGCATCGCTTCCGTTCGATGCTTCTCCAACCACCTGCATATCCGGCTGGATCTCCAATAACGCCCGCATCCCCTTGCGGAACGAGGAACTGTCATCAACGATCAGAAGCCGGAATTTGTTGCTCATGAATTCATCTCCTATAAAAATTGGGGTCATCCTGATCACACTATAACAAAATCCCCTCTGTTTGCCATCCAATAAATGTTTCGTTTGTGGGTAATCAAAAAGACCGCTTTTGGGGCGGTCTTCTCAGCACTTTGGTTATGGTCAAATTATGACAAATGTTATACCCCAACCCACCGTCTCACTCGTCTGGTTCGGCATTGGCCAGGTCGGCATCATCCAGGGAAGCCAGGCCCTCCCGCAAGGCGTACAGGGTGGCCTGCGTGCGGCTGGCAAGGTGAAGCTTGCCCAGGATGTTGCTCAAATGGGCACGCACCGTACCCAGGCTGATGAACAGTTCCCCGGCGATCTGGCGGTTGCTCTTGCCCTGGGCAACCATGCGTAGAACATCGACCTCACGCTCGGTCAGCGGCGGGGTTGTGGGAGGGCGCTTCGACGAAAGGTTCAGTTCCTGCAGCACCTTTCGGGCGATGATCGGATGAAGTGAACACTCGCCAGCATTGACCTGTCGGATGGCAGAAACCAGGTCGGCCGGATCAGAATCCTTTAGCAGGTACCCCAGCGCCCCAGCCTTGATGGCCGGGAAAATCTTGTCGTCGGTATCGAAACTGGTCAACACCAGCACTTTGGCATTCGGATGATCCACCATAATTTGCTGGATGGCCTGGATGCCGTCCAATTCGGGCATCACCAGATCCATCAAGATCACATCTGGATTCAGATCATTCACCCGCTCGACTGCTTCCCGGCCATTTGTAGCTTCGCCAATTACCTCGATGTCTGTTTCCAGCGACAACAGGTTCCGCACCCCTTTTCGGACAATGGCATGATCTTCGGCAATGAAAACGCGGATAGGATTTGTGTTGCTCATGGAATTGGCCTCCTGACAATCACTTTTGCACCGCTGCCCACCTGGCTGATGATTTCGAATTCCGCCCCCATTTCATGCGCTCGCTCCTTCATATTTCGTAAGCCCATGCACCCCACTTCACAGGCCTGGACCGGGTCGAAGCCCGCGCCGTCGTCGGCCACCTCCAGGTGGATCTTATTCGCATCCTGGGCCAGGGTGATGGCAACCGTCTTGGCATTGGCATGTTTAAGAACGTTATTCAATGCCTCCTGCGCGATCCGGTACAGGCCTTCCTCAACCCGGGGAGGAAGGGAGATTTCTCCTTCGATGACAAAACTGGTCTCCAAGCCCAACCTCCCCTCCACGGCATCCAGGCGGGCTTGGAGGGCGGCGATCAGCCCTTCTTGCTCAAAGACTGAGGGGCGTAGTTCGTAAATCAGCAGGCGCATTTCTGCCAGGGCATCGAGCGCCATGCCCTTCAGCTCCTGAAGATTATCGTTCACTTTCTCCGAATCGCCAGACTTGAGCAACTGGGTAGCCACCTCGGCATAAAGTGAAACACCATAAAGTGACTGGGTTACGGAGTCGTGCAGATCGCGTGCCAGGCGGTTGCGTTCCTGCATAATGGCAATTTGTTCCTCGCTCTCGTAGAGAGCGGCTGTTTCGATGGCAAGGCCGGCGCGCTGTGCAAAAGCCGTCAACAGCCTAATTTGTTCTTCAGTAAAATGGTGTGGCTGCAGATAATCTGCGCTGAACACACCATACACTTCCCCGGCCACCCGGATGGGCACCTGCATGAGTGCACGCAGCTTTTCCGATTCGATGATGAACGGGGTCACGCGTCCGTTCAGGCTGGTATCCTCAACGATTGCCGGTTCACCGCTCAGAGCCACTCTGCCAGCTAATCCTTGCCCGGGTGCAATGGATATTTTCGCAACAGTTTCTGGATTGAAACCATAAGCCGCTCGAGCGACCAATCTTTCTTTTTTTTCATCCCAGATCATCAGGGAACCTTTGTCGGCATGCAGCAACTCCACTGCCGTGTTGACCAGGGATTGTAGAACATCATCCAGGTGTAGATGCCGGCGCAGTTCGTCATCTGCCCGATAAAGCGACTCGAGTTCCTTTCGCTGCTGCTCAACCTGGGCAGCTCTCTCATCGAGATCCACTTTCATATGGTTCAAGCGTCGATTGAATTTTCGGATACCGAGCAGCCCACCAATCGTACCCCCCAGTAGCGCCAGTCCCAATCCACCCAGGATCCACCAGGAAACAGGATGGGGCTCGCTATCAAAAGCAATGCAACCTGTGAATTGCAGGCTGGTGAGACCCCATAAAATACCTTGGAGAAAATGTCCGGTTTTCGTTTGGATCATGTTAACCATCGTGAAACCAAGCGCGAATTTTTTGCTTGCATCTCTGCTTTCGGGGGAACGGATTTGCCTAGAATTATCGTTCCCGTTATATTGTATAACGATTCACCCACAAATCAAATATCTTGGTTCTCTGGGAATCGCCGGAAGAAGGAGAAAATTGGGAGTATGATGTTGTACGCATTCGAGCATACAGCCTGGATTTTCGAATGGATTCATCCAAAGTAACAACCCGACATCCAGAATATGGATGCAATCAGGTAAAATACACCCATGCTGAAAGCCCTGCTCAAAACCATGCGCATCCGCCAATGGACGAAAAACGCCTTCCTCTTCGGTGCGTTGGTGTTCGATGGCAAGCTTTTCATACTTCCTGATTTCCTGCGAACATTGGCTGGGTTTATATTGTTCTGTTCCATTTCAAGCGCAGTATACCTGTTCAACGATCTGCTCGATATCGAAGCTGACCGGCAACATCCGCAAAAACGTAACCGTCCGCTGCCATCCGGCAAACTGCCAATCAGAGTAGCCATTGCCACAGGGGTGCTCCTGGCATTGATTACCATTGGGCTGGGTTATCTTCTTGCACCGGCATTTGCCTTGATCCTCATTGTTTACCTTGTCTTGATGCTGGTTTACTCCAAATGGCTCAAGCATATCCCGATATTGGACACCTTGATCATCGCGGCCGGTTTCGTGCTGCGCGTCCATGCCGGAACGACGCTGATCATCGTGGAACGCTTCTCCCCCTGGATGTATGTGATGATGACCCTGCTGGCGCTCTACCTCGGTTTTGGCAAGCGCCGTGCAGAACTTGCTTTACTGAACCAGGATGCCAGTTCCCACCGGAAAGTGCTCGATGGCTACACCATCCCCCTGCTCGACCAATTCATTATCATTGTTTCCAGTACAACCATCGTGGCATATGCTCTCTACACATTCTTCCGCCCAGAAGCGCCCGGCGATCATGCGTTGATGCTGACCATACCCTTCGTGGTATACGCCATCTTCCGCTATCTCTATCTCATCCAAGTGAAGCACAGCGGCGGCGCGCCGGAGGAGATCCTGCTCTCCGACCGTCCCCTGCAGGCAACCATTTTGCTGTGGGGGATCGCAGTGCTCATCATCTTCTATTTCATGTAGGAACACCCTATGACAACCACTGCTACCGCACCCGGAAAAATCATCCTATTTGGCGAACATGCCGTCGTATACCGGAGACCGGCATTGGCTGTACCGGTCAACGATGTACAGGCGACTGCCACAGTCTCGAAACTGATGGCAGTCCCCGGAGAAATCCAGATCGAAGCACCGGGGATTGGCCTTTCCAGTTCCCTGGCAGCGCTGCGTGCTGACCATCCACTGGCAGCCGCGATCAAGGGAACGCTCTCTGCCCTGAGCATTTCCCGCCCACCTGCCTGCACCGTGCACGTTGAATCCACGATCCCGGTGGCTGCCGGGTTGGGATCCGGCGCGGCGGTTTCGGTCGCCATCATCCGGGCTCTTTCAGGCTTCCTTGGAAATCCACTGCCGGATGAAAAAGTCAATTCCCTGGCATTCGAAGTAGAGCGCATCCATCACGGCACGCCTTCGGGCATCGATAACACCGTTGTTTGTTATGGAAAGCCGGTCTACTTTGTCAAAGGCATGCCGCTCGAATTCGTACGCATCGGCTGGCCATTTGTAGTCGTGATCGGGGATACTGGCATCCCCAGCCCCACAAAGGATACGGTAGGGGATGTACGCCGGGCATGGGACAGCAACCCTGAAAAATTGGAAAAAATCTTCAATCAGATTGCCATTGTTGTCCAAGAAGCCCGCCAGGCAATAGAATGCGGAAACATTTCTGCCCTGGGTCCCTTGATGGATGAGAACCACTCCATGCTGCAGGAACTGGGAGTTTCCAGCCTCGAACTGGACCGTTTGACGGCAGCCGCGCGCGGGTCCGGAGCGCAGGGGGCCAAACTTTCGGGTGGCGGACGAGGAGGCAACATGATCGCTTTGGTTGACATGGCAGATGCCGATCGGGTTGCGCAAGCTCTGAAGAGTTCCGGTGCAAGGCGCACAACCATCTGTCGCATTGGATAACCATGATTTTAGAACCGGGATGCTTATTTCGACCCAGATGCCACCGGGTTGGATAGCTTGCCCAATCCTTCGATCTCGATTTCCACCAAATCCCCCGCTTTCAATGGTCCAACACCAGCCGGTGTTCCGGTGAAGATCAGGTCGCCTGGTTCCAAGGTCATGACCGATGAAACAAAAGCAATCACGGTGCTAACGCTGAATACCAGGTCGCGCGTGGAAGCCATCTGGCGCGGCTGGCCACTGACTTTACAGGTGATGAGGGCATCGGATGGATCGAATTCGGTATCCACCCACGGCCCGAAAGGACAGAATGTGTCGAAGCCTTTGGCACGCGTCCATTGGCCATCAGAGCGCTGGAGGTCTCGGGCAGTTACATCGTTTCCGACGGTATAACCATAAATATGAGCATGGGCTTGTTCAGGTGTGATGCCTCGTGTTCGTTTCCCAATAATTGCCACAAGTTCAGCCTCATGCTCCACCTGCTGGGATTGTGGAGGCAGTATAATGGGTTCGCCCGGGGAAATTATGGAGGATGGTGGTTTCAGGAAAATCAACGGCACCTTGGGAACCTCAACATCATGCTCTTTGGCATGTTCCACATAATTCCGGCCAACACAGACGATCTTGCTGGGCTGCATTGGCGCTAAAAGATGAACATCCTCGAGAGGAGTTTCAGCCTCCAAACGTTGATATTTGCCAAAAATATCCCCCTCGATTGGGCCTACTTTATTCTCGAATATCCAGCCATAGCGCGGTGCATCTTTCTTGATCTGGTATCGAATGATTTTCATAAGCACTCCTGGGTAGATTGCAATTACATGGTAAGTGTAACCTGCAACTTGCATCTTTACAACCTCGAACGGTATAATATCGATAAATCATTCAAATGGAAAGGATTCGGGGTACTGCCCTGAACTGCACAAGCTAATATCTTCAATCGGGCGCATAGCTCAGTTGGTTAGAGCGCTTCTCTTACACAGAAGAGGTCAGGGGTTCGAGTCCCTTTGCGCCCACAACATGCACTATGGGGGATTGTTTCTGCTATCATGAAACCTCCAAATATGATAGGAGGATTGTATTTTTCGTTTCCATTGGTGAATTGTGTATAATCATAACGAGGCGTAATCATGTTGCTTTGTATTGGAGTCGCAAGCCACCTATGAGTATCCGTTTTAAGGTGATCCTGCCTTACTTGGTATTGACGCTTGTGGTGGCGATTACGGGCGCATATGTTGTAACCAAGTTGGTTACCAGTTCGCTTGGTGAGCGATTGACCAATCAACTCTTGGAAGCCGGGCGGGTCGTTATGGATAGTTTTGCCCGCCAGGAGATCAGCCACATCCAGAATGCCCGCATCATCGCCTACACCGGTGGAGTAGGCAAGGCGCTGCAAAACGGTGCTTCGGATGATCTTATGGATTTGGTGCTGCCTACGGCATCTGGCCTTGATGTAGAAAACCTTATCATCGCTGATCGCAATGGGGTGGAAATGCTACACCTGATGATACAGGATAACGGAGAACTGCAAGATGTGGGGGAACAAGAAAGCGCTACTTACCAAAGCATAGTAAGAGCTGTTCTTGACGACAATGATCCAGGAAGTCTGCCTCACCGTGTAATCTCTTTGCACCCGGTCAATGATCGCTACTATTATTTCACCGCCATCCCGATATCACTGGAAAATCAAGTGGTGGGTGTCATTTTGGTCGGATCTTCACTGGATACACTCGTTCCATATCTAAAAAACATATCCCTGGCTGATATTATCATCTACCGTGAAGGCGGTGATGTGATTGCATCCACATTGGACATCGTGGGAAGTGGCCCAGATTCAATTTCCGCCCTGTCTATTAGTGGAACGGAATACGATCAAATCCTGGCTGCAAACGAAACCGTAAGCGGAGAAAATATAACATTTTTGGGCCGCGAGTACAGCCTGGCACGTGGAGCCATCCAGATCGGGGATGATCAATTGGGGGTATTTGCAGTCGTTCTACCATCCAATTTTGTCATCGAAGCCAGTTCGACCAACCGGAACACATATGTTGCACTGTTTTCGCTTGCCATGGTAATGGTGGTGCTGATCGGTTATGTGATCTCACGCCTGATCATAAACCCGCTGTCATCCCTGGTGAACACATCCCGTGCGATTGCTGAAGGCGACCTGGCCCAGCGTACAGGCATCCGTACATCTGACGAGATTGGCCTGCTTGCCAATACGTTCGATGATA
>Ga0209285_10000318_pt1 | contig 17170 bp, 14 predicted proteins | sample PPLLak3March2015_2_FD_187249 | JGI IMG/M metagenome (GOLD analysis project Ga0209285, IMG submission 187249) | Freshwater sediment microbial communities from Prairie Pothole Lake near Jamestown, North Dakota, USA - PPLs Lake P8 Core (3) Depth... | ecosystem: Environmental > Aquatic > Freshwater... | reverse complement strand
TTATCGAAGGCAATCCTTTTAGCATTCTTGAGGGAATGTTAATTGGTGCGTTTGCAATTGGTACAAATCATGGTATCATCTATGTTCGAGACGAGTACCCAATCGCAGTTAAAACAATGAGAAGTGCGATAGAACAAGCACGACAATACGGCCTACTTGGCAAAAATATCTTCGGCTCGGGTTTTGATTTTGACATGACTATTGTTAGAGGCGCTGGTGCATTTGTTTGTGGTGAAGAAACTGCGCTAATTGCTTCTGTTGAAGGAAAAAAAGGTGAACCAAGACAAAGACCGCCGTTCCCAACACAAAAAGGACTGTGGGGCAAACCAACCAATATAAACAATGTAGAGACATGGGCAAATGTTCCTTACATAATAAAAAATGGATCAAAATGGTTTGCAAGCATTGGTACGGAGAAAAGCAAAGGAACAAAGATTTTCTCTCTTGTTGGTAAAATCAATAACACAGGTCTTGTAGAAGTTCCTATGGGAATAACACTAAAGGAAATGATATACAGCATCGGTGGTGGAATACCTGAAGGTAAATCTTTCAAGGCTGTACAAACCGGTGGCCCATCGGGTGGTTGTATACCAAAAGAACTGCTAGAAACGCCAATTGATTATGAGAAACTCAAAGAAGCGGGTTGCATAATGGGCTCTGGCGGCATGGTGGTGATGGATGAAGACACCTGCATGGTTGATGTCGCCCGATATTTCCTTGAATTCTTACAAGACGAATCTTGTGGCAAATGTTTGTCTTGCCGCGAAGGCACAAAACGCATGGCTGAAATTGTAACCGACATAACAAAGGGACAGGGAAAAGAAGGAGATATTGAACTACTAACCGAGCTTGCAAATGTCGTAAAAGATACTTCCATGTGTGGTCTTGGTCAAACCGCTGCAAACCCTGTTTTGTCTACGATTAAATATTTCCGTGATGAATATGAGACTCACATACTGGACCGCAAGTGTCCTGCTGGCGTATGTCGTGATTTGTATATTTCTCCATGCCAGAATGCTTGCCCGGCCGGCATGAATGCACCTGGATATATTTCATTAATTAGCGAGGGACGATTTACTGAAGCGCTTGCCCTTGCACTTGACACCAACCCGTTCCCATCTGTTTGCGGGAGAATCTGTGATCATCAGTGTATGTTCAAATGTCGTAGAAACCAGATAGATGAACCTGTTGCAATCAGATCTTTAAAGAGATTTATTGGAGATTATGAAGAAAACGATATCGACTACCCGCCCATACTTCATCCAAAGGAAACGATGCCGTTTAAGGTTGCTATTGTTGGTGCAGGTCCTGCTGGATTAAGTTGTGCATATTTCCTTGCAAGACTTGGTTACAAACCAACCGTTTTTGAAAAACTTCCAGTTGCCGGCGGTATGATGGCTGTTGCTATACCAGAATATCGTTTGCCAAAAAAGATATTACAAAGAGAAATTGACAACATAAAGAAACTAGGCGTAGAGATCAAACTTAACACCCAGGTTGGTAAAGACGTTACAATATCTCAGCTTTGGTCACAAGGTTATCAATCTTTTTTTATTGCCGTTGGAATGTATGGTGATAGACGCCTCGGCATACCAGGTGAAAACTTAGAAAACGTGATTCAAGCTGTTGACTTACTTGAAAATATTAACCTCGATAAACCTGTCGTTTCACCGGCAGGTAAAAAAGTCGTTGTAATAGGTGGAGGGAACTCCGCCATCGATGCAGCAAGAACAATGCTCAGAATGGGTGCAAGCGAAGTAGCAATTTTATACCGCAGAACGAGACGAGAAATGCCTGCTTACAAAGAGGAAGTTGAAGCTGCTGAACATGAAGGAGTGAAAATTAAATTCTTAACTGCCCCTGAAAAAATCTTTGGAGAAAAAGGGAAAGTAAAAAGTATCGAATGCATAAAAATGAAACCTGGAGATTTTGATAACGAGGGACGACAAAAACCTGTTCCGATACCAAATAGTAACTTTTTCATCGACGCAGATGTAATTATTCCGGCTATCGGAGAGTTCTCAGATGTATCTGGACTGTTTACAGGTCTTGATGTAGAGACTAACCGAGATGGCACTGTAAAAACCGATAAACATGGACGGACAAGCATACCAGGCATATTTTCTGGTGGCGATGTCTCTTCTGGTCCCGCTACAGTTATTAATGCGGTTGCAGCGGGGGAGCGTGCTGCTGTTACAATAGATCAGTATTTTACTAAAGACAGAACGAGAAAATACCCATGGCGCGAGCATAAAAAAGTTGATACTTTCTTTGACCCTGAGGCTGAGCCTGTAAATTATAAAATGCAGAAACCAAAAGTCTTACCACCTTCTGATAGGAAGGCTAGTTTTGAAGAAGTGGAAATGTGCTACACTAAAGCGCTTGCGATGAAAGAAGCGAAACGATGTCTCCGCTGTGACCTTGAACTTGAGCTACAAGAAAAAATTCAAAAAGAAAAACCACTGGAGGTGCCGCGATGATTGAAATGACAATTGATGGTATTCCAGTACAGGTAGATGAGGGATCAACATTGCTTGATGCTGCACGATTCTACGGGATAGAAATCCCCACGCTATGCCAACATGATGGATTATCTGACTATGGCGCGTGTCGTTTATGTGTTGTTGAAATTGGGAAAGGCGAAAATGCGAAGCTTGTATCTTCTTGTACCTATCCCGCAGAGCAAGGATTGTTTGTCAGAACGAACTCTCAGCGAGTGGTATCCGCTCGTAAGATGCTTGTTGAGTTGTTAGTAGCGATGTGCCCGTCATCAAAAACCGTTCAAGACCTTGCATCTGCAATGGAAGTTAAACAAGTTCGATTCAAAGTGGATCGTATGAATGATTGCATCCTCTGCGGGCTTTGTGTCCGTATGTGCGAAGAACAAATGATGGCAAAAGCAATCGGGTTTGTGAACCGAGGTAAAAACAGAAAAATTACTACCCCGTTTGATATGAAATCAGACGTATGCCGAACATGTGGTGGTTGTATGTATATTTGTCCAGCATGCGAGCTCCGTTGTCAGGGGCCAAATGCAGACACTGATCTTTGCAACGCGTGTTTGAATGTTCAACCTGTATGTTTAAAGGAAGAGGACAATAAAATGTGCTTCCTTGAAACATGTGGATGGTGTTATGAGGAATTAGGAAGAAAGAAAAAGAAAATAGAGAGAAAATAGATGATTGGAGGTAAAAGATTATGTCATTAACAAAAGTAAATGCATCTGCCGCAACGCTAAGTAAAAACAGAACCGAGGGAGCGATTAACTCGCTCAGTGGAATGTGTGCAACCTGTGTCGATGGGTGCATCGGCATGTGTGAAATAGGCAAATCCGCCTATCGCGGTCATGAAGTAATCTACCCGCAACCGTTTGGGATTATTACTTCGGCTTGCGAGAAGATATACCCGGTTGACTTGTCTCATTTCACGATTCTTGGTGGTGTTGTTGGTGCCTGGGGTATTGAGACGAATAGTGATCGCGCGATTTTTTCTAATGTAAACTTAGAACGTACCATCTGTAAGGAAAATCCGCTAAAGGTGAAGATGCCGATGATCATCCCCGGTCTTGGTTCCACTGCGATTGCGAAAAACAACTGGGAGGGTCTTGCGGTCGGTGCAGCGATAACGGGCATTCCCTTGACAATTGGTGAGAACGTCTGTGGTATGGACCCTGACGCTGAGTTCGTGAAAGGGAAAGTGAAGCATTCACCAGACCTCGAATGGCGAGTGAATTTGTATAAGAAATGGCAACAAAAAGGGTACGGCGCAATTATCGTTCAAGCAAACGTCGAGGATACAGGTCTTGGCGTCCATGAATATGCAATTTCAGATTTAGATGTGGATGCTGTCGAACTGAAATGGGGTCAAGGCGCAAAAAACATCGGCGGTGAAGTAAAAATAAAGGAACTCAAGAGAGCACAGGAGTTAAAGAAACGAGGATATGTCGTACTCCCAGATCCAACTGATCCGAGTATCATCGCTGCATTTGAAAAGGGAAGTTTTAGAGAGTTTGAACGGCATTCTCGTGTCGGTATGGTTTCTGAAGCTGGATTTATGAAACGTGTCAAGGAACTCCGTGATTGTGGTGCCAAACGAGTTTTCCTAAAGACTGGTGCCTACAGACCGGTCGCACTTGCACAAGCGGTGAAATATGCATCCAAAGCAAAAATCGATTTGCTGACAGTTGATGCAGCTGGTGGTGGTACTGGAATGAGCCCTTGGCGGATGATGAACGAATGGGGTGTCCCACCAGTTGAACTTCATTCGATGCTTTACCGATATGTGGATAAGCTAGCCAAAAATGGGGAGTACGTACCTGATATTGCAATTGCTGGTGGATTTACTTTTGAAGATCAGATTCTAAAAGGGTTGGCTCTTGGTGCTCCGTATTTTAAGCTCGTTGGAATGGCACGAGGGCCTCTTGCTGCAGCGATGGTTGGAAAAACCATTGGTAAAAAAATCAACGAGTCGATGGTTCCAGTCTATATCGAACGATTCGGCAATACCCCTGAAGAAATCTTTGTTACAGCGCCGGACCTAAAAAGAAAATACGGAAAAGACTTTGACAAACTACCTACCGGTGCTATCGGACTTTACACATATATGGAGCGACTACACCAAGGGTTACGACAGATCATGGCTGGTTGTCGAAAATTCAACTTAGATTACATTTCTCGAGACGATATTGCAGCCCTTACGAAAGAAGCAGCAGATATCAGTGGTCTCCCGTACATCACTGATGTTGACAATAAAGAAGTAAATAAAATACTAGATAGCTAAACTGCCTCTTTTCTATATTTTTTATTTTTAGATTAAATTTTAATAAATTAATCAAGTATTAAATAAAGCATATTACATGCAGTATAATGTAAAATTTTTTCATAATAGAGGGTGGTTTTGAGGACGGAGATTAAGACAAATAATGATGTATTAGATATTGCTAAAGAGAAAAATTTGGCATTTATACGATTGCAATTTGTTGACATACTTGGAAATCCAAAAAATATTGTTATTCCTGCGAACAGACTGGAGGAAGCTCTTGAAGATGGAATACCTTTTGACGGATCGTCTGTAGCAGGATATGCAACTATTGAAGAGTCTGATAAAATCGCAAAACCTGATCCGAAAAGTTTTGTAATTCTTCCTGAAGTCATAGAACATAGAAAAACGGCAAAGCTTAACTGTGATATATATGAACCAAATGGTCAAAGATTCCCTGGAGATACAAAATACGTCTTAGAAAAAATTGTAAATAAAGTGAATGATGCTGGTTATATTTACAATTGTGGGCCTGAATGCGAATTTTTTTTGTTTAAGAAAAACGGCGAAAACTCAACCCTGATACCAAATGATTATGCTGGTTATTTTGATTTATCGCATAGGGATTTGGCCGAAGGAGTTCGTGCAGACATATCAATTGCGCTTGAAGAGATGGGGCTTAAAACATATACTTTTCATCATGAGGCATCTCATGGTCAGCATGAAATAAATTTCAAGTACGATGATGCAGTGACAACTGCAGATAGGGTTCTTACATTAAAGTATGTGACAAAAGTGATTGCTACTAAACATGATCTTCATGCATCGTTCATGCCTAAGCCATTGTATGGTGTAAATGGATCTGGAATGCATACTCATCATTCGCTTTTTACTCCAGCTGGAGAAAACGCATTTTATGATCCGAATGATAAAAACCAATTAAGTCAGGTTGCACACTATTTCATAGGCGGACTTTTAAAATATGTTAAAGAAATCAGTGCGATTCTCAATCCGACAGTAAATTCATATAAACGTCTCGTTCCGGGGTATGAGGCACCCACGTATATTTCTTGGGCAAATAGAAATCGAAGCGCACTTATCCGTATTCCTTCAAAAAGAGGAAAAAGTACGAGATGCGAGCTACGTAGTCCTGATTTGTCTGGTAATCCTTACCTTCAGTTTGCGGTCATGCTTGCAGCGGGATGGAGGGGCGTTCAAGAAAAAATTGAGCCGCCTGAGCCTGTTGAAAAGAACATATATGCTTTAACTAAAGAAGAGAGAAAAATGCATGGAATTGATGAATTACCTGATAGCCTGGGTCATGCTCTTTCTTTAACATCAAAAAGTGATTTTGTTAAAGAGATTTTGGGCGAACATATTTATGACAACTTTTTGCATGTTAAACATAAGGAGTGGGACGAATACAGAATGCAGGTATCCAAATGGGAGATTGATAGATATCTGCCCATCGTATGATTTAAGCAATCGTTGTATTAATTTATTTTTCGGTCTTTACTTAGTTAAATAAACCTTATTAATTGGTTTTTGTATTCTGGGTGTGAGGTTTTTGTTATGTCGTTTGAAATGCAAGTAGTTAGTAACACGCCTTTAATTGGTGATGAAGATTTAGATAGTGTTGCAAAAAAGTTTTTTGAACAGATTGGCTATCTTTCAAAGGGTTCTGACCCAGACATTCCTTACAAACTCTTTGCTGATTTTTTCCTTAAAAATCCAACAAAGGCATGGTATGTTGAGGAGATTTCTGCTAAGCTTAAGACAAGTAAACCAACTGTTTATAGGCATTTGAATAAACTTAAAGGTTTTGATATATTGGAGGAGATACACGTTTTTGATGAGGTGAGTAAACAGAACAAGAAGGCTTATCGTATGCGTTATGGTAATTTCCAGAAAGCATGGAATTTTGTGGAGGCTCATCTTAAAGTAGCTGTTGAGAATTACGGTAAGACGGTGGAGCATATTCAAAAGTTAATCGAAAATAAGCAGAAAGGACGTGGTAAATAATGGATGAAAAACAGGGAATGGAATTAACAGAAGGATCGTCTTATAAGATAACTTCTCTGGGTGGTAGAGATGCTGCCCTGGAAACTGAAGGGATTTTTAAAGGTTTTATATCAATTGGTGTCGACGAGATTGGTTTGTTGATGGAACTTGGTAGCGCACATGGTGCGATGGCAGGTAAGATTAGGATTGTCCCTTTGCATGTTTTGCTTGCTATTGATGTTTTGGAAGTTAAACCTACTGAGAAAAAAGATGAAGATAAGAAGACTTCCCATTACTACGGTTAATTAAACCTTAAATCTTATTTTTAATTTTTTAATATTATATTTTGCGCCAATTATTTATATTGGTTCCCTGTTTTTTAAGTTGGAAAACTAATGCCTAAAACAAAAAACCCGATAATACGTATGGATTGCGTTAGCAAAAAATATAACGAGTACGGCGTGGAGGTTATGGCATTAAATAACGCATCTTTGGAGATTTATCAGGGGGAGTTTGTATCAATTATAGGGCCGTCTGGTTCTGGTAAATCAACTTTGTTGCATTGCATGGGACTTTTAGACCGCCCCACCTCTGGTGCTATATACGTAGATGGCAAAGATACATCTAAGATATCTGGCAAAGAAATTGCTTTTTTCAGGGGAGACAAACTTGGTTTTGTTTTCCAGAATTATAACCTTATACCGCGTTTGACTGTCTTGGAAAACGTGATGCTACCTGGTTTAATTATGGAAAAAGATATTTCGGATGTCGAAAAAAAAGCAAAGGTGTTATTGAAAGAGGTTGGAATAAATCATCGTGCTGACCACAGGGGCGTACATCTCTCTGGCGGGGAGCAACAGAAGGTAGCTATTGCCAGGGCTTTGGTAAATGATCCTGTGCTTATACTTGCTGATGAGCCGACAGGCGCGCTAGACACAGAAAATAGCAAAGAGATCATGAACCTGCTTGTAGATGTCAACAAAAGAAGAAAGGTTACCTTTGTTTTTGTTTCCCATGACCTTGATATAGCAAAGTATGGTGAAAGAACGATTGTGTTATCTGATGGGAAGATAGTTGGTGATACATCGAAGAATCACCAGGATTTCAAGGTGTTGGTTGATAAACTAGTAAAAGGGGTGCGCAAGAGTAGGTCATTATGAATATTAGCAGACATCTAGCATGGGGTGAAATCAAGGAGCATAAACGCATCTACGCGATTATAATCATTGTTATTGCTCTTACTATGACTTCTTTCATGCTTGAGAATGCTTATCTGAATTATATGATGCAAGTGGTTGATGATACTACAAAGATAATAACATCTGATGCCATTGTTACAGATAAAAGCTGCAACATAAGAGACCTTTATGGTACAGAAGTTGAGCTTAATGATGCTAAAAAGATTGCTGATAAAATAGAAAGAGAGCTACCTGGTTATGAGACTACTATACGTGTTACCGCACAGGGAACATACGGTCTGGGCACAAAGGGCGAGGCCACAGATGCTTGTACAATACAGGGCATAGATCCTACAAATGACGATAGGATATCTGGTATAAAGGACAAGATTGTTGAAGGCCGGTTTTTCAACGAGAAAGACCATGTTTTGAGAGGGCATACCCCGCTTTATATACATGTTCAGGGGCCTGGGTCTTTGCCTGATTTCACCTATGGTTCCGGCCAGAAATTGTTTGAAGAAGAAGAGCCGTATCCAATTATTGTTGGTGCTACGTCAGCAAAGATTCATCCATCTGTGGGTATTGGTAAGATATTATCTCTTACTATGAGTATGTCTGGTAGAGAAACAAGCTACGCGGTTGTGACTGTAAAGGTTATAGGGTTGTATGAGAGTGGTACGCCTACGCTTGATGCTCTTATGTGGTTTATGCATGCTGATTCGCTCAGGGAGATAAAAAGCTACGGTAAGATTACTGGTAGAGACTGGACCATCCCTGGTGTTGGTACATTCCGTGGTTTTAACCCGATAACAGTTGATAGAAGCCGTGGTGATGTCATTCTGGTTAAAGCAACTGATTCGGTTCAGGATTTTAATCCAATGGGGAGTTCTGATCAGATAAAGAATGATGTTGAAAAAATAGTGCCTAGTTTGAAGGTTTTTGGTTGGCATGATTTCCTTGTTTATATAGCTGGTTCGATGCAGGATGTTATAACAATTATGTTATGGGGCAGTATTGCGGTTACTCTCTTTCTGTGTGGTGCTGCAATTAAGTATGTTATGGACTCTATTGTTATGCGTAAAACAAGGGAGATTGGTACGTTTAAGGCGTTTGGTGCCCGTGACAGGGTTGTCTTTAAAATCTTTCTTTATCAGGGTCTTATTATAGGTTTTATTGCTGGTCTGCTTGGTGTAATTTTCTCAGTGTTTGTAATGTATTTTGTGAACTGGTATGGTTTTAATGTACAGTTTATCTCTGGTACGCAGCTTAAGATTGGTTTTATTATTAATTGGTTTACGTTGTTTGTTGCCATATTGTTGCCTGTGGCTCTTGCTGTTTTGGCAGCAGCAATTCCTGCAAAGAAAGCATCTATGTTGTCTCCTGTTGAGGCTTTGAGAAAAGGAGAGTTGTCACTATAAGAATCGCAAGGTTTTGCCCTTTGTTTTCCACATGCAAGATGCCGAGGGGTCATCTGCTATAGTATCCACTGTATCTAATGTGAGATAAATAATAAAACTAAGAAATAAAGCTAACTTTATTTCAACTTTATTACGAAACAGTTGCAGCCATCAACGTTGTATACCTGGCGACCGTAACATGTTCCTTTTCTCGGGTTGAATTTATCCGCTCGATAGTGTATACAATCTCCACATGTTTTTGATACTAAACTATTCTGTGCATCTACCATATTTGGTTCCCTCCATCATTACTGTAAAATTATATTGGCTTTATAAATTTTACTTGAAAAAGTAGTTTTGTGGTCTTTAAAGAGTTACTAGGAGAGGGGTTTTTTCATTTTGGCATTTTGTCACGATATCTTTAAATACGGTCATTGACAAAGATTACCAAGCTAATTGGTAGCAATGTGGACGGTAGGGTGGAAGACGGTGAATTTAACCATAAAAAAAACCCAAACATACAAAAAATATACTGACAGATTCGTAGAACTAGACATGCTAAGAGGCTTTGCAATAATTATAATGATATCCCTGCACCTACTATGGGATCTAGATTATTTTGGGCTCTTACCGCTAAACAAACAGATATACAAAATCCAACCAGCAATACCAGTTATATTTTTCTTATTGGTGGGCATGTGCATGATAGTTAGCAGAAACAGAAAAAATCACCTATCGACATCTGAGCAGAAAAAATACGATGCACACCTTATAATGCGCGGTTTAAAAATATTTGGTTTAGGAATGGTACTAACAGTAGTTACAATGATCTTCATACCAGACAGACCGATATTCTTTGGCGTACTTCATTGCATCGGCCTATGCATAATATTAAGCACTATCTTTCTAAAAATCAAACCAATCTACAATCTAATTTTTTCAGGCATAATCCTCATGTTAAATTTTGTTATAGCACTATACCCAATAGAAAACCCTACTGTATTACACATAGCAGTTGGTTTACACCAATCAAACATAGGACAGTACACTATTGACTACTTCCCATTAATCCCCTGGTTGGGAGTATGTATGCTTGGTATCGCATTAGGTAGTTGGTTGTACAAGGACAACAAAAGAAGATTCCGCATACCAGATCTATCAAAATACACCCCAGTTAAAATATTCTCATGGTTGGGCAAACACTCACTAGGAATCTACTTGGCGCATCAACCAATAATAGCGGGCATAATCTTTATGTACATAAGATTATAATCGACACCAAAAATTGTTTTAAGGCATCTCGCTTTTTCTGTAGTCTCTATAAAACACAAGGTGTTTTTCATAACTGAAAAATATAAAATGTTCAACAAAACCGTAAACAATATAGAATTCAAGATGCTAAGAAAAGGTAAAGAATGTTGGATAAAAATTATTCCGTCATTAATGAGATATGACCAAACCAGGTTACATATAATCTTAAACAAAGAGGAATATGGTTTTGATATCTACGACAAGCAAGGCAACGAAACTCATAACATTTTTTTAAAAGGAGAAAACATAACACCAAGTTTCTACATTAAATCAGGACTATCTTGTTTTAGAGTTGACTTTAAAGAGAACGACATTAAAGTGGTTCAAATAACTGAAAAACACAATATGGCAGATTATCTAAAGAATAACTGTTCTTTTACATCACCACAAACAATTATTTGGGCAGTAAATATCTTCTACACGAAAACACCAGATAAACCACCTTTTGACACTATGTAAAAATTAGCTCATTACCATTTTTGTCCCTGTTATCATACACCAGATGAATGCAGGAAAACATGATATTGATTCTGGTATCGCAATGCCACCTAGAGGTATAATAAAAAGCATTGAAATAATTGCTAGAAAAGCAAAAACAGTTGCAAGCAATCCGATGTTTTTTTCGAATTGGTTCTTTTTGGTTGTCAATCCAATAATTATAAATGATAATGTCAAAAGTACAAAGAAAGAGGTTGATGTAAAGAAATGCAAAAAGAATGTTGTTTCTGGTATCAGCCCTATTCCTATGAGCGCTAATGAACTTGCACACAATATGTAAGCCCCTGTTTTGTTTGATAAAAATCGCATCAAACCAATTGAGAATATGAATACAAGAATACCGCCTAGTATCATCCCATAGTTAAAGAAAAAAGCAGATATTCCTTCTATGCCTAAATCGCTTAAAGCATGTTTTGTCCATTCGAACCAAGGGGAATGCGCCATGGCCAGTGCTATGCATGTGAATATAACTACAGGGATTAGTATACCACATATTCCTGCAATTTTTGTAATATTTTTTATTCTAATGCTCCCCCATTGCATATTTAATATATTGTAATAGGTTTATTTAAATCTTTTATTATACATTTGTGTTCGTCTTGGTTTTTGAAAAAATAATAAAGGTTTATGTATTCAAAGCACGTTACATGTTTCTGGGGGAATTTGGACCGACTGAAAAGGGTGGGTCTGATATTACTTGACTCGATTCCTCAAAATAAGAGTGTATTTGGAAAGTGAGGGGAACCAAATACATCTGATAAACATATAAAAAAACATATAAAAAGAGAAGATAGTGCCCGATTCCCCCATCTTATCATTTCTAATAAAGAGCTTTTTTTGAAATTATGAAAATTTTGTAGAATAAAGCCCATCTGCTTCGAATAGAGCGTATTCTGTAAAAACCATTAATTGGCGTGTAAAATTCGTAAAAATTAGCAAGACATATATATGAGGGAGATAGATATTTAATATGGGATAAAAGTAGGCGGGTGGAAAAAGATGAAAAATGCGAAGAAAAACTATGTATTTTTTGGGGCAGTTTTAGTAACAATAATCATGATGTCTGGAACAACTATTGGAACCGTTACACAACTAAATAAAAGCCCGGTGTTGAAAAGCGACTCATCTAGTGATATTACCTGCGTGGAACCGAATATCTATCTGAGTGGAACTAAACAAAGAAAAATTCTTTCTGATTCGTTGCACTATATTGATGCCCAGGATGCCCGGGTGTTGATACAAGCAATAGTTGCTGAGATGGATTCAAAAGGTTTTGTAAATAGTTATGATATAGAACAGATTGTAAATGAGTATAATTTAGAATTTAGTCTTATAACTGGCATTGGTACATCTATTACTACAGGTGCTTATCCTAACCCCGGTTATGCAATAAGACTTGCGAATCCTTTTCAAAAATCAGGGACGATAGTATTGGGTTTGCTTTTCTGGAATGCAAAACATTCTTACAACCCATCAAGAGACATAAACATAACAATTACATCGTCTGGCGCCAAACAGTATATTGACATTGATAAAATGGGCTTGTCTGTTGGTTTTTCGGGCACCTTCGCCAGAGGAGAAGAAGAAACAGGAAAGTGGTTTACAATGCAAGGGACAGTGTTAATGAACTTAGTTTTTGGTTAAAAAGTTAAAATTATCTCAACAAAATTATATCAACCTTGTTTGCCCACGGTATTTGTAATTAGAGAGTTCTTTAAAAATCTCATCTTCCTGCAAAATACCCATCAGATTCTCAGAGGACGGTGACACATTAATTTCCCTGGTTCTGCCATACCTGCCTTTTGAGATAACCCGTGCATTTAGAATACCGAGCATGTCCAGTTCAGAAATAAGATCTGCTACTCGCCTCTGGGTCAAAATATCGGTTCTAGTTTTCTTGCACAATTCCTTGTAAATATCATATACTTCGCCAGTAGTCATAGAGCTGCCTGACGTTTCTGTTTTTTTGTTGTGCTTATCCTGCAACAAAATAGCGGTCAATATCAACTTAGACTGTGTTGGTAAAGTACGAACAACCTCAGTTATCCTATCTATCTCTATCTTGCTTTGAGCAAGCTTAACATGTTTCTTAGTTATCCTCCTGGAGCTACTGCGCTCCGCGAGCTCTGTAGCCATCCTAAGAAGATCAAGGGCTCTGCGGGCATCACCGTGCTCCTGAGCGGCAAGAGCAGAACAAAGAGGGATAACCTCCTCATCAATCACATCGCCTTTCAAAGCTGCAGATATGCGCTGCCTTAAAATGTCCTGCAGCTCATCAGCATCGTAAGGTGGGAAAATCATATTCTCTTCACCAAGGCTTGATTTAACCCGCGGGTCAAGAAACTCAGTAAACTTCAAATCATTTGAAATCCCAACAATAGAAACCTTCGCATGTTTAAGATCGCTGTTGATTCTTGATAAATTATACAACGCCTCATCTCCTTTGAGTTTGTCAACCTCGTCAAGAATAATAACAGTTACCCCGCCCTGTTCGTCGATCATACGGGTCAGTTTAGAATACACTTCATCGGTGGGCCAACCGGTAAAAGGTATCCTTTCAGACCATTCCTCAATAAAATGGTTAGCGATATTCTGGAGAAGGCGATACTGTGTGTCAACAACCTCACAATTTATGTAAATAAAATTAACTTTTTTGCCTGTTTTTTCGCCTTTCTTCAAAAGTTCTCTTCCAACAAATTTTGTAACCGCTGTTTTTCCAGTGCCTGTTTTACCGTAAATAAAAACGTTGGATGGTGTCTCACCACGCAAAGCAGGCACAAAAACAGAGGCAAGAGAATTAATTTCTTTTTCCCTGTGCGGCAGTATTTCTGGTGCGTATGTATGTCTCATAACCTCTCGGTTTACAAACAGGCTATCTGTCTTCATTAGTTTGCCAAATATATCACTGTTTACCGTATTTTTTCTCGTAAAATTGATTCCTCCCTCGCAGTGTCATAAACAAGTATAGTATATTAATTTTGTGAGAAAATCCAAACAATTTTCTCTCTGGTTTCTATCTGTTAAAATAAAGCTATAGAGGGGCCCCTATTTCCTGTGGAAAAACTTATGTCCCCTTAAATAAATTTTAAAATTTTTACAATAATATATTTTTAAAAATCAGAAGATTCAAATACTACCAAATTCATAGCCATACGAATATACTCACGTCAACTTTTTTTAAATAAAATACATACTCAACTAATGAGGTTCCATGCGAAATGAGGGGGTCTCCCATATGCACGTTTTTTAAAAACTATTTTGTTTTAACCTAAAAGAAAACATAAAATAAAAAAATATAGAAAATAGGGAGTAAACCCCCACAGTTGTTTAGGTTTTTTAAATCCCAATAATTATTACATCTTTAACAGATTTTATTGTTCCAAATGGGAAAATCAAATGACCTTGCGTGTCAAGATGGTACAAACGCGGATCTACATCCTCTGATGGCTCAATAAGAATATCCAACAATGCGCCTGTTCTTTCGTCAACAGTAGAATTCCTAAGAATTCCTAGGTATAAACCTTCCTCGGTCATCACTGTTTTTCCTCTTAGATCATTTTCAAGTATCTTCATTATTTTTCCCTCCTTTTTTATTATCCTCTAGTTTATTATAATAGGGTTACATATATTGTATATCTTTATCTTTTTTATCCTTTTTGCTTAGGCCGCTGCCAAGATCGTCTTTTATTTTTGAGTAATATTTCGATACTTCCTCTGTTATTCCACCGCGTAAGGTTTTCATTGCCTGTTCAAAATGAACCCTCTTCACTTCTTTTGCTTTTATGTCACTTCTTAACGCAAGCATAGCTGCTTCTCTGCAAAGACCTTCTATGTCAGCACCAGAATAATTAATACATTTATCTGCCAATTCCTCTAACGAAACATCTTTTGCCAGCGGCATGTTCTTTGTATGAATCTTGAATATCTCGAGTCTAGATCTTTTGTCAGGCGCTGGTATCAATATAAGTCTATCAAATCTACCCGGTCTCAGTAAACCAGGGTCTATAATGTCGGGTCTGTTTGTCGCGCCGATTATCACGACGCCCTCCATACTCTCAAGACCATCTATACTTGTCAATAACTGGTTTACAACACTCTCAGTTACATGTGATCCTTCAAATGCTCCACGGCGAGGTGCAATGGAATCAATTTCATCTAAGAACACTATTGTTGGCGCTACTTGTCGTGCTTTTTTGAATAATTCACGAACAGCCTTTTCGCTTTCTCCAACCCATTTACTCAAAACCTCTGGTCCTTTTATTGATATGAAGTTTGCCTTTGATTCACTAGCAACTGCCTTTGCCAACATTGTTTTTCCAGTCCCAGGTGGCCCGTATAGCAATATTCCTCTTGGTGCGTTGATTCCCATGCGTTTGAAAACCTCTGGTTGTGTAAGCGGCCATTCCACTGCCTCCCTCAATGCTTGTTTTACTTCTTCTAAACCACCTATGTCTCCCCATGATACTTTCGGGATTTCAACGAAGAACTCTCTCAAGGCTGATGGGTCAATGCCTCGGTGTGCATTTTTGAAATCATCCATTGTAACTATCATCTTCTCAAGCATATCCACAGGGATTGGTTTCTCCAGATCTATCTCTGGCAAATATCTGCGCAGAGCGCTCATCGCTGCTTCTCTTGCCAATGCTGAGAGATCAGCACCAACGAAACCATAAGTGATATCAGCAAGCTCGTCAAGGTTGCAGTCTTCACTCATAGGCATACCACGAGTATGAATCTGCAGAATCTCCTTACGACCGTTTCTATCGGGCACATCTATCCTGATTTCTCTATCAAAACGACCAGGTCTTCTCAACGCAGGGTCAATAGACTCAGGTATGTTAGTAGCACCAATGACAATCAGCTTCCCTCTGCCTTTCAAACCATCCATCAAAGTAAGCAGCTGAGACACGACGCGCCTCTCAACCTCACCATGGACTTCACTACGTTTTGGTGCAATCGCATCAATCTCATCCAAGAAAATAATCGAAGGGGCATTCTTTTCAGCTTCCTCAAAAATCTTCCTTAGATTTTCCTCGCTCTGACCATAGAACTTACTCATGATTTCCGGGCCGTTAATTGTATAAAAACTAGCGCCCGACTCGTTTGCAACCGCCTTTGCAATAAGAGTCTTTCCAGTCCCCGGTGGCCCGTAAAGTAAAACTCCTTTTGGCGGATCGATGCCAAGCCTATCAAAAAGCTCAGGATGTTTGAGCGGGAGCTCTATCATCTCTCTGACTTTAAGAATCTCATTTGTAAGACCGCCTATGTCCTCATAACTAACCCTTGGGCCTTCAAGCTCAGCGGTTTTAGCGGCCTCTTCTTTAACAGTTATTGAAGTCTCTTCGTTGATTAATACAATGCCGCTAGGTGACGTGTTAATAACAATAAAGGGAAGAGAACTACCAAACAATGCAATACCAGGTATGATAACAACATCTCCTTTTGTGAGAGGCCGTTTCAACAATCCTTTCTTTACTAAAATCTCAATGCCTGTACCAAATTGGATTTGTTGTCCCTCAGAAATCAACGGTGCAAGGGTAACATCTCTCGCCTCTTTCGCAGTGGAGTTCCTGATTTTTACACGATCGCCTAAACCGGTCCCTGCGTTTTTTCTGGTTAAATTATCTAAACGAATTATCTTTTTTCCCTCATCAGATGGGTGTGCTCTCCAAACAATGGCTGCCGTTGTCTTTGTTCCTTCTATTTCAATAACATCTCCTATTGAAAGCTCTAGTTCTATTCTTGTCTCGTTATCAATTCTTGCTCTGCCATAGCCTACATCTTGTTGAAACGCCTCTGATACTTTTAACTCAACATCATTTTGTTTCATGTTTTTCGCTCCCACCAAAGAACGGCAATTTTAAGCAAAGAAGGTGCACTCCAATATAAATTTTTCTACACAACAGGAGAAAAACTCCCGGATTGCTAAGTTTTTCTAAAATAAACAAGTTAGTTCTAGTAACTTAATTACTTGGGGTTGGATTTAAAAGTGCAGGGGAAGGGATTTGAACACATGATTACCGGTAA
>Ga0209285_10000317_pt1 | contig 17206 bp, 10 predicted proteins | sample PPLLak3March2015_2_FD_187249 | JGI IMG/M metagenome (GOLD analysis project Ga0209285, IMG submission 187249) | Freshwater sediment microbial communities from Prairie Pothole Lake near Jamestown, North Dakota, USA - PPLs Lake P8 Core (3) Depth... | ecosystem: Environmental > Aquatic > Freshwater... | reverse complement strand
GACGTGCGCCTATATGCCGAGCGGGTGGTCAAAAGCAATCTCTATTTCGCCATTTTCGAAGCGTTCAAGAAGGCGGGCATCGAAATCCCATTCCCTCAGCGCGACGTCCACGTGAGAACTCCGGGCGGAGTGCTGCCGGAAGCCGCTCAGGCTTGAGAGGAGCGCATCAGGGCTTCGATCTCATCGGCTTCGCGCGGGATATCCGCTGTTAGGTCCACCGGGCCCTGATCGGTGATCAGGATGTCGTTTTCGATACGCACGCCGATGCCTTCCTCACGGATGTAGATGCCCGGCTCGCAGGTAAACACCATCCCCGCTTCGAAGGGCCGGAATCTGTCGCCGTAATCGTGGACGTCCAGACCGAGATGGTGGGAAACTCCGTGAGGGAAGTATTTTTTGTAGAGCGGTTTATCTTTGGGTTGGGATTGGACGGCCGCGGGGTCAAGCAGGCCCAATTCGATCAGCTCGTCCTCCACGACCCGGCCGACAGCATCGTTGTAAGCGCTTAGAGTGCTGCCGGGGCGCAGCATCTGAATGGCGGCCTTCTGGACCCGCAGCACGGCGTCGTAAACCGCGCGCTGGCGCGGAGCGAAGCGCCCGTTGACCGGCACGGTACGGGTGAGGTCACCGGCATAGTGGGCATATTCGGCGCCGAAATCGATCAAAACCAGGTCCCCGTCCCGGCACTGCTTGTCGTTTTGCACATAATGCAGAGTGCAGGCGTCGAGACCCGAGGCCACGATGGTCTGAAAGGCCGGGCCGCGTGAGCGGCGGCGCAGGAACTCGTGCCACACCTCGGCCTCGATCTCGTATTCCCAGACCCCCCGCCGGATGAAACCCAGCAGGCGTCTGAAGGCCCGCCCGGTGATGTCCACGGCCTGCCGGATCAGATCGATCTCGATGGCCGATTTGGTAGCGCGCAGATGGTGCAGGATCGGCGCCAGCCGATCGTAGCGGTGCAGGGGGAACGCCTCGCGGCACCATTTCCCGAACCTCGTGTCGCGAGTCTCTACGACCGCGGCCGCCCGCAGGTGCTCGTTGGAATTGAGGTAGATCCGGTCGGCCTGGAAGACCAAGCCTCGCAAAACGCTTTCGAACTCCGAGTTCCAGAAAACCGTCTTCACGCCGGACATGGCCGCCGCTTCTTCCTTGGAGTATTTCTTTCCTTCCCACAGAGAGATCTGCTCGTTGGTTTCTCTAAGGAACAAGACCTCCCGATGCTTCTCCTCTCTAGCGTCTGGAAAGAGTACGAGGGTGCTTTCCTCTTGGTCGATTCCCGACAGGTAGAAAAAATCGGTCTGCTGCACGAACGGATGCACGCCGTCCGCACTTGTCGGCACGACATCGTTGGAGTTGAAAACGGCGAGGGACTTCCGCTTGAGCTGGGCCACCAGCCTGCGGCGGTTTTCAATGAACAGCTGCGGGTCGACCGGATCGTATCGCATGGAGAGGTCGTCAATCCTTGTGTTTCAGATCGTAGGCGGCCTTGAAGTCATGCCACTCGTCGTGGTCGATGGCGCCGTCCTTGTTCAGATCGATGGAAGCGAACACTTTTTCATCCGCTTTTGGAAAAAACGCCTTGAATTCCTGCCAGCTGACCTTGCCGTCGTTGTTGGGATCCATGTCCCCGAAGTGAACGTTGTAACTTTTGGCATCGGGGATGCTATAGGCCGCCTGCTTTTGCGGAGATGCTGCCAAGGCTGCCGCAGCAAGTGTGAAGACCAAAAGAACTACTATGGTGAACGTTTTCATCCCAATAGGTGACCTCCTTGAAGCGGGATTGGTGTAGCGATGTTGCGCGACAATCTATTCATTCTTGCCGGCGCGTCAAGCGCACGGGTCTCTGGGTGAATGATGAGGCGCGAACTCAGAACCGGAGGGCATTCCCGTCTATGAAAATGGGGCGAACATCGATTGAAAGGCCGATGGTTTCGTGGTAGGGCCGTTGCGGAACTAGCTTCCTGCTGGCACCGGAGACACCCCATGCCTCAGCCCCAAGGACCGCCACCCCTGGATGAATCTGCCGATCGGCTTGTACTCACCATCGCTGCGAGCATCGTTTGCCGCACCGCACTGAACACGGCTCGCCGCTTTATCTATCCTTTTGCGCCGGACCTCAGCCGGACACTGGGCGTCCCCCTCACTTCGATCACGGCCCTGATTGCGGTGAACTGGGCTACCAACCTGCTCGGGATGGCGACCGGTCCGCTGGCCGACCGTTTCGGCTACCGGGGGATGATGCTTATCGGCATGGCGATGCTCGCAGCAGGGATGATGGCCGGCGGGTTGTTTCCCTATTTCGGCATCCTCATCATGGCCCAGTTCTTGAGCGGTCTCGGCAAGAGCCTGTTCGACCCGGCCCTGCAGGCATATGTCGGCTCCCGCGTTCCCTACCGGCGCAGGGGACTGGTTGTCGGTTTTCTGGAAACGGCCTGGGCCGCCAGCACGCTGATCGGCATACCGGCCATGGCGTTTATGATCGACCGTGCCGGCTGGCGCGCGGCTTTCATTGCGCTCAGCATATGGGGCTTGGCGGGGCTGTTGATGTTGACGGCGGTGGTCCCGGTCGAGCGGCGAACTCCGTCGCCGTCGCACGCCAAGTTCGATCTAAAGGCCAATTGGCGGGAGATCCTTGGGAGCCGCGCCGCGCTGGGCCTGGCAGGCTATGCGTTTCTTTTCAACCTCGCCATGGACAACCTGTTCGTGGTCTACGGCGTTTGGCTGGAGCAGGCGTTCCAGTTGAGCCTGCTGGAGCTCGGAATGGGCACCAGCGTCATCGGTGCGGCGGAACTCGCCGGTGAGTTTCTCACGGCCGGACTCGCCGACCGGCTTGGATTGAAACGCACCGCCATCGGCGGGGTCTCGTTGTGCATTTTGACCTATGCGTTCCTGCCGTTCGCGGCCGTGACCGTTCCCCTCGCCCTGGCGATGTTGTTCGCGCACTTCTGCATTTTCGAGATGACCATTGTGACCATTCTGTCGCTCGCGACGGAAGTTCTCCCGCAGTCGCGCGCGACCATGGTTGCAGCCTATTATGCGGCAGCGGGGCTCGGCCGCGTGGGCGGCGCGCTCTTGGGCGGGCCGGTCTGGCTGGCGCTAGGCATCGTTGGAACAGGCGTTACGTCGGCCGCCGTCACGGCACTGGCGTTAGCTTTCCTGGTGTGGGGGCTGAGAGGTTGGCGGAAAGGTTAGATCCCGGCTTTCCGGGGGAGGACTTTCCCAAGTAGCCCTTGAGGGTTTCCAGCACCAGGGTGGATTCCATGTCCTTCCGCTTGAAGGCCTGCCAGTAGTCTTCGGAATGAAAGACCTCCGGCAGATGGCGGCGGGCCCCACCGTCGAGCTTTTCAGCGCGCAGGACCAGCAGCTGGCGGTAGGATTTCATCTGGTCCCGGATCGCGGAGTCCGAAAGCTCCGCGATCTTCAGGCAGTCATTCTCAAAGACCTTCACGGCCGGCAGGCGCGGGGATTCCAAAACCTCCCTGAACGCCCGCGCGAACCGCACCATTCCCTGGTAGATATGATCGTTCTGAACCATGTTGATGTTTGACCAGCCGGCCCGCAGCCATTTGAAGTTGCCCGCGCGCACCACCGCCTGTTCCGGCCCGGCCTCGGTATAGACCGATATCCCGGCCGAGTCATACATGTAGGATTTGACCCACCCGAGGCCGGTGACGTTCAGCCCCGGTTCCCCGGAGTAGAAATAGGTCCAATCCTCGTCGTTTCCGACAATGAAACCTTTGCGGCCCACGTCGGACACACCCGCCTGCTTGGAAATGGAAATGACGGTGCGCCGCGGTCCGCTCGTTAGAAGGATCAGGGTGCGGTCAAGGTCATAGCGGTAGTAGCCTCCGGAAAAGATGTCCGGCGTGTTTTCGACCGCTTCCACCCCCCGGATCACCACCGGGGCGTCGGCGTTGTCGAGCAGCTCCCACAATCGCGGCAGGCCTGTCCAGGGCTTTTCGGTCTGTTTCCAAGCGGTGCTGCGCAAAGAGGAAGGGCTCGTGGCAAACCAGGGAATCGCGGGATTGAATGCATACTGAAGCAGGTCGACCAGGCGGGTGCGAACGTCCACTTCGTTGTAACTCGAAGAAAATCCGTTGCCGGGCTCGGCTGAAAACCGCATCCCGTCTTTTTTGGACCGGACGACGAAATCCATGAGTCCCGTAATCCGCTCCGGCTGGAATGTTTCCCGATTGTCGGGGCCGACCAGGCTCAGCAGATGCTCGGCCCCTGCAACGACCTCGGGCGGGAGCAGCGCCTCGTCGGCGGCTTGGACGGCCGCCGGAAACATGGCCATGCACACGGCCCACACGCCGAGCACCCGAAAATAGTTGACGAATCTCTTCATGAAATTTCTCCCCATGCCGGCCCGACTCGCCGCACCGCTCATCCCCCAGCGTTATCTCGACGGCCATATGAAACAAAATACAAATAACAACTTATGCATTCAGTAGGCGGCATGCAAGCAGTCGGGCCAGGTTTGCAAATGATTCTTTTTAAGATTACCTTACTCTGCCCGATTTGAAAAACGGTTTTCCAAACGTGATGGGGACTTCTGCGTAATGATAAAACGAGACTCGATCCGAATCCAAGGTGCCCGCCAGCACAATCTCAAGAATTTGAACCTGGAGATCCCTTTGAACCGGATCACCGTCGTTACCGGGGTGAGCGGCTCCGGGAAGTCCTCGCTGGCGTTCGACACCTTGTACGCCGAGGGACAGCGGCGCTACATTGAGACCTTCTCGCCCTACGCCCGCCAGTTCATGGACCGCATGAATCGGCCCCGGGCGGACCGCATCGACGGCATCCCGCCGGCCATCGCCATCGATCGCAAGGATCCGGTGCGGACCTCGCGCTCCACGGTCGGCACCATGACCGAGATCACCGACTACGTGAAGCTGCTCTATGCCCGCCGGGGCCAGCTGCACTGCCGGTCCTGCGGCCGGCCGGTGGCGCCGGAGACGCCGGAGCATGTCTGGTGCCGGCTGCAAGGCCTGCCGGACGGTTCGCCGGTGGTCATCACCTTTCCCTACCCCCTGAACGGGGCCGGGATCGACGAACTGCGCGGCGCGCTCATGCCGCTCGGCTTCGACCGCTTCTATCGCAACGGCCGCATCGCTCCCATCGAGGAGTGGAAGCCCACCCCGGATGAAAAGGAGATCGCCGTCGTCGCCGACCGCTGGCCCTTCCGATCCGGCGAGAAAAAACGAGCGCTCGATTCGGTCGAACTCGCCTTCCGTTTCGGCGGGGGACGGGTGGATGTGTGGCTGCCGCCGGACGGCCACCACGCCTTCAGCCGCCGACTGGAGTGCGCCGCCTGCCGGATCGTTTACAGCGCGCCGCTGCCCAGCCTCTTCTCGTTCAACAGCCCCGTCGGCGCCTGCGAGGTCTGCCGCGGATTCGGCCGCACCATCGGCATCGACCTGGATCTCATCATCCCCGATCGCTCGCTGTCGCTGGCGGATGGAGCCATCAAACCTTTCGGCCGCAGGCAGGACGGCCGGGTGGAGTTCGACGACCTGGCGCAGTTGTGCCGCAAACAGAAAATTCCGCTGGACAGCCCTTTTAAGGACCTCACGACCGCCCAGCAGCAGGCGATCATCGCCGGCACGGAGTCCTACTATGGCATCGAGGGCTACTTTCGCTGGCTCGAGAACCGCACCTACAAAATGCATGTGCGGGTCTTCCTGTCGCGCTATCGCAGCTACGATGAGTGCGCGCGATGCCGGGGAACCCGCTTCAAGGACGACACCCTGCTCTACCGCCTGGACGGGCTCACTATCGCCCAGGTCTATGCGCTGAACGTCGACCGCGCCCTCGCCTTTTTCGACCGCCTGCCCGTGCCCGAAACCGATGAGGCCGGCCGCATGGTTTGCGATGAGGTCCGCCGCCGGCTCACGTACCTGCACGACGTGGGGTTGGGCTACCTGACGCTGGACCGGCAGTCCCGCACCTTGTCGGGGGGGGAGGTCCAACGGGTCGCCCTGACTTCGGCGCTGGGGTCCTCCCTCGTGAACACCCTCTACGTGCTGGACGAGCCCAGCATCGGGCTGCACCCCCGCGACAACCACCGCCTCGTGCGCATCCTCAAAGGCCTGCGCGACCTGGCGAACACGGTAGTCGTCGTGGAACACGATCCCGAGATCATCCGTGAGAGCGACTTCATTCTGGACCTGGGACCCAAGGCCGGTGAGGCCGGAGGCCGCCTGATGTACTTCGGGCCCACCGCCGACGTGAACGGCTCCCTGACCGGCCAGTACCTGCGCGGCCTGCGCCGGATCCCCGTGCCCGCGCGGCGGCGAACCCCCAACGGCAAATGGTTCACCATCCGAGGCGCGGCCGAAAACAACTTGAAAGACATTGACGTCGGCATCCCGCTCGGCCTGCTGGTCTGTCTCACCGGCGTCTCGGGCTCGGGCAAGTCGACCCTGGCAGAGAACGTCCTCTACCCGGCGGCCAAGCGTGCCCTGGGCGATCCGGAAGGCCGTCCCGGCCGGTACCGTGCCCTGGAAGGCATCGAGCACGTCGACGATGTGGTGCTGGTGGACCAACGCGCCGTCGGGCGCACGCCTCGCGCCAACCCGCTCACCTACACCAAGGCCTTCGACCCGGTCCGCAGACTGCTGGCGGGAACCGATGACGCCCGCCAACGCCATTTCGGCCCGAGCCATTTCTCCTTCAACGTCGCTGGCGGGCGCTGCGAAACCTGCCGGGGCGAGGGGTTCGAAAAGGTAGAGATGCAGTTCCTCTCGGACGTCTATCTGCCCTGCCCGGACTGCAACGGCCGCCGGTTCCGGCCGGAGGTACTGGAGGTAGCCTACCGCGGCCGGACCGTCACCGACATCCTCGATCTGACCGTGGACCAAGCCCTGGAGTTCTTCGGCGAGGAAAAGGGGGTGGTCACGGCGCTGCGGCCGCTGGCGGACGTCGGCCTTGGCTACATGCGGCTCGGCCAGCCGATCAACACGCTTTCCGGCGGCGAGGCCCAGCGGCTCAAGCTCTCCCGCCATCTGCGGGCCGACGAAGGCGACGACGTGCGCAAGCTGTTCATCTTCGACGAACCCACCACCGGTCTGCACTTCGAGGACATCCGGACGCTGCTGGCCTGCCTGCAGCGTCTGGTCGAGGCTGGCCACACGGTGCTCGTGATCGAGCACAACATGGACGTTGTCAAGACGGCCGACTGGGTGATCGACTTGGGCCCCGAAGGCGGCGAAGCCGGCGGCGAAGTCGTGGCGGCCGGGCCGCCGGAGACCATCGCCGCCGTCGAACGCTCGCATACCGGCCGGTTTCTCAAGGCCTATCTCAACGGCCGGGGCCGGCTGAAAAAATCGGCCTTTTCCCGCGAGCATGTCGCCGAAGCGGCCGCCGGTTACCATGCCCGGCCGGAGGCGCACGTGATCGAACTGAAGGGCGCCCGCGAGCACAATCTTCAGGATCTCAATCTGACCTTGCCCCACAACCAGCTGGTCGTACTGACCGGGGTTTCGGGATCCGGCAAATCCACGCTGGCCTTCGACATTCTCTTCGCCGAAGGACAGCGTCGCTATCTGGAAAGCCTGGCGCCCTATGTCCGCCAGTACATGAAAATCCTGGAGCGCCCGGACGTGGATCTCGTCACCGGATTGGCGCCGACGGTCGCCATCGAGCAACGCATCAGTCATGCCAGCCGGCGTTCCACCGTCGCCACTCTGACGGAAACCTACCATTTCCTGCGGCTGCTCTACAGCAAGCTGGGCACCCCGCATTGCCCGGGCTGCGGCCGGCCGCTGGTCGTCCAAACCCAGGCCGTCATCCTGGAGCAGATCCGACGCCGATACCGCCGGCGTTCGGCCAAGCTGCTGGCGCTCAAAGTGCTGGGTCGCAAGGGCTTCCACAAGGAGGTGCTCGATCGCGCCGTGAAAAGCGGCTTCAGCGAGGCGCGGATCGATGGCCGGTTGACCCGGTTGGCCCCCGGGATGGCCCTCTCCCGCTACCACGAACACACCATCGAGCTGGTGATCGGAAGCCTTCCGGCCCGCCAGGCAGACGCCCTCATCGCCCGCGGTCTGGAGGAGGGCAACGGCCACATCAGCCTCATGGACGCCGGCGGCGGCGAGGAGGTCTTCAGTCTGCACGGCGTCTGCCCGGCCTGCGGCATCGGACTGGAGCCGCTCGATCCGCGCCTGTTTTCCTTCAACAGCCGGCAGGGCGCCTGCCCGGCCTGCAACGGGCTCGGGGTGGTCGTCGTCGCCGACGAGGAGGCCGAAGCGACCGCAGACGGACCGCTGTGCCGCCGGTGCGGCGGAAGCCGTCTCAAACCCGAGGCCTTGGCGGTCCGTATCGGCGGCCGTTCCATCTGGGATCTGGTGCAGCGGCCGGCGGGCGAAGCGCAGCAGCTCCTCCGCAGCCTGAAATTCCCCGCTCACCAGAAGCCCGTCGCCGAGCCCGTCGTCTCCGAGATCCTGTCCAGACTGGCCCTCCTGAACCAGCTGGGGCTGTCCTACCTGTCGTTGGGCCGCAGCGGCGACACGCTGTCCGGCGGCGAGGCTCAGCGCGTACGCCTGGCCGCCCAGCTGGGCTCCAACCTGACCGGGGTGTGCTATATCCTGGATGAACCCACCATCGGCCTGCACCCGCGGGACAACCACGTGCTGGTGGAGGCTCTCAAAACCTTGCGGGACCGCGGCAACACCATTTTGGTCGTCGAGCACGATGAAGAGACCATCCGGGCGGCCGACACCATCATCGATCTCGGCCCCGGCGCCGGCCGCGACGGCGGGAAGCTGGTGGCCGCCGGCACCCTGGCCGAAATCCGGCGCGCACCGCTGTCGGTGACCGGCGCCCTGATCGACGGCCACGACCGCCGCATCACATCCAGGCTGCGGCCGTGGCGAAGCATCCCGGCGATCCGCCTGATGGGTGTATCCGCCAACAACCTGCAGGGGATCGACGTGGACGTTCCCCTGGGCAGGCTGATCGTGGTCACCGGCGTATCCGGCTCGGGCAAATCCTCTCTGCTCAAGGAGACCCTGTTCAAGGGGCTGCGCAACCGCCTCCACAACCGGCGCGAGCCGGCCGGAGCCTGCCGCGACATCAGCGGGTGGAAGGCGGTACGGCGGGTGCTGGAAGTGGACCACAGCCCCATCGGCCGCACGCCGCGATCGGTGCCCGCCTCTTACATCGGATTCCTGGATGACATCCGCCGGCTGTTTGCTTTGACGCCGGCCGCACGCACCCGGGGATACGGTCCAGGGCGCTTTTCATTCAATGTGTCCGGCGGCCGCTGCGAAGCCTGCCAGGGTCAGGGCCGGCCCAAAGTGGAGATGAGCTTTCTGCCGGATGTCTACGTGCCCTGCGAGGTCTGCGGCGGCGGCCGCTTCAACCTCGAGACCCTGGAGATCCTGTACAAGGGCAAAACGATCGCCGATGTTCTGGCCATGACCTTCGCGGAGGCGGTGGTGTTCTTCAGTGCGGTCCCGCCCATCCGCCAGTCTGCCCAGTTCGTGTGCGATGTGGGACTGGGCTACCTGGCCCTGGGACAGCCGAGCCCGACGCTGTCCGGCGGCGAGGCCCAGCGCATCAAGCTGGCCGAGCAGTTGGCCAAACCGTCGAACGGGCACACCGTTTACATCCTCGACGAACCCAGCACAGGATTGCACCTGGCCGATGTTCGGCGTCTGATCGACGTGCTCCAGGCCCTGGTGGACGCCGGCCACACGGTGGCCGTCATCGAGCACAACCTCGAAATCATCAAGGAGGCCGACATCATCATCGATCTGGGCCCGGAGGGCGGGTCGGAGGGCGGGCGTCTCGTGGCCTGCGGCTCGCCGAAGGAGCTCCTGAAATTCACCCGGGTCTCGCATACGGCACGGTATCTGAAGCGGTATCTGTCCAGAGGGTAACGGGAAGCAATTGTCAGGCAGCCGCGATTCGGGTAGACTCCTGCCACGCCGGAACACGGCCGGCATTCCCTCCACTTGCAACGAAAGAGCGTGACATGTCCAAGCGCCTGGAACTCAAACCGATCGAGTTGCGCCGGGCTTGCGATGCGGCCGGCTTTAAATTCAGGGACACCTCGGAGCTGGCCCCGCTGGACGAAGTGATCGGCCAGGAGCGGGCGGTTCAGGCGATCGGGTTCGGTTTGAACATGCGCAGTCCCGGCTACAACATTTTCGCCACCGGCGCGGAGGGGACCGGAAAATCCACCATCGTGCGGGACCTGGCCACGCGCCGCGCTAGAACCGAGTCGGTGCCGGACGACTGGTGCCTCGTCAACAACTTCCAGGATGAATTCCGCCCGCAAGCCATCGCGCTGCCGCCGGGCCGGGGGCCCTCCTTCGCCAAGAAAATCCAGCGGATCGTCAACGATCTCAAAAAGGAAATCCCCAAGGCCTTCGAAACCGAGGCCTATCTGAAAAAACTGGGCGAGATCAAATCGCGGTTTAACTCGCGGCAACAGGCGATCTTTCAAAAAATTGAGCGCTTCGCTGCGGAGCGCAGCCTCCACATCGACTCCACCGAGAAGGACTATCCCGTGGTGCCGATCGTGGGCGGGAAGATCCTCACGGCGGAGGACTACCAGAAGCTCACGGACTCGGTGAAGGCCGAGATCGACGCCAAGGTTGGGCAGATGCAGGCGGAGATCGAAACCTCGAGCCGCAAGATCGAGAAGCTCAACCAGCAGCTGCACACCGACATCGAACGGCTCATGAACGAGGTCGTCACCGCACTCGTGGGCAAGCGCCTCGGGCCGGTTCGTGTCGATTTCAAGGACCGTGGGCCGGTTCTGGATTATCTGGAAAGCCTTCAGGCGGACATCGTCGAAAATTTCAATCTTTTCATGCCGGCCGAGAAGGGCGAACCGCCGGCCGCCGGCGAGTGCCCGCAACCGCCGAAAGCCCCCTTCCAAAACTACCACGTCAACGTGCTGGTGCACCGCGAGCCGATGAAGGGAGCGCCCGTCATCTTCGAGAGCAATCCCACCTATTTCAATGTGTTCGGCCGTATCGAGAAACGCGCCTACATGGGCACGGTCAGCACGGACTTTACCCTGGTGCAGGCCGGCTCCCTGCTGAACGCCAATGGTGGCTACCTGATCATGGAAATCGAATCGCTGCTCATGCACCCTTACGTCTGGGAGGCGCTCAAGCGCGCGCTGCAGACTCAGCGCCTGACCATCGAGGACGTCCCCGAGGAATCGGCCTTCGGCACCACCTCGCTGCGCCCGGCGCCGATTCCGCTCGAGGCCAAGGTGCTGCTGCTGGGCAGCTATGAGGCGTTCGAGTGGCTCCAGAACTTCGACGCCAAGTTCAACAAAATCTTCAAGGTCAGGGCCGATTTCGACCAGGAAGTGGCGCGCACCCCGGAAACGGTGCAGCTGTATGCCCGCTTCATCGCCCGGGTCTGCCGCGAGGAAACTCTTTTACCGTTCAACCCCAGAGGCGTGGCCGCCATCGTCGAGTTCGGCGAAAAATACGTCTCCGATCAGAACAAGCTGTCCATCCGCTTCGGGCTGCTGTTGGGGGTTTTGAAGGAGGCGGATTACTGGGCGCGCAGCCAGAGGGCCAAGGTGGTGTCGGAACGGCATGTGGTCCGGGCGTTTCAGGAGCATCGCTTCCGTTACAGCCTGTATGAACAAAAAGTACACGAATCCTACCGCGACGGGACCATCATGATCGACGTCGACAGCGCTGTGGTCGGACAGATCAACGGCCTGGCGGTCTACCAGATCGGCGAATATTCCTTCGGCCGGCCGGTGCGCATCACGGCCGAGACGTTCATGGGCAAGCCGGGCGTCATCAACATCGAGCGCGAGGCGGATCTGAGCGGCCGCACCCACGACAAGGGCGTTCTGATTCTTTCCGGTTACCTCGGAAGCGTATTCGCCCAGCATCATCCGCTCAGCCTCGCCATCAGCATCACCTTCGAGCAGAGCTATGACGACATCGACGGGGACAGCGCCTCGGCGACCGAGCTGTACGCCATCCTGTCGAGCCTCTCCGGCATCCCGATCCGGCAAGGCATTGCGGCCACCGGGTCGGTCAACCAGAAAGGGCAGATCCAGGCCATCGGCGGCGTCAATCAGAAGATCGAGGGCTTTTTCGAGGTCTGCCGGGAGAAGGGCTTGACGGGCGAGCAGGGAGTGATCATTCCTTCTTCCAACGTTCAAAACCTGATGCTGCGCAGGGAAGTGATCGATGCCGTCAAGAAGAAGCAGTTTCACGCCTACCGGATCTCGACGGTGGCCGAAGGCATCGAGGTCCTGACCGGCGTTTCCGCCGGGCAAGCGGATGACGACGGAAACTTCCCGCCGGGAACGGTGTTCGGGGCCGTGCAGCAAAAACTGAAATCGTTTTTCGAACGCGCCTACCGTATGAAAAAAGAGTTCGACCTGAAATTGCAGTAAACTGGGGGAACATCCATGGAAGATCATCTGAAAAAAGTTCTTAGGCAGATCGACGAAGACTATCGCGGCGAAATATCGAAAGAGTCGCAGCACTACCGCGAGGTCAGCATCGGGCAGAGAGCCGAACGCTTAGGATATTCTGAACTGAACCGACGGTTCCGCGATGTTCGCGCAATCGTTCCGTTGAAACAACCGATGGAGGGGATGAAAGTACGTATCGACGGCCGAACCTTCGTCAACTACGCCCAGTTCGAAAGTGGTGTGGTGGTGCCGGGGTATTTGGCCCAACAGACGGACCTGCCCTTCGAATCCTACGTCGCGAAGGACAGCATGATTCTCAACTTCACTTAAAAGGAAGCGGCTTGCACCGCTTCCTTTTAAATCGACTGCTATAGAAACGCTTACCGATTGAATCGATGAATGCCAGCAGCTGCGCCGCTGCGGATGACCGCATCGTGAAGGACGTAGGCCCGTTCGGAGCTTTCGCGCGCCGGCTGCTTGAATTCCTGCCGCCGGAGCGGCGGCAGGAGCGCCCATCCGGGAAACCGTTAAAAATCCTGCACCTCCTGTCGCAGCAGCCCGGCAAGACTGGCAGCGGCGTGGCGTTGCTGGCCATGGCGCACCATGGAAGCGCAGCGGGCTGCCGTCAACGCGCGGTGATCGGCCTGCCCGGCTCTGAACCCCTGCCGGGCATTCCGCCGCTGGCGGCGGCCGATGTGTTCCCCGTCCGATTCGACCGCCCGCCGGTCCCTTTTGCGGTTCCCGGGATGAGCGACATCATGCCCTATCCCTCCACGCGCTTTTCCGCCTTCACGGGCGCCATGCTGGAAGGCTACCTTCAGGCCTTCGAGGCCGCCCTCGCCAGCGCCACAGGGGATTTCCAGCCGGATATCATCCAGTCCAACCATCTCTGGCTGCTCACCGCTCTGGCGCGGGTTCTCTTTCCGGACATCCCCCTGTGCGCCTACAGCCACGGCACCGAACTTCGCCAGCTGCAGAACGCCGCCCACCTGGCGCCCTTCGTCGTCCCGGCCTGCTCTGCGGTGGATCGGGTGTTCGCTCTGCATCCCGACAACATGAGCCGGATCGTGGCGGCCTATGGAATTTCCGAATCGCGCATCCGCGTGGTCGGCGCCGGCTTCCGCGACGATCTGTTCACGTGCGACGCCGCCTGTTCGCCGGCAGCCGGCCGCGAGGAGCTGGTCATCGTCTATGCCGGAAAAATCAGCGCGCCTAAGGGCGTACCCTGGCTGGTGGAAGCGTTTCGGAAGGTCACGCCGCCCGCGGGCAAGCGCGTCCGCCTGCTGCTGGCCGGCTCCGCAGGGAACGCCGGCGCCGACGCCATCCGACGGCAGGCCGCGGATCTTGAAAACGTCGTCTTCCTGGGGGCGTTGCCGCAGGAGCAGTTGGCCGGAGTGCTTCAGACCGCCGACGTCTTCGTTCTGCCGTCCTTTTTCGAGGGTCTGCCGCTGGTCGTGATCGAGTCGCTCGCCTGCGGTTGCCGGGTGGTCACGACCGATCTGCCGGGTATCGATTCCTGGATGCCGGAGGGGCTGTGTGCGGAGGGTTTCGTGGAGCGCGTGCCCCTGCCTCGGCTCACCGGCCCGGACACGCCCGTGGCCGATGACCTACCGGCCTTCGTCGAGCAGCTGGCGGAAGCCTTGAATCGCCAGCTCGTTCGCAGCCTGGAATGCGGGCGGCCGGCCGACACGCACTGCCGCCTCGAGCCGCTGACATGGGCCGGCGTTTTCGGGTGTATGCAATCATCCTGGCGCGAGCTCGTCGCAGATCAGGCTGAATATTGACGACGTTCGGACACGGTATTATTCAATCCTAAAACATCTTGCAGCGTTTTTCTTGTCCGAAATTTTTACCAAGGATAGCGGCACATCTTCAGAGACTCCTACAAATAGATAGATTTTAGTCCCGAAACCGGATTCTGACCAGCCCCCGGCTGCCGCTGTATCGTCTCAGACGGAATCGGTCCCATGCACGATGTCTTTGTAAGCTATGCCGGCGAAGACCGAGCCCATGCGGTGCAATTGGCACGCGCACTCGAAGCGCGGGGTCTGTCCGTTTGGTGGGATCGCCAGATTCCGGCCGGCGTGGCCTTCGACGACGCCATCGAGTCAGCGCTGAATGCCGCTGGGTGTGTGCTGGTGCTGTGGACCGCGCGGTCTATCCAGTCGCGTTGGGTGCGGACCGAGGCGTCCGCCGCGCTTGAACGTGATCGCCTGGTTCCGGCCTTGATTGAAAACGTCTCGATTCCACTTGAATTTCGACGTATTCAGGCGGCCAATCTGACGCAGTGGCATAGCGGGCAAGCCCACGACGAATTTGAAATGATGGTACACTCGATCGAGCGCATGCTCGGCCGGACCACAGCGGGCGATCATCCGGCGGCGCGTGCATCGTCGGCTCGTTCCTTTACCTCCGCACCTGTCTCCCGGCGACGGCTCGCGATCGTGGCTGCGGTGATCGCCGTTGCGATCGGGGCGTGGTGGGGGCTGTACGGGTCGGGCGAATCGATCCGCAAGGCCACTGACCCTTTCGCCGCCGGTGAACAGCAACCGGGAAAGCAGGAGGCCGCTCAGAGCGCATCCTCACCCAAATCCTCGGCCCCTTCAGCGGATCCGCCGACGGCCGGTGCCGCATCGACCGCGCCACCGCCGGGGTTGCCCCACAGCGGGGAAGCCATGTTCGCGATCAAGATTGGGGATCGAATCGAAGACGACGCCCCCGCCGCCGGTGCCGGCGTGATCGCCGCCGCTTACTCGGAAACCGTGTATTGGTTTGACGCTCCCGCACGAGAAAGCGTTTTCTTCCGAGTCCGCAAGCTCGACGCGGGCCTTGGGAGTGTCCGTTGGAAACTGGTCGACGGCACCGGCAGGGAGTTGTTCAACACCTGCCTGGGCTGCACAACCCCCGGCGTCATCGAGCTGCGGCAGGCCGGACGCTACACCCTCACGGTAGGTGGCGGCGACGGGGCTACCGGCGCATACTCACTTCAGCTCACGCGTGTGCCACCACCTCAGCGCTCTTCGCTTGAACTGAGCCGCAAGCCGCTCAAGGTCGCGGGCGTTGTTGAAGCACCCGGCGCGCGCAACCTGTACACGTTCACGGCACCCCCCAAAACGCGTCTCGGCGTCTATTCGGTTCGAATGGATGCCGGAATGGACAGTTTGCAGTGGCGACTAGCGGACGGAGACGACGAAACCCTATTTGATACATGCCTCGGATGTACCCATCCGGGTGTTTTCGAGCTTCAGAAGGGCGGCAAGTACGCGCTGTCGGTGGGCGGCAATGCCGATCCCGCGACGGGCGCATACACGTTTCAAATTCTTAGCGTGCCGCTTCCGACGAGGATTGGTCTTGGGCCTCTGGACGGGATCGTTCGGATCGGGCCGGATCGCCCTGTTGCGGGCGCAGGTGAGATCGAATCACCTGGGGGAGTCGATGTCTATGAGTTCACCGTGCCGACACGCGCCCAGGTGGCGGTACGCATCCTCAAAGTGGACAGTGCCATTGGCAGCATCGGTTTGCAAATCACGGATGAGAACGACAACGTAATTTTCGCCTCGTGCCTCGGCTGCAGTGAGCCGGGCGCCCTCACCTTGTCCAGAGCGGGCGCTTATGCACTGACGGTCGGCTCAACCAGAGATCCGGCCACCGGCACCTACGAGTTACAGATCGGCCGCATCCGCTGACCGCGCCGCCGACCGGGGCATCTTGGGATGACCCTTGCCTCCATTTTTTTCGAAAACCTCAAAGAACCAGCCCAATATTCGACCTGAATTCAGACCTCATTTGAATCTTATGGTCATGAGCAGCTCCCCGGGCAGGGCCTTCTCCGGGACCGCCTGAATGTCAAACGCCGGCGGTTTGCATGAACCCTTTTCCCAAATGCGCCTGGCGATGGGTGAACCTACGGCGCTGACCACTGAGTCGAAGACGAAGTAGTCGCGCACCTCGGTGCTCGCCTCCATGATGGCCTTGAGGCTTTCCGAGGACGGCGTATCGCCGCTGCTGAATTTCCGTGCCCGGAATCGCGGCTTCGATTCTTTCGGGATGTGGCAGCGCGGCTACATGTTGCCTGACTGCAGCCAGCTTTTCTTGGGCGGAACGCTGAGCATTCCATTTTCCTCTCATATTCCAGACGGTCATCCTCACCAGATGTCCGTAAATAATGCAGCGGAGATCCCCTTGCGCCGGCTTGATACCGCCCGTGCGCAACTTGTCGAGGTCTATCGATACCAAGTTTGCGAACTGTTCGACCGTTTCCACCAGAGTCCATCGCGGCACCGTTCCAGTGTTTCGGCAGGCGAAGACCGTATCAACTATCGATGATCCGGTTCCGCTGATATGAATGGAGGCCCCCATCTCAGCCGGGCATGGTAAGGCCACAGAGCAGGTAAGTCCGGCATCCAGATCTTTAGATGGATATGCAATCCAGTGGAAATCTCCAAGAAAGGTTAATTCATTATCGACTGGGTGTTTGAGCATCTCATCTTGAGATCTGATGTTTGATGCTATAACATCAAACCTCAGCTGCGGAACGAAACGTACGTGAAGGATTTTCTGCTGTGTGTAAACGTGTTGATCGCGTTGAGCGACACCATGAACGTCCCCTCTGGCCAACTGAGTGAATGGCACCGCGCGCCACAACCTGATTCCAGGAAAACCGGCCCATGATCGAGAATACGGAAGCCGGGCTGTACTGCCGGGATGCCGATTTTTATATCGATCCCTGGAAGCCCGTGAGGCGGGCGGTCATCACCCACGCCCATGCGGACCACGCCCGCCGGGGGTGCGGCACCT
>Ga0209285_10000316_pt1 | contig 17279 bp, 14 predicted proteins | sample PPLLak3March2015_2_FD_187249 | JGI IMG/M metagenome (GOLD analysis project Ga0209285, IMG submission 187249) | Freshwater sediment microbial communities from Prairie Pothole Lake near Jamestown, North Dakota, USA - PPLs Lake P8 Core (3) Depth... | ecosystem: Environmental > Aquatic > Freshwater... | reverse complement strand
TCGAACGCCATTTCACCATCCTGCCGGCGGACGCCACCAAGGACGGGCCGGTATCCATCAACCCGGAGCAGTTGAAGCAGTTGGTGGATTTCAGCCGCTTGCCCCTTGATGAGCGCAAAGCCATTGTGGAACGCGAAATCCCTGGTTATGAGCAGGCCATTGGGCTGCGCACGCGTCCCCTCAGCCACACAGAGGAACTGAACCGGGATTACTACCGCGGCCGTTTTGCCAGCCGTGTTGGCGGTGAAATGGTTTATAACTGGGAAGAGAAACCTGTATTTTAGGAAACGATATGTCTAAAAAGAAACCTTACATCCTGGGTGTCATCCCTGCCCGCGGCGGTTCCAAGTCGGTGCCGCGCAAGAACCTGGCCCTGCTCAACGGCAAGCCGATGTTGTATTACACCATCGAGGCTGCCCAGCAGAGCAATCTGTTGACCCATTTTGTCGTCTCTTCGGAAGATGAAGAGATCATCAAGGTTGCCAAAAGTTTTGGCGCACCGGCGCCCTTTGTCCGCCCGGCGGAACTGGCCACGGATGAAGCCCCCAGCCTGCCGGTTGTCCAGCATGCCGTGCGGGAGATCGAAAGCCGGGATGGCATCACCTTCGATTACGTGGTCCTGCTCCAGGCGACCTCCCCCCTCCGCAACGGCGCGGACATCGATGCGGCGTTGGAAAAACTCATCGAAACGGGGGCAGATTCAGTGGTCTCGGTGGTGCGGGTGGCGCACCATCACCCGGCGCGGATGCGCTTCATCGAGAATGATTTGCTGGTGCAGTTACCGATGGGTGAGCAGAAGGAAATGCAGCGCCGCCAGGATTTGCCGCCGGTCTACATCCGCAACGGGGCCATCTTTGCCGCGAAACGGAGCGTGGTGATGGATCAGAACAGCATGCTGGGCAAGGTCAGCCGCCCGTACGTGATGCCGGAGAGCCGTTCGGCAAATGTGGATACCAAGTTCGATTTCCTGGTGGTGGAAGTAATGATGCAGCACCCGGAAAAAGTAGAAGATTAGGTGCAGGGAGTTCCATGAAACCAGCCTTGCTCAACCTGCTTGCCTGCCCGGTGTGTGGCGGGGAATATCGTTTCGAACCCGATCATGAGCATCTGGTTTGTATGGGTTGTGGGAAGATTGTTAAGATGCACGCCGGTATCCCGTTGTTTGATGAAGTCCCTCCTGATATTCGCCCTACGGAGAAAAGTCCCTGCACCTCGCAAAGTGAAACACCCTGGCGGCTGGCAAACCAGCGTTTCCTCAAGAGAGAGATAGGGAAGCTGGCAGGCGATGCGGTGATCGTGGATGTAGGGGCCGGGATCGGCTATTTTTCCGGGTTGTTTTCCGGGCGGAATTATTTCACCGTTGATCTCTATCCCTATCCCGGCGTGGACCTGGTCTGTGACCTGACCCGGCAGGTGCCATTCCGCCCAGGCAGCCTGGATGCCATCCTGATGATGAATGTATTGGAGCACCTGTCTGATGCGGCCGGTGTGATGCGTTCATTGTCCGGCTTGCTGAAGCCAGGCGGCGTCATGATCGCCACTGTGCCGTTCCTGGTGAAGATCCACCAGGCCCCCTATGATTTTGCCCGTTACACCCATTATCTCTTGGAGAAAATGGGACGGGATGCGGGCCTGGCGGTGGATACCGTGGAAGGGTATTACGACCCTGTTTTTTTGGCGAGTGAAAGTACCCGCTATTTCCGTTACTGGACGCTTCCGAAGTTCGGCCGGGCGCGGCGGATTGCCGGCCGGGCGCTCCTGCTGGGGCTGGATTTCCTGATCGGGTCGGTCATGAAATGGATCGCTGGTGAAGGATATGCCCAATCACCCCATGATGCTAATAATCCAGCCCCGGTTGGTTATTTAGTGGTATATCGGAAGCAGCTACTGTGAAGATTGGAGAGAAGAAAAATGGAAAAGAAAGCGATTTACCTGGTAGATCTGACGCACAATTCCCCGCTTGGGCTGGGGAGCGATACCATGCCGCTGCAACTCGGCCTGATCGCGGCCTATTGCCTGAAAGTGCACGGGGAGGCCGTGGATGTGCAGATATTCAAATTCGTGGATGAGTTCATGGATGCGCTAAACCAAAACCCGCCATTTATCGTTGGCGCATCCAACTATGTTTGGAATATCGATCTCTCCTACCAGGTCATATCTGCAATAAAAGAAAAGTACCCGGAGACAGTTACCGTCTTTGGTGGTCCCAACTATCCGGAAACGTACGATGAACAGGTCAAGTGGCTGGAAAAATACCCCAGTGTGGATTTTTACGTTTTCCGCGATGGCGAATTACCGTTCGCTCGTTTGGTGGGGATGCTGTTGGAAGGGGCCAGCATCGCGGATGCACAACGCGCCAAACTGCCCAGTTGTCATGCCATCGTGGATGGACAGCCTTACTTCGGTGAACTCGAACCGCGCCATGCCAACTTGGAAGAAGTACCATCCCCTTATGTGCTGGGGTTGATGGACAAGTTCTTCGACCAGAAACTGATCCCTGCCATCCGGACGAATCGCGGCTGTCCCTTTACATGTGCTTTCTGCGCCGAAGGCCACAGTTACTATACCAAGGTATATAAAACATCCTTCGAGCGCAAAAAGGAAGAAATAGATTACATTGTAGCCCGCGTCAAATACACCAAAACCCTGCGGATTACTGACTCGAATTTCGCCATGTATCCGGAAGACCTTGAGTTTTGCGAATACTTGAGCGGGATACAGGAGCGCACCGGCTATCCGGAATATGTGAATTGTGCGACAGGGAAGAACCGGAAAGACCTGGTGCTCAAGTGCAATGAATTATTGCGGGGTGCCATGCGCCTGACAGCCTCGGTTCAGTCACTTAATCTTGTGGTGCTGGAGAATGTAAAGCGCAAGAATATATCCGTGGATGATATCATGGCGCTTTCGGATAAAGTCAGTGATACCGAGACGCATGCCTATTCCGAGATTATCCTCGCCCTGCCTGGGGACTCGCTGGATGCGCAACGGGAAAGTATGTCCGGCTTGATCCGTGCTGGCATTGGCAACATCACCCAGCACCAACTCTCCATTATCCCGGGCACCGAATTGGCATCGGAGGTTGTCCGGCAGCAGTACGGGATGAAGAGCATGTTCCGCCCCATTCAACGTTGTTTGGGAAAATATAAGGTTTTCGAAAAGGAAATCCCGTCCATCGAGATCGAGGAAATATGTGTCGAAACGAACACGTTATCCTTCGATGATTACCTTGAGGCACGACGATTATATCTGACCATCGGACTCTTTTATAACGACCGCATTTTCGGTGAAATCCATGGTTTATTGCGCATGCTGCAACTTCCCACCTGGGATTGGTTGAGTCTGGTACATGAACATCTTCCTGATGCTCCTCTGGAAATCAAAGCCTTGTATGATGGCTTTACCATGGAAACAAAGAATGAACTTTGGCAGGATCGAAATAAACTGGTTCAGGATGTAAGGGCATCTTTGGATCGATATATCCATGGAGAGATCGGTGGAAACCTGATATATAAGTATCGGGCTATCGCGCTTGTTCAACATTATCCGCAGTTGCACCAGGTTGCTTTCAGTAACCTCCGTAGCTATCTGGTACAGAATGGCCATCATCTTGATGATATTGTAGGTGAGATCGAACGGTACTCTTCCAGCCAGAAGGGAGACATTTTTAATACCCGTATCGAGGTGGATGATGTGTTTGGCCTGGATGTCATTCGCCTCATCAAGGAACCAGAACTAGCCAGGAAAGGTAATCTCTTATCAGAACTGTGTGTTCCTACCCGCATCCGGATTGCCCATACGGATGCACAGAAGGAATCGATCAAACGGGAACTGGGCTTGTATGGCGAGCATCTGGCCGGGTTGACGATGTTGCTCTCCAGGTATCCGGTCAAACGTTTTTATCGAATGGCAGAATTGCTTCCTGGCGGATCGACCAGGTAGATGCCGGTATGGTAATGAGAGTGTAAAAATGCCCAGACTTGGAATCAACCCCGCCCGTGGACACGTGAGTGATTATCATCCATCGCGCGTGACCCTCTGCCTGCTGACCTACCTGCCGGAGTTGTACGGCTACTTCCGGGACCGTTTCGATGTGATCCGCTTGAGCCTGGAGAGCCTGGTTGCCCATACCCCGGGTACCGACCTGATGGTCTTCGATAACGGGAGTTGTGGCATGCTGGTGGATTACCTGCGCGGCCTGCGGGATGCGGGCAAGATCAAATACCTGTTCTTGTCCAGTCAGAACATCGGCAAGATAGGCGCCTTCCAGGTGATGTTCCCATCCGCGCCGGGGGAGTTGATCGCTTATGCCGATGACGATATGTTCTTCCTGCCCGGCTGGCTGGATGCCTGTCTGAGAATCCTCGATGCTTATCCGAAAGTCGGGATGGTTTCCGGATTCTATGTGCGTTCCCAGATGAAGTATGGGATCGACTCGACGTTGGATTTCGCCAGTCGGCCCGATGTCAACGATCGTACTAGCTTGATTTGGCCTCGGGAGTATGAGGAGCACTACCTGGAAGGGTATGGGTGGGATGCGGATAAATATGCCCAGGAAATTGATGGCCTGGAAGATCATCTCCTAACATACGCTGGCGTGGATGCACTCATCTCTGCCCAGCACATGCAGTTTGTTTCACCCAAACAGGTCCTCCTGGATACCCTTCCGAAAACCTGGAGTGGTCACCTGATGGGCCAGATGAGGGAACTCGATATGGCCGTGGATCGCCTGGGATATTTGCGTTTATCCACACCTGAACCGGTGACACGCTTCCTGGGGAATGTTGTCGGCCCTGAAATAGCGCAATTGGCACATCAGTATGGGCTATCGGCGCAGGGGAAGGTTACCCGGAAACCCAGGCATCCTTTACGTTTTCTGTTGCGCAGCGGGCGCGTCAATCTCTGGATGTGGAAGTTCTATAACAACCTGTTCGATTTGCTGAATTCACGGGAGTCGAAGTGACAAAGCCAACCTGTTCTGTGGTCATCCCGGTTTATAACGGTGCTGATACACTTGAATTGCTTATCCAGCGGTTGGGTAAGGTGTTGCCAAATGTTGCAGAGGCTTTTGAAGTGATCATGGTGAACGATGGCAGTCCTGATAACTCATGGGAGATCATCGAGCAATTGGCTGCCAAAAATCCATGGGTGGTTGGGATTCGGCTGATTCGGAATTTTGGTCAACATAATGCCACCCTTTGCGGGATCCGCCAGGCGCGTTTTGAAACGATCGTTACGATGGATGATGATTTGCAGAATCCGCCTGAGGAGATTCATTTTCTACTTGCCCAACTGGCGAAAGGTTATGATGTCGTTTATGGCGTTCCTCGAAGAGAACAACATGGGCTTTGGCGTGATTTGGCTTCCCAGGCAACGAAGATCGCATTAAAGGGAGCAATGGGTGTGGGCATCGCCAGGAATGTGAGCGCTTTCCGGGCTTTCCGAACACAGGTAAGGGATGGGTTCGCTCAATACACAGGCCCATTTGTATCCGTAGATGTACTGTTGACTTGGGGCGCGGCCAGGTACTCATCCGTCCAGGTGCTTCACGAGCCGCGCGCGAAGGGGGTTTCGAATTATACCTTCCGCAAATTGGTTGTGCATGCTTTGAATATGATCACAGGCTTCAGTACCCTGCCATTGCGGTTTGCAAGCCTGCTGGGGTTCGCATTTACGCTTTTTGGAATCGGCGTGTTATTCTATGTTGTCGGTCGTTACTTGATAGAAGGCACCAGTGTAGCTGGGTTCCCTTTCCTGGCTTCGGTGATCGCCATTTTTTCCGGCGTTCAACTCCTTACCCTTGGGATCATGGGTGAATACTTGGCCCGGATGTATTCGCGGATGATGGAAAGGCCGCCCTATGTCGTTCGTGATGTTACAAAACCTGATCCTTCTCGGATGCAACAGGAGCATTAGGGTTCGATGTGAGCAGAGATGAGCGCATCCATAAGCCGATCACCACTTGATGAACAACGTTTCAATCTGCGCGTTGCCCGTTCTTCGCGTGTGGCATTGGCTGACCTTCCAGATATGATGGATTATTGCCAAAGAGAGCAGATTCAGTTGCTTGTGGCTCGTTGTTCTGTTGATGAGATAGATACGGTTCATGCCCTGGAAGTAGCGGGATTTTTATTGATGGATACCCTGATCTACTATGCTCGTGACCTTTCCATAGAGATTCCTGCCAATACCGGGAGTTCAGTGATCCGCCCGGCTCAAGCTGGTGATGAAGAGGCTGTTGCGCAGATCGCAGCGCAGGCTTTTCGAGGTTATATCAGCCATTATCATGCCGACCCGCGCCTGGAGCGCACAGTATGCGATGAGATCTATGTTGATTGGGCTGTACGCTCCTTTTACCGGGAAGCGGCCAATGAACTACTTGTGGCAGAGGATAATCACCAGGTGCTTGGATTTATTTCGCTCAAGATCCTATCACTCGAGGAAGTGGATGGGCCATTGTTCGCTGTCATACCCGACGCCCAGGGTCAGGGGGTTGGCCGCGCCCTGATGACCGCAGCCCTGCACTGGTCTCGGCAGCAGGGCGCCCAGCGGATGCTCATTTCCACCCAGGTGACGAACCGCGCTTCACAGACAGTCTGGATGCGTTTAGGATTTTCCCCGCACCAGGCCTACTATACTTTTCACAAATGGTTCATGGATCAGGCATGAAACAATCTGCGCCAATTCCCTTCAATCGTCCTTCCATCCAAGGGAGGGAAAACGAATATGTGCTGGAAGCCATGACGAACGGCCACATGTCCGGCGATGGCCCGTTCACAAAGAAAGCCCATGCTCTATTGGAGGCCGAACTTGGCGTCCCGAAGGCTCTCTTGACGACCTCCTGCACCCATGCCCTGGAGATGATGGCTTATCTGCTGGATATCCAGCCGGGGGATGAAGTCATCATCCCCGATTTCACGTTCGTATCCACGGTCAATGCCTTTGTCCTGCGCGGCGCCAGGCCAGTCTTCGTGGATATCAGGCCGGATACGCTGAACCTGGACGAGAGCAGGCTTGAGATCCTGATAACGCCCCGCACGAAGGCCATCGTCCCGGTGCATTACGCCGGGGTCGGCTGTGAAATGGATGCCATCCTGGAGATTGCCGGGCATCAAAACATCCCTGTGCTTGAAGATAATGCGCATGGCCTGTTCGGAAAATACAAGGGGAGATACCTGGGCACGTTCGGCGCGATGGCCGCCCAGAGCTTCCATGAGACCAAGAATTTTTCCTGCGGCGAGGGCGGTGCACTCTTGGTCAATGACCCCCGTTACACCGAACGGGCCGAGATCATCCGCGAAAAGGGCACCAATCGCAGCCGTTTCTTTCGCGGCCAGGTGGATAAGTACACCTGGGTGGATATCGGCTCATCCTACCTGCCTTCGGATGTGCTGGCGGCCTTCCTGTACGGCCAGTTGGAACAACGTGAGAAGATCCAATCCCATCGCAGGCGGGTATGGGAAACCTACATAACCGGCCTGAAGGATTGGGCAGACCAATACGAGGTCCGGTTGCCATATATCCCGGAGCATACCGAACAGGCCTATCACATGTTCTACCTGCTGCTCCCCGATCTGGATACCCGCCAGCGGCTCATTATGTACTTGCGCGAACGCGGCATCCATGCTGTGTTCCATTACCTCCCGCTCCATCTCTCGGATATGGGGCTGCGTTTCGGCGGGCAACCCGGCGACTGTTCCGTCACCGAGGATGTGAGCGACCGCCTGGTGCGCCTGCCCTTCCACAACGCCCTGACCGGTTCCGAGCAGGAGCAGGTGATCGAGGCGGTCCTGGAGTTCAAGTTCTGATGAAAAATATCCTTCTTACGGGCGGCGCCGGTTTCATTGGCTCGAACCTGGTGCGTTATCTCTTGGAAGTGGAGTCGCAGGCCCATATCTATGACCTGGATGCGCTTACTTATGCCGGCAGCCTTGAAAACCTGAAAGACCTGCCGGACGCCTCCCGCCACACCTTTATCGAAGGGGACATCTGTGATTTCGAATTGGTGCACAGCCTGATACGCGAGCACCAGATCGACACGGTCATCCACCTGGCGGCCGAATCGCATGTGGATCGTTCCATCCTCGGCCCGGCGCCCTTCATCCAGACCAACATCATCGGGACCTTCAACCTGCTCGAAGCCTCCCGGACTGTTTGGGGGCAGGCCGGTATCGGATCCGGACAGCGCTTCCACCATGTTTCCACAGACGAGGTGTTCGGTTCGCTCACGCCGGACGCCCCGGCTTTCAGCGAGGTCACAGCTTATGACCCGCGTTCCCCCTATTCGGCTTCGAAAGCCTCGTCGGACCACCTGGTGCGGGCTTATTTCCATACTTACGGCCTTCCGGTTACCGTCACAAACTGTTCCAATAATTATGGCCCATACCAGTTTCCGGAGAAACTGATCCCGTTGATCATCATGAACGCCTTGCAGGGAAAGCCGCTCCCGATCTATGGCGATGGCAGACAGGTGCGCGACTGGCTGTATGTGGAGGATCACTGCGAGGCGATCCATCTGGTAGTCAAGAACGGCATGGTGGGTGAAACCTACAATGTGGGCGGCGGCAACCAGCCATACAATATCGATGTGGTGCGGGAGATCTGCGCCATTTTGGATGAACTCCGCCCTGGCGCGTCCCCGCATGCCTTGCTAATCCAGTATGTGACTGACCGGCCGGGTCACGACCGCCGTTATGCTATGAATAGTGAAAAGATCCACGCTGAGCTGGGATGGGTACCGCGCCACGATCTGGAATCTGGTCTGCGTGAAACTGTGAAATGGTACCTGGAGAATCAGGATTGGGTGCAGGCCGTACTGGCCCAGAATGACTACCAGGCCTGGCTGGAACGGAACTATACCAAGCGGGAGGCTGGAAAATGAAAGGGATCATCCTGGCAGGTGGCAGGGGTACGCGGCTCTATCCCCTTACATTGGGCATAAGCAAACAGTTGTTGCCGGTTTATGACAAACCAATGGTTTACTATCCTTTATCCATGCTGATGCTGGCAGGCATACGGGAGATCCTGGTGATCAGCACGCCCGAAGATCTGCCGCAATATCGCCGCCTGCTGGGCGATGGCGGGCAGTGGGGCATCTCATTCAAGTTTGCGGAGCAGTCTGAACCGCGCGGCCTGGCAGAGGCCTTTTTGATCGGGCGGGATTTCATCGCTGGCGAGCCATCCTGCCTGATCCTGGGCGATAACATCTTCTTCGGCACCGGCATCCCGGACAGGTTGCGGGCCGCAGCCAAATTGACTGAAGGTGCATATATCTTCGCCTATCCGGTGCGCGATCCGCAACGCTACGGCATTGTCGAAGTGGATGATCAGTGGCAAGCCATCGATCTGGAAGAGAAACCCAAGCGGCCGCGTTCCAACCTGGCTGTTCCCGGCTTGTATTTCTATGACCGGCATGTGGTGGAGTACGTTTCCGGTCTTAAACCCTCCCGACGGGGTGAGTTGGAGATTACCGATTTGAACCGGATCTACCTGCAAAAAGGCCAGTTGAATGTGATCCCGTTGGGGCGCGGCGTAGCCTGGCTGGATGCCGGCACGCATGAAAGCCTGTTGCAGGCCGCCAACTTCGTGCAAACGGTAGAGGAGCGGCAGGGCATGATGATCAGTTCGCCGGAGGAAATCGCTTTCCGGATGGGATTCATCACCAGGCAGGAATTGTTGGTGCTGGCTATGCAGATCGGCGATAACGGTTACGGGCATTACTTGCGGCAGTTGGCGCAGGGCTAGATCGTGAGTGAAGGATCAGGATGATCAAAAAATACATCCCGCATAAGTACGATATCTTGGGTGCCTTGTCGGCAATGCTGCTGACAGCCATATTTTTCCTGCCAGTGACAAACGAAGAGGTTCTATTTGATTCGCCAACTTACTTGAGGGTTGCCCAGCACCTGGTTGAAACCCACCAGTTGATCATCATGTCTCACTTTCTGTATCCTTTGATGGTGGGGGTGATTAAAGTGCTTTTTCATCTGGATTATTGGTTGGCAGGTGCTGTTATTGTTGTTCTCTTCGAAGTATTTTTGGCATTGGTTTTGTATGTCTTTGTGAGGATTGCTATAAAGAAACCGGTTTCCTTGGGGGCGTCTCTCTGGAGTATGGTTGTTGCGTTGAGCCTGTTATTGGCAGCCCATATTCCCTTGTTGGCTTTTTGGGATCGGCATCTCTACTTTGGATATATTGGCATCAACGTATACCACAATGCCACCATGGCCGTGCTAAAGCCACTTGCACTCCTTCTATTTTATGCTGGGGCACAGGTTTATTTGTCGAGGAGTAAATCAGTCATTCTGATTCTGGCCTGTGCTGTTCTCACGGTAATGACTGCATCCGCCAAGCCGAGTTTTATTGTCGATTTATTGCCTGTCCTGGGTTTGTTCACCTTGTACCGCATGATCAAAAAGCAATGGATCAATTGGCCGCTCTTGGTATTCGGGATCGGTTTACCGATGGTGCTCTCATTGGGTTGGCAGTATTGGTTTACATATATGCCATCCAACAACGCGGCTGAAGGAGATTGGCGGGTGATCGTTGCTCCATTTGCGGTTTACAGGGCTTGGTCGGATTGGTTGTTTGTCAAGTTCTTCCTATCCGTCTTGTTTCCCCTCGGTGTGTTTTTGCTCTATTTGCCGAAGGTTCTTAAGGATATGGAGTTGTTGCTCGCATGGCTGGTTTTCCTGTTTGGCGCGACCTATGGTTACCTGCTTGCGGAAGAGGGTGTTCGTTTCACACATGGAAATTTCGTCTGGAGTGCCCAGATCGGGCTATTCATATTGTTCGTTTATACGGTGTTGTTTCTCATAAAACGAAGCCCGTTCAATGACCAGAAAGATCCCGGGCAAACTCCAAGATCAGTTCGTAAGTTCTGGATAAGCGTAGGGCTTTATGGCATCCACCTTATTGGTGGGATCGTTTGGTATGTCAACCATCTTGGGATTTTCGGTGATATTTTCAAGTTGTGGTAGGCGCGCAGGAAGAGAACGTAAATGAGCGGAAAGATTTGGAATAGGATCAACAGGTTCCTGGTACGGGACAAGGTCAATGTCTGGGTGCCATATCTGTTGACTTGTCTTGGAGGTATCACCATCCTCTTGGGGCTATGGTTCTTTGCCCATAACCAGGCTGCTGACATTGATGAAGGATTTTACGCTTATGAAGGATATCTATACGCGCGAGGTGAATACAGGCTCTTCCAGGATTATGGTTTCCCTGCGAACCAGATGCCGCTCGCGTATTTGATCCCGGGTTACATCCAACGATGGTTTGGCCCTGACTTTATTGTTGGACGTATCGCTGCTACTTTCTTTGCTATGCTGATGGTTTTAGGGATTTGGATTGCATCCAAGAGGCTGGGGGGAAAGTGGGTTGCAATGGCAATTGTCTGGGCAATTGCATTGAATCCTGCCGGATTGCGGCTGTATAGTACCCTGACTTCCCAAGTTATTACTGCCTGCATGTTGGCATGGGTGATGGTTTTTCTTTTAGGTGACAGGCGGCCACTGTGGAGCATTCTCATTGCTGCTTTCATTACCGGGTTGGTGCTCATCACGCGTGTTAACATGCTTCCTCTTTTACCGCTCGTACTCTTCTATGTGTTCTGGCAACATGGAATAAAAGCGGGGTTCTGGGCTTTGTTGGTATCTCTATTGCCAATGGCACTCGTTCATCTGGTTTACTGGCCCAATATCTTGCGCTTGTGGTCTTTCTGGCTGCCGGCCTCCGTAACCCCATTCCTGGATGCCTGGCGTCTTCCGAGTGATCTCCTTTGGGCATGGAATCCATCCTATAGGGCCGGTGCCCGCATGGAAAGTATCATTTTCGCGCTTCGCTCTCATACCGTTGCGATCGTAGGAGGAATTGCATCATGGTTATTTTGGCCAGCGAAAGGAAAGTGGAGAGGTTTGGCCCGGCATAAGGCCAGCATATTTCTTTCAGTTCTTTTCATTACTCTGCTCCTGGAACATTTTTGGGCCGCGATCCTTAATAATTACTGTGTTTACTGTCTTGAATCTTATTTATCCTTCTTCTCGATTCTGGGCTTGTTGTTGGTTGCAGTTTCTTTCCCCGAGTGGCAGTATCACCTCTCCAAAAGAAAACAGTTAATCGTTATTTTGATTGCAATCGCTCTGCTGGCGCTCCTTTACTCACAACATGATCCCATGTGGCTTCTCCAAATTCAGGTGCCCCGCATCAGAGAGGGCTCACTTATCGGAGGTTCCACATCCTTATGGGGAGTCATTCAAAACAAATTCCAAGTCAGTTTGGAAGATCAGAAATCAGTCAGCCGGATCATCCTGTATACCCTGAGTGTCGCGTTCGTTTTGCTGATCTCTAAAAGAATTACCAGGAGAATAAACCGTGTACCAACCACGGTTTCCTTTGGTGCTGCTGTGATGCTTGTGTTGCTGGGGGGAACACTGTTCCTGTCTCCATCGAATTTCCTGGGAAATCATTACCAGACATACGATTGCGATTCTCGCGTAACAACTTCTTATAAAGTAGTTGGTACAATGCTTGCGGATGTGGTTCCCCCAGACTCTTCTGTTTTTTGGGGTGTTTATACACCCATCATCCTGTTATATGCGCCGGAAATGGATATTCATCCACCCCAGATCTATGCAAGCTATTACACGACAACAAGTGGAGATCCAGATATTGTTCTCAAGTATGGCTGGTGGAACGATCAGCTTGCCCAGCAATGGATTGATGGATCGGATGTCGCCTTGATCGAAGAGTGGTATCTCCAACTCCACCCGGAGATTACAAACAGGTTGGATGCTGCCGGTTATCAGGAAACACATCAAACGCCCCTTACCAATCCTTGCCGTGTAGATTCATATATCCATGTTTACCAAAGAAACCGTCCATAAGGAATGGGTATGAGATACATCATCGCCGGCCTTGGATCTATTGGACGCCGCCACCTGCGCAACCTTGTTGCGCTGGGCGAACGGGATATCATTCTGCTCCGTTCCCACCGTTCCACCCTGCCGGATGATGAACTGGCCGGGTTCCCGGTTGAGATCGACCTGCGCCGCGCCCTGGACCGGAAGCCGGATGCCGTTATCATTGCCAATCCCACCTCCCTGCATCTGGATATCGCCATCCCTGCTGCCGAAGCGGGCTGCCACATCCTGCTGGAAAAACCCATTTCCCATTCCTTCGAGCGGGTGGGGGAGTTGGAGAATGCCCTCCAGCGGGGAGGCGGAAAGGTATTGGTTGGGTTCCAGTTCCGCTTCCATCCCACGTTGCAAAAGGCGGCCTGCTTACTGGCCGATCGTGCCATCGGGCGCGTGCTGTCGTTCCGGGCACAATACAATGAGTACCTGCCGGCCTGCCATCCCTGGGAGGATTACCGCCAGGGATATGCCGCCCGCGCCGAAATGGGCGGCGGCGTCACCTTGACCTTCTGCCATCCGCTCGACTACCTGCGCTGGTTGCTGGGCGAAGTGGATTCGCTTTGGGCATTCATCGATCAGTTGAACGATCTGGAACTTTCTGCCGAAGATACAACCGAGATCGGCCTCCGTTTCACCAGCGGTGCAGTGGGCAGCGTTCATCTCGGTTATAATCAACAGCCCCCTGCCCATTGGCTGGAAATCGTGGGTACGGGAGGCACAATGCGTTGGGACAATGCGGATAACATCTTGCATATCTATCGTGCAGACCAAAAAACCTGGGAAGATATTGCTCCTTCCGATGGTTTCGAGCGCAACATCATGTTCCTGGATGAGATGCAGCATTTCCTGTCTGTGGTGCGTGGGGAGGCTTCCTCGCTCTGCACCCTGGAGGATGGCAAACGGGCCTTGCAACTGGCCATGGATGCCCAGCGTTCCAGTGAACAGGGTCAACTCGTAAGGTATAAGGTATGACGAGTATTCTGAAGAAATTCGATCTTTCCGGGCGTGTGGCCGTTGTCACCGGCGGGGCGGGGCTGTTGGGAGCGGAATTCTGCCGTACCCTGGCAGAGGTTGGCGCGGCGGTGGTGGTCGCAGATGTGAACCAACCCGCTGCTTCCCGGGTAGCACAGCAATTGCAGGAAAGCGGCTTCCGGGCCACTGGTATCGGGGTGGATGTGACCCGCCCTGAATCTACGCAAGGGATGGTAGGGCAAACCTTGAATGCGTTTGGGCGGCTCGATATCCTGGTCAACAGTGCCGCCATGGATCCAAAATTCGATACGAATAGCATTGGAACAGGCGCTTCCGGTGCGTTCGAGGATTATCCTCTGGAAGCCTGGAAGCAAGCCCTGGATGTCAACCTGACTGGCATGTTCCTGGCCTGCCAGGCGGCAGTTCGCCCCATGCTATCTCAAGGGGATGGTGTCATCATCAACCTATGCTCGATTTATGGGCTGGCCGGCCCCGACCAGCGGCTCTATGAGCGTGAAGGCCAGCCGCCTCGGTACAAGCCAGTGTATTATTCGGTAACAAAGGCGGGTGTGCTGGGATTAACGAATTATCTTGCCACGTACTATGCTGGGAAGAATATCCGAGTCAATGCCCTCACGCCCGGCGGCGTGTTCAACGGGCACGATGAAGAATTCCTGAAGGCTTATTCTGCCCGGTCGGTATTGGGGCGCATGGCTGAAAAGGATGAGATGAATGGTGCTCTGCTCTTCCTGGCTTCGGATGCTTCGGCTTACATGACCGGTGCAAACCTGGTCGTGGATGGAGGCTGGACAGCATGGTAAAACCCGAAATCCTTGCCATCATCCCGGCCCGGGGCGGTTCCAAATCCATCCCGCACAAGAATATCCGCTTGCTTGCAGGGCATCCGCTGGTTGCTTACAGCATCGCGTCCGGGTTGGCTGCCGAAACGGTGACGCGGGTCATTGTCAGTACCGATGATGAGAAGATCGCTGAAGTCGCGCGTCACTATGGTGCAGAGACGCCCTTCGTGAGACCTTTGGAATATTCGCAGGATGCCACCCCAGACCTGCCCGTTTTCCAACATGCGCTGCACTGGCTGGCCGAGAACGAGGATTATCGACCGGAGATCGTTGTCCAGTTGCGGCCCACCTCCCCGTTCCGGCGGGTGGCGCACATCGATGGCGCGGTCCGGCTGCTCCTGGAGAACCCGGCTGCGGATGCCGTCCGTACCGTATGCATCCCATTCCAGAACCCGTTCAAGATGTGGCGGATTGCTGAGCATGGGTTCATGCATCCGATTGGGATCGAGTTGGGAATCCCGGATGAACCGTACAACCAGCCGCGCCAGGCCCTGCCGCAAGTCTACTGGCAGACCGGTTACGTGGATGCCGCCCGTGCATCTGTCATCCTGGAAAAGGATTCGATGACCGGCGAACGCATCCTGCCGCTGGTGATCGATCCCAGCGAATGGATCGATATCGATTCGCCCGACGACTGGCGGCGCGCCGAGCGCCTGTTGGAGAGTGGCGAACTGACTTTTGAGAGTTTGGGCTTTAATTTTGGAGGCATGAATGGCTGAGATCAAAATCGGTGACCGGTTAATAGGGGATGGTCACCCGACATATGTGATTGCGGAGATTGGTGTCAACCATAATGGTATCCCGCAACTGGCTTTCGAGTTGATCGACATCGCTGTGAACTGCGGCGCAGATGCAGTCAAGTTCCAGAAGCGTAAACTGGAAAACCTGTATCCCAAGAAGTACCTGGATAATGCCAACGTGGGTGAGAAATCCATGCGTTACCTCATCCCCATCTTGCAGCGTGTGGAATTGCCTGACAGCACGTACATCGAGATCACCGAACATTGTCGTAGGAAGGGGGTAACCTTTCTATGTTCCCCATTTGATTCAGAAAGCGCCGACTTCCTGGATGGGCTGGGCGTCCCGGCTTTCAAGGTGGCATCCGCCGACCTGACCAACCTGCCGCTGCTCGACCACCTGATCCAGAAGGGCAAGCCGCTCATCCTGTCCACGGGCATGTCGAGGCCGGATGAAGTGGAGTTCACGGTTAAATTCCTGAAAGAGCGCAAAACGCAGTTTGCCCTCTTGCACTGCAACAGCACCTACCCGGCGGCTTTTGAGGATATCAACCTGCGTTATATGGATCAATTGCGGAAGTTTGGCGTGCCGGTTGGCTATTCGGGCCATGAGCGCGGGATTGCGGTTTCCACGGTTGCGGCAGCCATTGGTGCCAGTATCGTCGAGCGCCATATCACCCTCGATCGCACGATGGATGGCCCCGACCATGCCGCCAGCCTGGAGCCGCAGGGATTCCAGAAGATGGTGCGCGATATCCGCCAGGTCAGCGCGGCGTTGGGCACGGGCGAGGAGAAGTTCTTCTCGCGCGGTGAGATCCTGAACCGCGAGGTGCTGGCCAAGAGCCTGGTCGCAACGCGACGCATCGAGGCGGGGGAGAAGGTATCCTCGGATATGGTAACAGTCAAGGGTCCGGGCTTGGGGCTTTCCCCGCAGCGTTACCCGGAATTGCTTGGCCGCACGGTGAACCGTGTTGTTGAGGAAGATGAGCCATTTGTAGAAGGCGACTTGGGTGTTCTATATGTGCTGGATACGGAGCATACGCTGCCGATGGATTGGGGCTTCACGGTTCGGTTCCGCGATTTCGAAGAGTTGCTTGTACTCAAGCCGGGTTTGCTTGAGTTCCACTTCACTGACCAGGATTTGGATGAACACTACCCCGGCACTGACTATGATCTGAAGCTGGTTGCCCATGCCCCCGAGTTCTGGGAACGCACCCTGGTTGACCTGTGCTCGGAAGATGAGAAGCAGCGCCTGGATTCGATCGCCCTGATGCAGAAAACGATCGACCTGGCGCGCAAGATGGCTCCCCATTTCAAGGGCACGCCCAAGATCATCGTTCACCCGGGCGCGGCCACCCTGGATCATCACGACCATGATAAGAAAAAACTCTATGATAACCTGCGCAAGTCGGTGGAGCAGATCGATGCCGAGGGTGTGGAACTGCTGCTGGAAAACCTGCCGCCGCATCCCTGGTACTTCGGCGGTCAGTGGCTGACCAATGCTTTCATGGATGCTCACGAGATCCGCGATTTTGTTTCATCAATGGGACTGAAAATGTGCTTCGACACATCCCATTTGAAACTCTACTGCAATTGGTCGCATACCGATTTCTATGAGCAGTCGAAGATCCTTTTACCATTGGCCGGTCACCTGCACCTGGCGGATGGGTCCGGCTTGGATGGCGAGGGATTGCAGATTGGCGAAGGCAATATCGACTGGGTGCATTTCTTCCGTATCGCCAAAGATTACCACGGCACCATGATCCCGGAGATCTGGCGCGGTCATCAGAACGGAG
>Ga0209285_10000313_pt1 | contig 17377 bp, 11 predicted proteins | sample PPLLak3March2015_2_FD_187249 | JGI IMG/M metagenome (GOLD analysis project Ga0209285, IMG submission 187249) | Freshwater sediment microbial communities from Prairie Pothole Lake near Jamestown, North Dakota, USA - PPLs Lake P8 Core (3) Depth... | ecosystem: Environmental > Aquatic > Freshwater... | reverse complement strand
TCCATGTCTCCGGAGAACATTGGAGTTGGGGCTGGGCCACCCTTGAACTTGAAATTCACCAGGTAAACGATATCCAGAATATCCACGGTCCAGTTGGCATTCACATCCCCCAGCTTCCAGGTCTTGAAATCCTTGATATTATCCGAATAGGTGCTCAGCCCATAATTATCGACCGCGCGGACTTTCCACCAGTATTGTTCGCCGAATTCAAGGCTATCCGTCACGATATGCTCTTCCGCCCAAATGCTGTCGATGGTCAGGGCAAAATTGAAATTGGCATCGGCGGCGATTATAAGATCGTAATAAACCGAATCCAATGGATCGTCATCTATGGCTGTAGTCCAGCTGAAGGCCGGCAGCATATTATAAACTGGTTGCTGGCTTTCTCCCGGTGGTTCCAGCGCCTGGAAATTGCCCGGAGCCTGATTCGCGGAATTGACCCAAAAGGAGCCTGATCCCGACCAATCGGAATACTCATAACCGTCGAATGAACGCGCTGACCAAAAATATCGACAATTATCAAACAACGGACCGCTCACCTGTACTGCCGTATCCGCGACATCCGTTATGGTTATCAGCATCGGTTCATGCATGGTATCGTTTACATACTGAAATTCATAACTGAGGATATCCCCTTCGTGATCATTCGCGGAAGCGATAACCAGAATCGGAAGATCGGTCAAGACCAGAGTATCATTTATTGGCTCAACGGGGACCGGCAAGCTCGGCACCGAATTCATTCTGAAGGAGGTCTCATACCATTCGGACCAGATCAGGCCATTATTGACACGGAGACGGAGGTAATATATATCCCCATCGACCAGCGGCGAGCCGTTATATACAACAAAGGTGTCCGATGAGTAGAATGGCGCTGGATTCCACATTTCGGCATAGGTCCAGTCGTCGTCGGTGCCGACAGCAATTTCTGTGAAAACCAGAGGCGACCCACCGGGATCGACAAAATTCCAGGAGACCAGCGGGGTATGATCGGTGACGTTGAGGTTGCTGCTGGTAATATCCACCTCTACGCTGTCACAGTAGCCGACGTAGCAACCTAAACCGAAAGCGCCTATTAGTTCATTACAGCTGTTATTTTCGGGTAAGCAAGAGGATGTATTGAAAAGGGCAAGGTCAGCATTCGCAGTATCACAGAAAAGGGGGTTTTCGGAGATATTGCCATACATGCCGAACATGAATTCAATATATCCCTCCCAATCACCGCCTTCATTGGCAAAGATATTAGTGCATTCAATATAGGGTATATCCCCAGCTTCCGCGCAATAGACAGCTCGACCATTTTTATTATATGCAATAATACAGTTTTGAATATATGGACCATTTCCGACATTATATATTGCACTTCCTTCGCAAATAAACGGATATTCGTCTGATTTAACAATATGGTTGGCAACAAAAGCGCAATTAATTATAGAGAATATCGACTCATCAGAATATATTGCACCGCCAAAGCTATTTTCATTATAGTAGTTATTGGCGGTATTTTTTGTAAAAACCGAATTAGTTATATTAAAAGTAGAATTTTTTGCATAGATTCCGCCTCCGTTATCTCTTGAATTATTTGAAACAAAACGGCAATTATTTATACTCGTATTTGATAGGTTCTCACAAAATATCGCACCACCCCAAAAAGATTCTGGACCATTTGAGATAAAATCACAATTTTCCAACTCTACATTTGAGTTCTCGTAATATATAGCTCCGCCAAAAGGACGATAATCCAGCATCCATGTAGTATTATTGGCAAAAATGCAATCCTCAAATGTTGCGCTTGAACCTGAAATGACCACAGCACCACCGGCCGTATAAGAGGTATAATTATTGGAAAATTCACAGCTTATAATACTTACGTCAGAGTTGTCCCAAATACCAAGAGCCCCGCCATCCCTATAAGATGCCTGTTTCTCCTCTATGGCCTTGCTGTCCAAATAACCACTGCTGTTATTTACGAATCTGCTATTAACAAATATGGAATTGGAGTTCGATAAATGGACAGGGGAAAAATTACGGCCACATCCACCATTTTGAAATGTGCAATTCTTGAATACTGGAGAAGCCGACATAACTTCTACTAATTGGGGGTCATATGCATTTGCATTTTCATGTCCGGATATAGTAAATCCATCAATTATTGTATTTTGGTCCTCACCGCTTTGGAATAAAAACACCTTTTCTTCCTGCATTCCTGTATATATGATTGTAGATTCAGGGCCAATTTCAGACTTTAATACTATTGACCTACCTTGAAAATCAATATTAGAATTCTCAGGGCCAGTATATTCCCCTTCTTTGACAATAATAGTATCGTTGTCATTTGCGAAATATAGAGCTCTTTTTATGGATGCGAAGGGATTAGATTCACTTCCGTTGCCGGTTTGATCTGACCCATCGACCGACACGAAAATAACTGGTCCGAGATAAGGTCCGTCATGAGAATAATGTGTTAGACTCTGTTGTCCCATATTCGATGCAATGATGTCAATATCCGTATCGCCGTCAAAATCCGCAGCAAATACTGAACGCAGAATTCCATTCCCTGGAAGACTGGTATGAAAGCTAAATCCGCCCGATCCGTTATTCAATAATAAATAGATATCATTTGAATGTTCATGGGATATTATTAGGTCTATATCTGTATCGTAGTCAATATCTCTGCCTATTACTTTGTTTGGGCTATCCCCCACATTAAATTGAGAATAGCTTGGAAAACTACCATTGCCATCATTAAGGAAAATAGTTATATCATCAGTCCCGGCATTAGTAACCGCTATATCGTTGTAACCGTCCGCATTAAAGTCAAAAGCTATTGCACACATTGGGGTAACCCCGCCGGTCAGGTAGTCTATGTGATTTCCAAAAACACCATCGCCGTTATTAAAAATCGTAGTAATACTCTGAGCACTTCCGCCCATATTTGCCGTAATGATATCGAGATCACCGTCATTATCCAAATCTGACAAATAGACCGACGCTGGCTCTTCATCTATTGAAAAATCCGTATATACAATATTTGGCTTAAATGTGCCGTCACCATTGTTTATTAAAACTGAAACACCGTATGGTTCATGCTTATTTGCTGTGACAATATCAATGAAGCCATCGACATTTACATCACCACTTGCAATATCCCAAGGTTGTTCGGTGACCGTATATAACACTGGACTCGAAAGTGTTCCATCGCCATTATTAAGTAAAATACTAACCGTATTTGACTGCTCATTAGAAGAAGCTACGTCAATAAAATCATCCCTATTAAAATCCGCAGATGTAACGGACGAAGGATAAACATCTGAATAATATTCGACTGCAGGCAAGAAAGATCCAATGCCGTCATTCATCAATATTTCAATATTGTCGCTTAGGTTGGCACCGATGACATCAATGAAATTATCATTATTCAGATCAGCTCCAGTTACTGATACCGGCCATTCATCTACTGGATAATTATCTATAAAAGTATAATCGGCTCCATTACCGCCCGACTCAACGTTAAACGACCACACAAATGGCTTACTTAGATATGGAACATAGATCGATTCAATATCAGTTGTGAGGATATTATATACGGTCTCCCCTATTGCATAAGGTTCAGTCGGAGTAAAAAAAGCGATACGAGTTTGTGGGTCATAGCTGATGTTTCCTTGATGGTATCCTGTTAGCGAACCATAACTTAAAAAGCTATTGCTATTTATTGTCGATTCATCCATTTCTAAGCTGAATGTAATCGATATTTCCGGATTTCTGGAAACTGATTCTTGATTAACAGATGGCTGAACATTGGAGATTAAAGTTCTATTGTCGTAAAAGAAACAACCCAAATCGCCTCTACTTAAATCAGGGTCGTTATATATAGGGTTGGGATCTCCAGTATCTATGCAAGGTGAGTTCTGACTTAGTTTGTAAATATATCCTGTTGGATTCGAAAAAATTGGGTCTATAGAAAAACCATTTGTCCCTGGATTGCCGTTATCGCCATTATTCCAAAAGTCATTATAATCCACTACGGTTGTAGGATGTGGATTAAAGATCGCATAAAATTCGATACCTGTTATAATATTGTTTAATATTTTGGAATTCTCACCATATACCGCCAAACCCCTATAGCCAAGAGGAATGGTGTTTTTGATTACCTCGCAGTTTGGACCAGTCGTTACAATTATATTGGCATCGTGATTGCCAAAAAATAAATTGCCATGAATAATTAACGTGGCCTGCTCCCCCCCTTCAATTATGTCGCCGCAATCATTGGCCCAAAATCTATTATTTTTAATCTCAAAACGATCCACAATTCCAGTTGCATGAATAAGGTCGGGTCCTGTATGACCACTAATACTAAACCCTTCAAATACAGACCCAGAATCAGAATTATTAATCTGAATTTGAGCATCTTGCCAAATTGTGGAATTAAAACCACCGCTTGAAGTAATAACTAATCTATGTGTCGGATAGAGAATACTCCCGTTATAAACGCCGGGGGCGACCAAGATTGTGTCTCCTGGATTTGAAACATCTATCCCCGCCTGTATCGTCGGCTGGTCGGTAGGAACATGAATCGTGGCCGCGAACGAAATGGCGGAAAAAGATAAACTTATAGCTAATGCCCAGAATAGACTTCTCTTGGTAGACATAGGTCCTCCGATATGAATAGTATTTCGTGAAACGGCGGATTTAACGCCTTAATGAAAAATAGCTTATTTCGGGCAATTGTCAAGATGTCGCGTTTATTTGGGCCTTTACCCTTAATTCCCCGACAATAGGGCATCGATTTTCCGCTCCGGGGCATGGGCAATCCGGTTGATATTGTGGGCGTAAACCAGCGTAGTATTGATATTGGAATGCCTTCCCAATAACTGGGCCTCCTGAATGGTCGCCCCGCCCTGAAGTGTTAGGGTAATTGCCGTATGCCGAAGGCTGTGAGCGGTCAGGCGGTCGGAATCGATACCTATATCCCGGAGGGCTGCCTTGACAATCCGGGATACCGAGCGGGTAGTCATCCGTCCCCCACGATTACGGTCGCTTATTGACGCAAAGAGCGGGGAATCATCAGAAACGGGGCCACGAGCCGCAAGATAGGCGTTAATGGGTTTCAGAGTATCCGGAGTCAGCAAGACAAACTCGTCCTTGCTTTCCCGGCCCTTCCCCTGAATCCACAACAAGGCCTCGCCGGAATCCTGCCGGATATCTCCGATAATGGCCCGGACGACCTCGATTGTGCGAAGCCCGGTCCTGATAAGCAGGTTGATAATCGCAAAATCCCGTTTTCCCTGAACAGAGGAACGCTCCAAGCTCGCAAGCAATTCCTTGACCTGAGCGACGGTTAGAGGGTCCTTCTTGAATCCGTTTGACCGCTTGGCCCCCTTGATACCTTGAGCGACATTCGGATAAATCCGCTTGGATTCGGTCCATTCAAAGAATCGCCGGACCGCCACAAGGTAGGCATGGATGGTCGTCGCCCTTAATCCTCTCTCCTCCAGATCTCGTTTAAACCGCAACACGTCTTCACGTCGGGGGTCGGTCATGTTACTGTTTTTCATCCAGCCCAGAAACTGGCGGATGCTTCTCCTGTAGCTTTCCCGCGAACGCCCGGAGACATCCTGAGCCAACGCGAATTCATCACCAAGCTGTTCGAGTGATGTGGTGATTAAAAGATTTGATCGATGAATATTGGGATTTTGGACGGCCGCAATTGCCGCGTAATCCGTCTGAAGAGTTTTCTCGGAGCGCATGAGAAACTCCAATCTTTATATGCCCGGTCGTCAGGTGGCGCTCCGTGTTTCCGGTAAAGAAAACAGGCACCCGACTCCCGGGCGAATTTTGTACATAGAAAATCCGGTTACACGAAGCGCATATATAATATCGACAATTTAGAGGGGGATGTCAAGGGGGAAGATGGACTAATTACCCTGTAACCTTGCAGCATTTTCAATATCTGTCTGAATTTGCCTTAAATTGGGGTCAAAACCTGCTTTGATCGTATCTTGTAGTCTCGGGTCCCGTGCGTAAAGCGAATCGATTAGTAATCCCCTGAACCCTGGGATATTGAGGATTGCGTTGATTCTCCACGCTGAGTCGCTCGTATTAATATATAGGTTCCACAACGAATCATTGTCAATGTAGTTTGTAGCTGCAGATTTGGGAGAGATTATTTCACCCGTTTCTAAGTTTACTCTTATTCCTTCACGGTAGGCGAATTCAGGGTCTTTGAAACCAAAGACTCTACGGATATTCCATGTATCAAGATAAACGCCAAATCCATCCGCAACAGGGATGCTGAATGCCTTATAAGATAATGGGGTGACTATTTCTTCTATTCTATATTTTCGTTCCCATTTGAAGTTTTTATTTTCGTCTATAGCGCTTACGCTTACAACTATATCAGAGATCACCCAGTCACTACCATTATAGATGTCGCCGGAGAAATTTCCTGCCGATAAACTTGCAACACCATCAACTTTTGATTCAATATCCTTTGGAACTATTTGAGGCATGAATTGTTTGCTATCCTCAGCGGACAACCATATTCCTTTAATTAGCAGTTCAACATTGCCGGTCAACCGATTGATCTTTACAGGAACTTGATTGCCATTAAAACGCTCATAATCATATCTGTATAGGGTTGGCCAGAACACAATACCAGCTACAAGGATAAATAGGAGGATTAATACTGCTAATACATACCAACGAATATTCATGGTTTACACACCTTACACGGGCTATACCCGCGCGCTATTTCTTCCCGCTTGTCTTTCGCAATAGTATTATTGAACCAATAAAAATGATACCGGCGGCGATGTCTATATATGCCCATGTAGCCCTACTAAGATGCACAGGGAATATAGGATTGAATACAAGAGCAACGATAGAAAATATCCAAATCCAAGTCGGTTTTCTAATCTCATTAGAAAGGAACACACCGTAAGCGGAAACACCGCAGACTACCCATCTTAAAATAATATAATAATCATAAGGCTGTCTAAAAAGTGCCCCAATTAGAAACCCAATAGCAATGATTCTTAGAATGATAAAAACCATGAATTATATTTACTTCCCCAAAATAGTGGAATCAAAATTAGATTTAAGGCAGAACATATCAGCCGCGTAAATCATATCGATTAGTCTTCCACTGACGATAAAGGTTTCAGGTGCATCTATAACGATCTCCGGTTCGTAATAGTCCGGTTCATCTTCATATCCATAGGCTCTGGCCCTATATTGAATCTTTCTAACGTCTAATATGTCGGCAATTAGAACATACCCTTCGCTATAACGGTCTGCTAAATCTGAGGATGGAAGTCTACGAAGCCAGTCTTTATGGATATTATTGCACTGAAGCTCAAAATATAGTTCCTCATCCCAAAACTTATCAGTCCATAATATAAATCGTGCTATATAATAGGTGTCTTGCCTTCTGATATCTATCAAATCTGCCCAAATAAGTAGTGGTTCGGCAGCTTCAGTTACAAGGGCATCCTCAACATCGACGGAGAAAAGATTAAATCTTTTATTATTGATGTCATCTAATCTATTTGTCCATTTGTAATTTGCACTATAATCTTGCACCAACTGCATTAAAGAAGTCAATTCCTGCTGGCAATTGGGTTCTTTATCGGAATCATTGCATCTTATAAATAATAAGGAAAATACTAAAATCAATTTTATTATTGATTGTCGTTTGATGATATTCACTAATCTCTCCCGGTTTTACATTATAGTTTAATGCTGATAGACATAGATACTAATATCGATATATGAACATTTATTCTCCAAGCGATGGTTTACGATGATTAATTCAATGGAGAATACCCAAGACACCTTCGCAAGCGTCTCCAATAATGATTAATATAGAATTTGCCTTCCAATCCGTCAAGAGCCACGTTCACCTCCGGCATATAAACATCCTTTTTGACAAGGGTGTTAGGTCGAAATACTGGATAGTTTTATTGGGCCTAAGTCCGTTAAGGGGGGATAGCGGACATTTAATTCTGTGCCTTGACGATTCCTCCAACATGAGCTAAATTTATGTAATATCAATATGTTCCGATCTGGATTTCTGTGGAGGTAAAAAATGAAAAGAAAATCGTGGATTATGAGCGGTTGGGTTATCTTTATCCTTCCTCTTTTGGCGGTGGGTTTATTTGCCCAGGACCAAAACGGAGACGTCAACTGCGATGACGATTTGAATATTCTGGATATCGTCTATTTGGTTAACTATAAGTTTAAGGGCGGGCCGGAACCGTGCGCAATCGATTATCCCGAAACGCCTTCTATCGTTCACTACGAGGCAACTCACATTGGGCCGGTAAATAATAATGGCGGTGAATGGTCAAACGTCGCACAAATTACAATTGATTGCCCTTCGTCTGGACAAGTATATCTAACCGCCAATTGTGTTGCGCTCGCAGGTGATTTTCGCGCTATGGGATTCGGAACCACACCTACAGACGGGCTAATTACATTTCCAAACAACCCAAATCCATTTGAGATAAGCAATCATATTTATTTGCTTGGGAACAACCTGGATGATGTCGTTTCTGTTGGTGCGGGAAGTCATACTTTTTTCTATAATCTATATAGCCGGGATTATGTAGGACAATGGAATTTCTATCAGGTCAGTTTGACAGCGACATTTTTCCCCGCCGCAAATTAGTGCAACCCAAGAACCGCCCACAAAACTTCCCCGCGTCCGTGAATGTCTTAAGACCGGATTCCCGGATAGAGGTAAGCACTCTGTCCCTCAATGTTGTGCGTATAAATTCGTTTCTCTACGTGATGGTGCTCCCTTCGGCGAGAAGCTGCTTTTCTCTTTGCCTCACTTGCATTGCGGGCAGTTACGACCTCGCGAAACCATCTTACGGGATCAGCTTGGTTATCCTCATCACGTGGAGGATCGAAATTCCCAGCGGTTTCTGCGGTCCAGGCTTGAAAGGGCCTATACCAAGTATCCACTACATATTTGGGCATATTATTGCCCCCTTTTTTTATAATATCATAAAATTGGGGTAAGGATTAGACAATCACAAATTCAGGCATTAGTAAGGAAAAAATATTGTGTGCCGCACCATAAACTTAAATGTTCAAACAAGATTTGTGTCAATTTTGACAAAGGGGTGGGGGGTAAGGGATTCGAACCTCCTACCCGCGTTGTGGCATAATTATAAAATGAATTGTAATCGAATTAATGTTAATTTCGATTTTCAAGATATAAATATCGGTGAACCGTTATAACCAATTTATCGTTTCCTACACAACGTTGGCCATAATTATTCCATTACTTGAAAAATCATAAATACCCTCCAGCGATTTGCTTTGATCTTCTAAGATACCTATCACAATCAGCTATCAATCTGAGTAAGAGACGCGCTATTTGTGGATTTGGCTCAGCAAGATGCACTTTTAAAAATTCCTTCAATTTCTCTAATGATTTAATTTCCTTTAGGTCTACCGTGACAGACCATTGGGCGAATAGCTCAGACCCGCCAGGATAGGCATGCATCAATTCCTCCAATTCTTTTGTAGTCTCTATTTCCTTTGTGTGCTCTATCAAAGACCATTGTGTGATCCTATCTGCCTCGGTCTGATATGCTTGAATAAATTCCTCCAGTGCCTCTTCATTCCTGATTCCTTTAAGGGCTTCAACAACCGTTCCCTGCGCAATATTATTATCCGTCCTTAACTCCGCGATTAACGGCCTTACTGCCTCAATTGGTTTTAATTTGCCTAAAGCCTGAACGGCTCCAAGCCATACCATCCAGCGCTTGCATTTTAATAATCTAATTAGTGGCCAGACGGTTTTGAACGATTCAATCTCGCCCAATGCCCAGATCGCCCTCCATTGTACGAACTCGCTCTCATCATGGAGAGCAGTGCCGATCAATGGTTCTACGGCCTTTTCGGATATAATACTCCCCAAGGCACCTGCACTGTAAACTCTTACCATTTCGTTTTCATCCTTGAGAATTTCAATTAGTGGGTCAACGGCCTCCGAACATTTAATATAGCCAAGAGCTTTGGCTGCACCTTCCCGGGTATTCGTATTTTTATGCCCCAGTGCTCCTATTAACAAATCATTCACATATTGAGATCTATAATTGCCCAATGCGTTCGATACTGAACTTCTAACAACATTACTACTATCACCAAGTGCATCAATAAGCGGTCCTACAGCTTTGGGATTACGCACTTCACCAAGAACCAATGCTGCATAGTCTCGCCAATTCTCGTCTTCATGACTGAGAGCCTCGATCATCACTGTGACGGCCTGAGAAAATCTATTACGACAGAGAATAGCGCCTGCCTGAAAGCGGACATAATCGGTTTTGTCTGTAAGCAAATCGACGAGTGACCCAAGTGCTTCGGAGGTATTTATGAAGCCCAATGAACTTATTGCACTTAATCTAACATCCGTATATTCGTCCTTTAATGCTGCTATCAGCGGTTTGACAACTTCGACAGCCTCCCCCTTGCTTAAAGCTGAGGCCACAGCCTCTCTCACGATTTCGTTCTCATCATTAAGAGCTTCTATCAATGGTTGAATGGCTTCTGATGAATTGCTCTTTCCGAGCGCAATGGCCGCACCTCGTCTAACGTATGTGCTCTTTTCTTTAAGGGCTTCAATCAGTAACTGTAAAGAAACTTCAGAATTAATTCTCCCCAACTCATAGGCGATAAGTTCATGAAAATAATCCGGTTTTTTACAATCAAATAATTTCAACAATAGGCTGATCGCCTCAGACGTTCCGATCGATGCAAGGGCCATAATCCCTGCTCTACTGACCTGGTCACTTTTCTCGTCATTCTCGAAATCTACAGCCATGAATATCGGCTTTACAGCCTCTTTATATTTTCCTTGGCTGAGAGCTTTAATCGCATAATACCGGACAGATTCGTCATCATCTTTAAGCGCTTCAATTAACGGCAGCAATGCTTTTTTTGAATCAATATTGCGAAGTCCTATAGCTGCCACCTGACGTACCTCGGCATTTTCATCACGTAGAGCATCTATCAATACGTCCAAGGATTCTTCTGATTTCACATTATGCAATGCCCAAAAGGCATCCCAATATGCATCTGAGTCGCCGCTCCTAATAGATTCAATTAGCACTGGTACAGCTTGTGAAATATCACTATAACAAAGAACCCTGGCTGCCTGATAGCGAACACTGTCAGTTTGATCAGTGAGCATATCAACGAGGGCTTCGGCCGCCTCCGGTGTATCCATAGTCCATAAAGCATTGATCGCGCTCTTTCGAACATTCGCACAAACATCCTTTAATGCAGCGATCAGCGGTTTAGCAGCCACTCTATTTCTGATCTCGCCCAACGCATATACTGCAATTTCTCTTATGAACTCATTCTCATCACTAAGAGTCTCTATCAATGGTTGAATGGCTTCTGATGAATTGCTTTCCACTAACGCACGAATGGCATCTGTCTGAATATCTGTGCTGGTATTTTTTAAAGACTCAAACAATAATCGAACAGATTCTGCAGACTTGATTTTTCCAAGAGTACGTATTACGCATTTCTTTATATCGAGATTTTCAGATTTAATCAAGGCAGAAAGTAGGTGGGTAATCCTATAGTCCTTGAAAATATGCAGGTAATCAAGAGTAAATATATTTAACACTGGATCTTGAAGATCTTCTCTAAGTCTTGCCAGTAATATATCTCGTTCAGCTTGCCCCGCTTCACCTATCTCGTTGAGACAAAGGCACGCCAAGCGGATATGGTCACGGTAATAAACGAGAACTGACCTGTCGAGTGGATTGAGAATCATGTCTATCAACTTTGCCGCTGATTTGCCATTTAACATACCTGCAAGAAACCTTATTGATTCCTCCCAATCCGGGTGTAATATAAAAGGCCATAGTAATGATAGATCGCAATTAGATCTATCCATATAGCCTTTCAGATATTCTGCCGCAAGATACTCCTGAAATGACAAATGTCTGAACTCAAGGTCATCCTCGTCGCGGACGCTAATAATACCCCATCCTGATGATAATTCCCTTAACTGCTCTCGCCCCAATATTTCATTTTGGAGTATGATTGATCGCGGAATTCTCTGCCGAAATCCGTAAGTAAGTGAATCATAGGCCAGCTTCCGCAGCGAGTCTCTGACCTCATTAGCCGACGGTACGCTTAGAGTAGGAACGGCATCCTTTTCCTCAGGCCTTTGAAGAAGTTGAGATAGTACTTCCCTATACAACTCAGAACGATTATGAATTTTCCGTATATCGCAATGACGGAGATCAGAAAGGATTCTCAGAATCACAGGAATTGCCAAGCTCCGTTCATCAAGAGAAATGGCCAAATTCTGTGTACCGGCCTGCGCTATATATTTCGCTTGGCGTTCATGGTCAAACTCCTGGATTTCAAGGACTACGAAACGCCTAAATTGATTCTTTTCCATCTGCCAGAAGAAAGGACGTGACGAAATGATAATACGATTCTGCTCAATTAGTGGATCTTCCAATAATTCAGTTATTGGCCCTCTTTCCATGAATCGAACCTGATCAATGGCATCAAAGAAGAATACAAAGCGACCGCTTTCCAGGCTATCAAGAATAAATTGATTTAATTTCGAAGCTTGGTCTATGTGTGGTGCAAATCGAGAAGTCAATAACTCCCTTAGATCAGCAATATTCATGGATGCTGCCTGTGTATTGGTGATGAAGAATGGTAACACACATTCCTCAGTCTCCACCTGCGCCAGCGCTCCCGCGCAAATCATTAGAAACAGACTCTCCATAAAAGTCGTTTTACCCAGACCGGAGTCGGCTGTAATAAGGACTCTTGCCTGGTTTAGCGCCCAAAAGATTGGTGTATCTTCTTTCCTTCTCGCTGGTTCAGAGATCGCCTTTACCAGTTCCGATATGATCGTTAGGTTTCCATCGAAGTCATTCAAAGATTTGCATAGACCATGTGCCAAAAATTCGGGGGAACGATAGGTTTTGCATACAGATGTCTGATCATTTCCAAAGGATTGCTGATTATCACGACCAAAATTGTTATCTGAAATGATTCGAATATCGGGTAAAATGTAATTGATCTCTTTGCCAATTCGATCATATAATTTCCGTTTAATTCTCCGCAATTCCGCTCGTAGATAGCCCGATGCCATATGCCGGATTTCAGAATTTGTAAACTTGGGGTTGAGTACATTGAGGATATTCTGCTCGAGTATTGTCAGTCGATCATGGATTTGTTTTGCGCGATCTTCAAATTCTATAGCCATTAAATCCGCAAGTGATTTATTTTGGGCCATTATATCCGCCAAGAGCCTTGTCGTAAAGGTGGTCTTTACTTTTTCATTTGTTTCAAGTTCATTGAGAAAGAAATCACAGATTTCACTATACAGGTACCTTTTGCTGCCATCTTGCGGACGATGCCAACCCTTGATAATGGCTTCTTCCAATTCTTTTGGGATATCAGGCTGCCATGCTTTAAGTTGGCGAAAGATCATCATCTCTATTTTTTCACGAAGTACATTTGCGGCTGTTTTCAATACGTCGCCTCCCTGGTTAGCCATAAGCAATTCAGGGGAGTCTAAGAGCTGTATAATATACTCACTGGGTGAAAGAGGAAATTCAGTTCTGTAGTTGCCAACAATTCTTATGAGAGAATCGATCTGCTCAATTTTCTGCTCTAACTCAATAGCTCGTGTATTCAAGGTTCGATGTGTAATAGCCTGATACTGGATCTCAAGTTTCTGCTTACAAACATTGCAGGCGACCATAACCCCATTGAGGCAAGATCTTGTGAATGCTCTTTGCAGATCATGATTGGCCGGGGTTTTAAGTTCCCTTAGTAAACCATTTAAAGCATTCAACGCAGCGATAACCGCTGGCTCGCCAGCCTTAATGGCCAGCGACGCGATTATGTTTGTCAAGACATTTCCCGTAAGGTCGATAAATGCTAATTCGTTCATACTTACTTTATTCCAAATTACTTTTTACAGGGGCTTTATGGCAATCGGCTAATAGTTACACGTCATTTTTGCAAATGTTTTTATTGCCTTTTCATGGCATATATGATTTTCAATCGGTAAATATCATTGGTCTGATGTCAATCTTCTTGGGATATTTCATCGCCCTACTCCGCACGAAGATGTGACTATTAATATATCCATAAGCCGTTTTCGCCGTCAAGGAGAATTGATGTTTGGAAATTCACGCCCCGGAGCGCCTTGAATGACCACTGGAACTCAACCCGAAACATTAAACCTACGCTTGCGTTGCTCGGAAGATTCCCAAGGCTTGTATATATAAGAGACCAATTTTCAGTAACTTAACCAGTTTTTTTAGACGTTTCAAAGGACTCTGGCCAGGTTCCTTCTATTGGTATAGAAAAGTGTAATAAAGGTTCAAGTCCCTGCACCGCTATTTTACTTAGATACTGATTTGTTTCCGCGACAAGTGAAAAGGGGTTCAGATTACCGGATATCGTATGCTGTACAGCCCCATTAATAGTCTCCTTTGATACCATTAACCTATCCGGGATTAGATTTCTAAGCTCGTTCCTGAGCAGATGGATATTATTCTTGTGATCATTTATCAATGATTTTAGCCTGAATACCTTTTGTTGGACCCAGTCAACATTTACCTTCTCAGGACTTAAAGCTGAATTTCTCGCCCTGGCAAGATCATTCTTGACCTTTTCCAATTCCATTTCTCGCTGCCGCAACCTATCCTGTATTGAATGGATCGGAGTATTTGTTTCAAGACCATCCAGGAGCTTTTCTATTCGGCTTTCTAGTTCATTACGCCTTTTTTGAAGAACGCCTATATCTATGCTGACCGATCCTAACTGGGCATCAAGCTTCTGGTTTACCACATCGACAAGCCTGGCCAGGATATCTTTGTCGAGAAGGGTCTTTTGAATCTCAGTTAAGAATGCTGATTCAATGGCTCTTCTTGATATTCTCTGTTTGTTTGAGCATGCTTCTGGCCCTATGGTCCTGGCAGCAGTACACAAATAGCAGGAATATCTGCCGGAATTAATCACGATCATGGAAGCGCCGCACTCGCCGCATTTCAATAACCCGGAAAGAAGGTATTTCTTACATCCGACGGAATTCCGTTTTCTGCTTTTAATGTTTCCATTAACCGCATAGAATAGATCATCTGATACGATTCTCAGTTTTTCAGCAGTCAATGATTCCCATTGATCCTTTGGATTTGGCAAAGATCGTCGCTTGCCGAGGACACGCTTTTTTATCCATCTGGTCTTATTGTATTCCCAGGCTCCTATATATCTTTTGTTCTTAAGAATTCCTCGGATCGTCGTCGAGGACCACAAGCCGCTTCTGGTTCCGCATCCGGCATGTGGTGATGGAATACGATCACCATTTAAGACTTTGGAAATTGATCTTAAGCCCAGGCCGGAATGTTTCATTTCAAAAATCTTTTTAACGATCTTGGCTTCTTTTTGATTGACCAGAATTTCACAGCCTAGTCTTTTCGGACGACTGAATTTGTCTTGTGCGCCTGATGGATCGAGAATCTGTTTTGTTGTATATCCGTAAATCCGACCTCCGGTGGAATACCCTCTAAGAAATTGTCCTTTTAACCCGCGAACGATTTTTGCCTTTAAATCGTCCAAAAACACCTCGTTCATAATTCCTTTGAAGTATAAAGGGATTTTGGAAGACTGATTAGAGGTATCTATACCCTTAGAGACACCGTATAGGATTATTCCTAAATCATTTATTTCGCGATAAAACGATGAGAATTCAGGCACATCTCTTCCGATTCTTGAAAGATCATCAACCACAATCGCATCCATCTTCCTGGCATAGGCGTCAGCTTTTAGTCTTTGATAATCGTACCTTGAGATATCAGAACCAGAAATCGCCTCATCCTTATAAATAGCGGATATTTCCCCATCCCGAGATCGAATAAAATTCTTACATTGCTGAATCTGGTCCTCGGTCGAATATTGACTTTGGGCGTCAGTGCTGACTCTGGCGTAAATGGCGAACTTCATTTTGGCAATATAACCCATCTAAAAGGGCAGGTCAATCGGTTCAGAAACGTCAGAAACCTCAGAATTATCAGTTTCAGGCCTGTCTTCTGGTATTTCTGATGTTTCTGAGGTTATATCTAAGCCGTGACCTTCCCCCATTTAATGGTCCAATCATAACCTCACAGTTTCGTAGTTATTTGTCAATCGGTTTTCATATTCTTCAATGAATTCAGCGGGCGTTCGCTGTCCAAGTGAGCGGTGCGGCCGTTGGTGATTGTAATCTGAACGCCAGGTTTCAATTTTGGTTTGAGCGTCGGAAAGATCATAGAACAGTTCCTCATTGAGACATTCCTCTCTTAGTTTACCGTTGAAGGATTCGATGAAAGCGTTCTGCTGCGGCTTGCCCGGCTGGATGAATGACAGCCTGATACCATGGCGATGAGCCCACTGATCGAGGGCCAGGCTGGTGAACTCCGGACCGTTGTCGCAGACAATCACGGCAGGCAACGGACGCGTTTCGGCCAGAACATCAAAAAACTCGGCCACCATCCGGCCGCTGATCGAACGAGCCACCAGAATGCCCGGTGACTCCTTGCTGAAATCATCCACCACCGTCAAACACTTCAGCCGCTGTCCGGTCACCAATTGATCGGCCACAAAATCCATGCTCCACCGCTCATTGGGACGGTCCGGCATCACCGCCGGTACCCGCAGGCCACTGGCCCGTTTGCGACGTCGGCGCAGCCGCAGCGAGAGCCCCAGTTCACGATAGAGCCGTTCCGTCCGTTTATGGTTCACCAGATACCCCTGACGCCGCACCAGAACATGCAGCCGCTCCTGACCCCACCGCGGACGAGCTGCCGCCAAAGCCACAAGCAATGTCCGGAGTTCGTCGTTGCCATCAGATCGGGCCAAGTAGCGACAACTCGAACGGTGCAGGGCCAGAACCGTACACGCATGCCGCTGGCTCATCTCGTATCGTTTCAAAACATAGCCCACCGCACTCCGCCGGGCAGCGGGCTTTACCAGTTTTTTGACAACACGTCCTTCAAAGCCGCATTGTCCAACGTCAAATTAGCGACAATCTGCTTTAAACGACGATTCTCCTGCTCAAGCGATTTCAAACGCTTGGCGTCACTGACCGACATCCCCTGATACTTCTTCCGCCACGCATACAAAGTCCATGAACTCATCCCATACTTCCGGCAGGCATCTGCCACCTTCAGGCCAGCTTCCACTTCCTTCAGAATGCCGATAATCTGCTCTTCCGAATAGCGTGACCGCTTCATCTCCAGTCCTCCTTCAAGGGCAATATAATACCCTCAATTCGAGGTTTCAACTGGACCAGTTTTTGGGGGGAAGGTCAAGTCATATCTCCCTGAAATCAAAATGC
>Ga0209285_10000310_pt1 | contig 17409 bp, 11 predicted proteins | sample PPLLak3March2015_2_FD_187249 | JGI IMG/M metagenome (GOLD analysis project Ga0209285, IMG submission 187249) | Freshwater sediment microbial communities from Prairie Pothole Lake near Jamestown, North Dakota, USA - PPLs Lake P8 Core (3) Depth... | ecosystem: Environmental > Aquatic > Freshwater... | reverse complement strand
CACAGTTGTGACTCTGCTGCCGCCTCCCCACCCACCAACCCCGATCAGCCCAACTGGCAAGGTGACCACCCATCACCCAACCTTCACATGGAGCACAGTCGAGTATGCTGATTTCTACCGGTTGGGTGTGTACTCCTACGCGACTACATCCTACCTGATCCTCGAGAATGTGTATCCGAGTTGTGTGGCAGATATCTGCTCCTATACTCACTCCACCATCGATCTGCCGAATGGCAACTACAAATTCAAAGTATTGGCCAGGAACAGTTCGGGGTACACGGTCTACAGCAATTGGATGAGTTTCACCGTTTCGAGTAACCAGCCCATCGCACCAACGCTGCTGGCTCCTTCAGGAACGGTTAGCCGCAACCCGCCGGAGTTCCGCTGGAGCGCCTTGAATGGAGCAACGTTGTATCGATTGGCTACGTATTCATTCGTTACTGGAAGTTATATCATCCTTGCCGATATATCCCCAACTGCTTGTAGTGGATCGGAATGTACATACATACCATCTACGAGCCTGGCAAGTGGAAATTATAAATTCAAGATGCGAACCTATAACGCCTATGGATATAGTGGATACAGCCCTTTCATGAACTTCACCATCCCATAGCTTTCAAACGATCTGACCGAAATGACCGTCACTTGGGGAGGTGACGGTCACTTGATTTAATACCAGGATGATGCCGTAATGTGATGAATGGCACTTGCATATCTTTTCGAAAATTTGTAAAGTTGTGTTAATTTGATTCATCAGGCGAAACAGGAGTTAAAAATGAGCTATCGTTATCATCTCAAACTTGTGGGTGTTATTGTTGGCATTGCAATCCTAAGCATGGGGATATTGACCTCATCCTCTCGACCCACATGGGATTTGGCCCAGCGTACCACTCCCTACATATTTACTTTTTCGAACCCTGCTGCGGTGTATTGTACCGATTTAGGATATGACTACCAGAGCGTGGAAGATGATTCAGGCGGCATACACGGGGTTTGTATTTTTTCCGACAACTCCCAATGTGACGCGTGGGATTTCCTGGCCGGTAAATGCGGTCAGCAATATTCCTATTGTGAGCAGCAGGGATATGATATCCGGGTCGAAAAGAATGGGATCGAAGGATTCGCCCAGGAGATGGCGATCTGCACAGATGGCGATGGCCAGGATATTGGCCCCGTGGATGAACTTACCCAATTGAAAGCCAAAGTGTACTCCTGCGGTAAGCCGGATGAAGCCAATGCCGGAAATGGGACGACTCTGGTTCCTGAGATGGACCCGCTCATCCAACAAATAGCTTCCAGCCAGCTAGATAACGCCACACCCACTGAGTGGGATTGGCGGAATGCCACTTACAAAAGCGTTACCGGGAACTGGACGACACCCGTCAAGGATCAGGGCGGTTGTGGGTCTTGCTGGGCATTCTCGGCGGTAGGGGTCAGCGAGACGGCTCTTAACCTGGCGGCGCAAAACCCTGCATTGGATCCGGATTTGTCCGAAGAGTACCTGGTGTCTGATTGTCATATGGCAGATGGTTATCAAACCTGCTGCGGCGGGTGGGATTACGATGCCCTCGAATTCATCCGTGATGAGGGTATCCCGGACGAGGGCTGCATGCCATATGTCGATGGCCTTGATACCGGTTGTGGATGTAATTATGGTTGCAATACCTCTGGCACCAATGCCTGCACATATCACGGGATTGGCCAATGCAGCGACCGGACCTGTGCCAACCGTTGTACCAATTGGGCGAGCCGAATCACCAAGATCAATCACACCGGCTACGTGGGGACAGATCGGACAACCATTAAAAACACACTCGTCGCCTTTGGCCCCCTATCTGTCTCGATACGAGCCAGCAACTGGTACTGGGATGGTGATGTATTGCGCTGCTCGGTTGACTCACCAACCAACCACGCAGTTGCTGTAGTTGGCTACAAGGACACTCCCAGTGTTGGGTCAGGAGGATACTGGATCGTGAAAAACTCCTGGGGATCGACCTGGAACGGGGATGGCTACGTAAAGATCGGCTATGGGGAATGTTCGATCGAAAGTGATGTCTATTACGCAAGCGCGCTCACGCTTACAGAACTGACCCCCACCCCCCTCTCACCCAGCGGAACAATCGATGGTGTGGCCAATCCCACTTTCAAATGGACCTCTTCACTTGGAGCGACTTCTTACCGGCTGGCTGTGTATTCGTATGCTGAGTCTGCCTACCTGATCCTGGGTACCATCGAGAATTCCTATTGTAACGCGACGGAATGCTCTTATCCATCACCGATTAACCTCACGAACGGGGATTACAAATTCAAGGTTCTGGCTTATACGCCCGGCGGGGTTACCCCCTACAGCGATTGGATGAATTTCGCGATCACAGGTATCCCGGAAAATCCAGTCCCCATTTCGCCATCCGGGACTTTGAACGGTGTGATGAAGCCAACCTTCGAATGGAGTACATACCCATCCGCCACATCCTACCGCTTGGCTGTTTACTCGATTCCTGATGCGTCCTACCTGATCCTGGATACTGTGCCAACCTCCTATTGCAGCGCCACCCAATGCACATACCCTTCGCCGGTTACCTTCTCGAACGGGGATTACAGGTTCAAGGTACTGGCATATATCCCGGGCGGCGTGACGCCTTACAGTGACTGGATGCTCTTCGATATCACCGGTGTGACCCTGCCGCCCCCTCCCTACCCACCCAGCCCGATCGGTCCGACTGGCTTTGTTACCACCCATCGCCCAACTTTCCAGTGGAGTTCAATCGAATATGCCACCTTCTACAGGTTGGGTGTGTACTCGTATGCCACCGCATCTTACATCATCCTGGAGAACCTCTACCCCAACTGTGTCGCTGGTGTTTGTTCCTATACCCACCCAACGGTTGACTTGCCGAATGGCAACTATCAATTCAAGGTAATGGCCAGGAATAGCTCTGGGTACACGGCCTATAGTAGTTGGATGAGTTTCAGCGTTTTTAGTTACCTGCCCATCGCTCCGACCTTGTTGTCTCCTTCGGGCACGGTCAGCACCAACCCGCCCGAGTTCCGGTGGAGCGCAGTGAGTGGCGCAACCGGATACCGCCTGGCAGTTTACTCGTATGGTACCGGCGGCTACATTATTTTGACCTATGTGTATCCAAACGCCTGTAGTGGCTCGGTGTGTACCTATACGCCACCATCCGCCCTGGCGAGCGGAGATTACAAATTCAAGATGCTGACCTATAACCCGTATGGGATCAGCGGCTACAGCGATTGGATGAGCTTTACGGTGCCGTAAAATACCAGATGATCTTATCGGAGTGACCGCCACCTTCCCACAAGTGGAGGTCATTAGTTGCAGGTTCTTTCTCACATTGGGCAGTCAGGTGCCTTCCTTGACGATTTTTTCCCACCCTGATAGACTCGTTCCTGTTGGTGGTACTCGTTCGTGCTGGAACTGCAGGGAACCAGCCCAAGAGCAATTTCCATGGGCTGGTGTTTTTTAAGAACGATGCTGAAAACCTGCGCCGCTGAACAAGACCCCTATCCAAATTCTTGTTTTGTTTCGAGGAGAATGTACAAAATGGCAGAGCGTGTGACCGGAAAGGTCAAGTGGTTCAACGCAGCGAAGGGCTACGGCTTCATTGAACACGAAGGCGGCCCGGATGTTTTCGTATACTGGAAGTCGATTGCCATGGAAGGTTTCCGAACCCTCCAGGAGGGCCAGACGGTGGAATTCTCCATCGAAGAAGGCCCAAAAGGATTGCAGGCAGCCGAAGTCAAAATTGTCTAACCCGCAAAAACACGAACTTCCTCCACTCAACGGAGGGAGTTTTTGATTCATTTACGGCGAACTTCCACCAGGCTCAACCAGTACCCCACCAACAGGAAGACCACGCTACCAAGCGTTCCCATCCCGGCATTCAACGGGCCAATAGCCGCAAGATACCAGCCAAGATACCACCCCAAAGCCTGCCCCGCCCAAAACCCGACCTCCGCGAACAGGATATAGAGGAACAGGCGGCCGATTTTACCTCCCCGCCAGAGATGGAAGACAGCACCGTACAGTACGGCCAGGATGATGCCCAAAATGATTGCAGGTAATGTCATCGTTCCTCCACTTTCACTATTTTGACTATACGCAAACCCTAAGCGATGATCCCGCCTCCCAGGACGAGATCGCCATCATAGAACACAGCCGCCTGGCCGGGTGTAACGCCGCGCTGCGGTTCGTCAAACCGGACCCTGGCGCTGTTGCCGTCATCGAGCAGTGTCACCGCCGCCGACGCTTCCTGGGCCGTATAACGCACTTTGACCGCGGCTTGGAAAACATCCGCCGCCGGTTTGCCGGAAATCCAGTTCACATCCCGGACGGTGATCTCTCCACAGCCCAGCTGGTCCGCGGTACCGACGATGAGCGTATTGGTTTCCGCATCCTTGCCCAGCACATACAGCGGCACAGGGGAAGGGATCCCCAGCCCTTTCCGCTGGCCGATGGTGTAGTTGACCAGCCCGGTATGCCTGCCCAGCAAACTGCCATCGCGGCTGACGATCTCGCCCGGTGCAACGATCTGGGGCGCATAGCGTGAAATGAAATCCCGGTAATCTTCGCCTGCCAGGAAGCACAGGTCCTGGCTGTCGGGCCGTCGCGCCACGGGCAGGCCATACTTATCTGCCAGGCTGCGGATTTCCGATTTCGGGTGCTCCCCCACCGGGAAGAGCGCCCGTTGTAACTGGTTTTGTGTCAGCACATGCAGCACATAGGATTGATCCTTGGATGCATCCACCGCCCGCAGCAAATTCACCTTTCCAACTCCTGTTTCGATCCTTGCATAATGCCCGGTTGCCATGAAATCCACGCCCATCGCCAGCGCATGTTCGAGCAGGAACCCCCAGCGGATGCGGCGGTTACATTCCAGGCAGGGGTTGGGCGTCACCCCGCGGGCGTAGCCATCCAGGAAGTAGTTCACCACCGTATTGCGGAAGATATCCTTTGCATCGATCACGTAGAAGGGGATATCCAGGATGGCCGCCACGCGGCGGGCCAGCGCCATCGAGTCCGGGGTGCAGCAACGGTTCGAGTCTTCCTTGCCGGGTTCGCTCCACAGGCGCAACATCATGCCCATAACATCATGGCCCTGCTCCTTGAGCAAGGCCGCGGCGACGGAGGAGTCCACCCCTCCAGACATGGCAACCACTACTTTAGGCATTTGTTTTCACCGGAAATGAACAGAGATAAACAAAGATGGGATTAATGTTCATCTCTGTTTATCTCTGGTTCAACTTTCGCACCCGCTCTACCAGGGACGGTAACTCTTGCAAGAAAGCATCCACATGCTCAGGAGTCATACCGACCCCCAGCGTCACCCGCAGCGACCCGAGGCCCCAATCTCGTGAGAAGCCCAGAGCCTTGATGACCTCGCTGGGTTCCGGGTTGCCGGTCTTGCAGGCTGAGCCGGATGAACAGGCAAACCCGGCCGCGTCCAGCATTTGCAGCAGGGTATTGCCATCCACATCCCTGAAGACAAACGAGCAGTGGTTCGGCAAACGGTTGTCGGGATGCCCTGTAAGCCTGGAATCCGGAATCTCTTCCAGCACCGTGCCGATGATCCGGTCGCGCAGCGGCCTGACGTGCGCGGCGCGTGCTTCGCGCTCGGCTACGGTCAACTTCAAGGCCTGGGCAAAGCCGACGATGTAGGGCACGTTCGAGGTCCCGGACCGCAGGCCGAACTCCTGGCCGCCGCCGGTCAGCGCCGGGAAGATCGGCGTTCCCTTGCGGACGTAAAGTACGCCGACTCCTTTTGGCCCATAGAATTTGTGGGAACCCAGCGACATCAAATCCACACCCAACACATCGACATCGACCGGCAGGTAGGCGGCCGCCTGGACCGCGTCGGTATGGAAGGGTACGCCGTGCGCCCGGCAGATGGCTGCGATCTCATGGATGCGGTTGACCGTCCCGATCTCGTTGTTGGCATACATGACCGAAACGATGGCGGTGCTGCCGCAAATGGCCTTCTCAATAGCCTGGGGCAAAATCATGCCATGCTCATCCACATCCAGCCATTCCACCTTAAAGTCATAGTGTTTTTCGAGATGCTCGGCGGTTTTGCTGACAGCAGGATGCTCAGCGCGGTTGGTAATAATCCAATTCGCACCGTTCTGCTCTCGCATGGCCAACGCAACACCGCGCAACGCCAGGTTATCTGATTCGGAACCGCAGGAGGTGAAGATAATCTCATCCGGCTGGCAATGGAGTGCGGCCGCAACAGTTTCACGGGCGGCATCCACAGCGGCCTCAGCACGCTGTCCATAACGGTGGACAGATGATGGGTTCCCGAACGTTTCACTGAAATAGGGCAACATGGCGTCCAGGATGCGCGGGTCGACCGGGGTGGTGGCAGCATAATCCAGGTAGATCATATCCGTTCCTCTGTTCTTGATGACATGATTATACCCATGTGTTCTCGAATATCGGGAAGCTGCGACACCATCAGCTTTTGCCAAAATCCCCAGGCCCGAAACCACACATTTGTGCGGATTTTTCCCATAATCGTTTAGCGTTCCCTTCATCCAACGCATAGGGATTGGGAGGCTTGGGCATTCCATGTTTCCAATAGATCTTTAGTGTATTCTGGATGGAGGGTTCGCCAAGTAAATATAAGATCCCGCGGGCAGACTCCTCCGGCGTGATCCCGCCCCTGCGGCGGAAAGCCCAGGCCCAGCGCGCCAGGATGGAATTACTTTTTAGACCGATATCGGTCTTCACCAGGCCAGGATCGGCGGCAAAGGCATGCACATTCGAGCCGAATCCCAGGCGCCGGTTGAGTTCGGCCATGAAGAGGACATTGCACAACTTGGTCTGCTTGTATGCCCGCAGCACGCCATAATGCTCCAGCAACTGGATGTCGTCCCAGCGGAGCCGCGCGCCGTAATGTGACCCGGAACTGACCGTGACCACGCGGGATTGCGCGGCGGCCTTGAGCAGCGGGAGCAGTTCGTGTGTCAACAGGAAGGGCGCCAGATGGTTGAGCGCCCATTGCAGATCGAACCCTTCGGCGGTGACCACCTGGTGGAACGGGACGCTCCCGGCATTGTTGACCAGCCCATCCAGGGCATCCACCTGTGCGCGGATCTCGTCTGCCAGCCGGCGCACTTCGGCCTGGAGGGACAGGTCGGCAATCAGATAGTTTACCTGCGGATTTCTGTTCGAGGCGCGCAAGCGCGTCTCGGCCTGCTGGCAGCGCTCAGGGGAACGGCCCACGCCGATCACGCGTGCGCCCTGGGATGCCAGTTGTTCGGCCACAGCCAGGCCAATCCCGGATGTGGCGCCCGTCACTACGATCACTTTTCCCTGTAACGACATATCAATCCTTTACGAGTTCGGCTGTAATTCCTGCTGGCAGATCTCGATCCCGGCTGCCTTGAGGAAGTTCATCGAATTCTCATCGATCCGGTACGCAACACTGTAAACCAGGCGGACAATGCCAGCATTGATCAGGGCCTTGGTGCAATTGATGCAGGGCAGGTGTGTAACATAACAGGTAGCCCCCCGGGTGGAAACACCGTGCAGGGCAGCCTGGATGATGGCATTCGTCTCTGCATGGATGGTGCGGACGCAATGCCCATCCACCATCAGATGCCCGACTTCATCGCAGTGGGGCTGCCCGGCAGGCGAACCGTTGAAGCCGGTCGTCAGGATGCGCTTCTCCAGCACCAGCACGCAGCCGACGAAAGCCCGGTTGCAAGTGCTGCGCTCGGAGACAGCATAAGCAATTTTCATAAAATACGAGTCCCAATCGGGGCGCATGAGGAGACCTCCTGACAAGATTATTGACTTTATTCGCAATAAGAGCCAATCCACAAAGAGCCACGAAGAAACACGAAAAACCTCAGGAATTCTCTTTGCTGCAAGAACTTTGCCACCTTTTTCGTGCCCTTCGTGTGACTTCGTGGATGATCCTTTTAAGTCTTTTGATCAAGGGTGATTATAACCGGGGGGATTATGTGTTACAACAGAAGATCCAAATTCACCCAAAACAGTCCATTTTCCCAACCTGCCAACCTACCTGTTATAATTCTTTCGCCATCTTTTTTCGAGGAGAATCCCATGTCATTCAAAATCACATTCGGCACAGACGGCTGGCGCGGCGTGATCGCCGAAGAGTACACGTTCGACAACGTCCGCCGGTGTGCGCAAGGATTTGCCAATTACTTGTTGGAAAACGGTCACCAGGGCCAGTGGGTCATCGTAGGCCATGATATGCGTTTCGCCAGTGAGAATTTTGCCGCGGCAGTGGCCGAAGTTCTGGCCGCCAACGGCTTGAAAGTTTACCTGACCGACGGCGCCACACCCACACCGGTCATTGCCTATGCGGTGGTAAACAAGAAAGCCATCGGGGCTGTCAACATCACTGCTTCGCATAATCCTCCTACCGATAACGGATTCAAGGTGCGCGATGCGACCGGCGGCGCCATCGACCCGGAGGGATTGTTGAGGATCGAGGCGTTGATTCCAGAGAACATAGAAAACGTAAAACGTAAAGCGTACGCCGAGGCTGAGAAGAACGGTGAGATCGTCAAATTCGATGCCCACACCCCGTACATCGAACACATCAACAAACTGATCGACCTGCAGCCGATCAAGGATGCCGGCCTGACCGTGATGGTGGACTGCATGTGGGGCAACGGGATCGGTTACTTCCCCCGCCTGCTGGGCGGCGGCAAGACAAAAGTGATCGAAATCCATAACCAGCGCAACCCCTGGTTCCCGGAAATGAAACGCCCCGAACCCATCCCGCCCAACATAAACGTGGGCCTCAAGGCAACGGTCGAGAACCACGCCGACATCCTGCTCATCACCGATGGCGACGCCGACCGCTGCGGTATCGGCGATGAGAACGGCGAATTCATCAACCAGTTGCGCGTGTACGGCCTGCTGGCTTACTACCTGCTAGAAATCCGCGGCGAACGCGGCGACATCGTCAAAACCCTTTCCACCACCACCATGCTCAACAAACTGGGTGAAATCTATGGCATCCCAGTGCATGAAACGGGAGTGGGATTTAAATATGTTGCGCCCAAAATGACCGAGACGAATGCCCTGATCGGCGGCGAAGAGAGCGGCGGCTACGCGTTCCGCGGCAATGTCCCCGAACGGGACGGCATCCTGGCGGGCCTGTACATGCTCGATTTTATGGTGCGCACCGGCAAGAAACCCACCCAGTTGCTCAAGATGCTCTTCGAGAAGGTCGGCGGCGAGTACTACTACGACCGGATCGATACCCCCTTCAAAGGCGACCGGAAAGCCCGTGAAGAAGCCATCCTTTCGGCAAAACCGGAAACCATCGGCGGTTTGAAGGTCAAGGAATTGGTGACGGTGGATGGCTTTCAGTTCAGGCTGGAAGATGGCGGCTGGATGCTGATCCGTTTCTCCGGTACCGAACCCATCATGCGCGTCTACTGCGAAACGATGCACCGGGATAAGGTACAGGCCATTCTGCAAGATGGGCTGAAAGTTGCCGGGATCAAATAAACTCGTATCCCCGTTTCACGTAGCCAGGTGTCCCGTGATACAGGAACACGTGAACACCGGAACACATGATACTTACCGATACGCATTGCCATCTGGATCATAAAAAATTCGATGCCGTCCGTGCGGAGGTGATCCAACGCGCCGAAAGCGCCGGCGTTGGGCGGATCCTCATCCCCGGCATCACCCTGGACTCCAGCCGGTCCGCCGTCAAACTGGCCGGGAGCCACCCCCTGCTGTATGCGGCCATCGGCGTGCACCCGAGCGACTCGCTGACCTGGGAGGATGCCACACCATCCGCATTGCGCGAACTGGCGACCCACCCCAAGGTGGTGGCGGTAGGCGAGATCGGACTGGATTATTACTGGGATGCCGCCCCCCACCCGCACCAGATCCGGGTGTTGCGGGAACAACTGGAACTTGCCGCAGAACTGGAACTGCCGGTGGTGCTCCACATGCGCGAGGCTAAAGACGCGCTGCATGGGGAGTGCGCCGAGGATCTGCTGGGAATCCTGGAAGATTGGACGGCAGGTTTGATATCCGGGAAGAACCCGCTGGCGGAAAGGCCGGGAGTGCTGCACTCATTTGCAGGCTCTCTGGAAACCGCCCAACAGGCAATCTGCCTCAATTTCTTCATCGGTGTGACAGGGCCTGTTACCTTCGAGAACGCCCGCAGGCGGCAGGAGATCATCGCCGCCATCCCCGTGGGTTGCCTGCTGATCGAGACGGATGCCCCTTATCTCGCCCCACATCCCCATCGGGGAAAACGCAATGAACCATCCTATGTCGGGTTGGTCGCTGGTAAAATAGCAGCGTTGCATGGTGTTTCAATCGAAGAGGTGGCCCGGATAACCACAGCCAATGCAAACAAACTTTTTTGACTGGTGAAACTTGAGCAAACTTGTTTTCCTTGAACCCGTACAGGTCTCCATAAAAGAAGTCGAAAGCCTCCTGCGCGCCCAGGCCGGGGCCGAACACCATCCTGACCTGCGAGCCGCCCTCGAGCACCTGTTGGCTGCTGGTGGCAAGCGCATCCGTCCAACACTGGTATTGCTGGTTGGCGGTATGCTGGGCGCGCCGCATGACAAGTTGATCACCCTCGGCGCAGCGGTCGAGATGTTGCATACTGCAACGCTTGTCCACGATGACCTGATCGATGGCTCATTGTTGCGGCGGGGAAGCCCCACGCTGAATGCCCGCTGGTCACCGGCCGCAACCGTGTTGACCGGCGATTTCCTGTTTGCCCGCGCTGCCAAACTGGCTGCAGATACAGATTATCTGCCATTGATGAAGTTGTTCGCTGAAACTTTGGCTGTTATCGTCAACGGTGAACTGACCCAGTTGTTTGCAGCACGCGGAGTAGTCAGTCGCGACAACTACACCCAGCGCATCTACGCCAAAACCGCCTCGCTTTTCGAGATGTCCACGCTGGCAGCGGCAATGGTGGCAACCGAGGATACCCAGGTGCGAGATGCGATGCGTGTCTATGGATATGAAACTGGTATGGCATTCCAGATCGTGGATGATATTCTGGATTTCATCGGCGATCCCGCGGCCGTGGGAAAGCCGCTTGGTTCGGACCTGCTGCAAGGTTTGGTAACCCTCCCGGCAATCTACTACGCTGAAGCCCACCCAAAAGACCCGGATGTAAAATTGCTCAAGGAAGGGCACTGGTCTGACCGGGATGCCATGATTCGGCTGGTGGAAGCGATCCGTAACAGCGGGTGCATCGACAAGGCCATGCAGGAGGCCAATGCAGCCATCGAACGAGCATTGCGCATCCTGGCTTCCTTCCCGCCCGGTATCGAGCGAGAAGCGCTGGATGGCTTGGCAAAGTACATTGTGGACAGGGATTTCTAGGCGGGGATTGTGAGATGCAATAAAAAGGGCAAAAGTGTTTGCCTGATTTATTGCTCTGATTCAACCATCTTTAGGAATCGATCAACGATAATGGGATCAAATTGCTTCCCTTTTAGTGCGTGCATTTGATTGACAATATCCTCGCGCTTCCAGGCTTTCCGGTACGGACGGTCGCTAGACAATGCATCCCACACATCCACTACTGCGAAGATACGTGCAGCCAACGGGATTTGCTCCCCTTTCAAACCACGCGGGTAGCCACTCCCATCCCACCATTCATGATGACAATATGGAATATCCAGGGCGGGTTTGAGATAAGCGATGGAGGATAACATTTCATAAGCAAAGACAGGGTGTTGCCGCATGGTATCCCATTCATCAGCATCCAAGGGCCCGGTTTTATGCAGGATGCGATCAGGAACCCCCATTTTTCCAATATCATGAAGCAATGCTCCGCGGCGTGCATGAACGATTTCCTGGTCAGTCAATCCCATTACACGAGCAAGTTCCTCCGTTTTTCTCGTTACGCGCTGCGTATGACCTTCAGTTTCCCTATCCCGTAGATCTAAGGCATGCGACCAGCCTTCAATGGTCCTGTCATACGCCAGGGAGAGTTCCGTATTGGAACGCTGCAGGCCCTCAAACATACGCGAATTATCGATTTCTATGGCCACTTCGCTGGCCACGGTATCCAGAAAATCCAACCATTCAGAATCATTCGTTAGTGGAGAGCGGTTATAGATTTCCAAAACCCCCACGATTTGACCCTTTGCCACCAGAGGCACACCATGATATTCCAGGAAATCTTCCTGATGGATCATTTTCTGTTGTGACAGTGGGCTGGTTCGATCGCGCAGGTTCGGGATATGGATACGTGTCCGCTCCAGAGCAGCACGCCCGGCCAGGCTCTGCCCGATACTCATGCGGGTTTGCCGGATCACATTCGTGCGGAAACCGATCCCTGCTTCAAATTCCAGCATTTGCGAGTTATGGTTGAATAGAAGTACATCTGCAGCATCCACCTTCAGTTGAGCCACAATCAGTTCGAGCAGGGTCTGAAGAGCTACATGCAAATCCAACATGGAACTGATCACCATGTCAATTGCCCGCAAGGCGGCCAATCGCTGAACCTGTCGCTCCGATTGCTCAAAGAGGGCAGCCCGTCGAATGGCATTACCGGCCATCTCAGAAATGGTCACAAGCAAGTTGACATCTTCCTGATCCAACTGACGTGGTATTCGCACAGAAACAAACAGCACTCCAATGACTTCCTGCATGGTACGGATAGGAACACAGACCCCTCCCCACCCAGGTGGGATTTGCCCACGTATCGACTCGCGTGAACGTTCATCAGTGGAAAATTCAGATGAGATGATGGTCTCCCCAGTTTGGTACACCTTTCCAGCAATGCCTTCGCCAGGAGAAACGGGCAGTTCTCGAATCTCTTTGAACCACCCACGAGAAACCACTTCTTCCAGGGTATTGGAAATCGGGTTATGCAACCAGAGAACCCCCGAATCCGTATTGAGGACAGCAAGAGTCTCGTCAAGTAAACGTGGCATCATTTCCTGCACATTGTGGGCAGCGCGCAAGCCCGTCGAAATGCGATTCACCGTTTCCAGAATATTCAATCGATGTTGTGTCTCAACAAACAGACGAGCATTGTCTACGGCGGTTGCCGCATACGAAGCCAACATCTCCAGCAAGACTTGTTCTTCCTCCCCATAAGCGCGAGGTTGGAAGCATTGTGCGGAGATCATGCCAACCGTTTTATCTGAAATTCGCAAGGGTGTGGCAAGTACGGAACGAACGCATTGAGGGGAACCAAAATGAACGTACCGAGACACATCATCATCCAACACATCATCTATTACAAGTGTCTTCCCGCCACTGATAACCATCCCGCTCAATCCCTGTCCCTCGGGGATACGCCTTGATGGGAATCTCATCCCGCCCTCCATCAAGTAAACCAATTGATATTCCTTTCGTTGTGAGTCCACCAAGGAAATCACAAACGCATCGCAAGGCATCAACCTTCCGGCTGCTTCGTGAATGGCCTCATAGGTACTTTCTGTATCCTGGAGTGCGCGAACAACATCCTGGCTGAGTCGATGCAGGATGGCTCTGCGTTCAGATGATAAGACAGCGTTTCGATAAAGTCGGGCATTCTCGATTGCGACTGCTGCCTGGCTTGCAAAAGCTTCCAGCCGCTTGGCGTGTGCAGGTGTATAGAATTCCGGCATATCGTGATCCAGGTTGATCAAACCAACTACCTTATCATTCTGTAAAATGGGGGCGCTGAGATAGGAACGAATCCAGTTTGTTTCCGGGAGGATAACCCAATCTGCATCCATCTGTGTATCTGAGATCAATTGGGCTCTGCAGTCTTGCAACGTCCGCCGAAGGCTTGGGATTTTCTCGCTCTCAAGCGTTAGGTTTTCGATCCATTGCTTCTGGCCTCTCTCAATGTACCCCCGGTGGCGGATAACATGCGCAATTTCATTCGAAACCAGCATAATGCTTGCGGCTTTGCTGGGAACAACGCGATCGATATTTTCGAGAATTCGATCCAGCACCTGGTCAAAATCCAACGTACTGCTTAGCACTGTGGCAATATCACGCAAGGCTTCAGCCAAAATGCGTTGTTCATGCTCGGTGGCCTGGACGCGGAACCGCTCGATCGCTGTTGCAACCTGCCCCGCCAATGTAACCAGCAAACGCTCATCCCCATCACTGAAGGCACCGTATTGCTTGCTCTCGGTATTAATGACGCCGATGATGCGCCCGCCCACCTTCAATGGGACGCATAACTCCGAACGGGCAGCAGGATAAGCGCTGAAATACTCTGGTTCCACTGTTACATCCGGCACGCGTCGCGATTCACCACAAAGAACAACGCTGCCAGTAATCCCTTTTCCGGGAGGGATGATACTTCTAAGCAAACCTGTTCCGGCTCGATAGGATGGGTGGGGATTTAATGCACCGGTTTTTTGATCCAGAAGGAGAAAACCAAAATCGTCCGGATATAAATTCTTTCCAAAAAGATCCGTAACCTGTTTAATCAGGGTATCTACATCAGGTGCGGAAACAGAAAACATGGCTGCTGCATGTAGAAGGCCCAATTCCTTTAGCTGGCGCTGTAACGCAGCCTCTACCTTTTTGCGCTCGGTTATATCTGTAGCAAGGGCAATGACAACATCCTGCCCATAATAAGTCCCTTTCGAGAGCCGTACATCCATCGGAAAAACCTCGCCATTCCTGCGGTTACCCCAAAACTCAAATTGCTGGGGCTGTCCATCGAAAGCCTTGGCAAACTTGTCATATACCTTCCCCATATCATTTTTCCCCGGAGCCGCAATATCCTCCGGTTTGCGGCCGATGAGAAATTCTCTTGGATATCCATACATCCGTACAGCGCCTCGATTGACATCCAGGAAACGCCCATCCTTGCCTTGGATGTATACGCCCTCGTTCACGCTGTTAAAGAGCCCCCGGTAACTTGTCTCGCTCTGGTGGGAGGTTTGTTGGGCTAGTCTGCTATCCGTTATATCTGTCAAAGATCCAACGATGGCAATCGTCTTGCCATCCTGAACAACCGGTGCTTCATTCACTTCTGCCCAGACTATTCGACCATCCCTGGTTTTCAATTCCAGTTCAAAGGGCGGTTGCGCTTGCCCCGTATCAATGGCGCGTTGTGTCGAGGCGAAACCATCCTGGTTAGTGGGATTATCAGTGATAAATTCCATCCACCTAACCATCGCCTCTTCCGGCTTACATCCCAAGAAATTCTGCGATTGAGGACTAACATAAGTTAAGATATGTTCAGGTGTGTGAGAATAGAATAAATTCGTGCTGTGCTCGACAATATCACGTAATTTCTGTTCAGCTGTCTGCCATTCCCGTGCATCGCGCCGACGTTCCAGTTCAGAAGAAGCCCAACTGGCATAAATTTGGATCAGCGATTCCATCAAGGCAGGATCGATTATTGGATTCCGGTATAGCGCGACCAGGATACCAAGTGGCTTTTTTCTGGAATCAACCAAGGGGACTCCGATGTAACCTTCGATCATCAGGTCTGCCAGGAGCAGATCACGCGGAAACTTTTCGCGAACGTTTTCAGGATAACAAGATATTTTCGCGCCAACAACAGTTTGGAAAGGTGATCCTTCAAGTTGATAAGAGAAATTCGTGGACGGTTTGCCATCCGCACAAAGTGCAATGGTCTGGATCAATCCAGGATCCCCAACTGATACTTCCCCCACAAATACAAGATCGGCACTCATGGCGAGACAGGTACTCGAAACAAGATCCCAGAAAAAAACCTCTGTTCCGGTATTCGAGAATGTACTTGCAACTTGGATAAGCGCCTGCTCAATCTTCTTCCGTTGGGTAATATCGCGAACAATATGAACAGCACCCAATAATGTATTCTCTCCAGCCAAGATCGGATCCACAGAGATATCGAACCAGCGCTCATCTATCTGAATCTCAATGCTCTCTCTGCGCATGCTTTTTTTCATTCGCACAATCGGACATTCAGGGATGGGCTTCTCAGTACCATGTATAACCCGCCAACAATGTTTTCCCCGCATTTTCTTTATTTCCATGCCAAACATTTTGCCCATGGCGTCATTACACTGAACGATCTTACCTTTTAGATCCAACAGGCAGATTGCATCAGTCACAGCGTTGAAAGTGGTTTGCCACTGGGAAGCTAACTCGATGATGTTTTGATCATCCCTCTTGTATCCCGAAGACTCTATCATAACCAACAAGAACCCCTCAACATTGCCATTCCTCTCAACCAGGGGGGTGATCTGAACAACCACATCCAAGAGAAAACCGTTTTTATGTTTTAGCTTGGTTTCAACGTTGAGCACCGATCCCGTGGTTTTTAGCTTGGAACTTTTCTTCCTGAAGGTGGCCAGCGAATCAAACGGTAAAACTGGATTCGATCGCCCCATAACCTCTTCCGACTTCCAGCCAAATTTTTTCTCCGCCCCCTGGTTCCAGGAGGTCACATTCCCAGCCAAATCCATGGTGATGATGGCGAAGGAAGCCGAATGAAACACTTTCTCCATGGGCGCTGAAATATCGGAAGGCGGTTCTGGGTTAACCATAAGCACTTTCTTTTTTTGCAGGGAACTTGATAATGAGATTCTAGCGGTATTTGCACGAAACTCTCTTCCAATTTCATTGTAAAGATTTTTCGCCATCCCTAATATGCTATTGGTTCTAAAATAGGTAGTATGTCAAGAGTTGTGTAAAAGTTGAGGCTGGTTTTCCTTGTCAGGGATGGTAATCTTTCTGAGTTTTAGGCTGCGGGTGACCGCATAGAACATTAACAAACAACTATTCTCGTTGCGGAAGGCGGCAGCCATCTTGTGGCTGCGTCGTTTGACTTCGCCGAATAAGCGTTCGATGATGTTGGTGGTGCGAATATACTTCCAATGCTGTTTTGGGAAGTTGTAGAACGTCAGACAAGCTTCCAGGTCGCGCTGCAAGCATTGAATGGCGCTGGGATAGACGGTCTCGTACTTGGCGATGAAGGCGGCCAGTTCTTGGTTGGCCTTATCCCGGCTATCCTGATAGAAGATGGCTCTCAGTTCCGGTCGGATGAGATCCTGATGCTTCTCGGGCACGTAAGCCAGAACGTTCTCCATTTTGTGCTTGACACAACGTTGGCGCTTGGAAGCGGGGAACTTGTTTTGGATGGCGTTCAGCATGGCCTGGTTTCCATCGGTGATCCACAGATCCACCTGATCCACGCCTCGATTTTTCAAGTCTTCCAGCAGATCTTCCCAGGCACTCTGATTCTCTCGTTCGCCAACACAAAAGCCCAGAACTTCGCGTTTGCCCGTTGTGTCAATGCCCACAACCGCCAAAATCGGCATTTTGCAGCCTTCCGCTTCATAAATCACGGTGAAATAGGTACCATCGGTATACACATACAGGTAATGCGCCTCCAGTTTGCGGGTCTTCCAACTCTCGAACTCCGTGTCCAAAGAATGAAAGACACGCGAAACCGTGGATGG
>Ga0209285_10000309_pt1 | contig 17437 bp, 10 predicted proteins | sample PPLLak3March2015_2_FD_187249 | JGI IMG/M metagenome (GOLD analysis project Ga0209285, IMG submission 187249) | Freshwater sediment microbial communities from Prairie Pothole Lake near Jamestown, North Dakota, USA - PPLs Lake P8 Core (3) Depth... | ecosystem: Environmental > Aquatic > Freshwater... | reverse complement strand
TGTAGGCCGGCGCCAGGACCGCGAGGTCCAGACGCATCATCGGGGCCAGCTGCCTGAAGGTGATGACCTGCGGGGTCAGCTCACCCATGTAGGCAATGCTGGTGAACGGAAGAAGGAAGTTCAGGTCGTTGAGCGGAGTCGTTCCGCCACCCGCCTGGCTGGCCGCCGCAACCTGAGCGATCAGGCTGTAGGACGTCATCGCGGCCGGCACGCCGCTGGTCGCCGTCGCCACCGTGCGGTAGACCCGCAGGTACTCCGGAGGGAACGCACCGATCGACGCTGCGTTGGTGAGAGTCAGCGGGATGTACTTCAGAGCGTCCTTGTCCGCCTGGATCACCGTCACCGATCCAGCCATCGCAGGGCTGGGCGCCGACTCGCCGAAACGGTTGCAGGCCGTGACGACGTAGGAGTAGTAGTTGGTCCCCGCAGGAGCGCCCTTGTTGAAGGCACCCGTCGCGCCAGCCATGGCCGCAGCCGTGACAGCCTGCGGACTGGCCGGAGCATTCGGATGCGTTGCCGCCGCCGGAGGAGTCGGGAGCCGACGGATGAACACGTCGGGGTTGAACTCGATGTGGCCAGCCTGGGTAGCCATCGAGTTGACGGACTGGCCGATGACGCCGTTGACCGGAGCGGGCAGAGACACGCGCTCGCGCGGGTACATCGTCTTGACCAGGTCCGACAGCTCACGGGTACCGAGGAACATGTCCGTCGGGTAGCCGTAGGCCTCAACGATCTGGTTGCTGGCCTCCTCGACATCGGCCTCCTGCAGGGCCTGACCTTCCAGGTCCACGAAGCTGGTGGCGTCGATGAGAGCATCGAGACCGTCCCACTGCTCGGCCTCACCGTCGAACGCGAGGTTGGAGTCAGCGGTGAAGAGAGCCAGCTCGACACGCTCCAGCAGCCAGAGGATGCCGTTCTGGTTCTCGAGGGCGATGATGTCCCCGTGCGCCGGGTGAACCAGCGTGGCGGGATGGGTCACTTCACGAGTGGTGCCCATGAACTTCACGAGCTGCGTGCGCCTGACGTAGCTCGAGTCAGTGCTGGGAGGAAGCTCCCCCTCCTGCGTGAACGCGAACGCGCCCTGCGGCCCGTACGCGGTCAGCTGGTTGTACTCCTCGACGGTGGAGTACGCTGGGCTCTTTGGGATCTTCTTCCAGAGCTTGATGTGGTGGTTGGTGAAGGTGACCACCTTGAGGCTGGCTTCAAGCGACTCCACACGGAGTGCGCTGCCGCCAGTCTGATTGGTGATCTGGTAGCCGGCCTCGAGGGCCTTGGTCAACTCGTTGACGTCCTGCGCAGGGGCCATGCCAAAGCCATTGAGCCCCTCGTAGTGACGCAGTGAAACTTGTCCGTACATGCTGATCTCCTTTTGCGTCGTTTCGAGGTCAGATCCTATTTCGGGTCTTCACTCAGGTTTCAGCCCCTAGCCCTGGCGAGCCTTCTGCAGGATCCTGGGTCCGAGGTCAGGCCGAAGCTCCCCGGTGGTGTCGAACTTGATGATGTCGAGCGGCGTGACCTGCCCCTTCTCGAGCATGTCCTGCATCACATCGAGCACCTGCGACTTGTTCAGAGACTCGCCCTCACCGCCTCCGAAGGACTTGTTGACGAATCCCTGCTGCCCCTGGCCACCCTTCATGACCTGCATCTGGCCCTTGGGACCATTGGCAGGCATCTGGGCAACCTGATCGACCTGCTCGATCGATCCGGCAACGCCGTAGCCGATGTTGGCCACTGCTTCGGCGAGGCTCTTGTTGAACTCGCCCTGCTCGCCTGCGAAGTTGGTCAGCGTTCCGAACAGCTGCTGACCCATCGCATCGACGTGGGCCTGGACACGTGCCTCAATCCCCTCGAGACCCGCGCCGATGGCCTTCGCCAGCTCAGCCAGGAACTCAGAGACCTCAACGCCCTTCTGGATCGTCTCGTTCTGCTGAGCAGCGGCCTCGAAGGACTTGCCCCAAGGAAGACCACCCTTGTCGTCCTTCTTGTCGTCCTTCTTGTCGTCATCGTCGTCATCGTCGTCCTGGGCCTTGCCCATGCCTGGCATCGGAGGCTTCCCCATCCCGCCGGCACCGCCGCCCATAGGACCGGCCTTCTCGGCAGCCTCGATGTCCGACTTCAGAAGCGCCAGCTCCTCGACGGAAAGAGCCATGCCCTTCTTGACCTTCTCGCGGATCGACTTGCGGACGGCCCTGCCGCCACGCTCGTTGTAGTCGGTCCCGTCCTCCTTGATCTTGTCAGCGCCGGGTCCATCACCCGGAACGTCCGACGACTCGCCGCCTGGCCAAGTCTTGACCTCACTGTTGGGTCCAGTGCAGATCTGGGACTTGGCCATCCCCTCGAGCTTCGCCAAGCTCTTGTAGAAGCTCTCGCGCTGGATCGTGGCCTTGTTCGCCATCTTCATCCTCCTGGTTTTTCAGAGTCCGTTCATGTGAAAAACAGCCTTGGCCACGACTCGGGCTTGCGGCTGAGACAAGTTTCGATATGCCTGGAGCCAAGCAACGGACTCTTCGAAGCTCAGCACCGTGGGCAACGACTTCGAGACTTTCTTTCCGTGTTTCGGATCAGTTTCACCAGGGCCGAGATCGGTCATCTGACCTTCCAGACTCTCGACCTGGATTGGGCTCCCCATCGCCGCCATGGCCTTCTTCCGTTCCTCCTCCCTCTTCTTGAAGAGATCCATATCTTCATTGGGGATCGAGAGGAGGCCACCACCCGCTGTGGGTGGCATTGCCTTCTTAGCCTTGTTGGTGTTGCAGCCGCCACAGCAGCGACCTTCAGACTCCCGCATGGCCTTGTTCGCCATGTCAGGAGTGATCTCGTAATCACCAATGCCAGTCCACGCTTCGACCGGCAGCTCGTTGAGGGACTTCACAACATCGAGCCAGGTGTTGGTGTTGATCGGGGCAGCGGTGATGGCGATGTCCTGGATCCAGCACTTCAGAATCGTCTTCCCCGCACGGCGCAGAACCTTGCCCTGGATCGAAAAGCCAAGCTTGCGAGTCGACTGGGAAGAATCAAGTGAGTTGGCCAGCTCCCAGATCGCGTCCGCTACTTTGTGGTTCTTGAACAGGTAGCCTCTGGTCCAGAGACCTCGAGCTTCGATCCTGGCCTCAGTGGGCTGTCCGACCTTGTTCTCGAACCCTGGCTTGTGATCGTTGTTGTAGTAGCCGTACTTAAGGAAGTAGGAGAAGTCGATCCCGACCTTCTTGACGATCTCGTCCTGAAGATCCGTGTCCTCCGTGGATGCGATCCCTTCGATCCAACGACGAGGATCCTCATCCGGACTCTCAGATCGTGACTTCGAGATCGTCAGCGGAATCCAGAACTGAAAGCCATCCGGATTTAGAAGATCAAGCATCTTGGATCCAGACATGAAAAAAGGGAGGTCAGGCGCGAGCCCGATCTCCCTTTATTGGAGTCACGTTTATGTTGTGATCCCGGTTCTACTTCTTCAGGATCTCCTCGTCAACTATTATTTTTGGCCGATCCCTCAGGAACAGCTTTGGCTGTCGTATGGCCTTGGCAAGTTCAGCCTGATCCAACTGCACCGGAACCTGGTTTTCCTTGTTACAATTAGGGCAGATAGCCAGAGCTACGCCGTTCCGAAAGATCAGGATCTTGTTACGAATCTTGACCTCTGTTGAGGAGGACTTGACCAGCACCTCCCCACAAGAACAAGCGAACAGATGGTCCATCAGGCAACCCGCCGGATCATGGAATCCAGCAAGGATTTGACCGACAGATCCTGAGCCTGAGCCGGTGGTGCAGACTCCTCCTGCTCCATGTGCGGATTGTCCTCTACGTTGTCAAGAAGCTGATTGGATCCATCAGCGTACTCACGGCGTGGATCTGGGATCGGAACATCAGGCACCTTGGTAGCCAGCTTGAAGGCAGCCCACTGCTGATCGTGCTCGTGCATCGGATGTCCGTGGACCCACTTGCTGAAAGCTTCCTCCTCAGGAGAACGATCCGGATGTGACACAGACACATGCCAAACATACGGATCAGGTTGGCGCTGCGTCTGACTCTTGTTGATCCCGCCGAGACCATCCGACTGCTTCCAAGCGTGATCCGAAGCTTCCTTGGCCTCACCACGTTTGCTAGGATCGCGACCCGCCACGCCATGCATGTGAGCAGCGTATTGATGTGCGGCAATCGGCTCTCTCAGATGGGCATAAGGACCATGCTCTTCCGGGAGACCATCATCTGAGTCACGCAGCTTCTGCCGATAATGATCTGGCATCATATTTGACAGACGCTTAGTCTCAGAATAATGATCACCAATGATCGACTTCTTTGTCTCTTCGCCATGAATCATCGTGGCATGCACAGCACCATCGTGCGGGTGCATCTTCCACACCCTTGTGATGTGCTCGCGAGGAATCTCCGCTCCAACCTTGGCCTTCAGGTAGCCATCCCGCTTGTCACGCTGTAGATGATCCTGCTTTACCTCCACCATGTAGTTTGGTTTGCCAGTCTTTCTGGGATCATCCCTACCGAAGTTCACATAGGACTCGGCAACATCTGGATGATCCGCAAAGCTTGTACCCTCACTGCTGTGAGAGTAGTCACCTCTCGACTTGACACCCTTACCGGCGCCGACCGTTGCGTGATACTCCTCGTGGGTCATGCCACGATAGGCGTGACCTGGCCGATGCATCGAGTTGATGTTGTCCACATCACCAACCTCAGCACCTCTGGAACGAACTGAAAACGACTTCCCCATCTCACCAGAACCGTACACGTGATTGAGCGGATGCCAGCTGCCATCCTTGTGCTTGATCTCGAGATCGTTCGAGTGAACTTTCTTGGTCGTGACGACGTCACCAGTCCCACGCTCTGGCTTGAAGTGATCCGCTTGCTTCGTCCGAAGAATAACGGATTTACCTTCCGCCGGAGCAAACGAATGAACTGCACTTGCCTTGTTCGACCAGTACGATCTCTTTTCTGTGCTGCCGTCAGGCCAAGTGCTCTGATCAGTCCCATGCCACGGACGATGGGGCTTCAGATGACTACCGGCGATATCTCTGGCATTGTCCTCATTCGTCGCATGGTAGACATAGCCATTCTCGGTTTCTGTCTTCTCCGAAGGACGATGTGGCTCAAAGGCCTTCTCGATCTTCTTCAACTTCTTATAGTACTTCCTGTCCTCGGTCAGGTGATCTTTTGTGATCTCATATGCAATGGATGGATCGTCGGTGTGCTCCATCTCCACCTTGAGTCCTTCCATTACATCGTCGAAATCGAAATCCGTGTCGGGCTTGCCCTCTGACAGACCGCCTGGAATTTTGTCCGTCGTCACCATGTGCGGGTGCTTCTTCGTTGCGAAGACCTTGTTCTTGAACTCCCGCATCGACATGGTCGTCATGGAACCGAAGAAACGAGGATCGTCGTAGTGCTTCAAGTAGGCTTCGCGAGCCTCGTCTGGGGTCCTGAAGCCCAACATGACTTTGTCCTCATCGTACTCCTTGAAGGTCGGCCCCTTCATCTGATGCACAACGAAAACACGATCCGAGTTTCGGTGAGGACCGATGTAGACGTCGACCTCTCCGTTGTCTGTTCCAGTCGTGTCCCTGATGTAGCCGTAGGGGTAGAGCATCTTCGTCTGCCCCGACTCACCCGTGTGCTTGTTATGCCACTTCCGAACACTGCCAACCGGATTCTCAATAGAGATCGGCAGGCCTTGGAACACCAACCTCGAGACCTCACCGAAATTCTCTTTTTCTTCCTCCTGGTTCTTCGACTTGTTGAACTCCGGATGATGGTGGTGGACAGCTGACATGTAAAGCGACTCCACCGCCACTGGATCAACGTACATCTGCTGAGCCAGCTTCGGACTCATGGTCAGGTGACCCATCATGCGAGCCACGCGCCCATAGGTCTTGTTGGCGATCTTGGGCAGATGCTCAGGACCCAGATTGGGAGTTGTTGCAGCCTGGTTCTGGAACTCCTTGGAGAACATCTCCGTGCCATGGAAGACACGAAGGTGATTTGGGCTGATCCCGAATTGGTCGTCAAAGATCTTGGCCAGCATGGGCTGTTCGAGTCTCTGACCTTGAACCATGAAAAGAGGATCAGTAGACTTCTTGCCCTGCATTAGTTCATGCAGAGCGGTGCCAATCGTGTTGTCCATCACCACTTGCGCGTGGTGGGCTCCACCCTTGGCGTCACGGTAGGTGAATGACACCGTGTTGCCAGACGGCTTCACGTCCCCAACCTTCAGAGACAGGAGACCACTGTCCGTGCCATCAGACGCCATCTTGGCCTGGTCCATCAATGCTGCGGCCAGACCAATGGCTCGATGAACAGGATCAGGAGTGGACAGCAATTGCTTGTACCACTGGCGAACCTTCTCAAGCTGTGCATCTGCGTGACGAAGATCTTCGTTGAACTTGAGACGATGATCTTTGACTCTGTCCTTGTGCAAATAGATGTGCTCGTCGTCTCCAGTATCTGGATCTTGGTAGCGCTCCACCCAGTTGTTCACGTCCGGATCGTAGTGATCGTTGTGCTCGGACTCAACTCCATCCGGAACGGGACGATGCAGCTTTCGACCATGCTTGTCGAACATGTGAGGAGCCGTCTGCGGCGTTGGCTCATTGGGGTGCAACTGCGGAGGACCAAGCTCTGGATCGTGGTGAGGATGGCCCTCGGGGGCATTGGTCATCCGAACCACGTCACCATTGGGTCCTTCCCACATGTGCTTGTGGGCCCCAGGTTCGCCCTCCCGCCAGAGGTACTTCGGCTGGCTGTTACCCTCCTCCGAGGCCTCTGGGGCATCCAGGGCCTTGCAGAGGGTCGATACGGAGACAGCCACCAAGGACCGGCGGAACTTGCCTCCTCGGCCGCCCCACTCGTCCTCATCCATGCCTGGCTGGCCATGCTCAGGCTCGTAAACGGACGGATCGGAGTGCCCAGAGACATAGGCCTGCCGTTGTCCAGGAGCAGCCGAGGCCGCCGGACCAGCCGGTTCCTTCTTCTTGGGTGCCTGCCCCAGCCACTCGGGCTTCTCAGGCTTTGCTGGCTCGTCTTCGTCAGCGGGGAGACCGTGCTCTTCGACGTACCGCTTGTACTGGAGACTCTGCTCCGGATCCATCTGGTAGCCGGACCCCATCATCCCGCCGACACCTCCCTGCACGAGACCATGGCCGGCGGACCTCCCACGACGGCTTCTTGGTTCTACGGCCTCGTCGACGCCCTGGCTTTCTCCTTCACCCTCTGGCTTCGCTGTCTCGCGAACAGACGGGCCGAACTCCGTCTTGGGTCTGAAAGCCCGCACGTCCTTGCGCCGTTCCCTGATCCTGATGGCCTCCTCCGTTGGAACCGATCCCAGATTGGGCAGATGCTCTTCCATTGCCCTTCCAGATCGGTTCACCAGGTGGGTAGACAAACGAGCAGACTGTCCCTCGTGTCCGACGTTGTGCGGATTGTAACTGTCAACGGAGTCGTGGAACGCCTTGCCATAGGCATGGTTGATCAACTCAGAGATGTCGTTGTGCTTCTGTTCCGGGTTATTGGAGAGCCGTCCGTACTTCTTCAGCACCTCAACAGCCTTGCCGTAGAGTCGCCCGAAGTTCTCATGCAGCAGTGCTGTCATCACCTTGCGGCGATCGTGGTGGGAATCGAAATCGAGATGTGATCCTCTCTTGACATAGTGACGATCTTTTTCACCATACTCATTGGTGGTGTCGTAACCACGATCTTCGTCGTTCCACTTCCACGTCCCCATGTCACCACGTTCGATGGCGTTGGTGACTGCGTCCTCAGCAGTGAGCGTGTTCCCTGTAGCATCACGCTTTTTGGTGTGCGTATTGGGATCCCAAACCTCGTGGTGCGTGGCTTCCCAATCCTTGGCTCGTTTCCTCTCGCTCAGAGGAACAGCACCGCGATGCTCCTCATTCTTGAGGAACTCCTGCAGCGACTTCTCCTTCTCGAAGCGCTGGATTACGCTCTCCATCGATCCGGTACCACCAGGCCTCCACTCTCGGTGGTAGCCACGACGAACGTCGTCCGGATGAACAAATCTGCTACGAGAGTCCATCTTGACCATGGGCTTGTCAGCCTGGGGCCGTTGCGCGCCTTCCTTCCTCTTCTTGGGAGCAGAGATCGGCATCTTCACGTGGACCCACGGATCGCCATGGGCGTCCTTGACGGTGATCACAGGATTGAGCTTCCTCTGAAGCGCCGTCATGCCGGCAACGCGATCTCCACCACCCTTCTGACCAGGATTCCTGATGATCGCTGTCTTGCGATCGTCGAGCTTGGGCATGCTCGTCTCTTTGTCGATGACGTGCTTGCCCTCTTCATCTTTTTCTGCACCAGGGAAATGCAGGATCTTGTCTTCGTGCTGGTTCGTCTCATCATTCCACAGCTTGATCGGGTGGTCTCCACCCTCAGCTGCGTGCATGTGGAACGCGTGATGGAACGCCTGATCTGGAGTCCCACCTTTGAACTCGGAATGAACTGCAAGAGAGTGACCCTCAGGATTGTTGACATGACTCACACCATGGTTCGCGTGCATGTCATCCTGGTAGGTGTAGTCCCAACGACCGTTTCGGAACTCTCTCTTGACGTACTTCCCACCCCTGGCTCGACCCTCAGCGCCAGCAGAAGGAATAGCGCCAGCAGGGGGTGCCTCGAGCGCCTTGATCATGCCGTCGATCAACGACTTTGGCATCATGGCTGAGGCACGTTGCGCCCCCTCGCTATCCCCTCTGCCAAAGTACCGACGCAACTCTTGAATCGGGGCCACCATCGGAACTTTGATCCCAATAACCTCAGACCAATCCTTCCACTGATTCTTTCCCCGCCTGATAGGGCCAGGAGGAAAATAGCCCTGCTCGTGATCTTTCAGATAAACAGGATCACCATTGGCGTTTCGAGGACTGTAGTCTCCAAACGTGTCGACAGGTGAAACCTCTGCCGAACGCTGTCCTGTCCCCACGCCATGGCCCATGTCCACGCCCATGGACTTGAACTGAGCCTGCTCCTTCTTCTCTTGCTCTGCCTGCTCCTGAGCTGGGTCTGGCTCTTCGCCAGCGTCATCGCTCTGATCTTGGTCGTCAACCTGACCGGACTCGATCTGCTCCTGACGCTTCTCTTCTCGCTTGCGCTGCAACTCCTCAGGATCACCACCACGGAACGAACCCTGTTCCTCACCAGGATTTCGATCTGACTTGATCACAGGACCATGAGATTGCTCAGCTGCAGAGCTGTCACTGTAGGCCTGCTCTGTAGCTGCGCGAGCCTGATCTGCAAATTTGGGGTTCTTAGCCGCTTTATTGTGCGCTTTGATAGCGGCCACATGGCTGTCAGCAGCCTTTTGATGAGAAGCTACGATCCACGATTCGAAGTGGTTGTTGGCCATCTTGTCGTGATAGGTGGCCTGTCCCTTGTGCTGCAAAGCCATGTCAGAGTGGTTGACTCTGGATGGATATCCCTTCGACACATCACCATGCCAATAGGCCGCCGTATTCTTTGCCTGAGTAGCTGCCTGAGTGTACTCTTTGCCATAAGAGTGACTCTCATGCTTGAAGGCTTCGATGTGCTGCTTGAACATGCCAGACTTTGGTACGCCAGCAACCTTGATCAACGACGTGGCCCTGTCCATGTGTTCCTTGGCCTTGTCATGATCTCCACGGTTGCTGTGGATATGGAAGTTGATCAGGGTGTTCGCGATGTCTTGATGCATCCGACGTCGCTGAGAAGCCGTTTTCGGTTCTTCTGACTCCTCTGACTCAGACTTCTCTACATCATCCTCACCAGCATCAACCTGCTCCTGGCGCTTCTCCTCACGCATCTGCTGCAGCTCGGATGGGTCCTTGCCTCCACGGAAGGTTCCCTCGCCATCTGCCTTGGAGATCATGCTGTCGAGAAGAGAGACTGCCTTGCTGACCGACTGCGGCTGGTTCTGAGAAGGGGTGACCCCAGGCCTGCCCATTTCAAGCTGCCGGTGCAGGTGGAAGTCACGACCAATGGCCGCGTTGTATAGCTTGTCGATCTCGCCATGAAGCCGCCCATCGTGCAGATACAACTTGCGCAGGCGCTTCAACCGATCGATCAGATGCTCAATTTCAGTCTGATCTGTGATCGAGTAGATGTACTCCTCGGTCGGAAGAACCCTGTGAGAAGCATTGAGCAACGAATGGGATTCCCTGTCGATCATGGCTTGGCCTTCTTTCCGAACGCTACCTCAGGATCAAGTAGCGTGAATCTTCCTTCCTTATTCCAACCCCATCCTGGTGGCGCGTATCGAATCCGGCAGAAACAGTGAGGGTGTAGAGGTGGAACTACCGGCTTGGCGTTCTTCCTCCACGGTCGCTGATAGTTAGATCCGGCGTTGTTCAGAAGCTCCGCAAGTCGGAAGATCTTGGGATTACCATCAGGACCCATGTAGAGCCTCTTGCAGTCCTCGCATGCCGTTGGTGCCGGCACGATGGTCACAGTGCTGTTGATTCCTTCCGAGTCCCGGTAGATGTCCTTCTTCTCGATGATGGCCTGGGCCACACCCAGCTGCCTGGCCTTGTGCATCTCCGTGGAAGCGACACGGTACCAGTTCCTGTGCTTCTCCTTCAGATCACCTACCAGATCTTTGGCAACATCGAAGTAGGCACGATTGGTTTCCACACCAAACTTGATCTTGTCTTTGAGGATTCCTCGTACCTGGCCTTCAGAGATCACTGCTCCCGTCGTTTGGGCCAAATCATCATAGAGACCATTCACGATGTCTTCGCCCAATCGACGGAAAGATGAGTAGGCCGACAACTCGGCTGCTTTGACCTGTAGACCCTCTAGCTCGGTCAAGGGTCTCTTGGCCGCCTCCTCTAGGTCTCCCCATCCATAGGTCTTCCACTCGCTTTCCTTCAGCAAAGCTTCCTGCTCACCCAACATGAACGCCAAATGAATGATCGACACCGGAAGCTTATCTGATGCTGCGCTTGGAACTTTAACCTTGGAAGAATCTACCGACGAAAAGGACTCACCAAAAAGGCGCCACATGAACCATCCGACATGACGTCGAATGATCTCTGCAACCTTCTCGAGCTGCTCTTTGGTTATGATCGCCATTCACTTCAAGTCTACTGTGTGACGTACAAACCCAACGACTTGCCTCGGCCAGCCATACTATGAGCAATGGCAATAGCCTGGTCCTGTGGCTTGCCCTCATGCATCAGAAGTCTGATCTTTTCACTGATCCACTCTTTGCCTTTGGCCTTGGAAACACCCTGCTTCATCCTCGCCTTGGCCCCACGCTGCTTCTCTGCTGACGAATCCAAAGCCATCTCAGCGTGATCCAGTTTCTCATATCGATGAGAACCTAGATGATATGGGAACCTGCAATTCTGTCGATGAGCCTCCATGTCGAAACCGAAGCTAGTACCTATCTTGTTGGCCTTGTCAGATACGCGATCAAAATCCTCTTGCTTGTGAGGCAGGCCAAGCCTGGCTGGTGGAGTGGACTTCCCGAACAAGTTGCTTCTGAGGAAGAGGCCCTTCACAGCACCCAAATTAGGTTCGCTGCGAAGTTGCGAAAGCATGTCCTGGAGTTTCGGCCTTGACTTCAGTTCATGAGCATCCACCCCAGGAACAGCAGGATGAATCTCTGGCGTAGCCGCCCCCCGCTGGGTTCCTTCAGTCTCCCGGCGCATCGTCTTGGCCTTGGGGCTAGCCAGAACACCCATATGAGAATGAAGTGCCGTGTTGACATCATCAGGATGCAAATCAGATCTAGTACTGTAGTGATGCAGCCAATCCTCATGATGCTCAGGCCCGGACTTGATCCCTTGGCTCTCCATACTGGACAACTTCTGGTTCACCTGACCGAGTACCTTGGTCCGGTGAGCTACGTCAGGATGGTCTGCAGGATGCATAGACCTCTGGTGGGCGTCCAACTTTCCCTCGAGATAGGTCTTCTTAGCCGTCAAACGGGCATGCTCATGTTGTGGTGTTGAGACATCCACCGGAGGTTGTCCGCCTTCGAACATTGTCTCGGCCTTGGACATAGCCTCAGCGTGTGCCTGAATGGCCTTGGCTAGTTTCACTGCCGGATGAGACTTCGACAGACCATCACAGATCACCAGTGCCGGCTGAGGCGGTGGTGCTGGCAGTGCAGCATGGCATCCTGGGGTCACTCCGTGAAAAGTCCCTCGTGTCGTCACAGGACCCATAAGGTTCACCAACGGGCGAGCCTCATCAACGACAAAAGAGATCTGTTGTCCGGAGACACCAGCAGGGCGCAGCCTGCGTGAACTGATCATGTCTGCTCTCACGGCACACCTCGAAGTAGAGGAAGAATGGCAGTAGCCAGAAGTGCTCCACCGTCTTGCATCAACTTGGTCGCATTTTCCTTGGTCATGCCGTACTTCACCTGAAGAAGATTCAACACCTTCTGGCCCTGACTGGTGAGCTTCGGCCGTACCAAGTTACTTGCCACTGAAGACCTCAGAGATCTCTTTCAACAGGCTGAAGGCCATCGCATCGTAGGTCTCGTTCACTAACTGATCTAGCTTTCTAGATGCTGGGTTCTGCTTCTCTGGCTGCTCAGCGTCATGCTCGTCGTCTATATGAGCCACAGCGGCCTTGCAGATCGATTCGAAGTTCCCAGCGTCTACTGCCAGGCTAGCTGCGGGAGACGTGTCGCGTCGGAACACTTCCGCCTCCTCGACCAGCGTTCCAATTGACCTCCTCGCCGAGGTGGCCGTGGACCGCCAGCGCAACCAGCGCCTTCTCGTCATCGGCCATTTTGGTCATCGTTCCTGCCAAGCGCTTGTCCATGAAACCGAACTTGCCCGGCAGAATCGAGGTCAAGATGGCCTTCTCGAACTCGGTGAGGCCACCACCGTCCTGAACCTTGTGGATCAGATCGATGATCTGGTTTGCGACGTACTTGATATCGAGCTGTCCGTTTGGGTACCTGCGAAGCGGAGTGCAACCCACTTCACGGTCCTTCGGCATCCTCACCTCGGTGTGGTGCGTGGTGCCATCCCTGTAGCTCGTGGATTTCGACACCGTCTCACCATCAGCCCGAAGGTTGATCGGAACACGGCCAGCGTATGGATTGTTGCTCATCAACTACTCCTTTTCCATGTGCCGAAAAGCGTTCTCGGACTGAGTCATTGCACGACGAGAATGATTCTGCATGGTCTTCACATCAGGTTCGACACCATGCTCGCCGACTTTCCGACTCGATTCTCGAATCGTCGACACAGCCTTCTTGTGAGACTCTGCCGCTTGCTTGTGCCCCGCTGCCGCAGGGTGATCGCTCGGCAGTACATTGGAGATCTTGGTATGAATCTGGGTCATCCTGTCGTGGTACTTCTCCCACTGGTGACTCCCACTCATACCATCATGCTTGTCCTTTGGAGCGTCAGGAAGAGTCTTCATCTCCCCGTAGACAGGAACATGATGAGCCCGGAACTCTCCGGTGAGGGCTTTCAGAAAGAGAGGTGGATTCTTGCTCTTCATGGCCTGAGTGAACTTCGGGTGAAGCTCCTGCATGGCCGTCTTGAAGTGGTCTGCCGTAGGGTTGGCGCCCTGCTTACGCAGATTCATGTACTGCTTGTGGTGTTCCTGGGCTTGATTCCAACCACCCGGAGAGCGACCATGAAAGTCAGCCTGGATATAGTGCTTGGCAGCATCGATGTGCATGTCCTCGCTAGGCTTGCCCCTCGCAGCGTGGGTTGCGTAAATAGGATCCTGAGGTCCGATCGGCTGCATTAGACCCTGTTGCCCCTGGATAGCCTTCTCTGCTTTCGGATCCTTCTCTTTCTCGACTGGCGTGAAAGAGATGTTGTGGATATCAGGTCTGTCAAAGCGAAGCTCTTTCTTGGGTGTTCCCCAATTCACCTTCCTGGAGAAGTCCCTAGCCGCACCCTTGTCCATGGCCTTGCGAAGCTCGTCTGTTCCCAAACGAACAAAAAGGGGCAGATGCCGACGAGAAATCATCGACCCCACAACGAAGAGACGGTTCTCGTCAGACATCATAGTCTCCTTAGTCCGCGATGAACGACGGGATCAAAATGCCACCTCGTCCTTTGGACATGCAACTTCCAGCATTCTTCGAGCACGTCGGACAGGGCTCGTCCATGCTCTTAACGATATGGTAGGTGCGCCCGCAAGCTTCACAGGACTTGATCATCTCTGGCTTTCGAGTGGCCCTCTCCTGAGACTCGTCCTCAATGGACTGAGCCGTCTCTGGGAAGAGCGGGCCGGCGCCGTGATGGGTGAAGTTCTTGTCCATGGCGCTGTTGGCCCGGGTCATCACGTTGGTTGCCGACCTCCACGTGTCCATCGACATGGCCATCGCCCTCGGCATACGAGGTACAGCCCTTGCACCAACCGCCTTGTTCATCTGAGACGGGTTGCCGGGAAACTGATCTTGACCATCCGCCGGCACCGAAGTCTGAGCTGGTCCCTTGCCTCCGTGAGGAGTTCCACTGACCGGACCCTGAGACGGGCCTTTCCCCGCATGTTCAGCACCAGCCGACTTCTGCTCGTTGGCAGGATTGCCCGGATACTGTTCGTCAGCACTGTTGCCCGCCGACGTCTGAGCCGGACCTTTGCCTCCATGTGCGCTTCCTGACACGGGCCCATTCTCATTGGCCGAATTGCCCGGAGACCGCTCACAGGCATGGGCCTTCGAGATCATCAGATCGACGATTGCTGACTTGGTCAGCGACTTGAAGTTCTTCGGTACAGAAGTCATGACGTCACTGTCTCCGTGAGATCCAGCTGTTGGTTTTCCACCTGCAACAGCTGCCATGGGTTTTTGCTTTGCACCACCGACAAGAGATGGAGTACCTGGCACAGTAGGCGCCGGACCTCCGATGTGCTCATCATGAGCGAATGGGCTCGTCATCGTTTTGGGTTTTGGTGAGGTAACACCGGGCGAAGAAGCCAAGGCCTGCTTCTTTGCCTCAGGTCCCTCTTGTGTGGCTGATGGGCCGAAACCAACTTCTTGCTTGTGGGCCGGAGACATCGGCTTCGGCTGATAGGCTGGCTTCTTGTACTCAGCGGTCAGATGCTCGAAGTCCTTCTTGATCTCGCCACTCTTCGCTGCTGGATCAGGGATCAGTCGAACACTCTTGCAGCCCTTGCCCATTCTTTCGGACATCCGCTTCAGCTTGGAAAGAGCCGTCTTACGATCTTCTTCCCGATCCCGTGATGTCTTATTTCTCTTCTTCGATCCCGATTCTGCCTTGATCATGTCATTGATCATGGATGCAGACTTCATGGTTTGCTCCTCCGAAGCCAGCGACTTCTCTTGTCCAGGTATGGTATTCTTTCCTGGCATGTTTTTGTACTTTCGGATCATCTCTCTATTCATGTCACCGATTGCTTTTTTCGATTCTTCGAACCTCTGGCGAACCTGTTCTACCGACCGCTTCTTCTTGGCGGTCTGGGCGCGCGTCCCGGCCTGGTTCATATGCTTCTCACCAAGGAACGGAAGAACTGGCTTGGATAGATTTGCCAGAGCATCGGATTCTTCAACTCCACCGTATCCATAGTCCTTCGCCATCGGAACAGACTTACGTTGAACTCCACGGAAGCCAGCTTCCCATTCCTTGATCTCTGCACCTTGAGGGCTCTTTGGCTTCTCGAACGGCATCACCGGCTCCTCATGAAGTCAACAAAGTCGTCAAATGTGATCGACTTGCCAAAGAGAGAGGCATACTGCTTCCGAGCATCTCCCTGGGACCGTTCTACTGGTTTAGGCGGCGCCACCTCTTCAGGAGCAGACCCTCCAGCTTCCGGTTCACCAGCAGCCATCTCAGGACTGCCCTCTGCACCACCAGCTGCTTCCATTCCTGGCTCTGAAGGGGCGCCACCAACTGCTTCCATTCCTGGCTCTGAAGGGGCGCCACCAGCTTCGGGAGGCATCATGCCGCCAGCCATCTGTGCAGAGCCCTGCTGTAGCTTCTGCTGCAATAGCTGCATCTCAAGAGGGTGTTTGTCTTCAGCGTGACGAACCTTTTGTTCCTTCTCTGGGTCCTGAGCCAGGGCCGCCTGCTGATCTTGCTGAGATTGGGCCTGCTGATCTTGCTCTTGTTGCTGGGCTTGCTGCTCCTGCTGCTGCTTCATATCTTCACGCTGCTGCTGAAGCTGAAGGAGCTGTACCAGCGTTGGATTAAGAGGGATCTCTCCAATGCCTCCAGGTACCTCTGGCATATCCAACTGTCGGCGAACCTCGTTGAGAGTAAGATAGCTGCCAAGCTGATCTTTGAGCAGCTCATGCTTCTCCTGTTCAGTCAGCTCATCAAGACCGGCGAACTCGAAGGCGAAGTGATCGTCGATCTTGTTGATGACGTTGTCGTTGATGACCCCAGCGATGAATTTGAGCAGCGGCTTGAGGCCACGATCACGGGAAGCCTTGAGCTTCCACTCCTGGCTCGACTCAAAGAGAGGAGTCTGCTGCACACCGCCATGGAGATCGAAATTGATCTCAGCAGGGTCGATGAGAAACACACCGCAGGCGATCTTGAGCAGGTACTCAAGCCATCCCTGGAACCCCATCTCCTGGTTCGAGCGCTGCAGATCGATCCACTCCACACCCTCGGATTGGGTGATGGGGGTCTTCCAAGAATTCTCGGTGCCCGCCACCTGGGACACCCACTGGCGCTTGAAGGCCTCTAGCTGATCTGGAGTCCAGTTGTCGCCCTTGAAATTCAAGATGCCCTTGGGGTGGGCCCCTTGAGTAAAGAAACGACGGTTGTACTCCTCAGCGTAGAGGATGCTGGTGATGATAGTGATCAACTGCTCCAGCTCACCGTAGCCATAGCCTTGGATGTAGATGTCGGTCCTGGGGTTTCTGATCCCAAAAGCCAACTCGTCATCCGTGAAGACGTTCTCGATCTGACCATTCACCACTTGAACGTAGCGAACTGGTCTTCCATGAGCTGTCCAATCCCCGTAGTGCTGCCCCTCATAGAGGTTGGCAAACCTGTTGGGTTGGAAAGTCGACGAGATCGGGTTGCGATGGTGGTAGCTGAATTGCATCCCCACATCTCGATCTGGAGATGCAATACGGATCGTCGCTGCATCGAGAGGCCAGAACTCGAATGGAATGCCATTCCGGCGAGGCACTACCTCGAACCCAAGCTGATCGTAGACCAACGTGTCCCGAACGATCATCTTGATGAAGGACTCGAATTTTGGCCTCTTCATCCTCGTGAACGGATTGACCTTACCTGGCTCGCCACACGTGGAAACAAACGTCTCCAGCCGCTCGATGAACTCCCGCTCCGAATCCGTGGTCATGTGGTCCGGGCTCTTGTGCTTGATCTGAAAGCCAAGAGACTTGGTCTGACGATACGGATCAGAGAACGCAGCAATCTGCGCTATACGAGTGTTGATGATGGATGCAACCACCGACACCTGATGGGCAATGCGCCGAAGCGTGTCGTAGGTCAGACTGAAACGACGATCTTTGTATCCGAGG
>Ga0209285_10000308_pt1 | contig 17495 bp, 13 predicted proteins | sample PPLLak3March2015_2_FD_187249 | JGI IMG/M metagenome (GOLD analysis project Ga0209285, IMG submission 187249) | Freshwater sediment microbial communities from Prairie Pothole Lake near Jamestown, North Dakota, USA - PPLs Lake P8 Core (3) Depth... | ecosystem: Environmental > Aquatic > Freshwater... | reverse complement strand
TTTTTGCGACTGCCATGCCTATTAGTTTTTTTGCTTTCTCTGTTGCTTTTGCTGGTTCGTTCATGTGAACCCAAGAGCATTGCTCACGGATATTTGTCATCTCCAAGAGATACGGGTTCAGTCCAGCATCCCTAAGGCTTTTCTGGAACAAAGGTTCATGTGTTCTAGGTGTACATGCAGCAACAACAATACGATTTAGATTGTGTTTTTTGATAGCATCCACAATTTTTTTCTGAGTATCCTCTGAGCATGTGTATATGTTTGCCTCTGCAAAAGCAACATTTTTCAGCGATTGAGTATGTTTTACAAGTTCGGGTACATCAAGATAGCCACCAATGTTTATTCCACAGTGACAAATGAAAACACCAATGCGTGGTTCCTCAGATGACACATCTCTTTCTTTTGGGTATTGTTTTTCTTTTACAAGCGTACCTTTTGCATCTTTCAAAAGCGCAGCTGCGTTAGCTGCCGCAGCTGATGCCTGCATTACAGATTCTGGTATAGCCTGTGGTTCTAAGAATGAACCTGCAGCGTAAATACCTGGTTTTAAAAAAACTGGATCATCTGGGTTTGTGCGCACAAAACCAAATTCGTTTACATCAAAACCTAACTTGTCAATTAGCTCGTTTTTTCTTTCAGCAGCACCACATAAACCAACAGATAACACAACTAAGTTGAACGTCTCCTCTTGTAGTTCACCGGCATCATCTTCGTATTTTATTATCAGATCATTTGTTTTTGGATCCTCTATTATTTCTGATATGCGTGATCTTATGTATTTTAATCCCTGCTCTTTTTTTGCTCTGTTTATGTATTTGTCAAAATCTTTACCATAAGAGCGGACATCGATGTAGAAAACAGTTGGCTCGATATCAGATGAGTGTTCTTTTGCTATAATCGCTTCTTTTGCTGTGTACATGCAGCACATAGCAGAACAATAATCATGGTTTATTGATGCATCACGTGACCCAACACAATGAACCCATGCAATCTTCTTCGGGTGTTTCTGGTCACTTGGTCTTATTATTTTACCCTGGGTTGGACCAGATGCCGACAATACTCGCTCAAACTCTATACTAGTTAGAACATTCTTGTATTTCTTGTATCCGAACTCTGTTTTTATAACAGGATCAAAAGGTTGCGAACCAGCTGCTATTATAACAGCTCCTACGTTAAGAGCCAGTTGTTCTGATTTGTCATCATGGTTGATAGCACCGGGTTTACATTCTTTTACGCACCGCATGCAATCAATGCAACCACGGTGTTTGCCATCGCCTTCTTTGTCAATAACGTAAGCATTTGGTATTGCTTGTGGAAACGGTTTGTATATTGCTTTTCGTTTAGTAAGACCATATTCAAAAGCATTCGGGAGCGAAATCGGGCAAACAGCTTCGCAGCTACCACAAGAGGTACATTTCTCAAGATCCACATATCTAGGTTTTTTTAAAACATTAAGTGTGAAATTACCTGGTTTGCCCTCAATTCCTTGTACCTCAGCATTTGTATAAATCTCTATATTTTCATGTCGAGCGCAATCAACTAGTTTAGGTGATAAAATACACATTGAACAATCATTTGTTGGAAATGTTTTGTCAAGCTGTGCCATTACACCACCGATTGTTGGTGTTTTTTCTAGCACATAGACTTTGAATCCCATGTCAGCTAGATCAAGTGCTGCTTGAACACCGGCGATTCCCCCACCAACAACTGCAACCGATCCAACAACATCAGTTTTTTTTGTCATAGTAACCTACTTTGTTTTTCTATGGTATCCTTCTTTTATTGCAATGCTTTTGATTGCGTTCATTAACTTGGGTATTTCAACACCTTGTGGGCATTGTGTGAGGCAGCGATGATGAGAAGAACAAATTTCAACAAATTTATTTGAGAAAACAGGTTCTTTCATGCCCAGTAAAACATTTTTTATCACCTTACGTGGCGAATACAATGAGTCAAGTTCTCTCTCAGGGCAACCAGCTGTACATGTTCCACATGAGAAACATTCGTACAATTCTTTACCTGATTCGTTTTTAGTTATCTTGTATTTGAAATCCATATCAAGATATTTATTCGCCTTCTGACCTGTAACATCTTCGCTTTGCTCCTCAAGCAATCTCTCGTTTCTCACAGCGTTCATAACGCCTTTCACGTTCACTTTTTGTGGACATTTTTCTAGGCATCGGTAATGCGCACTGCAAATCCAGAAAAATTCGCTTGATAAAACCTCGTCTTTCAAACCAAGTAAGGCCTTTCTAATAATCACACGTGGGTTCCATTCTGGTTTTACGTCCATCTCAGGGCAACGAGCAGTACAAGCACCGCACGCGAAACATTTCAATATACCTTCTCCACCTTCTTCTTTTGCAATTTGGAATTTGAAGTTATGATCAAGTTTTCTTGAATCAATACTACTCATACTATTTTTCTCCAACCTCAGTAAACTCATCTTCTTTGTAAACAATCATAGGTATCTTTTCTTTCAAATCCTTACCAGGATTGTATTCGAATTCTTTCTGCGCGTTCTCAGCAACTGGTATGAAAACATCCATTAGTGGTATCTCATTTGGGCATGCCTGCTCGCACAGACCACATTCAACACATGATAGTATCATATGGTTCATACGCCCAAGCTGGAATAACAACGAGTCGTTTGGCATTTTAACCAAACCTTTGTTTTCTGCTTTACGCAAAAACTTGTACGCCTCTGCATCAAAAACCGATGAATCAAACAAACATTCTCTGCAGTAACAAATCGGACAAGCATGACGGCAGTTGTGACAGTTAACACATTTGTCAAAGAAATCAGCCAGTTTTTCAATTCCTTTTATATCGCCTTTTTCTTTCAGAAACTCTTCGCGTTTCTTTTGTTTTTCTTCGCGGATTTCTTTTACTGCTTTTTCACGGTTTTTATTATCTTTCTCATCTTCTAACTTCAAAGACTCGATGATATTTTTTCCTATTTCTGTATGTGCTTCAATCAAAACCTCTTTTTCAACATCTGAACCATATAAACCAATTACTATGTCGGCGTTTGTTGGAATCGGATCTTTACATACTCTGCAAGCAGTTCGCAGGTGTTTTTCAACTTCATCATTCTTCTTTGTGAAAGACTCAAGTAAAAGTTCTGTCTGTTTTTTCTTAACATGAAAATCAGCATATGTGTTTATAGGAAATGTGCCGAGGCAGTCAACGCCTATTATAACAATGTTGTCTAGTTTTGCTTGGTTTAGTTTTGCTAATTCAATAAGAGCGCGGATCTGACACGGGTGCATAACAACACCAATGGTTTTTGGTGAGCCCTGGATCTTTGTAATTTTTGAAACTATTTTTGCTGTAGAAGCTGGTATTATCGGAGCGATTACATCAGAGTGTAGTTTTTTTGCATCGGATATCAAAACAGGGAAAGCAACCTTCTTGGATGGGGTTGATTGCTGAACCAACAGCTCATGTATTTTACCTGATTCAAGCAAATGTCTAAGGAATTCGTTTATTGAACCTACAACGTCGTTGTCTTTAACTTTAATAATTTTATGCGACATTTTTTCATCCTCCTAGATGTTCCAGTGTTTGGCTATCGGATTTGGACCAAGTTTTTTTATGGCATCAGTCATATCTCTCATTGTGTCAGCGAACTTCTGCCCCTCTGAAGCCGATATCCATCTAAGCCAGACTCTTTCTTTTTCAAGCCCCAGTGTTTCCAGTATGCTGTTTAGTAAAACCATGCGCCTCCTAGCCTTGTAGTTACCATCTATGTAGTGGCAATCACCGGGGTGACAACCACCAACAAATACACCATCAGCACCTTCTAGCAAAGCACGTAAAATATACATGGAATCAACAGAGCCTGAACACATAACACGGATTATGCGAACATTTGGTGGATACTGTATACGACTGGTACCCGCTAGATCAGCTCCTGCATATGAGCACCAGTTGCATAGGAATCCTACAATCTTAGGTTCAAATTCTTCTTTTTTATGCTCCTTTTTTTCTTCACTCATATTTTTCACTCCAAACAAGCATCAATCATAGAAACAATCTGACGTTTAGTAAATGTGTTCTGCCGTGAAACACCACTTGGGCATACAACAGAACAAGCACCACAACCCTGACAGAGGATCTCGTTAACTATAGCTATTTTTTTGTCCTCATCAAAAGTTATAGCATCATATGGGCATATCTCAACGCAGAGTTGACAACCAGCACAGTTACGTGATACTATGCGAGCAATGTTTCCCTTTGTTTCAAGGAACTTCTTTGATAGAATTGTTGCTGCGCGTGCACCAGTTGCCTTAGCTTGGAGAATTGCTTCCTCTATAAAACGCGGTGAGTGAGCAAGACCACACAGGAAGATCCCATCGGCTGAGAAGTCAATAGGGCGTAGTTTCACATGGGCCTCTGAATAAAATTTATCCTCATTTAATGGAATCTTCAGAAGCTGCCCGAGAACTGTGTTATCCTGCGGAACTATACCGGCGCTTAAAACAATTTTATCAGGATGTAGATGAAGCTCACGACCAAGTATCGTCTCATCAACTTTTACATTTATTTTGCCATCATCAACTGTAAGTTTTGGTTCATCTTTTTCATCAAATCTTACAAAAAGAACACCTTTCTTTCTAGCTTTTTGGTAGAGGATATCTTCCCTGAAACCATATGTTCTAATATCTCTATATAGAACATAAACGGCAGCATCTGGGTTGATTTCTTTGAAATGCAGTGCATTCTTCAAAGCTTCAGAGCAGCAAACACGGCTACAGTATGGGTGTTCATCGTTTCTTGAACCAACACACTGGATCATCACAACTTCTTTCAAATCTTTTAGATAAGATTTGTTTTCAAACAAATCCTTTTCAAACTCAGTTTGTGTAAGAACATCCTTGTTTTTCTTGTAATGATATTCTTTTGGTTCATATGGTAAACCACCTGTTGAAACAATTACAACACCGTGCTCGACTGTAGTTGGATTTTTTCCTTTCTTTGATTTAAGCGTTGTTTTGAAATTACCAACATAACCTGAGAATTGCTCTATTGTTGTGTTAGTGAAAATCTCTATATTTTGATGGTTTGTAACTCGTTCTATGTTTTGTTTTAGAAGTTCCTGCGGTTTCTCGCCATGGGCGCCTAAATAGATGTCTTTGAGATGACCACCCAGCTCAGGTTCTTTTTCAACTAGATATACCTTGTAGCCTTGGTCAGCTATTGAGAGGGCAGCTGTCATTCCAGCTATGCCACCACCGATAACTAATGCATTTGATAGAACAGGTATCTGCATATGATGAACAGGATACAAATCAGCTGCTTTTGCAACAGCCATACGAACTGCATCGATTGCTTTGTCAGTAGCACTATCAGGATCTGTTTTGTGAACCCATGAGTTTTGATCACGGAGGTTCGCCATTTCAAAAAGATGCGGGTTTAAACCAACCTGACGCAAGGTATCCTGGAAAAGAGGCTCATGTGTCCTAGGAGTACAAGATGCAATGACAACACGATTTAGGTTTAGCTCTTTTATTTTTTCCTTAATTTTTTCTTGTGCATCCTGTGAACAAGTGAATATACTATCATCAGCATAAGTAACAAAAGGCAGTTTTTTTGCGGATTCGACAACCTTCTTTATATCAACGACGCCAGCGATGTTTATTCCACAGTGACAAACGAAAACACCGATGCGTGGAAAATCAGTCCTCGAATCTTTTTCTTGAGGATAAATTTTTTCTACTATTTCTGTTCCACGAGCATCTGTAATAGTTTTTGCTGCTTCTGCTGCAGCTGCAGACGCCTGCGTAACACTCTCAGGTATATCCTTTGGTTCAGTTACAGTTCCTGATGCATAGATGCCTTCTCTTGAAGTGGAAACAAGGTCATAAGGATCTGTCTGAATAAAACCATATTCGTTAAGGTTTACTTCGAGAACCTTGCTTAGGTCACCAAGCGCTGAGCATGGTTGTAAACCAACAGATAAAACAACCATATCGTATGTTTCGTTTTTCAAATCACCTTTTTCATCTACATATCTTATTAGTAGGTTCTTTGTTTTTCTGTCTTGTTCAATTTTTGGTATGCGGCAGCGTCTGTAAACAACGCCGTATTCATCTTGAGCACGTGTAAAGTATTTGTCAAAATCTTTTCCAAATGAGCGCATATCCATATAATAGATGTGGGTCTCTACACCTGGTTCGTGTTCCTTTGCAATCACAGCCTCTTTTGTAGCATACATGCAGCAAACAGATGAACAATATTTTTTGTCGCAGCTCTCATCACGTGAACCAATGCATTGCAGCCAAGCAATTTTTTTCAGAGGTTTGCCATCAGAAACACGTTTGATATGGCCTTTATATGGTCCTGATGCTGAGAGCATACGCTCGAATTCTATGCTCGTTAGAACATTTGGGTAAACCCTGTAACCGTAGCTATCAGCTTTTGGTGGAGTATATTCTTCGAAACCCGGCGATATTATAACCGCTCCGACATCGATAGTCTCAGTTGTTTCTTTCATGTTATGATCTATTGCATCACGGCCACAATACAGGACACACTGCAGGCATTCGCAGCAGCCAGCGCAGTTTAGACAACGCTGGGCTTCACGAACTACTTGTTCTTTTGTGTAACCTTGGTCAACCTCTGCAAATGATTTTATTCGCTCATCGGCTGGTAGAAGATTTGAGCATTCGCGTGGGAGTTGGAACCTTGGTGCATCTTTTGGTATCTCAGCTTTTTTTGTTTGTGTCTCTTCTCTACCTTCTTTTAGATCCTCTTTGTTTAGATAGCGATCTATTGAAACCGCTGCTCTATGACCGGCACCAATTGCTTCTACTGCGGATGCTGGGCCGGTAACAGCATCTCCCCCAGCAAATACGCCTTCTTTTGATGTCTGTAATGTTATAGGATCTACGTCTATGAAACCTGATTTTGATAAATTTATATTGCTTTCTTCAACTATTTTTGAGTCTATTTCCTGTCCTATTGCAAATATTACGTAGTCACACAATACATCATGCTCTGAGTCCTGGATTTTAATCGGTTTTCGTCTACCTGAAGAATCTGGTTCTCCCAGCTCCATTTTAGCGCATTGTAGAAATGTGTCTTTGTCTTTTTTATGTAGTTTTATTGGGTTTGTCAAGAAACTAAAAGCAATGCCTTCTTCTTGTGCCTGTTTTATTTCTTCTTTATGAGCAGGCATTTCTTTCAATGATCTTCTGTAGAGAACTATAACGTTACCACCGAGTCGTTTAGCAGTGCGAGCCGAGTCCATGGCGACGTTACCCCCGCCGATCACAAGTATGTTTTTACCTTTGAAGTAGCCAGGGGCTATCATTTCTCTGCTAAATTGTTTTAGGTACTCGATACCCTCCAGTACGCAAGTATCTGTGCCTGTGCAGCATTCAACACCAGCAGCACGGCTTTTATGTGCGCCAATTGCAACAAATATTGCTTTGAATCCCTGTTTTCTAAGATCATCAATTGTAAAATCTCTGCCTAGTTTCTGGTTGTTTTTAATCTCAATTTGTTCCTCTTTGCAGAGGTTATCTATTTCCTTGTCGATATAAGATTTTGGTAGTCTGTAATCTGGGACGCCGTAGTGTAACATGCCACCGTTGTATTTTTCTGCCTCAAAGATGGTTGGTTTATAGCCCATTTTAGCAAGATCATATGCGGATGTTATGCCAGCTGGGCCAGAGCCTATAATAGCAACTTTCTGGTCGTCACCTCTTTTTTTCTTTGTTTCTTTATCTTTTTGTTTTTCTTCTCTTGTTTTCTTGTACTCGGTTAGAACGTCAGGGTGCTCGTAAACGTAGTCAGCTATGAATCGCCTGATGCTACAAATGGAAACAGGTTCTTCTATGTCTTTTCTGTTACATTCGGTTTCGCATGGGTGATAGCATATACGGCCCATTGAACCAGGTATTGGTATAGTTTCTTTGATCAGCTCAAATGCCTCTGCGAATTTTTCTTGTGCTGCCAGTGTTATGAAAGCCTGTGCGTTTAATCCTGCGGGACAGGCGATTCTACAAGGTGATTTTCCCTCGTTTTTTGCTATTGCGAAAACATTTGGTATAGCCTGCGGGAATGGCTGATAAATCGCTTTGTGTTGTGCTAGTCCTTCATCAAAATGTGATAACATAGATACTGGGCAGTGGCTTACACAATCTCCACAACCATTGCATTTTTCTAAGTCTACGTACCGCGGGTGTTTCTTTATTGTTACATGAAAGTTGCCTACTTCCCCTTCTAGGTTAGATACTTCTGCGTTTGTTATTATTTTTATGTTTTCATGTCGTCCTGTGTAAACAAGTTTAGGTGCAAGAATACACATCGCACAATCATTTGTTGGGAATGTTTTGTCTAGTTGAGTCATCGTACCGCCGATGCTCAAACCGCGATCTAGGAGGTAGACTTTGAATCCTGCATCTGCTAAATCAAGAGAGGATTGTATACCTGATATGCCTCCACCTATCACCAAAACTGAACCATGTTTTTGGGCATGAGCAGTGTTAGGTTTTTTTTCTTTTGCCATTTAAAACTCTCACATTATGTCGTCTACCATGTTCAAAAGCTGTTTTTTTGTGAAGTTTTTGTGGATAGATGCATTGCTTGGGCAGGCAGAGATGCAACCACCGCAGCCTGCACACAATGCTTCGTTAACCTCAGCAATCCTTGTTTTTTCGTTCAATGTTCTTGCCTCGTATGGGCATACTTCTACGCATATACCACAGCCGGTGCATATCTCTTCATCAACAGCAGCTATCAACGGGTCGATTTCCATTTCTTCTTTTGATAAAATGGTTGCTGCGCGTGAGGCTGCACCGCTAGCCTGCGACACAGTATCCTGTATGTCTTTTGGCCCCTGGCAACAACCAGCTATGAAAATACCATTTACAAAGGTGTCAACAGGGCGAAGTTTTGGATGGGCTTCAAGGAAGAAACCATCACCACTTAATGTAAGGCGAAGCATACGAGCGAAATCAATTGTATCCTTTCGTGGAACCATTGCTGGCACTATTACAACTAGTTCTGTTTTAATTTCAAAAAGTTTATTTGTTGTTGTATCAAAAATATCTATCTTTAGATGGTCTTTCATGTTTCTTACTTCAGATGGCCTGCCGCGGAACATGTTTGTATGTAGACCGCGGACTTTCCTGTAGAATTCTTCATAACCTTTACCATATGAGCGGATGTCATTGTAACAAACATTGATTTCTACGTCTTCACCAAGTTTTTCACGGAGAAGATAAGCGTGTTTTAAAGCAGTCATACAACCTATGCGGCAACACCATGTGCATTGTGTTTCATCACGTGAGCCGACGCATAGAATGAATGTTACGCTCTTTGGTTTGGTCTGGTTAGATGGGCGTAGAATCTCGCCTTTGGTTGGTCCAGATGAGCTGATAAGTCTCTCAAGTTCCAGGGTAGTGATAACATCATCTGATTTTGAATAACCATATTCATAAAGACTAGCCGGGTCCATTAAATCGTAACCAGTTGCAACAATTATAGCACCAACTTTTCTTTCAACTATCTCCTCTTTTTGATCGAAGTTAATAGCACCCTGTGCACAGGCTTTCTTACAAAGAGGTTCATCTCCACATTTTCCCTTGGTTAAAAAAAGACATTTTGATGAATCAATTGTATATTTCAACGGCACTGCTTGTGGAAACGGCATGTAGGCAGCACCACGTTTACCCATGCCCTGGTTGAACTCACTCACGATTCTATCTTTTAGTCGGCAGGCAGTTGCACAGTCACCACAGCCAGTACATTTATCAATATCAACATAACGTGGTTTCTTCTTTATTTTAACAGTGTAATTACCTATGCTGCCCTCAACGCCAACTACCTCGGAATACGACAGTAACTCTATGTTTTGATGGTTTGCAACCTCCATCATCTTAGGGGTAAGTATACATGAGGAGCAATCAAGAGTTGGAAATGTTTTGTCAAGCTGGGACATGTGTCCGCCTATGCTAGGTTCACGCTCTACAAGGTAAACTTTGAAGCCATCGTTAGCAAGATCAAGCGAGGTCTGGATGCCGGCTATTCCGCCGCCTATAACAAGTGCTTCAGGTGTGACCTTAAGTGTAGATGTTTTCAGTGGCTCAAGTAAATGGGCTTTTCCTACCGAGCTGCGAATTAAAGCTTTTGCTTTCTCTGTCGCCTTTTCCTTATCTGTATGAGCCCAAGAGCATTGTTCGCGTATGTTAGCAATCTCCAATCTATATGGGTTTACACCACCGTCACATACAACGCGTCTGAACGTGTGTTCATGCATACGCGGGGAACATGATGCTACGACAACAGCATCGAGTTTGAATTCTTTTATAGCATCTTTTATAAGAGTCGCGCCCACATCAGAGCACATGTATTTGTAATGTTTAGCGACAACTACGCCGTCTAGATGACTAGCATATTCTGTGAGAGCCTCTACATCAACAGTTTGGGCTATGTTTATACCGCAATGACAAACAAAGACGCCAATCCGTCGCATGGATTATTTACCTTCCTTAAAAACTAGTTTTTCAACAGGGCTGAGATTCAAATCCAAACCAAGTTTCTCGCTGTTTACTCCAAGTGCTAAACCAAGTAGTTGAGTTAGATACAGAACAGGGACCTCTAGTTTCGCGGCAACAGTTTCACCAGCTTTTGTCTGCCTAGAATCAAACATTTTATGACACCATGGGCAGACATCAACAAAACCCTGAATGCCCTGGTCTTGAACAGCTTGAAGTTTTTGTCCTGTCTTTGTCAAAGCAGACTCAGGGAGATTAGCAAGAAGTGGAGCGCCACAACAATCTAATTTCTGGGCATAATCAACAGGTTCGGCTCCAATCGCCTTAAGGATAGCCTCTATTTTCTGAGGGTTCTCAGAATCATCAGGACGTCCTATTTCACTGGGCCGTATAAGATGACAACCGTAATGCGCAGCGATTTTCAGACCACTAAGAGGAGTTTTAACTTTATTTTTAATTGCCTCTAAACCGATGTGATCATGCAATAAATCAACAGTGTGAACAACATTAATTTTACCATGATATGTTAGTCCTTCGGCAGATAGCATAACGTTTACACGTTCTTTCATAGACTGGTCTGCATCAAGGATGCGTTTAGTTTCACTAAGTGCAAGATGACACATAGGGCAGGGCACAAACAAATCATGGTGATGTTTCTCGGCGATAGCTAAATTCCGTGCAGAAAGATATATCGTAAGTAGCTGATTCACACTTTTCATTGGTTCGCCACAGCAAGAAAAGTCATCTACGTCCAATAGCTCAACATCAAGTAGTGGTAAAACTTCTCTAACAGAAAGCTCGTAGGCATATTGCTCAGTTGGCATCAGACAACCAGGAAATAAAGAGTATTTCTTTTTCGTGCTCATATTACTAAACTTTCTCCATAGCTATTTTCATTATACCAGCCTGAAACTTGGCAGCATCCATTGGTTTAGAAAGAGCAGGGAGTCCAATATCCTCTCTTTTAATTGTTTTATTTGTTTTTGTTGTAACTTGTTGTGTATCTTGTATAAGACCAGTTGAAAGAATAGATTGTAGCATTGCAGTGTATTTTCCCGGTATCTGTTTACCAGTTGCTACTGCCATGTTTTTCAGGGCAAAAAGGATCTCAACTGGTGCAACTTTTTGTGGGCATCTTTCTCTGCATTTGAAACAACTCATGCATGTCCAGATAACATCGGAGTTTACTAGTTCGTTTATAAGTCCTCTTTTTAGAAGAGCAACTACTTTATGTGGCTCAAGCTCAAGCAACTTGTGTGCCTCACAACCAGATGTGCATTTAGCACATTGGAAACAGTAATCAGAGATCTCGTCTTTTAGTTTTGATAGACGGTCATTTATCTCCTTTCTTAGCTCTGATTGTGGCTCCCCCATAGAAGTTAAATCCACTATGCTCATCAGATATCACACGTAAATTAACTATTGTTAAGTACTTATACTATATATAATTTTTTAATATTATCTGATAATTTTGATTCCACTTATCTAGTTTCCTTATTTAAAATCTGTTATTTTCTTAATAAAAACAACTAAAAATGCAGGGGAAGGGATTTGAACGTCTGGAATTAGTTATTAACAAGAAACTATCTCCATAAAAACAGGAAAAAAATCCTAAAAATATTCAGTTTTTTACCTTCTGGATATCTATTGTTCCATCTTTGAGGACAATCCATCTTAGTTTGTCACCATTTTTCAGTTTGAGCAATTCAACGACTTCAGAAGGTACTGTTATTCTTCGTCTGGATCCACGAATTGTAATTCCCGTCTCCTTAACACATTTGACATCATCGAGTTCTATCTTCATAAAATCTCCAATAACGGAAAAGATAATTAAGTACAAATATTTTGTTATTTCCCCAATATCCTTTGGCAATTAAACAAAAGGGTTTTTTAACTTATTTCTCCCTCAAGGTAAGCTTTCATCTCAGGTGTTTTCGGATGATTAAAAACTTCGTCCGCTGGTCCCTGTTCAACAACCTTGCCGAAATACAAGAATATAACATAGTCCGCAACTCTTTTCGCCTGACGTAACGTATGTGTTACAAGTATTACTGTATACTGTGTTTTAAGTTTTAAAAGTAATTTTTCAATCTGTTGTGCTGAAACTGGATCCAAAGCAGAGGTTGGTTCGTCACATAAAATTACTTCTGGTTGTACTGCTATAGCTCTAGCTAAACATAGTCGCTGTTGCTGTCCGACCGATAAACGCGAGGCCGGGTCATGCAGCCGGTCTTTGACTTCACTCCAAAGACCTACTTCTTGTAAACAATTTTGTACGGCCTCAGCTAGTTCTTTAGTATTTTTATCATGATGGATGCGTAATCCATATGCAACATTTTCAAAAATCGACATCGGTAATGGATATGGTTTTTGGGAAATCAAACCCATTTTTTTCCTTATATCTGGGACATTTAATCCACCAGACATGATGTTAATACCATCAACAACTATCTTACCATGTATTTTTACGTCATCTTGTATTTCTAACAATCTATTGAATGATTTTAGCAATGTTGTTTTTCCGCATCCGGATGGCCCGATAATAGCAGTGAGCTGCTTTGCAGGTATTTTTATGTTGATATTTTTTAGTACATGGTTGTTGTGGTAAGTAACATTTAGATTATCAGTTTCTATCTGATTATTTATTGATTTATTCATTCATCATTCCTCTTTAAATTATTTTATTATGTTTTTTGATGATTTTTTTGCTAGATACCTTGTGAGGATACTAATTAATAATACTATTAATAATAAAACAAAAGCTACAGCATACGCTTTGTTTTGAACAACTTCATCTGGCATACCTACAAGATTAAGAATCATTGTTGGTAAAGCAGCTGTTTGATCATTAATTGATGAAGGAAAATAATTTGAGTCGCCAACAGTAAGTAAAATAGAAGCAGCATCACCAATACCTCTTCCAAATCCCAATAAAACACCCGCAATAATACCTGGCATTGCTTGTTTTCTAACAACCTTCATAGACATCTCAAATTTTGTTGATCCAAGTGAATAAGCGCTTTCTTTTAAACCGATTGGAACCATCTTTATCGATTCATCAATACTCCGAGTAATAATTGGAATTTCCAATAATGTCAACGCGATTATCCCCAGTATAAGAGATTGACGGGTCATACCAAGAGCCATCACAATAGCTAAGCAAAACACACCGTAAACGACAGAAGGCACACCCCAGAGAATATCAAGACAAAGACGTATAAAATTTGATGTTCTTGGTTTTAAAAAATCTTTTTGTAAATACAGTGCTATCGCCATACTTATCAAAAAGGCTAATCCCGTCGCAGGTAACGATAATAGCAATGATCCAACAATGGCATTTAAAAATCCGCCACCTCCGCCAAGATAAAAATTTCCCTCAGAAGTCTGTGTAAGTATTTCAATAGAAAGCGATGGAGCTCCGTTGATACTAATAACCGCCACAACAAGTATTAAACTTCCCATTACAATTAAAACTGAGGCAAGCATTAGTCCGAGAAATATCTTTTCTTCAAGATTACGTCTATTCAATAGTTCCACCTCTTGCTAGCCCTTCTTAGAACAAGAAAACCCAATAAATTGAATATCAAAACAACAACAAAGAGCATTAATGCAACAAAAATCAGTGCTGAAGCAAGAATAGGTATCGAACTTACATCATTATAATTCGAAGCTATAAGCGAGGCGAGTGTTTGACCGGGACCAAATATAGATTTTGGAATCATTTCTTGGTTACCTATAACCATACTAACTGCAATTGTTTCACCAAAAGCTCGCCCAAACCCGAGAAATATCGCAGAAAGTACTCCTGGGCCTGAAGCACGAAAGATGACTTTTTTTACGGTCTCCCATTTTGTCGCTCCTAACGAGAGCGATGCTTCTTTTAATGAAGTAGGTACAGAACTAAAAGATTCGACACATAGTGAAATAATAATAGGGAAAACCATAATCGATAAAATCAATGACGCAGTAAATATACCGAATCCAGAGCCAATATTATACCCGAAAAATGGTGCTACTGTATCTCGTACTATGGGAACTAATACGAGAAGTGCACAAAGCCCAAAAACAACAGATGGCACGCCAGCCAGTACATCAATAAAGGGTCTGACAACATTTCTAAATTTTTTTGGAGCATATTCAGCAATATAAATAGCACTGAGTACAGAAATTGGTATCGCTATCAACATTGAAATAGCGGTGACAATCAGTGTGTCCATGATAACGGCAAAAAGGCCAAATTCACCAGAAAACGGTTTCCATGTCGAAGATAGTACTATTTTGGAAATGGATTCCTCTCGCAGTATATCGAGAGAACCACCCATAAGAATTATCAATAATAAGAAAAATAAAAAAATCACAAATACTGTGACGAAAAGCATCAAGCGGGTACCTAGTGTATCATAGAGCTTTCTTGTAACCTTGATAAAATTACATACCAACAGAATAATGAATACTATTAGAAATAACGCAAAAAGGAAAAAAATATTAAAAACAAATAAACAAATGAACGAAAGAATAAGAGATAATATGCCGACTATTAACAATTTATGTTTTATCACTTTATTTATCTTTTCAGTAGGCATATTAACATTCAGCTTGTATTAATTGATTAGTTGGAGGAGAAAAGATAATTATGATTCCCCTCTTTTTTATTAGCCCTCGACTATTTGCAGCTGATCATCCAGTATATCACTTGGCACTGGACCATATCCGTTACTAAATGTGTATTGTTGTCCATCTCCTAATATCCACGCGACAAAATCTTTTGTGATTCCTGTGAAGTCGTTCAATGTAACTAAATAAACCAATCGTGCTGGTGGCGAAGGCAATATGTCGTTTATTTCTGCATTAACTACGTCGTCCCTGTTTTCGTAAAAATTCTCTTCCGGATCAATTGTACCATTCTCATTTAAGTCTAGAGGAATTACTATTATGCCTTCTTTTGGCCTATTTGTTGTATTTGAATAAATATAGTTAACATTACTGTATCCGATTCCAAGAGGATCACCTGCGATAGATTTTGACATTGAATCATCGCCTTTTACTTTTGTTATTTCTTCAATGGCAGGGAAATCATCTTGTGTGTAGTCACCAAGATATTTCGCCCAGGTCTCTGCAGCGCCACAAGGGTCAGATCTTGAAAAGGCCTTAATAGGATCGGTATTGGTAGTATCATTAACTAATTGTCCCCATGTTGGTATTGAATAATTTATAAAAATTTCTCTCAATTGTTGTTTCGTTAAACCATTTTCTAAAATTTTATCTAATACAGGATTAGCAGTGTTTATTGTTGCAAGAACCGCATCCTTAACGACAGCGACTGCAATAATACCTTGGCCTGCTTCAGCAGGGGTAACATCTCTTGAAACCATACCAAGGTCTACGGAACCTGCTAGCGCATCTGCCATGCCTTTTCCTGCTCCACCTGAGGTAACATCAATTTTAATATCTGGATGAAGCTTTTGGTACTCTTGCGCCCATACTACCATCATTGGATAGAGAGAATATGCTCCAGATACCTTTATTGTGTTCTCACTTTTTTCTACACAACCGCAATTGCTGACGATTCCAATTATAATGAGCGTTATTATTGCGATTATTGCTAGCATCTTTTTTTGTGTTTGTTCTTTATTTTTCATAATAACTTCCCCATTTTGCCAAATGCCGTGAGATGCATTGACATGCAATATATTATGTGATAAGTACTATTTAATGTTATTGGTAAGTTACCTATATTTGATGGCATAAAAACAAAATGTTATGGATACACAAGGACTTTTAAAAGAAAAACTAAAATTATATAGCGGAAAAAGATAAGGTGCACCGCAGGAGAAATCAAATGAAAATCGGAATAGTCTATCACGAAGACTTCAACAAATACGACATGGGTGTTGACCATCCTCTAGTTGGTGACAAACCAGGTAAAACAATGGATCTGCTTAAAGAAAAAAGTGTTCTGAAAGATTTAAAAGTTTTTACACCTAAACAAGCTAGTGAAGAAGATTTATTGCGTGTACACACAAAAGAGTATGTTAACAAAATAAAGGATCTTAGTCGTACTGGTGGTATGCTTTCACTTGATACGCCAGCGCCTGTTGGTATTTTTGAAACAGCCAGTCTTGCAGCTGGCGGTACAATTCTAGCTGGTGAAAAATTATTTGATGGGTTCCAGTGCATGGTTAATCCACTCGCTGGTTTTCATCATGCTTGTAAAAATGATTCATCTGGTTTTTGTTTTTTCAATGACATAGCTGTTGTTATAGAGTACCTAAGATTAAAACATAGACTGAAGCGTTTCATGGTTGTTGACGTAGATGTTCATCATGCAAATGGTACTCAGGAGATTTATTATTTTGATCCAACTGTACTAAAAGTGTCTTTTCATCAGGATGGACGTACTTTGTATCCTGGCACTGGTAGTATGGAAAAAATCGGTGGAGAAAAGGGAGAGGGTTTTACTGTGAATCTTCCTCTGCCACCTGGCACTGGTGATAGGAGTTATTTGAAAGCTTTCAATGATATTATACCAAAACTTGTTGACCAGTTCAACCCTGAAATTATAATCTATCAATCTGGTGTTGACACCCACCATGATGACCCATTGGCAGATATTTTCCTAACTTATCAGGCGTACTATCATATGGCTAAAAAGATGCGTGAGTTATCTGTCGCTGGGTGTGATAGACTTTTGGTGCTTCTAGGCGGCGGGTATGATAGTTCTGGTAGTATTCAATCCTATTACAATGTTATGTGTGGTCTTTTAGGCAGAGCGGATTACATTAAAGAAGACGAGATCCCTGATCCACGAGTTATCGAAGTGGACAGATTGGTTTTTGAGCTGAAAGGTATTCTTAATCCGTATTGGGTCCTATAGATTTCTAGTCGATAAACTTATTAGAAGTTCTTAGATATAGGGCCTCTATCCCATTGTTTAGATGGGGTGGGTTGTTATGAGCGTTGAGAATCTTAATAATATTTTTAAGCCTA
>Ga0209285_10000307_pt1 | contig 17501 bp, 14 predicted proteins | sample PPLLak3March2015_2_FD_187249 | JGI IMG/M metagenome (GOLD analysis project Ga0209285, IMG submission 187249) | Freshwater sediment microbial communities from Prairie Pothole Lake near Jamestown, North Dakota, USA - PPLs Lake P8 Core (3) Depth... | ecosystem: Environmental > Aquatic > Freshwater... | reverse complement strand
CCAGGCCCGGGATGTGGCGGTCGGCATCGATCTGCCGCGCGAGCACTGGAAACAGTTCGGCGATATCGCCAAGGGCCTCTGGAAAGCCTACATGGATTGCGATGCCACCCTGGCCGAGATCAATCCGCTGGTTATCACCAAAGATAACAAGCAACTGGTCGCTGTGGATGGCAAGATGCTGCTGGACGATAATGCCCTTTTCCGCCACCCCGACCTAGCCGAGATGCGCGACCTGGACGAGGAAGCTGCAGCTGAGACCGAAGCCCGCAAGTATGGCCTGTCGTTCATCAAGCTGGATGGGCAGATCGGCTGCATGGTCAACGGCGCCGGGCTGGCCATGACCACCATGGATATCATCAAGCTGTTCGGCGGCGAACCGGCCAACTTCCTGGATATCGGCGGTGGCGCCAGCGCAGAGAAAGTTGCTGCCGCGCTGCGCATCATCCTGTCCGATAAGAACGTGAAGGCCATCCTGTTCAATATCTTCGGCGGCATCACCCGCTGCGACGAGGTGGCAAAAGGCATCCTGGCCGCCCTGGCTGAAGTCAAGCCCAACATCCCGATGGTTGTACGCCTGGTCGGCACCAACGCCGAGGAAGGCCAGCGCCTGATCGCGGATGCAAACATGATCACCGCAAATACCCTCGCCGATGCAGCCCAAAAAGCGGTCGCGGCGGCAAAGGCATAGGAGGCCTACAATGAGCATCTTTGTTGATAAGAATACCCGCCTGCTGGTGCAGGGCATTACCGGTGGTGAAGGCCTCTTCCATACCCAGCAAATGGTCGCTTACGGCACGCAGGTTGTCGCCGGTGTTACCCCCGGAAAGGGCGGTGAATGGGTGCTGGATGGCAAGGTTCCGGTGTTCGATTCATGCCGCGCCGCGGTGGAAGCGACTGGAGCGAATGCATCCATCATCTTCGTCCCGGCCCGCTTCGCCCCGGACGCCATGTACGAGGCAGCCGATGCCGGTGTTCCGTTCATCGTCTGCATCACGGAAGGTGTACCCGTCCAGGATATGATGCGCGTCCGTGAATACCTGGATCAGAAGAAAGTCCGCCTGCTCGGCCCGAACTGCCCCGGCCTGCTGACCCCCGGAGAAGCCAAGGTCGGCATCATCCCCGGCAACATCGCCATCCCCGGCAATGTGGGCTGCGTCTCGCGCTCCGGCACACTCACCTACGAGGTGCTTTACGCCCTGATGCAGGAAGGTATGGGCGCCACAACCTGCGTGGGCATCGGCGGCGACCCGATCAATGGCACCAATTTCATCGATTGCCTGGATGCCTTCGAAGCCGACCCAAACACCGAGAAAGTCGTTATGATCGGCGAGATCGGCGGCACGGACGAGGAGAAAGCCGCCCAGTTCATCGCCTCCCGCATGACCAAACCGGTCGTCTCCTTCATCGCCGGGCAGACCGCCCCTCCCGGCAAGCGCATGGGGCACGCCGGCGCCATCATCGAAGGCGGCTCCGGCACCGCCGCCGACAAGGTCAAAGCGCTCGAAGCGGCGGGCGTCAAAGTCGCCAAACACCCGGAAGAAATTCCATCCTTGCTCAAATAACCAAAGATTATCAGAGACCGGGTCTCTCCGAAAGAGACCCGATCTCTGCTTTTTAATTGCAAAGACGCCCTCGCCGGGCGTCTCTACGTTATAATCACTGCAAGCGGATTACTTCTTGCGCACGTCGATGTACTTGACCGCATCGCCCACGGTGGTGATCTTCTGGGCGTCTTCATCGGAGATCTCGGCGCCGAACTTGTCTTCGAAGGCCATGATCAACTCGACCAGGTCCAACGAATCGGCTTCCAGTTCCTCGCGGAAACGGGCTTCCAGTTCGACCTTGCTCTCATCAGCCCCAAGGATATCCACGATGACTGCCTTGACCTCATCAAAAGTGCTTGCCATATCATCCTCCTGTAACGGTTTCTGGTTGCGCTTATTGTAACCCGAGTTGCGGGCATGTCAAGCGCAGAATTCTGAGTGAAGGAACACAGACCCATGCCAAAAGTTGCGCCGGATTTCGAACCGAGCGAAACCCCGCGAAAAACTACGGGGCAGGCGAACACTCGTTCTACTCAATCCACGATCGACCAACGCAAAGCCGACCATATCCAGATCAACCTGGAGAAGGATGTCCGCTCCGGGCTGACAACCGGGCTGGAGAACTATCACTTCATCCACGAAGCCCTGCCTGAACTCGACCTGGCGCGGATCGATACGACCCTCAGCCTGTTCGGCAAAAAAATGAATGCCCCCATCCTGGTCAGCTCGATGACCGGCGGAACCGAGGAGGCTGGCCTGATCAACCGGCGCCTGGCGGAAGCCGCCCAGGAATGCAACCTCGCCATGGGGGTCGGCTCACAGCGTGCCGCCATCGAAGACCCGATACAAATCCCCACCTTTGCCATTGCCCGTAAAGTTGCCCCCGAAATCCTGCTCTTCGCCAACCTGGGCGCGGTGCAGTTGAACTACGGCTACGGAATCGACGAATGCCGCCGTGCTGTGGATATGATCGAAGCCGATGCACTGATTTTGCATCTCAATCCTTTACAGGAAGCGGTGCAGGATGCAGGCGACACCAACTTCGCAGGTCTCGCAAAGAAGATCGAAGAAGTCTGCAAGAAGATCGAAGTGCCTGTCATTGCCAAAGAAGTTGGTTGGGGCATCTCCGAACGGACAGCCAAACTCCTGGCCGATTGCGGCGTAAGTGCCATCGATGTGGCCGGCGCGGGCGGCACATCCTGGTCCCAGGTGGAAATGCATCGCGCCCCCGATGAATTCACCCGTCAACTCGCCGCGACGTTTGTCGGCTGGGGTATTCCAACATCAGATTCAATTTTAAATGTCAAGAAAGCCGTCCCCGATATGACGGTTTTCGCCAGCGGCGGACTTAAAGATGGGCTCGACATCGCCAAGTGCATCGCCCTGGGCGCAACCTTGGGATGCATGGCGGGGCAATTCCTCAAAGCCGCGGCGGTTTCGACAGAGAAAACTATTGAATTGATGCGGTTGACGAAAAAGCAAATCGAGGTCACGATGTTTGCGACGGGAGTTGGAAGGTTGGGAGGGCTTGCCCTGCGACTGCAAGGAGTGTCGAAGGGTTGAAGGTTGGGAAATTGGTGGCATGCTAAGGTTGTATAATTGAGAATGAGGTAGCTTATGGAAACCGTACAATTCAAAACCCGAATTAAAAATGGCTTCATCGAAGTTCCCAAGAAATATCAAGGAAAATTCACGGATAACGTGCGCGTTATTCTGGTTGCTGAAAACTCCAAAGTAAAAGCGGCTGGTTATCTCGATGAATTAATGGCCCACCCCTTGAAAGTGAAAGGATTCCATCCTCTGACCAGGGAAGAAGCCCATGCCAGAAGATAAGATTTGTTCCACGGTCAATGAGAGATGACCATTTGGTTTTGAGAAAGGATATTCACCATGACTCTTTACACATCAACCAGCGCCAAAAAGCAAGTCGGTAAATTGGTAAAACTTTACGAACGTGGACAGGTGAGCGAAACAACCGCCCGCAATTTAAACAAGGTTTTGGAACTAGAAGTCAACCAAATCCAGCTTGATCTTGGCGCAACCGAGAAAGATATGAAAAGGTTCGAGCGCAAATATAAAATGTCCACAGCAGGTTTCTTTCGTCAGTGGCAGGCGGGGAAAACCGATGATCGTATGGACTATGCTGAATGGGCATCGCTGGCGCAAATGGCAGATAACCTGCGGAAACGGCTGGAATTTCTCACCAGCGAGAATCCAAAATGAATATCGCTGAATACTTTGAATCGGTCAAGGATCGCATCCTGACCGATTCTTTTGTTATTGACTTCAAGGGCGAAGAAAATGCTTTGATTGAATTAGGAGATACTTATAGCAATCTAGGAAAATACAGCAAATCAATTGAATGTTGTGAAGAGGCAATGAGAATTATCGAAGAATTCAATAGTCAAGGGGATAAGGCATGGGCTCTAAGTATCATGGGCGCCAACTATTTTGAACTTGGCGAAATGGAATTGTATGTGAAGTGTTTCAGGGAAGCGGTTGAAATATCGGAAAAAATTCTCCAACCTAGCATACAGAATAGTACTCGTTGCAACTTGGCAGGAGCCTATCTTTTTCAAAATGATTTGTTTAATGCCCGCACCACCATTGAAGCCGCATTGCAATATGACATGCAAGGCAATGATTATAGTGGAAACGCCCTGCACGGAATCATCGCCTTGCGGCAGGGGGATGAGGTCGCGGCACGAGGAGCCTTTGTCCGCGCGATCGGGCAGGCGGATGAGATTCTGTCCAAGACGGCGGAGTATTATTCCGCGCTGGATGCGAAGGGATTGGCGTTGTGCGGGCTCGCGCTGTGCGATCGTGACGACGGACGACAGACGACGGACGATGGACAACAGACCGCGGACGGTGGTCGGTCGTCTGTGGTCTATCGTCAACAAGCCATCGAAACCTTCCGCAAGGCGCGTAAGATCGCGCCGCACGCGGGAATCGTGAAGGCAACCTTGCGTCTGTTCGATGAACTGACCAAATGCGATCTGGAGGGCATCCTGAAGGATGTCCGCAAAGCGGCGGAGGGGGTTGAATGAAGGAGATTTTGAAATCACATGACTAACCCCTCACCCTGCCCCTCTCCCCTTCGGGGAGAGGGAAGTTGCGCCATCCTGCCCCCTCTCCCTGCAAGGGAGAGGGTTAGGGTGAGGGTCGCACCAGAAAGCTAATGAAAGAACCTCGTCACCGCATCCTCCCCGCCATCCTCGCCCGCGCCCGCGAACTCCGCCACCCGCAGACACCCGCCGAGGCGACACTCTGGCATGCTCTGCGCAATCGCAACTTTGGTTACAAGTTCCGCCGTCAGCACCCGGTTGGCCCATTCATCATCGATTTCTACTGCGCCGAAGTGAAACTTTGCATCGAGGTGGATGGACCCAGTCACTTTGAAGATAACCAACAGGAATATGATGCCGCCCGTACAGCTTATCTTGAATCGCTTGGATACCGCATGTTCAGGTGTACGAATGATGACATTCGCCACAACATCAATGGCGTGATTGCCGGAATCGAAAATATCATCCACGATCTCAAACACCAGCCGGAGGCAACATGAGCCTGAAACCGATCACAGAAATCATCCTCCCCGCCATCGAAACCGAACTCCAGCGCCAGGTGGCCCGCCTGGATGAAGCGCGCACGCGTCCCTTCCACGAGATGCTGACCTACCACATGGGCTGGTCCGGCGCGGGATCCGGCCCCGAGGCGCAGGGCAAACGTCTCCGCCCATTGTTGTTGCTGTTGACCGTTGCCGCCAATGGCACAGATTGGCTACGCGCAGCACCCGCGGCAGCCGCGGTGGAACTCATCCACAATTTTTCCCTTGTCCACGATGATATCCAGGACAATTCCGGCCTGCGCCGCGGCCGGGAGACAGTCTGGAAGAAATGGGGCCTGGCGCAGGGCATCAACGCCGGGGATGGCTTATTCGTCCTGGCAAACCTGGCCATTTCTGACCTGGAAGAACGCTTCCCTGCCGATACCATTCTGAAGGTTGCCAAGATCCTGCACGCCACCTGCCTCGATCTGACCCGCGGCCAGTTCCTGGATATATCCTACGAAACCCGCACCGACCTGCCGATTGAAGATTATTGGCCAATGGTCGCCGGCAAGACTGCTGCCCTGCTCTCGGCATGCACACACATCGGCGCCATCCTGGGCGGCGCGGACGAGGCAGCCTGCGAGGCCTACCGGGATTTTGGCCACTACCTCGGTCTGGCGTTCCAGGTACGGGATGATTACCTGGGCATCTGGGGCAACAGCGCGCTCACGGGTAAATCCAACAAATCGGACCTGGTGGCAGGCAAAAAGTCCCTCCCTGTATTGTACGGGCTGGAAAAGGCCGGGGCGTTCGCCAAACGCTGGCAGGAGGGTCCCATCCGGGGGGATGAAGCGGCTTCTATGTCCCAAAAATTGACCGAGGAAGGCGCTCAACTGTACACCCAGGAAATGTCCGACCAGATGACCGACCTGGCCTTGAAAGCGCTGCGTCTTGCTAACCCGCAGGGGGATGCGGGTCAAGCATTGTACGATCTCGCCCAACGGTTGCTCGGGCGCGAGTCTTGACAGCCTTTTTTGGGCTGGTATAATCCCCTTACTTCGCGGGCGTAGTTCAGTGGTAGAACGCATGCTTCCCAAGCATGATATCGTGGGTTCGAATCCCATCGCCCGCTCAAAACCGGAAGACACAGTGCTTCCGGTTTTTCTTTTCAGTTCTGTCAGGTGTTCGATTGCAAGGTTGCTGTTATGTGATGGAAAAACAGGCATGCTAGAATAACGCTACCGGAGGCTTCTACCACATGTCTGCAAAGGGAATCGTTCTTTACATCGAAGATAACGTTGACAACCGCATGTTGATCCGGCGTGTTCTGGAAGCAGATGGCTTCACCGTCATCGAGTGCGCCAACCCAAATCAGGCCATGGCGCTTGCCCAGCAAGTACAGCCCAACATCATCTTGATGGATATCAATATGCCTGAAGTGGATGGGTACACCCTCACAGCCCGCATGAAATCCACCCCAGGCTTCGAGAATGTCCCGATCATTGCCCTGACGGCCAACGTAATGCGCGGCGACCGGGAGAGATCGCTCGAAGCCGGCTGCGATGGATATATTCAAAAACCAATTGATATCGACACGATCACTTCGCAAATTGATCGCTATCTAAGGAGGCGCTAAAATGCCACAATCTCCCAATCCCCTCCCCGTTTCCCATGAGCCACAATCAGGCATCCGCAAGCCATCCATCCCCAAAGATGCGACTGTCCTGGTTGTCGAAGATAATGTGTCCAACTTCGTCCTGATCGCCCGCATGCTGGGCTACCTGGGCATCCATTGCGAATGGAAGACATCCGGCTATGAAGTAGTGGAATATGCTGATACCCTGCCCCGGCTCGACCTGGTCCTGATGGATATCCGCCTGCCCTATGAAGATGGATATGGGGCGCTTAAAAAAATCCGGGCTTCGGAACGGTTGAAGGATGTGACGATCATAGCCGTCACGGCCGAGGCATCTGTGGAACAGGTGAACAAAGCGCGCGCCTCGGGTTTCGACGGCTTTATCGGTAAACCCCTCGACCCCGACCGGTTCCCCGAGCAGATTCGCCGCATCCTTGCTGGTGAATCGGTTTGGGAAATGAACTAATCCGACATGACAACCCCGCCTTTTTATACTCAATCCAAAGAGCCCCAACCCGACCGCAAAGCAGAAGAAACTATAAAACAAGCCTCCGGAGAACTTTATCGTTCCGGTTATCGAATCTCGGCTGCGCAGACGGAAGCGGAGATCATCTTGGCTTTCGAGCATATCTTGCAGGACGCGCCTTACACGGGTGCTCTCCTGATTGCGACGCAAGATGAGTTCAGGGTTGGGCTTGCCATCGATCCGCGCGAGCCGGATGGCATTTCCAGGTTGTCCAGGTCGTGGCTAATTCCATCGGCCGAGATATCGAATCTTTTCAATGCAGGTCCCGTAATTGGCGACCTGGCGCTTGCCAATACCCTGCCAAAACCCATCCAACAGATCCTCCAGCAGTTGAACATCCAGAATTTTGCCCTGCTCCCGGTATCCAAGACCGCAAAACCTTCCACACTTTTGATCCTGGGAAAGTGGGATGGAAAACCGATCACACAAGAAGAAATCATCCCCTATCTGAGCATCACCGAACTGACCGCCACCATGCTGGAAAGCGTACGGGCAAAGGAAAGCATGGAGCACCGCCTTCAAGAACTGGAGGCAATCGCGGCGACAAGCCAGTCCATATCCTCTACAACCGAGCTCTCCGAACTCTACAAGATTCTGCACGAGCACATCCGTCAAACCATCGGAGAGGTGGGATTCCTGGTCGCCCTGTTCGATCCAGCGACGAACTCGATCCAGATTCCCTATATGTTCGAGAGAGGCAGCAACAAGATTGCCTCCCTGGAACCCTTTCCCCTGGGGGAAGGTCTCACATCCATTCTCATCAGAACCCGTCAACCTCTCATGCTCGTCGAGGATACTGAAAAACGCGCCATCGCCTTGGGCGCCAGGGTTGTTGGTCAACCCGCCAAATCGTGGCTGGGAGCGCCGCTGGTTACAGGCGGGGAACCGACTGGCGCCATCATCATACAGGATACTGAAAATGAAAGGGCGTTCGACGAAAGCGATCTTCGTTTCATCACAACGCTTGCATCCCAGGTTGCCGGTGCCATTCACAACACGCGCTTGCTCCAGGAAACCGAATTCCGGGCAATCCAGCTACAAACAGCAGCCGAGATCGCCCGTGATATTTCCGGCTCCCTGGAATTGGGAGATCTTCTCTCCAAAGCGGTCAACCTGATCCGCGACCACTTGAATTACTACCATGCTGCTGTATTCCTGACAGATCATGATAACGAATATGCGATCATCCGGGAGGCCACGGGGGAAGCTGGAGTTCAAATGAAACGTGCTGGGCATAAATTGGCCGTGGGCTCCAAGTCGATCGTGGGTTTTGTTACCAGCAGCGGCGAGCCTCTGGTGGTCAACGATACGACCCGTGACGCGACCTACTATGCCAATCCATTACTGCCCGATACGCGCGCCGAACTCGCCATTCCACTGCGGGTTGGCACAAGAATCCTGGGTGCACTGGATGTACAAAGCACAATAGGCTATTCCTTCACCGATGAATCCATCAACGTACTGCGCATCCTGGCAGACCAACTGGCGATCGCGGTTGTCAACTCCGAACTGTTTGCTGAAACCCAGGAACACCTTGCCCAACACCGGCTCTTGCATCATGTAACAACTGCAGCAGCCTCGGGCACAACCCTCGATGAAGCCCTGTCAAGTGCCGTACAAGGGCTCCAGGTTACCATGGGCGGCGACCGGGTTTCAATTTTGTTGGCAAACCGGGAGAAACGGATCTTGGAAGTCAAATCCGCAGTTGGTTATGGGGATGATGTGAGCCATATCAAGGTGGCATTTGGGAAGGGAATTACCGGCTGGGTCGCAGAACACAAACAAACGCAACGGATCGATGATGTCAGAAAAGATCCGCGCTATATCCGGGTTGGATCGGATGTTGTGTCAGAGTTGGCCATCCCCCTGGTTTACCGCAACGAATTACTCGGTGTATTGAATGTCGAAAGTGACCAATCGGCTGCTTACAGTGAAAACGATGAGGAAATGTTGGGAACGTTGGGCGGCAGCCTGGCCGCCATTATCGCCAATGCCCGCCTGCTGGAACAGATCCGCCGGCAGATCGACCGGGAACGGCTTTTGTACGAAGTAACCAGCAAGATCCGCCGGTTTACCGACACGGAAAGCATTATGGAAGCAACGGCAAGCGAGCTAAGCAAAGCGCTGGGCGCCCAGCGTGCCCGGATAATGATCAATCCGCCCGGAAGCGGATTGGCATCAAAGAAGGTTGATCCGCGAAAAGCGGGAGACTGAAATGAACATGAACCCTTGGAAAATAGTGAAGCAAAGAGAAGAGGTGTACGAGGATTTACCCGCCCTCCGGTTGCGTCTCTTGAACACCCTGCTGGTCAGCGGCACGATCATCGGCGTCCCCCTCTATCTGATGGCTTTGATACCAGCCCTCAAAAACGGCCTGATAGCATCGGCTATTCTCTATACAATCATTCTCGGTTGGATCGTTGTCATTACCGTTTTCCGAAATATTCCCTATTTGGTACGGGCCAGCAGTTTGACCGTATTGCCATTTGTCTTGGGAATCCTTAATTTGAGCCAAAGCGGCTTCAATTTGGATGCGGGGCTCTTTTTCCTGACGCTTATCGTCCTCACAGGACTGCTGCTCGGCATGAAAGCTGGATTATATGCCATGGCTGCAAGCGCCCTCACGATCAGTGGGTATGGTTTCCTGATCGTGACCCATCAACATGAACCCACCTTGATGCTGCCACAGGATGACCCCATGTTGTGGGTTGTGGGCGGATTTGTTTTCCTGCTTGTAGGTTCCATTCTTATCCTGTCGATCACAACTCTGACGCGCGGCTTGAGCAATAGCCTGAAAAATACACAATCCCTGGTTCAACAGACCATCGAAGAACGGGAAGCATCAGAGAATGCATCGGTAAATCTCGAAAGACGCCTGGTCGCGATCCGCACAGCTGCAGACATTTCCCGCATTATCAGTGGCGTGCTGGAGCCGAAAAACCTCCTACAAGAGGTTGCAGATTTACTCAAAGACCGTTTTCAACTCTACTACGTTGGCGTATTTCTTGTTGATGAACGACAGCATTTTGCAATTCTGGAAGCCGGAACCGGCGAAGCGGGGCAAAAAATGAAAGCCGAAAACCACCGACTTCCGATCAGCGAAACCTCTATGATCGGTTGGACGATCACAAGGTGTCAGGCCCGTATCGCCCTGGATGTTGGGATGGATGCAGTCCGATTTGCCAATCCACATCTTCCGTTGACGCGCTCCGAACTCGCCCTCCCAATCATCGCCGGTGAAAAGACGCTAGGCGCAGTGACGGTTCAATCAGAAAAAGAGGCGGCTTTCGATCAAGACGATATCATTGCCCTTCAAGGCATCACCGATACACTTGCAATCGCCCTCGAAAATGCCCGCTTATTCAAGGAACTGGAACAAAACCTGAAAGAGATCCGCAACCTGCACGGACAATATTTATTGGATGCCTGGTCCAGCAAAACGCGCGGCATACGCCAGGTACAATATGATTATGCCTCAGGGGAAAAACCTTCCAGCGAGGCAACTGCAATCAAAGTACCGCTTGCCCTGCGAGAGCAAATCATCGGCCAATTGGATTTGGAAAGGAGTGAAGATTGGTCACCCGATGAACGGACATTGATCGAGGCCGTAGCAACACAAGCCGTTCTGGCACTAGAGAACGCGCGCTTGCTCGAAGATAGCCAGCAAACAGCTTTGCGAGAACGCTTGACTGCCGATATTGCCAATAAGATATGGGCATCGCAGAACATTGATTCCATCCTTCAAACAACAATCAGGGAATTAGGGCGGGCCTTGCGCGCCGACGAGGCGACCATAGAAATAGATACAACGGAATAACAAGAGCATGGAAAACACAAATTCACTAAACGAGAGCTTGAACCGCCTTCTTGCCCGATGGGGAGATAAATTCATCTGGCGGATGCAATTGATAGCCCAACTGATTTCGTTTGTAATCGCCAGCGGCGGTATTTTCTTTATTCTCCTTAACGTGGATTTATCGCCTGCCCAAATCCGTTACATGGTTGGCGGGGTATTGATCCTGGTTACCATAGCAAACATTTTGTTGTTGGTTATCATGAGGCTGATCTCTCCCAACGCACATGCGAGACTGGTCAGAATATCCAAGGATGACTTCTCCACCACTGACGAGGAAGAGGTATCAGCCTGGAAGGAAATCGTAACATTTCCGTGGAGATTTGGGATTGTTGCAGGAATCATCTCTGTTATCGAGGTTACAGCGCTGACGGCCTTTATGTACTACGCGGCAGACGTGAATGCATCTGAGGCCATTCATATTGCAATTAGCGGTTTACTCACCATTACCATCCTCATCTCCCTGGTTACGCTTTTACTCGAACTGCTCTTTGTCGCGCCGAGGATCGCCTTGGTTCCAGTTTCTCTTGAAGCGCAACTGGAAGGGCTATCTGCACGCAGCCTGAATTCTCGCCTGCAGATGCTGGTGGCAACCCTGATTCTAATCACGATTCTGATGATTGCGCCAAGAGGCTACCAGGAAGCTGTCAATGCAATGCTGGCGGGTGGAGGAAACGTAACCACCGAGATACCCAGGATTCAGTTCCAGTTGACCTTGATATCTGTTATTGCACTGTTGTTTGCAGTTGGATATACAGCCCTATTGGCCTGGTCCATCACAAGACCCATCGAATCATTACTCAAAACAATGCAATCCGTGCAAAAAGGGGATCTATCCGGACGCGCTCCCATTACAGGCACAGACGATATCGGCATCCTGGCTGTATATTTCAATCACATGATCGACAAATTGGAAACTTTCCAGGCGGGTCTAGAAAAATTGGCCGAAGAAAGAACGATCGCAGTTGAGATCAAGAGTACGCAACTGAAGGCCGCTGCAGTGGTTGCACGCGAAGCAGCCGCTTTGCAAGATCCGGATATATTGCTTCGAGAGGTGGTACGCCTCATATCAGAAAAATTCGGTTTCTACCATGTAGGAATATTTTTAATTGATGAGGCGGGTGAATTTGCGGTATTGCGTGCCACCTCTTCCGAGGGAGGAAAACGTATGCTGGAACGCGGGCACAGGCTCGAGGTCGGCAGGCAAGGGGTAGTTGGATTATCTGCCTTCCAAAACCGTTCTCACATTGCAATGGATGTGGGTAAAGACGCGGTATTCTTCAACAATCCCGATTTACCCCTTACCCATTCAGAGGCGGCACTTCCCTTATCAATAGGCGGCAAGGTGATTGGTGTACTCGACATCCAATCTACGGAAATCGAGGCCTTCAGGCAGGATGATATCGATCTGTTTGCAACACTGGCTGACCAGGTCGCGTTAGCGATCCAAAACGCCCGGTTGATCAATGATAGCCAGACTTACATAAGGCAAATGGAATCAATTACCGGAAGTGTGACACAAAAGGCCTGGCAAGAACGTTCAGGGCAAGGAAAATCAGTATACCGTTACACACCAGCAGGATTGATCCCGATCGAGAAAGGTGCGGGAGATCAACCCGAGCATGATCAAGCCAATCAACTAGATATCCCGATAATCCTTCGCGGGCGGAAAATCGGTACGATTTCACTCAAGCGGCGAGAGACTTCTCCCTGGCTGGATAGCGATGAGACACTGGCAAAGGAAATATCCGATCAGGTTGGCCTAGCCCTGGAAAACGCCCGCCTCCTGGATGATGCGCAGCAACGCGCAAACCGTGAACAGACAATCAGCAATTTGGCATCCACATTTGGTCGCTATACTGATCCCGATGCATTATTACAGGCTGCCATTTGCGCATTACATCAACTTCCAAATATCTCTGAAGTATCGGTCGTTGTTTCTCCATCTGAGAAACGATCCGTATCGGAAGGGAAATAGAGGCGAAAGGGAATAAATCCGTGGAAGAAAGCGCCCGACTACAACATGGCAACGAAAATAGAAGAATCCTTTTCCTGCAAAGCCTTGGGTCATATATTCCAATTTTTGGAGTGCTCATCTCCATTGGCTATGGCATTATCTATTGGAACACGCAAGCTTGGCAATTATGGGGAACTGCTGGTGTATCGCTTCTTGGCTCATTAATTTTCATTTTTGCCGGCTGGATCCTTCGGCGAGGAAAATCGTGGCTGGCGGCATTTGTAATGATTCTGACCAGTGCCGCAATCCTGCCCGGTTATGCTTTTTTTTGGTCGGGCATGAAAATCGTTTGGCTCATTGGCGCATGGGCAGTTCCTCTGGCATTGATTTTCTTTGGCATGAAACCGGGAATACGAAGAGCATTGTCCGGCCTTATTGGATTCATTACAACCGGTTTAATCATCTTAGTTGAAAATGTTCAACCCATCGAGCGCCTCGATGTGACCGATCCAGATGTTATTCGATGGTTGGTTCCTTTACTGGTCATTGTCGGCGGGTTCTTGGTTCTGTTGCTTGTTACCCGCACCATCCTGATCCTCCGCTTGTTCACCCGGCTTCTTATATCCTTCCTGACCATCATCCTAATCGCAGTGGTCACCATCAGTGTGATCTCCACATTCAACAGCCTTGACACAGATCGTCAATATGCCGTCAATTCTCTTAATACCGCCGCTACCTTGCGAGAGAATGAGGTAATCGAATGGCTATCGCAAATCCAGAACGATCTTCGCGAAGCCTATCAGGGTGTAGAACCTCGAACAGATTTACTGGAAGTACTCGGCAATCCATCACATCAACCTAATCCTTTTTATGGTTCGAGTATCGATCGATTCACGAATATCATCAATAAAACAGGATCGTTTGAAGAAATATTCCTTCTGAACAAGGAAGGCATTGTTGTGGCAGCGACCGACCCTGGCCGAGAGGGGGTGGATTTTGCCTTTCAAGATTTCTTCCTGGAAGCCCGAGAAGATACCTATATTCAACTTCCAATTTACTTTGAGCCCGCGAATGAAACCTCGCTATTTGTGGCTCATCCAATCCTGGATCGGCAGACAAGGATGGCAGGTATCATCGTTGGCCGAACGGATTTGCAGACGATCACCCAGATTGTATCCTCGCGGACCGGTTTGGGCATAACGGGTAAAGCATATCTGGTGGGAAATGATTTCTTATTGCTCAGCCAATGGGTCACGGGCGAATCAACAAACAAAATCGTCACGGCCGCAACAGAGATCGCCCTCACCCTCAGGCAGGATGGAATCCTGGAATACCAAAGCCATAATGGGATCGATGTAATTGGTATCTACCACTGGATGCCTGAATTGGATGCCATCATGATTGCCGAAATGTCCACTCAGGAGGCTTTTCAAGGCGTACAGAGAACGATACGCACGAATGTTATCGTTGCCACCTTGGCCTTTGTCATCGCAATTATAGGGGCCGTTGTACTCGTCCGTACGATTACAGATCCCATCGATCGATTGACATCTGCATCCAGCCGGCTGGCCGCAGGCGACTTCCAAGCCCGTGCGGATATAGTGCAGGAGGATGAAATTGGCCAGATGGCACAATCATTCAATCGCATGGCAGGACAACTGCAAGGTCTCGTGCACAACCTGGAAGAACGAGTGGCTGAACGCACCCGGGATGTAGAAAGACGGGTTCTCGAGTTACAAGTCGCTGCCGAGATCGCCCGCGACGCATCGCGCACAAGCAATTTGAATGATCTTCTGGCGCGAAGTGCCCGATTGATACACGAACGTTTTGGTTTCTACCACACCGGTATCTTTCTCTTGGATGATAAGAAAGAATTCGCCGTTTTACGCGCGGCTGGCGGTGAAGCGGGAAAACTATTATTAGCCAGCAATCATAAACTTAAGGTAGGTGAAACTGGCCTGGTAGGGAATGTAACGCTCACTGGAAAGCCTCGTATTGCCCTGGATACTGGAGAGGATTCCACCTACTTCCGCAATCCTCTTCTCCCATACACGCGCTCCGAGATGGCTCTGCCAATAATTGTGAGGGAAAAGGTTATTGGCGTTCTGGAGATCCAAAGCGAGGAGATGAACGCTTTTGATGAGAACGATATTGCCATTATCCAGATCATTGCAGACCAACTGGCGATCACGGTTGAAAAAATCCAATTGCTTCAAGAAGTCGAACAGAGCGCGATCAATCTCGAAAGAGGATATCGGGAATATACCACCCAAACCTGGCGAACCTTTTTGGGAAGAGCGGGAGGTAAAATCGCGTACACATACGAGGGGTCCGTTGTTCAACCGCTCACAACCTTACCAGATGAGAGCCAAAAAGTGCTGGCGAGTGGCCAGATGATTAGCATAGCTGAATCTGGAGGCACTTCGGACAGCGTCTTGGCAGTACCGATAAAGATCCGTGACCAGGCCATTGGTGTTCTACGTATAAAATACGAGGGACAGCAAATCTCAACTGAAACCCAATCCCTCATACAAGAAGCAGCTGACCGATTGGCTTTGGCGCTTGAAAACACCCGCCTCATTCAGGATGCCATTCTGCTTGCGCAACGCGAACAACAGATCAACCTCATTACGGCACAAACCCAACAATCCGTCGATTTGAATGCCATTCTCCAGAACACCATTCGCGAACTTGGTAATGCCCTCGGCACTCCCAGAACATTCATCCAAATCGGTTTACCGCAAACGACTTCGCAAGATTTCGAATAAGAGGCAATATCATGTGGACAAAGTTTCAACAAGGATTTCTACATAAGTTCAAGGGCTGGTTGCGATCACCTACCTTTGAAGATCTGGAGAAGACGCGTCGGGCAAAGAACTTGAACACTATCCTGTTATCCTTGCTCTTAGTGTTTACACTTTACAGCATTTATCCGATAACATCCCAGGAAATCGGACCAATTATTACAGCCGTTATTATACTTTTCATCCTTGTTGGCATGCTAGCCCTACTTCGTAGAGGGCATGTACAGCTAACAGGTATCCTGCTAACGACGGTTATTTGGCTGGCTATTATTGTTGCCATGGGAACTTTCGGCGGCATTCGCAACTCCGGGTTTGCCACAATTATCGTAGCTGTTATCATTGCAAACCTTACACTTGGGATCCGGGCAGGAATCGCTTTTACTGGAATGAGCATACTTGCAGCCATAGCGCTGGGGGTTGCCGAGCAACGGGAAATGCTTCCTCAATATGCCTACGAACCAACAACAACTATCTTGATCTCTCATAGTCTGACATTGGTTATGGCGTCACTTTTGTTGTATCTAACCATCAGAGATCTCATTACAGCGATGCGAACAGCAATACAAAACGAACAGATCACGCGACAAACAAATAAAGAATTAGAAACGAGTCGTTCTACTCTTGAAGTACGCACGCAGGTATTGGAACGCAGGAATATTGCCCTGCAAGCCATTGCGGAAGTTGCTCAATTATCAGCGTCGATTCAAGATGAGGAATCTTTCCTTGATCATATTTCGCATTTGCTGAGTGAGAAATTTGCCTTTGAACATGTAGGAATTTACATTATCGATGATAGAGAAGAGTTTATGTTCTTGCGTGCTGCAAACGATGAGGCTGGAAAGGAGTTGCTCAATAACCAACATAGTTTACCGGTCACGAGCGGTGAGTTCTTACACGATCTGACTGTTGAAATCCCCTGGTTGAATTTTCAGATCGGAGATACTTCTTACCATATCTTTGCTCCCATTCTTCTTACAGACATCAAAACCACCCTCTCTTTTCCTCTCTCGGCAAGATCCCACTTGATTGGGTTGCTGAACATGCAAACCAAGGCATCCCCTCAACTTGGCGAAGAACTGGAAGTTCTGCAAACCCTGGCTGACCAAATAGCAATTTCTTTGGAAAACCTTCGCTTGGTAACTCGATTACAAGCACAGGTGAAGGAAATTAACATACTGACAGGGCGGACCATCCAGGATGCATGGAAAGAAGTGCGCGGAGGCCAATCTCTTGGCTTCCAGTACGATCGACTTCAAATCGTACCTGCGAGTGAACTGTTCCCTGCCAAGGTAGCAAACCAATTAAGAACCGGGCAAAGCGTTCATTACACACAACAGGGCAAAAGACCATTCGCTCGATTGCTTGCGCCAATTGTGATTCGCGGCGAATCGATTGGTGTTATTGGCTATGAAGAGGGCCCAGATCACCAATGGCAAGCTGAGGAAATTGCTGTTCTTGAAACGATTGCATCCCGTGTGGGCTTGGCTATCGAAAATGCACGCTTGCTCAACGAAGCCCAGTTGCGAGCCAAGCGCGAGCAAAAGGTTGCCAGTGCTGCCAGCCACATCAGAGAAACCTTGGATCTGGAAACAGTTTTACGAACAGCTGCAAAGGAATTCAAACAAACC
>Ga0209285_10000306_pt1 | contig 17512 bp, 18 predicted proteins | sample PPLLak3March2015_2_FD_187249 | JGI IMG/M metagenome (GOLD analysis project Ga0209285, IMG submission 187249) | Freshwater sediment microbial communities from Prairie Pothole Lake near Jamestown, North Dakota, USA - PPLs Lake P8 Core (3) Depth... | ecosystem: Environmental > Aquatic > Freshwater... | reverse complement strand
GACATGGCCGCAGTGATCAAGAAATTCTCGGATTACGGGCAGCAGTAGCCTGCGAATCCGGAAGGCCTCACTCGCCAACAGTAATCAGCAATGGAGATATTTCCTTGTAGAGCAAGGGTAACGGCGCCTTGCGCGAGGCTGTAATGATCCGGGTTCCCGGCGGATAGATCAGGTGGTAAGTCAGGAAAATGTGAGTATCGCCGCTGTCCAGCAGCAGTTCGCGCAAGGCTGCATAGCCGGACTGGCCGAGCACGGCCGCATTCGAGTAGTCATGCCGGTTGAGCCGCACCAAGCCTTGTTGAAACTCGAGCTCCGGCCTTTCCGGACCCAGAAGCTGGTGCAGCAACTTGTGCCGCAATTCAGGTGCAATCAGCAAACCGACGCAGTTCTCGCCGACCAGCCATTCGACCATGCGCCCTTCCCCTGCAGGGTCTGGCTGATGTTCCCCAAACGCCTGACACCAGCGCGGCAGGAAGGAAACATGGCGGCGAACGTTCTTTTCCACGGCGCCCGGAGTGTCAGTTGTCGAAGGTCATGGCGACCAGACTGTCGACCACATCGGTATCCGAAACAAAACCCAACAACTCATTGTTGTCGATCACCAGCACCCTCCTTGCTTCATAGCGGACCATCAGCCGCGCCAGATAACGGATATCAAGTTGCTGCGAAACCTGCAGCGCCGGCTTCTGGGCGATGTCATAGACGTTGAGCAGATCGATATCGCCATCCTCGGCGATTACCGCCCTGGCAATGTCGCCATAAGTGATCAGGCCGTAGGCGTCACCCGCACTCTTCTTGTCGACGACCAGCGACTTGACGACGCGTTCCTTCATCATCGCCAGAGCCTCGCGCACCGTGGCGAACGGGTTGATGGCAACGACATCCCTTATCATGATTTCCGAAACCAGCATGGCAACAAACTCCTTCAGTCAATAATCATGCTCGGCGAGCAGCTTAAAGTTCATCTTCCACTTCCTGCCGGAAGAGCGCCATTTGTGCCAGCCCTATTCCGACCACAGTGCCCAGCGGCAGCGAGAAGGCCAACCCGCCGCCCGGCAGATCCATCTCTAGCTTAACCTTGACCGCCTTCAGGATGCGTGTCGCCAACTGCTTCTCGACGATGCACAGCAGCAGCGACTCCTTCCGCTCGAGACCGAGGCCGAGGAAAGTCTTGCGGTCTTTAGGGCGCAGCCCCTTACCCTTGAGTATCGTGATGCCGGCGGCACCGGCCTCCTTGAGGATGTCGACAGAATGGTTCTCGTTTTCCTCGGGAACGATCAGAACGACAGCAGAAAACCTCATTCCACTTTCTCCTTTTGATTTGCCCTGATATGCAGCCACCACGTGGCAAGCATGCCATAGGACATGACGATGATCATCGGCAACAGCGAAGCGAAGGCGATCAGGCCGAAGCCGTCGATCAGCGGGTCGCGGCCGGGGGTCCGCTCGGCGAGGCCGACACCGAGCGCGGTGACGAGCGGAACGGTCACTGTTGACGTCGTCACGCCACCACAATCGTAGGCGATCGGCACGATGAAACGCGGCGCGAACGGGGTCATGGCAAGCACCAGCAGGTAGCCCGGAATCAGCCAGTAAGCGATGTTGATGCCGTCGATGATGCGCGCGCAGCCGATGACGATGCCGATGCCGACACCGAGCGAGACCAGCGAGCGCAACCAGAACCCCTTGATCTGGCCGAGGCTGACGTCATCCGCCTTGATCGACAGCGCTATCAGCGCCGGTTCGGCCATCGTCGTGGCGAAGCCGATCAGGAATCCATAGAGGTAAACCGCCCACATCGGCACACCGTCGCGCATCAGGCCGTTGGTCATCTCGTCGCCGAGCGGGAAAAGCCCGACCTGCAACCCCTCGTCAAACATGAAGAGCCCGATGGCGACCAGAGTCATGCCAACCGCAAGCCCCCTGGGATCGGCCAGCGGCCGCCGCAGGATGACAAAACTGGAAAAAAGGACGACGGCGATGATTGGCAGCAGATTCCTGACCATGATTGCGAAATCGATCAGCATCTCGACTGCCGCGTAGCGGTGCTGGTCGTCGCTCGGCATCATGGCGACCGCGACACCGTGCTCGGCTGGAACGAAGAAGAAGATGCCGTAGATCTGGATGATGATCATCGGCGCCAGCGCACCGAAAGCGATCAGGCCGAAGCCATCGAGCATCGGGTTGCGCCCGCGGATACTGGTCGCCAGACCCACACCAAGCGCCGTGAGCAACGGCGCGGTAACGGTGGACGCGACGACGCCGCCCGAATCAAAGGCCAGCCCAACCAGTTGTGGCGGCGAAATGGCGGTAAGCGCGACCACGACCAGATATCCAGGAATCAGGTAGCTGCCTATAGAGTGCCCAAGGACGATGCGCCAGACCCCGACCACGACCGCCACGCCAACGCCTAAGGCGGCAATCATGCGCAGCGTCAGCGCGCCCATGCTGCCGCCCGAGACCGCCTCGGCCTTGTAGGCGACGGCCATCAGCGCCGGTTCGGCGGCGACCGAGGCGAAGCTGATGCAGAAGGTGAACAGCATCAGCCAGAGAAACGACCCGCGGCGGGCGAAATCGAAGGCCATCGTCTCGCCGGCCGGAAAGATCGCCGCGTCGAGTCCCTTGACGAACAGCGCCAGGCCGATGAGAACGGTGGCAAAGCCACCGATCAGTGCGGCCGGGCTGTCCGGTATGCGCTGGATGAAGAACACCTGGAAAATGACGACAACGACCAGTGTCGGCGCCAGATCACGCGCCGCCTCATGCAGGAGTTGGCGGATGATGCGCAGCAGCGAACCCATTGGCGCCCGTTCCTCTCAGCTTTGCGTGGCGACCTGCGCGACCATCCCGACACCCGATGGCAACAGCAGCCCAGACACAACGACCACAGCCACCTGACCAACCGAAGGGAAGGAGAACGAGGTGTCACACATGTTTCAAATATGACGGAGATCAGGGGCGGGAGCAAGAAATACCGGGCGCCTTCGCATCGATGCCGATAAAATTTATCATCTGGCAAAAGGAACAAACGGGAGAATGAGATGAAGAGATCTGCTTTGCCACACATGTGGCTGGGAGTACTGATTTTCGCGGCCTTTTTGCCGTCCACCGCAACGCATGCCCAAGAAGTGCGCACCCTGAGCACCGGGCAGTCGATCTACCTGCCGATCTACTCGCACATGCTCTACGGCAATCTCGGCAAGAGCGGCAAGGCATCGCAAGTGCTGCTCTCGGCGCTGGTCAGCATTCGCAATACTGATGCACGACGCCCGCTGCGCATCCTCTCCGCCCGCTATTACGACACGCACGGCAAGCTGCTCGGCGAGCGCGTGCCGGCAGCGACCATCCTGCCACCGCTCGGCACCCTCGAACTGTTCGTCGAACTCAACGACGCCTCGGGCGGTTCCGGCGCCAACTTCATCATCAAGTGGGACAGCGACGCGCCGATCAATCCGCCACTGGTCGAGGCGCTACACGCCAACATGGATGGCGGCAAGGCGGTCATCTTCATGACCCAGTCGGTGCCGATCAACGATCCCGCGGCGCTGCCGACGCGGTGATCAACACCTCGCAAATCGGTTACATCGTTCGCCTGCTGTGGCTGGCGCTCGGTCTGCTGGTCGCCGTCCACATCTTCGGCACGGTCGGCTACATGCTGCTGACCGAAGGCAAGTACTCCTGGTTCGACAGCTTCTACATGACCTTCATCACCGTCGCCACCATCGGCTTCGGCGAGATCATCGACATGTCGAGCAACCAGAACGCGCGCATTCTGACCGTCGTCATCGGCATCCTCGGCGCCGGCAATCTGTCGCTGCTGTTCTCGATCGTGACGGTCGCCCTTCTCGAAACCGACCTTAACGGAAACCTGCGGAGACGTCGCATGGAAAAAACAATCACCAAACTCAAGGGACATTACATCCTGTGCGGCTTCGGCCGCGTCGGGCGCAACATCGCACGCGAACTGGAGGCCACCAACCGGCACTTCGTCGGGATCGACGAAAGTGTGGAACCCCTTCAGGACTACCGCGAAAAAAATCCCGGCATGCTCTACCTGGAGGGCGACGCCAGCGATGACGACGTTCTGCTGGCCGCCGGCCTGACGGATGCCAAGGGCGTGTTCGCCATTACCGGCGACGATTCGCGCAACCTGATGATCGTCATCACCGCCAAGCAGCTGAAGCCGGCCATCCGCGTCGTCGCCCGTTGCTCGGAAACGCGCAATACCGAGAAAATGCGCAAGGCCGGTGCCGACGCCATCGTCTCGCCCGACTTCACCGGCGGCATGCGCATCGCCTCGGCGATGATCCGCCCGCACGTCGTCTCCTTCCTCGACGAGATGCTGAAGTCCGAGAAAAACCTGCGCATCGAGGAAGTGCCGATCCCGGCCGGTTTCATTCCCAAGCCGATCGGCTCGCTCAAGCTGCGCAGCGCCAACTACGTGCTGCTTGCCGCCCGCGAGCGCAACGGCAACTGGCAGTTCAACCCGGACAAGGATTTCCTGCTCAAGCCCGGCTTCACGCTGATTGCCATGGCCAGCGCCCTTGGTCGCCAGGAGATCGAGGCCCTGCTGATCGACATGCTCAGCTGAGGCAACCCAGCGTAAAGATTACTTGACCAGCGTCACCGGCAAGTCGGTCAGATGCATCAGGCGCGTCGTTACCGACCCCAGCAAGGCGCTACCGATGGCGCCCAGGCCACGTGTGCCGATGACGATCTTGCCGCAGCCGTTTTCCCTGGCGTACCCGGCAATCGTCTCGGGAACAGGGCCCACCAGAACCGCAGAGACATAATCGATACCGGCCTTGTCGAGCAACTCGCGCGCCGACACGAGGGCATCGCCGCCGCGCGTTTGCTGCATCGCCTCGATCTCGCGCATCGGCATATGACTCAGCAACTCCGGCGCGTCGATGGGCGATTGAACATTGATCAGGTGAATCTCACGCCCGGCGCAACCTCCCACGGCGGCAATGGCGTGCTGCACAGCGCGATCTGAATGACTGGAGCCATCCACGGGAAGCAGAATTTTCATGTCGATTACCTTGGACACATTGGATGGTCGGAGTTTAGCCGAATCGGCTTCCATGCGCAGCCCGGGCTCTATCAACGATGCTAAAATTCGGGCCGACTGGCCTTTTGGAGAATTTGATGAAATCGCTGTTTGACGAACGCCGGCTGCATCTCCTGGCAGGCCTGTTGGCCTTTTTTGCCACACCGCTGGCACTCGCCGCAACGGGCGCCGAGGGACCGACCCTGGCGGGCATTCCCGTCGACTTCATTCTTTTCGCCACCACGCTGCTTGGGGTAGCGCTGTTCCACCACCATGTGCTGAAGGTTGCCCTCACCGGCCTGGCCACCATCTCCATCTACAAGATCCTGTTCACCGGCTTCAAGGCCGGCACCGGGCTGGCCGGCTTTGGCCTGCACATGGCGCACGAGTGGGTGCTGCTGGCCAATCTGCTCGGTTTGCTGGTGGGCTTCGCGCTGCTGGCGCGCCACTTCGAAGACTCCGGTGTGCCGGAAGTGTTGCCGAAGCTATTGCCGGAAGGCTGGCTCGGCCCCTTTGTGCTGCTGGTCATCATCTTCGTGCTCTCCGGCTTCCTCGACAACATCGCGGCGGCGCTGATCGGTGCCACCGTGGCGGCGAGCGTGTTCAAGCGCAAAGTACACATCGGCTACCTGGCGGCCATCGTCGCCGCCTCCAATGGGGGAGGTGCCGGCTCGGTGGTCGGCGACACGACCACGACCATGATGTGGCTTGACGGCATCAGCCCGCTCGACGTTGTCGCCGCCTATGTCGCCGCCGGCGTCGCGCTGGTGGTGTTCGGCATCCCGGCGGCGCTGCTGCAGCACAAGCACATGGCGATCGGCCGAGACTTCCAAGCCACACACCATATCGACTGGGCACGGGTGTGCATCGTCGGCTTCATCCTCGTCGCCGCCATCGTCACCAACGTCACCGTCAATCTGAAATTCGCCGCCGCGGCCGAGCACTTCCCCTTCCTCGGCGCGGCCATCTGGGTGGCGCTGCTGGTGGCGGTGCCACTGCGCAAGCCGGAATGGAGCCTGATTCCGGGGGCTTTCAAAGGCTCGGTTTTCCTGCTTTCGCTGGTCACCTGCGCCTCGATGATGCCGGTGGAAGCACTGCCGCCCGCCTCGTGGCCGACTGCGCTGGCGCTGGGCTTCATTTCCGCCGTGTTCGACAACATCCCGCTCACCGCGCTGGCACTGAAACAGGGGGGCTTCGACTGGGGCTTCCTCGCCTACGCCGTCGGCTTCGGCGGCTCGATGCTGTGGTTCGGCTCCTCGGCGGGCGTCGCGGTGGCCAACCTGTTTCCCGAGGCCAAGTCGGTCGGCCAGTGGCTGCGCCACGGCTGGTTCATCGCCGTCGCCTACGTTGTCGGCTTCTTCTTCATGCTGGCTGTACTGGGCTGGCATCCGCACGAGAAACACAAGGACGACCTGCCCGTCCCATCCGCTGCTACCTTGGCCGCACCGATGCCGTCCTTGCCGGTTGACGGACGCAACTGATGCGCCTTGCCCTGCTCGGCCTGATCTTCCTGCCGCTTTCAGCATTCGCGGCAGGCAGCGACGTGGTCGGTGAAAACCTGCTGTGGCTGGCCATCATCCTGCTCGCCGCCCGCCTGTTCGCGCCGCTCGCCGAGAAAATCGGCTTTCCCGCCGTGCTCGGCGAACTGCTGCTCGGCGTCGTGCTCGGCAATCTCGGCCTGCTCGGCTTCCACTATTTTGACACCATCGCCCGCGACCCGATCATCATGTTCATGGCCGAGCTCGGGGTCATCATCCTGCTGCTGCAGATCGGCCTCGAAACCCGACTCGGTGACCTGGTCAGCGTCGGCATGCGCGCTTCCGCTGTCGGTTCGGTCGGCATCGTCATCCCCTTCGTGCTCGGCGCCTTCGTCGCCGGTCCGCTGGTGCTGCCAGGCATGGAGTTCAACGCCTACCTGTTTCTTGGCGCGACGCTGGCCGCCACCTCGGTCGGCATCACCGGCCGCGTCTTCCGCGACCTCGGCAAGCTGAAAATGCCGGAGGCGCAGATCGTGCTAGGCGCCGCGGTGATCGACGACGTCCTCGGCCTGGTCATCCTGGCGGTGGTTTCCAGCCTGGTCGAGGCCGGCACGGTCAGCGTGTTCGAAGTGACGATGATCATCGCCAAGGCAGTGATCTTCCTCGGCGGCTCGATCGCCCTCGGCCGCGCCGTCGCGCCGCACCTGCTGCGCTGGGTGTCGCGGCTGGACAACAGTCATTCGATGCTCTTTTCGCTGGTCCTCGTCGTCGGCCTGTTCATGGCCTGGCTGGCGCACGCCGTCGGGCTGGCGCCGATCATCGGCGCCTTTGCCGCCGGCCTGCTGTTCGAGCCAGTGTTCCTCAAGGAATTCGAGACGCCGAAGCTGGTGCAGGATATCGAGCCGCTGCTGCCTGCTGCGGTCGACGCCGAAAAAATGCAAAAAATCAGGGCCGTACTCGCCCGCCACACCAGCCACCAGCACGAGCACATGCTCGAGCCGATCGGCTATTTCTTCGTGCCGGTTTTCTTCGTCCTAACCGGCATGCAGGTCGACCTGACCGCGCTCGCCGACCCCAAGGTGGCCGCCGTCGCGCTCGGCATCACGGTGGCCGCGGTAGTCGGCAAGTTGGCGGCCGGCTTCGTTGCCGGCAAGGGCATGAACCCATGGCTGGTCGGCTGGGGCATGGTGCCGCGCGGCGAGGTGGGCCTGATTTTCGCGATGGTCGGCAAGAAACTCGGTGTCATGAGCGAGGCGATGTTCTCGGTGATCGTCATCATGGTCATCCTGACCACGCTGCTGACGCCGCCGATCCTCACCGTCCTGCTGCGCCGACAGGCCGCCCGGAACTGAGCGCGTGCTCGCCCTGACCCCGGAGCAGAAGCGCCGGCGCTGGCTGGCACTGGGGGTGGTGGCGCTGGCCTACGTGCTGTCCTTCTTCCAGCGCTTCGCGCCGGCCGGCATCGCTCAGGATCTGGCAAGCGCCTTCTCGACTTCGGCGGCCTCGCTCGGCGTGCTGGCGGCGACCTATTTCTACGTTTACACGGTGATGCAGATTCCCACCGGGATTCTCGCCGACACCCTCGGCCCGCGGAAGATTCTCGCGCTCGGCGCCATCGTCGGCGGGCTCGGAAGTTTCATGTTCGGGCTGGCGCCTTCACTCGACTGGGCGCTGGCCGGACGCACGCTGATCGGCCTCGGCGTTTCGGTCACCTTTATCGCCATGCTCAAGCTGATCGCCGTCTGGTTCGAGGAAAACCGCTTCGCGACCATGGTCGGCATCGTCATGCTGGTCGGCAACATGGGCTCGGTGCTCGCCGGCGCCCCGCTCTCCGGGCTGGCGCAGGCAACCGGCTGGCGCGGCGTGTTCATCGGCGTCGGCGTCGCTTCGCTGCTCCTGGCCGCCGCCTGCTGGCTGATCGTCCGCGACCGGCCGGATGCCGGACACGATGCGCCGGTACCGAGATTCGACCGGACCGTGGTTCTCTCGGCCTTGCTTTCCGTACTCAGGAATCGCGCGACGTGGCCGGCCATCGCCGTCAATACCGGCATGTCCGGCTCCTTCTTCGCCTTCGCCGGGTTGTGGGCGGCCCCCTACCTGATGCAGGTACATGACATGACGCGAACGGTGGCGACGACCCATCTCTCGCTGTGGTTCGGCGGCTTCGCGGTCGGCTGCTTCTTCATCGGCGCCTTGTCCGACCGCATCGGCCGGCGCAAGCCGGTCCTGATCGTAACCTCCCACATTTATGCGGCGATCTGGCTGATCTGGCTGTCCGGCGCCATCATGCCGCTATGGCTGTCGTATTCGCTGTTCGCCCTGACGGGTCTGATGACCGCGGGCTTCAGCCTGACCTGGGCCTGCGCCAAGGAGGTCAACCCGCCCCTGTTGTCCGGCATGTCGACCAGCGTCGCCAACATGGGCGGCTTTCTTGCCGGCGCCTTGCTGCAACCGCTGGTCGGCTGGATCATGGATCTCGGCTGGCATGGCGAAATGCTCAACGGCAGCCGCTTCTACGATCTCGCCGCGTGGCGCAGCGGCGTGCTGGTCATCACATTGTTCGCGCTGCTCGGCGCCATCGGCACCTGGTGGATACGCGAAACGCGCTGCCGCAACATCTGGAAGCCGGCCTGATCCCGGATCCCGGTCACTTCTCGACGAAGGCGCGCTCGATCACGTAGTCGCCAAGTTCGCCGGTGTAGTGGCGGGCCACCTTGAAACCGCGGGCATCGAGCATGGCGGCGGTGTCGGCCAGCATGGCCGGGCTACCACAGATCATTGCGCGATCCGTCGCCGGATCGAGCGGCGCCTCGCCAATGTCGGCGAACAGTTTGCCGGATTCGATGAGGTCGGTCAGGCGACCTTCGTTGTGGAACGGCTCACGCGTCACGGTCGGGTAGTAGATCAGCTTCTCGCGCACCCACTCGCCGAAGAACTCGTGACTGGCGATGTCATGCTCGATGTAGTCACGGTAGGCCAGCTCACTGGTCCGGCGCACTCCATGAATCAAGACGACCTTCTCGAAGCGCTCGTAGGTTTCCGGGTCGTGGATCAGGCTCATGAACGGGGCCAGGCCGGTGCCGGTGGCGAACATGAACAGGCGCTTGCCCGGCTTGAGGTCGCGCAGGACCAGCGTGCCGGTCGGCTTCTTGCTGACAATGATCGGGTCGCCCGGCTGCAAGTGCTGCAGCCTCGATGTCAGCGGGCCATCGGCCACCTTGATGCTGAAAAACTCGAGATGTTCATCGTGGCTGGCGCTGGCAATGCTGTAGGCGCGGGTCAGCGGGCGGCCCGCAACCTCGAGGCCGACCATCACGAACTGGCCGCTGGTGAAGCGCAGACCCTGGTCGCGCGTCGTCCGGAAGGAGAACAGCGTGTCATTCCAGTGATGGACGGAAAGTACAGTTTCGGTGGCGAGGGTAGTCATGTCATGGCTCCAATCCATAATCTGACAAACTTCTGCGTCAGGCGTTGCACAATCGACCCATGTAGCGATAATCAGGAGGCTGGCATGATCAGGATGGCCGCCCGACTTGCGCAGGAAGGCAACATTAGCGTATACTTATATTTATGAAAACGAAACTGATTTTTGCCCTTTTTTGTGCGTTGACCGCGACCGCAGGGAATGCCGCGCCAACCGTCAATGCAGAGGTCTTGCCGACCATCGTCATCAAGCAGCACACGGTCGCCAAGACCTTGCCGGTCGAATCGCTGGTCGAGGCGGTGCAGCAGGCCACGGTCGGCGCCCAGATTTCCGGGCGCATTCTCGAAGTCAAGGCCGATGCCGGACAGCAGGTAAAAAAGGGCGAGGTGCTGATGCGCATCGATGCGCGTGAAGCCGAGGAAGCGGCGCGCGCGGCCGACGCGCAGTACGCCAACGCCAAACTCAATTACGAACGCAACAAGAGCCTCAAGGAACAGAAGTTCGTCAGCCAGGCCGCGGTCGACAAGGCAAAAAGCGATTACGACGCCGCCGCCGCCAACCGCGCCGCGGCCAGCGCCAGCCAGAGCCACGGCACCGTCGTCGCGCCGATGACCGGCATCGTCGCCCGCCGTCTGGCCGAAATGGGCGACATGGCCACTCCTGGCAAGCCGCTGTTCATCATTTACGAGCCGGGCAGCCTGCGCGTTACCGCCAGCGTGCCGCAGTATCGCCTGAAGGACATGCGCGGCGTCAAGGCTGCGCGTGTCGAATTCACCGAGCTGGACAAATGGGTCGATGCGACGTCGGTAACCATCCTGCCGACCGCCGATGCCTCGACCCACGTCTCGCAAGTTCGTGTCGGTTTGCCGGCGGTGCCGGAAGCCACACCGGGGATGTTCGCCCGCGTCCACTTCATCATCGGCCAGGGTGACAAACTGACCGTGCCGGCACGCGCCGTGCTGCGCCGCGGGGAAGTCACGGCGGTATACATATTGAACGCCGACGATCGCCTCAGCCTGCGCCAGTTGCGCCTGGGCGAAGTCGTCGGCCAGGGCGAGGTCGAGGTACTGGCCGGCCTTGCGGCAGGCGAAAAGGTGGTGACCGACCCGGTCAAGGCCGGCATTCAACTCAAGTCGGGCAAATAAGCGATGAGCCACAAAGCGGGTTCGCCCGATCAGAAGATGGGCATCTCAGGGCGCACTGCCGCCACCTTCCAGAACTCGCGGATGACCCCATTGCTGGCGCTGGTCGCCTTCATGCTTGGCCTGTTCGCCGTCCTCGTCACACCGCGCGAGGAGGAACCGCAGATCGACGTGACGATGGCGGATATTTTGGTCTCCTTTCCCGGCGCCTCGGCTGAAGACGTCGAGAATCTGATCTCCCGACCGGCCGAGCAGGTGCTGTCGCGACTGCACGGCGTCGATCACGTCTATTCGGTGTCGCGACCCGGCATGGCGGTCATTTCGGTGCAGTTCGACGTCGGCCTGAAATACCTTGACGCGGTGGTCCGTCTGCACGACACCGTGCAATCGCACCGCGACTGGCTGTCGCCCAACCTCGGCGTACTGGAACCGGTGGTCAAGCCGCGCGGCATCGACGACGTGCCCATTCTCTCGTTCACCTTCTGGACGAAGGACCCCAATCGTTCGGCATTCGAACTGCAACAGGTGGCGCGCGCCGTCGAAATCGAACTCAAACGGATCAAGGGCACGCGCGACGTATCGACCATCGGCGGCCCCAACCACGCCATTCGCGTGCTGATGGACGTCGAACGGATGAACGCCTTCGGGGTCACGCCGCAGGAAATCGTCGCCGCGCTGAAGGTGTCGAACGCCTTGCAACCCTCGGGCAACATCACGACCGGCAACCTCGACCTCCTCGTGCAGACCGGTACTTATATCGAATCGGCGGCCGACGTCAAGGAACTGGTCGTCGCCGTTCGCGGCAGCGCCAACGAGCGCAAGCCGGTGTTCATGAGCGACGTCGCGACGGTCGAGGACGGCCCCGACCAGCCCAAGGCCTACGCCTGGTTCGGCGGCAAGGAAGGTGAGTTTCCGGCGGTGACCCTGCAGATGTCGAAGCAGCCGGGGGTCAATGCCGCCGACATCGCGGTGGCCGCGATCAAGCGTATCGAGAGCCTGAAAAACACCGTCATTCCGGAAGGCGTCGAAGTCACCGTAACGCGCAACTACGGCGCCAGCGCCACCGAAAAGGCGCAAAAGCTGATCGGCAAGCTGATCTTCGCCACCGCCTTCGTCGTCCTGCTGGTCTTCTTCGCGCTCGGCTGGCGCGAGGCGCTGATCGTCGGCATCGCCGTAACCCTGACCCTCGCCGCGACGCTGTTCGCCTCCTGGGCCTGGGGCTTCACGCTGAACCGCGTATCGCTGTTCGCACTGATCTTCTCGATCGGCATTCTGGTCGACGATGCCATCGTCGTCGTCGAGAACATTCACCGCTGGCAGGCTCTGTACCCCGAAAAGAGCTTGTTCGAGATCATCCCGCCCGCCGTCGATGAAGTCGGCGGTCCGACCATCCTCGCCACGCTGACCGTCATCGCCGCGCTGCTGCCGATGGCCTTCGTCACCGGCCTGATGGGGCCGTACATGAGCCCAATCCCGATCAACTCGTCGATGGGCATGGCGATTTCACTGGTCATCGCCTTCGTCGTGACGCCCTGGCTGGCGCTGAAATTCATGCGCCCGGCGAGCGCCACACACGGGCATCAACCCTCGAAGCTCGATGCCCGTCTGGACAGCACTTTCCGCAAGCTGCTGACCCCCTTCCTCGACCCGCTGAAAGGTAGCGCGGCACGGGTCAAACTCGCCGTGGTCGTCGTGCTGCTGATCCTCGGTTCGGTGTCGCTGGCGTATTTTCAGGTGGTCGTCCTGAAAATGCTGCCGTCCGACAACAAGGGCGAATTCCAGATCATTCTCGACATGCCGGTCGGCACGCCGGTCGAGGAAACGGCGCGGGTGTTGCAGGAAATCGGCAGCGAACTGACGCCAATTCCCGAAGTAACCAATTTCCAGGCCTATGCCGGCACCGCCAGTCCGATCAATTTCAATGGCCTGGTTCGGCAGTATTATCTGCGCGCCGCACCGGAAAAGGGTGACATCCAGGTCAACCTGATCGACAAGCACCAACGCTCCCTGAAAAGTCACGACATCGCCGTTTCGGTGCGCGAACGCGTCGAGGCGATCGGCAAGCGGAGTGGCGGCGTCGCCAAGGTCGTCGAAGTGCCGCCCGGACCGCCGGTCATGTCGCCCATCGTCGCCGAGGTCTACGGCCCGGACTACAAGGGCCAGATGGCGGTCGGCAAGCAGGTGCGCGGCGTGTTCGAGAAGACGCCGGACATCGTCGCGGTCGACGACTATATCGATGCCGATTCCCGCAAATTCGTGCTGCATGTGTCGCAAAGCAAGGCGGCGCTGCTCGGCGTCGCGCAGAGCGATATCGTCGAGGTGGTCAGCATGGGCCTCACCGGACAGGACGTCACCCCGGTGCGCAACACCGAGTCGAAATTCGAGATCCCTGTGCGCGTCACGCTGCCGGCCGAAAAGCAGTCCACCCTCGACGCTCTCCTGAAGCTCCGCGTGCGTTCGCGCGACGGCAATCTGGTGCCGGTTTCCGAACTGGTCGAGGTGCGCGAGGCGACGCGCGAGAAAGCGATTTATCACAAGGATCTGGTGCCGGTGGTCTATGTCGTCGGCGACATGGGCGGCAAGATCGATTCACCGCTTTACGGCATGTTCGACATCCGCTCGCAAGTCAACGGCATGGAACTCAAGGAAGGCGGCACGCTGGGCGAATGGTTCCTGCGCCAGCCGACCGACCCCTACGCCGGCTACGCCATCAAGTGGGACGGCGAATGGAAGGTGACCTACGAAACCTTCCGCGACATGGGCATCGCCTACGCGGTCGGCCTGATCCTGATCTATTTGCTGGTCGTCGCCCACTTCGGCAGCTACCTGGTGCCGCTGATCATCATGGCGCCGATCCCGCTGACCATCATCGGGGTCATGCCTGGCCACGCGCTGTTCGGCGCCCAATTCACCGCCACCTCGATGATCGGCATGATCGCGCTGGCCGGCATCATCGTCCGCAACTCAATCCTGCTCGTCGAATTCATCCGGCAGCAGGCGGCTGAAGGCATGCCCCTCCGCGACGCAGTGATCCAGTCGGCGGCGGTGCGCGCCAAGCCGATCGCGCTGACCGCGCTGGCCGCCATGCTCGGCGCCCTGTTCATCCTCGACGACCCGATCTTCAACGGGCTGGCAATCAGCCTGATTTTTGGCATACTCGTTTCCACCCTGCTCACCCTCGTGGTGATTCCCGTCCTTTACTACTCTGCATTCCACAAGGAGCATCAATCATGACCATCGAAAGCATCATGCGCATCATGGCCGGCTTTTTCATCATGCTGTCCCTCGCCCTCGGCATTGACGGCAGCCCGATCTTCGTTTCGAAGTGGTTCCTCGCCTTCACCGCGTTCGTCGGCTTCAACCTCTTCCAGAGCGGCTTTACCGGATTCTGTCCGCCGGAAAAACTGCTGCTGAAGATGGGCTACAAGCGCAACAACGGCGGCTCCTGCGGCGTCTGATTCAGGTCCTTCCGGGCAGGCGCACAACGCCTCGCCCTGCGGTAAGGTGGCAGGCCTCGCCCGCCCTTTTGGTCAGCAATTGGCCAGTCAGCAGCGGCTAGGCCAGCATTTTGCCGGCTACGCCTCCGGCCAGCGAGCCAAGCCGTAACCTGCGATCGGCAGGAACGGCCGAGAGATTCGTTACTGGCTCATCGGCCAAGTGATTTCCATTTCGGCGGCGCCTCCAGCGTTTCCGCTTCCTGCAGCGGATAGGCATCGGCGACGTAAGCCGGGCCTTTCATCATCATGATGATGAAAGCGGCAATACCCACGGTGAAAACAATCGTCCAGTGCAGGATGATCAGGCCGATCACGTAGATGTCGGTGGTCATGACCGCCAGCGCATCGTCCGGGCTGGCGATCAGCCGGGCCAATAGCGAAGGGACTGCGAGCAGCAGTGTGCCGAGCAGAAAAACCTTGGGGAGCTGGCGCAGGACGACACGTTCCTTGCCCGCCGGTGTGCGGGGGAAACCGGGCAAACGATTGAACAGATTCATGGCACTACCTCCAATTATTTTCCGTAGTTAAACAGCAGATGCAAAAACACCGGCGATCAGACAGACGACGGCGACGCTGCTCAGGCGCAGGCGGAGTGGCAGATACCAGTCCGCGAGCGACGCCTGGCGGGCCAGCCGCCGGTCTTGCAGGTAGTGGGCGATGAAACCGAAAACCAGAAGCGGCGCGGCGATAGGCGGCGAAAAGAGAACGGCCGGCCAGGCGATCAGGGCCGGCACGACGCTCCATAAAAACAAGGCCGAGCGCTGGCGTTCGCTCAGTTCGGGCAGGCTCATCGCCAGCCCCCAATGCAGCGCCCCGATGAAACTGAGGATGATCGCCCCGTAGGCGTAAAGCGCATCGCTCCACAGCGCGCCGTAATGATAGTCGAGCAGGCTGCCCGGCGTCAGGACCAAAAAGGGAATCAGCCCGCCATAGCCGAGCCAGGCGACGGTACGAGGCAGGGCAGCAGGATTTGCGTCAGCCATGCTGGTCCTCACTTGACCAAGGGCCGGATGCTGGAAAATCCGCCATCGAGCGACCAGACCTGCCCGGTGACGCGGGCGGCCGAGTCGGAAAGCAGCCAGACCATCAACTCGGCCAGTTCATCCGGCGCGCCGATGCCGGGCAGCGGGTACTGCCGGGCGGCGCCTTCACGGGCCGCCGGGCTGGCGATGATGCCGGCCGAGGCGGGCGTTTCCATGATGCCGGGCGCCACGGCGTTGATGCGGATGTCGTTGGCGGCATAGCTTGCGGCGGCGCCACGAACCAAGCCCTCCAGTCCGGCCTTGGCGGCGGCGACGGCTTCGTGGTTGGGTGTGCCGATGCGCGCCGCGGCAGATGAAACCAGCACCGCTGCGCCGGGGCTGCGCGCCTCGCGCAGGGCGCCGACGAACGCCGAAAGCGTGTGGAAAGCACTGATCAGATTGGCGCTCAGGCAATCGTTGAAATCTTCCTCGCTCATGCGGTGCATGGCGCCGAGGCGAATATTGCCGACGCAATGAGCCAGAGCAGTCGGCACCATCTGGTGGTCTTTGGCCGCCTGTAGAATCTGTCGGGCGCCGGCCACCGTCGAGCAATCGGCGGCCACTTGCAGGTACTGATCGCCGAAGGCTGCCGTCAAGTGTTCGGCCTGGCGGCTGGTTACAATCAGTTGCCAACCCTGGGCGGCGAGTCGAGCCGCCACGGCACTGCCGACGCCGCCGGCAGCGCCGGTAACCAGGGCGATTTTGTTCATGTTGGCTCCTTGATGATTATGTTTCGACTGGTACGAAAGGTATTGATCTGCAGGCTTGACGACTAATTAGCTTGTTATTACGGCTATACTTTTGTATTGTCTAGGACAAAATAAAATCTGAGTGGTTCTGTAGTTTTGCTTGGATACCTTCCGAAAGCCTGCCCATGTCGTCGATCCGCACTGCCATCCTTGCCCTGTTGTTTGCTTTGACGCTGGCTGCTTGCTCGACGGCGCCTCCCGACGGCCTGCGTCCGGTGACTTCGTTCGATCTCAATCGCTACCTTGGGCAATGGTATGAAATCGCCCGGCTTGACCATTCTTTCGAGCGCGGCATGAGCGACGTCAGTGCTACTTACCAGCTGCAGGAAGACGGCAGCGTCAAGGTCATCAACCGGGGTTACGACACGCAGCGTCAGGCGTGGAAGGAAGCCATCGGCCGCGCCTTGTTCGTCGGCGACAGCAGTACCGGGTCGCTGAAGGTGTCGTTCTTCGGCCCCTTCTATGGCGGCTATCACGTGATTGCGCTCGATCAGGAGAACTATCGCTGGTCGCTCGTCGCCGGGCCGGACCGCGACTATTTGTGGATTCTTGCCCGCGACAAGACGCTGCCGACCGAGGTCCGCGAGCAACTGCTCGGCCAGGCCCGGGCGCTTGGCTTTGCCACCGACCAGCTGATCTGGGTCGATCAGAAACGGGCCGATACGAATTGAGCCAGCCCGGTTGATAAATGCGCGCCGCAGCAAAAGCCGACCCGCCGAGCAAGATTTGCGTTTTCTGCCAGCAGGGGGGCAAGATGAACGTTTCCAATCCGCATCCCAGACTCACATTGGCACGATTTGCGATCCTGTCTTTCCAACGCCAGGGCAAACTTGGCCCCCGGGTCGCGTCAACGGCTTTCGTGATTGCCTCCTGTCTGAGGCAGGACTTTGCGATGTGGGCCGAATGCGATGAGGCGAGGGTCACCCGCTAAATCAAATAGGCTTGCACTTTTCGGGAAAGCGTCACTTCTCGCGATCGGTCATTACGCTATAGATAAGGCCAAAGACCGTGTGGAGCGAGTAAATATCCCGCTTCACCTCTTAACGCCGGATTGCTTCGCTATCGCGTATCAGCGCGGCGAATCCGCTCTGATTTCCTGCAATATCTCGTTGCGGCGCAAAAATGGGAGCGTCCAGGGCGGGTTGTAGCG
>Ga0209285_10000305_pt1 | contig 17570 bp, 17 predicted proteins | sample PPLLak3March2015_2_FD_187249 | JGI IMG/M metagenome (GOLD analysis project Ga0209285, IMG submission 187249) | Freshwater sediment microbial communities from Prairie Pothole Lake near Jamestown, North Dakota, USA - PPLs Lake P8 Core (3) Depth... | ecosystem: Environmental > Aquatic > Freshwater... | reverse complement strand
GTTCATCCGCTGCGGGAGTCCGCCGTCCGCACCCTGGCAGAGAAAGCTGGCTCGGACATGGGCGTAGTGGCGAACCTCGTGCAAAACGGTGAATTGCGTCGAGTTGAGCATGCGGGCGAATTGTTCTTTATCCGCCCCTTTAAAAGGGCAGACCGGCAATCTGAAGGCGACGCCCGCGTTGGCGATTGAGATATCCCGGAGTTGGGCCTCAAACCTGGTCACAAACCTGGACCGAATGGCACAACCTGAAGCAGTATCGTCCTGAGCACAGCGCTTGCCTGGCCTGCAACCCTTCGCCAAAGCGGGGTGGCACACAAGCAGGCGCAGCGTGGCGTGGTGCGGATGAAGATCAGCGCGCTGCCGCTATACGTCAGCATGACGGCAAACAACAGCCAGACCGAGGTGAATATCGCCACCCGCTTGATGGGACTGCTGCTCGCCGCTGTCGCGGTAACAATTTTCACCAGCGGTCTGTTGGTTCTGCTGCCCGGACTCGTTTAAGCAGATGCTGAAAGATTCGTCATCGCGAGGAGCGAAGCGACGTGGCGATCCAGATGTGCCGAGGTGTTTCATTCGGCGGAAGGCGCTGCGCTTTTCCGCCCTACGCGGGCTGGCGTGAGCAGCAAGGCAGTAGCGACGAGCACCAGAAGTACCGTCACCAAAGCGTAGGGGCGCCCCGTCGCAGCCGTGGGGACAATCGCGAGAATGCCTGCCCAGGCATTAAGTGATGTGTGCAGCACGAGAGCAGGGAGAACACTTCCCAGCGTTCGTTCAAACAGCCATCCGAACATGACAGAGCCGGCCAGAATATTGAGCATGAATACCGGAATCGCCATCTGCGATTGCGCAGTGTCGGCCATGTAGAACAACGGCAGATGCCACAATCCCCACACAACGCCGATAACAAGGCTTGCTGCGCGCCAATTCAGGTTGGCCGAGATCGCAGGCATGAGATAGCCGCGCCAGCCGAACTCCTCGCCGAGCGGGCCGCCAATCAGCAGCACGAACCCGAAATTCGCGATCGCCAATGGGATGTGCCCAGATGCCGGCCATGCGGGAAGCTCTCCAACCAAGGCGGCGTGAATCGCGAGCGCGCACACCATCACGGCCGGTGGCGCAAGAAAGGCCAACACGAACCAGCGCCAACCCACGCGCCAGTTCAGGCAGCGTCTGGCCCAGTCACGCAGGCCTGCGGGACTGCTGAAGAATGCAACAACAGCAAAACCGGCAAGGCTTGGCCCAAAGCCCGCAACGATCATCAGAGCAACGTTCAGACCGGGTGAATACGCTTTAACCTGCGTCGCGACAAATCCCACACCCCATGCCCAGACGAAGGCCAGAGCGACAAAGACGAAGATGGCGAGCTTCGAGCGCGCGTCGGCCTGCAGGGCTGAACTGCTGTCGTGGATTTCCGGGAGCGTGCTGGTGTCTCTCACGCGGCTGCCCGTCTGTCTGCCGATTCAGCCCACGTAGGGCGGAAAAGCGCAGCGCTTTCCGCCGCCTATCGCCGATGGCGGTCCGATGCGCAGCGTGTGTGTGGCGGCATGCACTTCGCGCAGGAAGAACACGATGCCGCTGCTCAGCGCCATCATCGACAGCACGAACAACGCACCGACGACCCAGCGCAGGTTGCTGCCGAGCAACGCATCCAGGAACAGCGCGGCGATCAGCGCACAGACCAATAGCGCCGAAAGCGCCCCGAAATTGATTGCCCAACTGGTGAAGCCGGCGCGGCGGGAAAGGTTGGCGAATTCCAGTCCGGCATCGGCCCGCTCGCGCTCATTCATTAAATACCAGCGGTTTTCTACAACGCGCGATCGGTCGATGATGCGCGCCAGCCGATTCGCCATCACCGACAGCAGCGAGCCGATGCCGGTGAGCAAAAACACCGGCGCAATGGCCAGCTGAATGACATGTGCGATGGTGGAGACTTCGTGGTCCATGAGCATCGTGCTTTACCTCGCGTTGGCGTGATTCGGTAATTTTGGCCAAAGCGTAACGATGCGCCTCACTCGTGCCGTAACGCCTCGATCGGATCCATGCGAGCGGCGCGCTTGGCCGGGAAGTAGCCGAACAGCACGCCGATGCCGGCCGAGAAGGCCAGTGACAGCAGGTTGATGAATGGGTCGAACGCATAGGGCACGCCCATCAGGCTGGACAGTCCCCAGGATGCGGCGGTGGCGATGAGGATGCCGACCACGCCGCCCATTGCCGACAGCACCACCGCCTCAATCAGAAACTGCAACAAGACTTCGTGTTCCAGCGCGCCGATGGCCAGGCGCAGGCCGATCTCGCGGGTGCGTTCGGTGACGCTGACCAGCATGATGTTCATGATGCCGATGCCGCCCACCAGCAGGCTGACTGCAGCCACCGCGCCGAGCAGCGTGGTCAGCACCTCGGTGGTGCTCGATAGCGTTTCGGCCAGTTGCTGGGTGTCGAAGATGTTGAAATCGTCGTCGTCGCCCTCCGCAAGGTTGCGCCGTTCGCGCAGCAGTTGGCGCAGGCTGGCCTTCAGCGGCGCGCTGTCGCTGCCGTCCTGCATCGACACCAGCAACGTGGCCACCTTGAGGCTGCCGGTGACCCGACGTTGCAAGGTATGCAGCGGCACCACCACGGTGTCGTCCTGATCGCCCATGCCGCTCTGGCCTTTGGCAGCGAGGATGCCGATGACGGTGCAGGAAAACTTGCGCACGCGCAGTTGCTCGCCCAGTCCGGTTTGCCCGGCCTTGCCGTCGAAAATTTCGCGCCGCACGGTCTCGCCGATGATGCACACGGCCGACCCGGCGAGCTGTTCGTCGGCTTCGAAGATGCGGCCGCTGGCCAGCTTCCAGTTGCCGGTATCGAACCAGGCGTTGCTGCTGCCGATGACGCTGGTGGACCAGTTGCGCCCGTTGGCCACCACGGTGACGCTGGCGCGGCCTTCCGGCGCGACCGCGGCGATACCGCCGATCTCCGCGGCAATGGCTTCGGCATCGCCTTCCTTGAATTGCGGCACGCTGCTGGTGCCGCCACCGCCGCCCGGCCCCATGCGCTGCCCCGGTCGGACCATCAGTAGATTAGTACCCAGACCTGAGATTTGCGCCTTGATCGATGCGGTGGCGCCATTGCCCAGCGTGACCATGGTGATCACCGCGCTGACGCCGATGACGATGCCCAGAATGGTGAGGAACGAGCGCAGCAGGTTGCGGCGGATCGAGCGCAGCGCCAGCATGAAAACGCTGTAAAGCATCAGGCGGCCTCTTTTACCGGGGGTTGCACAGGTGACTGCGCGGGTGACTGCACGCGCGGCGCAGCGGGCGCTTCGGTGGTCGGGTGTGGATTCACCGCGTCGTCGGCGATGTTGCCGTCGATGAAATGCACCATGCGGTGGGCATAAGCCGCCATATCGGCCTCGTGGGTGACCATCAGCACGGTGATGCCGTGCTCTTTGTTCAGCCCCATCAGCAGGCTCATGATCTCGTGGCTGCGTTGCGTGTCGAGGTTGCCGGTCGGCTCGTCGGCCAGCACTACGGCTGGTTCGGTGACGATGGCGCGGGCGATGGCGACGCGCTGTTGCTGGCCGCCGGACAGTTCTGCCGGCGTGTGATGTTCCCAGCCGCCCAGCCCCACCGCCTGCAACGCCTTGGCAGCGGCGGCACGGCGCACGCTGGCGCTGTCACCGCGATAGAGCAGAGGCAGTTCGACGTTTTCCTGCGCCGAAGTGCGCGCCAGCAGGTTGAAGCCCTGAAACACGAAGCCGAGATAGCGCCGGCGCAAACGGGCGCGCTGGTCGCGCGACAACGCCTCGACATGCGCACCCTTGAACAGGTATTGCCCGTCTGTGGGCGTATCCAGGCAACCGAGAATGTTCATCGCAGTAGATTTGCCCGAACCGCTCGGCCCCATGATGGCGACGAACTCACCGGCGTGGATGTCGAGGTCGATGCCCTTCAGCGCCATCAGTTCGGCCACGCCGCTGCCATAGCGTTTGGTGACGCCGCGCAGCTGGATGAGCAGGTCGCTCCTTGGGGGATTACTCATTCTGCCGCCACTTTTTGACCGGTAATCACCTGCATGCCGACTTCCAGGTCGCCGCCGGTGATCTCGGTCATGCGGCCGTCGCTGATGCCGGGCGTCACCGCTACAGCAACTGCCTTGCCTTCACGCAGCACCCAAACCTGGCGTGCCGCCGCCGTGCTTGCGCCGGATGCGGCCGACGTGCGAGTCCTGCTGCCCCCCGGCATGCGCGGCAACAAGCTGATCCCGCCCGCCGTCTTGGCCGATGCCGAATCGGCCGCCGCTGTTGGCGAGAAACGCAGCGCGGTGTTGGGCACCAGCATCACATCGTGGCGTTGCGTGGCGGTGATCGTGGCGGTGGCGGTCATGCCCGGGCGCAGGCTGAGATCGGCGTTATCCACGTCGAGGTCGGTCAGGTAGGTGACGACGTTGTCGGTGATGGTGGAACCGAAGGCGACGCGGGTGATTTTCGCGGGGTACTTGCGACGCGGGTAGGCGCTCACCGTGAACAAGGCGTTCTGGCCGACTTTCACGGCGCCGACATCGGCTTCATCGACATAGACCTGCAAACGCAGCAGCGCCAGATCGTCGGCCACGGTGAACAGCGTCACCGCCTGCAACGAGGCCGCCACGGCATTGCCGGGATCGACACTGCGGGTCAGCACGATGCCATCGGACGGCGCGCGAATCGACGCCTTCGATTGATTGATCATGTCGGTGGACAACGCCGCTTGCGCATCGCTGACGCTGGCCTGGGCGCTGGCGGCATCGGCCAGGGCGCGGGCCAAGGTGGCGCGGCTGGCATCCAGCTCGGCTTTCGACGGCACCTTGCCGCCAGACAGGCGCGCGACTTCTTCAAATCGAGCCAGCCCGGCGCGCGCTTCTTTCACCGTGGCGGCGGCCTGCGCCACCCTGGCGTTGGCGGCGGTGATGGCGGCGCGTGAACGCAGGATCTGGTCGCGCAGCTTGGCGGTGTCGAGTTCGACCAGCACCTGGCCTTTCTTGATCTGATCGTTGACGTCGACGTTGACCTTCAACACCGTGCCGGAAAGCTCACTACCGATGCTGGTCGTTCGCACCGGTTGCAAGGTGCCGTTGGCGGTCACTTTCAACGACAGGTTGCCGCGCGCCACCGGCTGGGTCAGGTAAGCGGGCGCCGCGTTGGCGGATTTTTTCGCTTGCCAGTACCAGACGCCGGCGACAAGCAACAGCGCCAACAGCACGCCAGCCCACAGCATCGGGCGGCGATACCAGGTGCGCGGCGCGGGTTCATCGAGCAGGCTGGCGAGGTCGTCAGGCGATACGCTGCTTGCGGCGGAAGTCGGCACAGGAACCGTGGCGGGCGTGGGCGCAGGGGATGGGGTGTTCATTTCGATTCAGTCCGGTTGGGTGCGACGGCAGCGATGTCTGAATTCAACCGCTCAGAATTCAATCCCTCGGGATTCCAGCCGCCGCCCAGTGCCTTGTACAAGCGCACATGGTCGGCGGCGAGATCGGCCTGGGTGCTGGCGACGCTGTCTTGTGTGCCGAGCTGGCTGCGCTGGGTTTCCAGCACAACCTGAAAATCCACCAGGCCGCTGTCATAGCGCTGGCGCGCCATCAGCGCGGCATTGCGGGCGGATTCGGCAGCCAGGTTCAGGCGCAGCAGGCGTTCACGGTCGCCGCGCAGCGCGACCAGCGCGTCTTCCACTTCCTTCAATGCGGCCAACACGGTGGCCCGGTATGCCTCTTGCGCCTGTTCCAGCGCGGCCTGTTCGGCGCGCACCGTGGCGCGGGCCGCGCCGCCGTCGAAGATCGGCAGCGTCACGCCGGCCAGCAGTGAACTCACCACCGATGCGCCATCGGTCAGCACGCCCAAGGTCAGGGCGCTCAAACCCAGCGAACCGCCAATCCTGAAGCTCGGCTTGCGCGCCGCATCGGCCTGGGCGACACGCGCCAGTGCGGCCGCGACTTGCTGCTCGGCGGCGCGCACATCGGGCCGCTGGCGCAGGGTGTCGGCGGGAAAACTCAACACCAGATCGTCTGCCGCTTGCGGAATCGGCGCGGCCGCGGCCAATACAGCGGTCAAGTCCGCCGGCGGCTGGCCGGTCAACACGGCCAGGGCGTGCAGGGTCTGCGCGATGCTGGTCTGCAAGACCGGCAACTGGGCGCGCGTTTGTTCAGTGGCGCTGAGCGATTGTTCGGCTTCCAGCGAGGACACCAGCCCGGCCTGCAAGCGCCAGCCAGTGATTTCATGGGTGTCGAGCTGACTGGCCAGGTTGGTCTCGGCAATGGCCAACCGCGTTTGCGCACCACGCAACGTGAGGTAACTGAGCGCCACTTCGGCGGCGATCGATACCTGGATATCGCCCAGACTGGCGGCGCTGGCGCGCAGCGTGGCATCGCCGGCATCCAGCGCACTCCGTTTGCCGCCAAAGATATCGGGTTCCCAGCCGGCATCCAGCCCGGCCTTGAACAGGTTGCCGGTGCTGTCGCCGCCCGCCGTGCCATGCGACGCCGAGGCGGAACTGCCCAAGGTCGGCCGCAACCCGGCGGCGGCGACATCGCGCAGCGCACGTGCCTGCCGCAACGCCGCCTGCGCACGATTCACCTCGGTGTTGGTCTGCATCGCCCGCGCCACCAGTTGGCTCAGTTGCGGGTCATCAAAGCGCGTCCACCACTGTGCCAGCGAGGATGCAGCTGTCGAGGAGGAAACCGCGGCAACGGACCATGCGGTCGGAACATCGACCATGACAGGTGCAGTCCGCTGCGGCGCCAGCGACGTGCAACCGCCCAGGGCCAGAATCAAACAACCGATGAGTGCCGGTCGGTACATCTGGCTTGTGAGGAATACAAAGCGGTCAGCGTGGAGGGGGACATGGTTCAAGCAGGCAACGGACATCATAGATCCAGTATGTTGGCATCTTGCCGCTGGTTGATATTGCGAGCGGCCAAGCCTAATCGAACTTCCACGTCTGAGCGGAGTCTTCCACGTGGTACGACGAACGTTTGCACATTACACCGCCACCCCTGAGTTGATCTGTTCGGCAACGCACAGTTGCGAATGAATCTGGCAAAAAGCGGCCTATGTTCGCTGGCGCACCGAATTGTTGTCCGAGTGTGCCTATCCTTATTTTTATCGGTGATGCGCCAAAGTCAGGTCGCCTGATCCGTTCCCGCAGTAGTGAGGGTCTGATTAACTGATCGGGGATTTTTGCCGCCAGAAGCTGATCAAATCTGGAAGAGTGCTCACCATGAAGTGAGTGTTTCGCGTAAACCCATTGGAAGGAATCATCATGAAACGTTTGCTCTTCGCAGTAGCGCTAATCGCCGCCACCGCCCCGGCCCTCGCGGCCGACGTTGGCGTATCGATAAACATCGGCCAACCTGGCTTCTATGGTCGTCTCGATATCGGCGATTTTCCGCAGCCGCATCTGATTTACCAGCAGCCGCGAGTCATGTATCGGGCAGCGATCAACCGCCCGCCAATCTACATGCACGTACCACCCGGTCACGCGAAGAACTGGCGTAGATACTGCCGTCAATACAACGCCTGCAACGAGCGGGTCTACTTTGTGCAGGACAACTGGTATCAACATGAATACGTTCCGCGCTACCAAGAGCGTCATGGCAATCGCCACGATGACCGGCGTGACGAGCGCAGGGATGATCGTCGTCATGACAAAGACAACGGCCGCGGCCCTAATCGCTAAAATCTTGATGCAACAAACTGCCAGGCTGATGTATTAGCAATGTTGCACGGGCGCGTGAAACAACCCATATATGAACGCTTGGGGCCTTCTGGCCCCGCTCGTTCATATGAATATTCGGGAAGTGTCCGACCACTTTTCCAGTGGCCAAGACTGATTTGCATGATGCTTTTACATCCGTTGCATGCGCTCTTTCGGCATGGCTGGCTGACGCGGTTGCTCCTCGTCTCGATTGCGTTTTCCAGCGCCGGGCTTAGCCAGGCCGCCGTGCTGGATCCGCAGGCCGCGGCGTCGCTGCATGCCCAGTACGCGGCCTTGGGTGAAAAACTCCAGCACAACCCGTTTCAGAGAAAGCTGTACCTCGACTCGTCCGAATCTTCCAATGGCTTGAAAGGCGATATCTATGCCTTGATCGATTACCCGTTTTCCAGCGTCAGTAAGGCGCTGAACGACCCGAAAAACTGGTGTGACGTGCTGATCCTGCATATCAATACCAAGTACTGCCATGCCACGACTGACAAGACGCCTATTTCCTTGATGGTCAGCATCGGCAAGAAAACCGCTCAGCCACTCGAAGATGCCTATCCGATCGAGTTCTCCTATCGGGTCGCCGCATTGACAGCGAATTACCTTGAGATTCAGCTCAATGCCGACAAGGGGCCGATGAGTACCAGCCAATATCGCATCCAGTTGCAGGCTGTACCCGTTGTAAACGGTCGCACCTTTCTGCACCTGACCTATTCATATGCTTACGGATTATCTGGGCGACTCGCCATGAAGGCTTACCTTGCCACTATTGGAAGCGACAAGGTGGGGTTCACGCTGACCAGCAGGCAATCCGACAAGCAGCCCGAATATATCGGTGGCATGCGTGGCGTGGTGGAACGAAATACCATGCGCTATTACCTCGCGATTGACGCATTTCTTGGCGCAGTGGCAACACCGCCTGCCTCGCAGCTGCAAAAACGACTGAACAGCTGGTTTACCGCCACCGAGCAATATCCACGTCAATTGAAGGAAATTGATCGAACTGCCTACATCGATATGAAGCGGAGTGAATATCTGCGCCAGCAGTAACACGCTATGAAAATCCTGATTTATCGCAGATGCTGCTGAGGCCACTCATATAAAACCAAGTTAGACTTGCTCCCGGGTTTGCATATCATGAATATGCAAAGCATGAATGTTTATCTAGACAAGATTCGATCTAATGCAAATTGCCATTCAATCATCGACTCGGTGGCGAGTTCTGGTTTTGACCCTGCTAGGTTTCAGCGTGATGGTGTTATCCGGTTGCGCCAGCATCAACCAAAAGCATTCAACCACCCAGTCCATGGTCATCAATCTGGATCCTGCGGTTCTGAAAGCGTCAGGTATTGCCTTTATTACCCCGTCTTCCGTCACCGGACAGGAGGAAGACAAGCAAGCGCTGGCGCTGGCGTTTACAGAGGCGCTGCAGCTGGCGCGTCCGGAATTGCGCGTCGTCTCCTTGCCGGCCACGCTCAGCGCGATCAATCGCGCCGATCTCTCTGGCGAATATCGGCAGATGTTCGAGGATTACCGCTTAACGGGAATTTTCAGCCGTGCCACGCTACAGAAGGTGTCGCAGGTAACCGGCGTCCGTTATCTGGCGCAACTCAAGCTGGGCGGATTCAGGCAGGAATCGAAAAATCGTTGGGGGACGTTTGGGATACGTATGCTGGAAACAAAGACTACCTCCTTGCGCTTGTATCTGCAGATTTGGGACGGTGAAAACGGCTCGGTCGCATGGGAAGGCGGCCAAGAGTTGTTGTCTTCCCGCGAAACGCTGAAAGAGGACGCCATTTCATTCAAGATGGCTGTTGAGCAGTCTGCCAACGAGCTACTTACTCGCCTGCCCTGAAAGTCCGGCAGTCACGATCGATTTATTGCCGTCTTCGTCAGGAAAACCAAGCGGCGTATCGGTCGACAAGGCTTCCGGGCAGCGCCAGGGCAGCACATAGCCCTGGGCGGGATCATTGACCGCGGCGATGGCGATGACTGGCGGGATCGATTCAATGCTGCCGAAGATGGTGGCGAACGAGATGTCTGCCGCATCGCGGCCGGTGCCGATACGTACGAATCCCATCGGTACCGCCATGCCGGAGGGGTCGAAAATGTACCAGCGGCCGCCGAGAAGGACTTCTACATAGGCATGAAAATCGGTCGGTCCGAACACCGGATCAGCACCGTAATCAATGCCGGAACAAAAGCGCGCCGGGATATTCAGCGCGCGGCACAGCGCGATCATCAGATGCGCGAAATCACGGCAAACGCCGGTTTGTTGCTGGTAAGTGTCGATGGCTGAGGTGGTGAACTCGCTGCTGCCGGAGGTGAAGCGGGTACGTTCTTGCACCCATTTGCGGATGCCTTCGACCCGCTGGTAACCCGGGGGCAAGTGGCCGAAGGTCTGATTGGCCAATTGTTGTAGCTTGTCCGATTCGCAATAGCGGCTGGGGTAAAGATAGGGCAGGACTTCCGTGGGCAAGTCGGCAATCTGCATTTCACCAATTTTTTCTGGTTTTCCGACATGGTGGCGGATGACGACATCCGCCTGATAGGCGATTTTCAGGGGGCCAGGGTTGGCTCGAAGCCGGAGCAAGCGGTGATGGAGTAGCGGGTCCTCGTAAATGATCGACGTCACCGGCTGGCTGATCGTCAACGATTCGGTCAGGACCGACTGGCGGGCAGTTGGCGCGGCGTGGATGTTGAAGATGAAATCGGCTGGTTGGCCGATGACCTCGTAGCTGAGAGTGATGGAAAACTGGAGGCGAATCATGGGGGTCTTGTGTTGCTACTTGTTACGTTAATTGAGGTGGCTGGCGATACAGACCAGATTCTTGATAGACATATTTCAGCATGGTGGGTCACTGCTGGCTCGACAGCGTCTCATCGAGGTAACGCAGCATTGAGGCTATGACGGTCAACAGCACCGGCCCGATGATCACGCCAATCATGCCGAAAGCCGAGATGCCGCCGATGACGCCAATGAATACGGCGAGTGTCGACACCGGTGCCTGTCTCGAAATCAACAATGGTCGCAGCAGATTATCGGAGACGGATACGCCCAAGCCCCAGATCAGCATGAAGATCGCCCAGAACCATTGCGAAGTGGCGGCCAGAAAGACGACGGCCGGCACCCAAACGAAGGCTGCGCCGACCGCTGGCAGCAGCGCCAGCACCGCCGCCAGCACGCCGAACACGACGGCAGAGGGCAAGCCTGCGATGGCGAAGCTGATGCCGACCAGCGCACCCTGGGCGAGGGCGGTCAAGCCCTCGCCGTAGACCACGGCGCGGGTCGTATCGCCAATCAGCTTGAGCAACTCCGCCCTGCGTTGGGGCTCCATCGGCACCAGGCGCACCGCGCGGCCGAGCAGGTGGCGGCCGTCGCGCAGCAGAAAAAACAGCAGGAACAGCATCATGAAGAAGTGGATGATCGTGCTCAGGGCGCTGAGCAGGAAATTGCCTCCTGTCGCGGCAAGCGACTTCAACAGCATCTGCGCGCCGCTAACCAGCCAACCCTGAAGCTGTGCGGTGGTGGCGGTGAGGTGCTGGCGCAACCACTCGGCCAGACTGCCTATGAAAGGGTTCCGTTCCAGTTGTGCAAGCAGGGTAGCGTCGAAGCGCAGTGGCTGTTGTTGCAGGCGCGTGACCAGCTCGGCAGCCTGATCAGCGAATGCCACGCCCAAGCTGACCAATGGCCCTGCGAGTACGAATGGCACCAGTACGGTAATGATTCCCGCCGCCAGGCTGGCGCGTCCGTTCAACTTGCGTGTCAGCCTGCTCTGCACCGGCGCCAGCAGAAAGGCGAGGCCGATGCCCCAGGCCAGGGCGCCCCAGAAAGGTAACAGCATCCAGTACAGGGCAAGGGCGAACAGTGCCACGACGACAATCACGAAGGCTTTCCGATATAGGTCCAGGCTCATAGCCAGTACTCCCATACCCGTGCGAACCACTCCTTCAAGCGCAGGTGGAGCGCGCGGTTCTGCCACTGCTCCAGCGTGATTGCGTTGGATGCCGCCAGATCCTTGGCGAACATGGTCTGCACCTGTTTGCCAAACTCCGACCCCAGCACCACCGCGTTCAACTCGTGGTTGTGCAGGAAGCTGCGCCAATCAAGGTTGGTCGATCCAACTGTGGCCCAGACACCGTCGATCAGCGCCGTCTTGGAATGCAGGATCACACCGCGCCGTTCGTAGATCTTCACGCCCGCGCGCAGCAGCCGCTCGTAATAGTTGCGCCCGGCATGGAATACCAGCCAGGAGTCGGTCTGGCTGGGCAGGATCAGCGTTACGTCGACGCCGCGCCCGGCAGCCGCTTCGAGCGCATCGAGCAGTTGGGGGTCCGGAGCGAAATACGCATTGGTCAGATGCACGCTGGTCTCGGCGCTGCCAATGGCCGAGAGCAGTGTGGCGTAGATCAAACTGAAGGGTTCGTCGGGCGAACTGCCGATGGCGCGGACCACCTGCCCACCAGCTTTCTCGGGAGGCGGGAAGTAGTTCTTCGCCACCAGCGGTTTGCCCTTCTGGCTTTCCCAGGTTGCGATGAAAAGCTTCTGGAATTCGGCTACCACTGGCCCCTGCAATTGCAGGTCAGTGTCGCGCCAGGCCAGGCTGGCGTCGGGACCGCCTTGGGGGTCGCCTTTGGACTCGTTTTTGGGTTTGCTGCGCGAACCTGTTCTGAATGAACCGCCGGAGTAGACGCTGCTGATATTGATGCCACCGAGAAATGCCGTGCTGCCATCGACGATCAGCAACTTGCGGTGGTCGCGCTGATTCAGCTCCCATTCCTTGCGCGTCACCAAGGGGTTGATCGGATTGAATTCGAGCACCTGAATACCGCTGTCTGCCATTTGCTGGAAAAAGGCCGTCGGGGTGTCGAGGGTGCCGACACTGTCGCGGATGAGATTGACCTGCACGCCTTGCCGCTGCTTGGCTATCAGTGCCTGCGCAAATCGCTGACCGACTTCGTCGTCGTCCAGGATATAGGTCTCCATATTGATGTGGTCTTCGGCCGCCATGATGGCCGCGTACATCGCCCGGTAAGTAGCCGGACCGTTCTGCAGCAACGTCACCTGGTTGCCAGTGGTCAGCGGGCTGCCAACGATAGCCTCCTCAAGCGCCAGGTGGCGGTCGAAGATGCCGGTTTCCTGGCCGCGGCTCTCCAGACGTTCAAGGATCGCCTTGCTCTGGGCGGCTGACAGCGGGCCACGCGAGCCTTCCAACTGAACAGGTGAACCGGGGCGGCGGGCCAGGTCGGGCACGATGGTCGGCAGACTGCTACAAGCAGCCATACCGAGCAGACCAAGCAGGCAAACGACTGCCCACTGCCGCAGATGTGGCAGCCGACGAACCAATTTCAGGGCTGATGAAAACATCAACGCTCCAACATCAATGCACATTTGCGGTCGCCATCAGCGACCGCAAACCGAGACAACCTCCTTACAGTCGTCCCAGCAATAGCAGCACAATGAGGATGATCACGATCAAACCCAAGGCGCCGCTGGGCCCGTAGCCCCAATTCTTGCTGTGCGGCCAACTCGGAATGGCACCGATCAGCAACAGAATCAGAACGATCAACAGTATGGTTCCCAAGCTCATGATTTTCTCCTCGAATTAGTGAGTAATTCAGTTCGCTGGTGCAGGCGGCGGAGGCGGCACCACGATCACAGTAGTGGCATCACCAGTTTCGCCGGTGGTGCCTTGGCTGCCGGTTTCACCCTGATAGCCGGTAGCACCAGTGCTGCCGGTATCGCCCTGGATACCCGTAGCGCCCTGCGGACCAGCGGGGCCAGGTACTGTACTCGGCGCGGCGGGTACATTGACTACAGTGGGTGCTCTGTCACAAGCGCTCAAGCTCAACATCGCGAGCAGCGCCGAAATCAGTATTGATTGGTTCATAGGAAATCCTTCGAAAGTGGGAAAACGTAGCGGATGAATTCAACACATCCGCAACAAGCCGGCATGACTTGTAACGTCGCACACGGCGCAGGAATATCGTATGCGAATGCCCTGCACAGTTCAGTTCGCTAGCGAACACAGAGCAAACTTTCACTTCACCACATGTCCTTGCAGCCAAAGGCCTCCCGATATGGCGAAGGGCCGATGCATTTACACCGGCCCTTCGCCGTTTGACCACCCTGCTATGCAAGAAGCTACTACTCTGCTTGTTTGCGCATTTCTTCTTGCTTGCGCTCTTCCTCTTCGCGCTTGCGCTGGACGCTGGTTTTTGCCTTGTCACTCGGCTTGATCACCTCAGGTTTGGACGTTTGGCCGCTGGGCTCTGCCTTTTGTGCAGGTTGCTGTGGTGCTTTGGACGCGGCATCAGCCTTACGTGGTACGGCTTGCTGCCTTGTCGATGAGGCAGGCTCAGGTTGTGCGTGTCGCGCCGGTGTCTTTGCAGCCGGTTTAGGCGGAGCAACTTGCTTTGCAGGGGCAGCCTTGGGCTGCGCCGACCGTTGAGGTGGTGTTGGCGGCTGGGTGATGGGTTGTACGCTCGGCTCTCCCCTTCCACGCTGCTCGTTAGTTCCGCGTTGTTCCGGTGTTGCTGCTGGTACGGGCGGCGTGGCTTGCCGCGGGGTGGCCTGGGGCTGCGCCTCACGTTGTGGTGGTGTCGGGGGCTGGACAACAGGTTGTTCGCCCTGTTCTACCCTTCCACGCTGCTCATTCGTTCCACGTTGTTCCGGTGGTGGTGCTGATGGTAGGTGTGGCGTGGCTTGCCGGGGAGCAGTCTGGGGCTGCGCCTCACGTTGTGGTGGTGTCGGGGGCTGGACAACAGGTTGTTCGCCTTGTTCTACCCTTCCACGCTGCTCATTCGTTCCACGTTGTTCCGGTGCTGGTGCTGCCGGTAGAGGCGGCGTTACGGGTGCAATACGCTCATCGGATTTTCCGCGTGGATCAACTTGCCTTGCACCGGGCGCCGGCGGCGAACGCAGCGTGCGGCGCGATTCTTGCGGGGTGACCACTTTGACGCTGGGCTTCGGCACATTTGCCGCAGGACTCAATGCCTTGCGCGTGACAGCATCAAGCGGTTTGCCCGGCTGCGCGTTCAGACGCTGCCGTTGCGCCGCGAAACCGACGTGGGCCTCTGGAGGCGCGGTACGAGCAACGACACGCCGCTCGAACACGCTCGGCGGTGGCTTGCCGCCATGAGCGGTGGCGCCACGCACGCTTGTCTCGGTCGGTGCCACGGGTGCAGCGAACGCTAGCGGCCGGTTGACAATCATGTCTTGGGATACTCGCACCGCTACCCTGGATAGAGGCTGCGACTGCACGAAAGCAGTCGTCGGTACGGCCACGACAGCACCTCGTACATCGCGGTTGGCATATACGACATTGGTCACGTTCGAGTCGTTGTAGTAGTTGTTGATAACGGTGTTGTTGATGACCGTGTTGCTGATATTGACGTTCTCGAAATAGCTACGGCTCACCGGATAGGATGGTCGGTAGACCTCGCGCGGCCCCAGCGGGAACCAGGCGATTCCACCGACGTTACCGCTGGAGATCGTCAACTGGAAGTGGTCACCGCCCAGGAACACAACCAGTGCCGGCGCGTAATAAGCGCGTGAGCGAACGGGACCAGGCACCCAGCCCCAGGTTCCACGCAAATTCGCCCAGCGGCCGTAATGGGTCACTGCAAAACCCCAGGGCGCATCATCCACCCACGTCCAACCCCAAGGATCGACCCATGCCCAATGTCCATCGCGGTATGGCGCCCAGTCGGCGGCGACCCGATTCGGGAACCAGACGTAGCCGTAGGTCGCGTCATCGCGCCAGATGCCATACGCATCGAGGTCCATATAGCCGACCACGTCTCGCGATACATAGCGCGCGGAGATCGAAATGTCATAACTGTGGTCGCGATCGCTTGACCAGCGATCGAAATCGTCGAAACGCGGCGCATCGACATACTGGTAATCGCGCAAGCCGGTGCCCCAGAAGCGGTACGGTTGCTGCGAGTCAATGACATACGCCGCATCTTCGCCGTAAGCCTCACCTTGGCCTTTGCGCACGATGATCGTCGTCGCATTGCCTTCGGGATCCACTTCGATCCGGAATTCGCCGGGTTGCCATAGGGTAAAGGCGAGATTGGGCGTGTCGACCTCGAACACCTGGCCGGGCTCGAGATGACGCACGCGGACATTCAATGTGCCCTGCGTCAATTGCAGTTGGGTGATTTGGTCGTCGAGATTGAGAACGGATATGCCGGTACCGGCATCCATTCGAATCATTGCGCCGCCGACCTGGATTTCAACCCGCGCCCTGGTTTCCGCCCAAACGCGGTCGCCAGTGGTCAGGGGCCGATTGATCGTCGCCTGATCCCAATCGTTCTCGCCGGCGGGTGAGAAACTGACCGCGCCAGATAGGTAGCCGAGACGGGCGACACGCGAGGGCGGATCCGCATTGGCCCAGCCGCTGAAGGCCAGAAATGCGACGCTGGCCACGAAGGTGAGAACCCGAAGATGCAGTGGTTGCTTCAACATGACGTTTCCTTACGAAAAAGTGCGCTGTTTAGATCGCCAGATCGAATCGGGTCGTGAAACAACGCTTGATAACAGCGCCATCAATAAACCCCAACTCCGCTCGGGATGCGCGCGCATTAACAAACAACGGCAGTGGTTCAGGAATGAGGGCACGAACCGCGTCGATATCAACGCTTACGTTCGGTTGCGAAGTGAGAAAACAAAATACTGAGCACTACGCGGGTTGTCCGTTCGGCAGCGCACATATCTTGTCAAATTTTCCGGGGAGCGGGCTCACCATCGCCGTCAATCCGATTCAATCGCAGGCAAATTGGCCTGGTTGACCAATGATCTCGCTATGTTCGGCTTCGCACAGACACCGGATCGGTGCTGCGTAATATTGACCATCCGGTTGCGTGGCTTTTTTGGAAAACCAGTGGGATGAAGGCGAGGAATTGCAGGCCCAAGCCCAACGTCCTAATGAATTTTGAGCCAACTTCCAGAAACGCCCGAATGTGTCGAGCAGCGAGTTTGAATATCGTGCCACGACATGGGCTTCGTTATTTGTAACTTCTTCAGGAGACATCCATGAATGCATTATTGAGAAACGCGTTGGCGCTGGCCAGTATGGCTATCGCAACGCACGCGACCGCACAGGTCACCTTTTACGAAGATGAAGGTTATGAAGGCCGTTCTTTCACCACAGAGGAGCAGAACAACAACCTCAGGCGCAATGGCTTGAACAACCGAGCCTCATCGGTCGTGGTCGCACGCGACTGGTGGGAGGTTTGCGAAGACATCCACTTCGGCGGCCGCTGCATCGTCTTGCGTCCGGGTCGCTATCCGTCCTTGCGCGCGATGGGCATGAACGACAGCATTTCATCGGTGCGGCCCGCAAGCCGCAACCCGCGCAGTGAAGCCAGACCTTATATGCCAGGGCCGGTTGCGCCTTACGACTTCCACCGGCGCTACTTCGAGCGGACGTTCGAGGCGAACGTCACTTCAGTGCGCGCGGTGGTCGGACCACCCGAACAGCGATGCTGGGTTGAACGCGAACAAGTGGTTCAGGATCGAAACCGTAACAGTGTTGCCGGTGGGTTTGTCGGCGCCGTGATCGGCGGCATTCTTGGCCACCAGATCGGTAGCGGCGGTGGCCAGGACCTGGCCACTGCTGGTGGCGCTGTAGCAGGGGCCGTAGTGGGCGCCAACATTGCTCGCGACAGCGACGGACGGCAGGTGGTTACCCAAGACGTGCAGCATTGCGCCAGCGGCCCCAGCTATGCCCGCCCTGAATACTGGGATGTCACTTATACCTTCCGCGGCCAGGAACATCGCGTGCAGATGACCAACCCACCCGGCCCGACAGTCACTGTCAACGAGCAGGGCGAACCGCGCGAGTAGGGCTC
>Ga0209285_10000304_pt1 | contig 17582 bp, 18 predicted proteins | sample PPLLak3March2015_2_FD_187249 | JGI IMG/M metagenome (GOLD analysis project Ga0209285, IMG submission 187249) | Freshwater sediment microbial communities from Prairie Pothole Lake near Jamestown, North Dakota, USA - PPLs Lake P8 Core (3) Depth... | ecosystem: Environmental > Aquatic > Freshwater... | reverse complement strand
CAATTTTTTTGTCACTTTCTCGATGTTTTTTACAGAAAGCTCCGTATTCCACTCGTTGTCCAGATGGAAAGCAAGCGGACGTAAACCAAGTTTCTTGACTAGGTAGAGCACATAGCTGCTGTCGACACCACCGCTGACTCCTACAATGCAATCATACTGCTTGTTCTTTCCTGACTCTTTTATTTCTGCAACTATTTTCTGTAGTTCTTTTTCTTTTTCCGTTTTGCTCAGATTAATAGGATATGAATTGAGTTTCTTCAGTGCACCAGTGCAATGATTGCAGTACCCGATCTCATCAAAAACAATATCTGGATCTGTGGTATCCATCACACAACGTTTACAGATTTGATATTCTCGTGACATGTTTCTCCTCGCTTAATTTATGGTTTTAATCCTTCAATTATTAATGTAAATGGATCAAAAACAACATCGGCTTCATCAGATGGTAAAAAAGATAGGTTCATCTGTTCTATTTCTTGCTTGCTATACAGTTCATCAGAGACATAGACGTCCATCCCAATGTTCTGTAAATGCTTTGCAAGTGCGATATTCCTGCTTTTATACGTGCTTTTCACACCTTTCCTGAAACTGACTCCGGTTATACAGATGCGTATCTTTTTTAAAGGTTTGTTGATCTTCTTACAATATTGGATAATACGGTTCGCGAAAAACTCTATCATCTCCTCGTTTACCTTATGTGATGCATTCAAGAGAGTTGTGTATTCATCCTTTTTTTGTTTCTGCATCTGCTTAATCAAAAACCATGGATAGACAGGGATGCAATGCCCGCCAACGCCTGTTGATGGGAGGTGGATGTGACAAAACTCATGATTTGCTGCCTTTTGTGCTTCAAAGAAATCAAGGTCAAGTTCATCTGCTATTTTAAATAATTCGTTTGCTAGCGCTATGTTTGTGAAGCGATAACAGCCTTCTATGACTTTAACAAATTCTGCGACCCGAGCAGAGGACACTAACGACAGAGAACCGATAAATCGTTTATACACCTCATATGCTTTCTTGCCACTGGTTGCATCAACTCCTCCGATGATCTTTGGGAATTCTTTCAACCGTGAGATACTATACCCTGTCATAATGCGTTCTGGTGAATGCGCCAGATAAAAATCACCAACTTCTAAGCCGCTTTCTTTTTCCAACCATGTTCTTACCATGGTCTCTGTCGTACCAGGTGGTACGGTGGTCTCCAGGACAACGCAATCCCCTTTCTTTAACAGCATCCCTACGTTTCTAAAAGCAGTTTCCAAAAGAGAAAAATCAGCATTGTTCTGTTCATCGATAAACAGGGGAACAATAACAATAAAGAATGTACAATCTTTCGCATCAGTATATTTTGAGGTTGCTATAAGGTTTTTTCCGCCATATTTTTTGATAAGTTTTTCTAAACCTGCTTCCTCAGGGATTGGATTGTTCCCAGCATTTATCTGTTTACAACGTTTTTCATCGAGATCGACACCGATGACATCAAGTCCTGCCTCTGCGATGACCGCTGCAAGCGGCAGGCCTGCTTTTCCCAATCCAATCACAGCTATCTTCATTTTTTATATTTCACTCCCTAGAGTTATTGACTTGCATTTACAACCGTGACTATCTTTTCCAGATCCTGTGTAATCAGAGAAGGGTGCACAGGAAGTGATACCACTTCAGCACACAGGATTTCTGATGTTTTCAGATCCTTATGCTCATATTTCTTTAAATGTTTATAGGAATGTAAGGGCTGTGGGTAGTAGATACCAAAACCGATCTCATTTTTCTTCAAATTCTGCGTGAGAGCATCGCGATTCTTACTTTTCACGGTATATTGATGGTATGCATGTGTTGCTTCTGGGAGAACATACGGGGTTTCTACACTGTTCAAATGACTGTCGAAATACGCTGCATTTTTGCGCCGCATCTGAATATTTTTTGGTAATTTTTTCAGTTGTTCAAGACCAATTGCTGCTCCGATGTCAGTCATACGATAATTGTATCCCAATCGTCCATGTTCATAGCCCCATTTCGTCTTTTCACGACCATGATTTCTCAGAGAGATCATCAGTTCAGCAAGATCGTTGTTATTTGTTGTGACCATACCGCCTTCGCCAGTGGTCATATTCTTTGTCGGGTAAAATGAAAAGCATTCAACATCACCAAATGAACCGACCATACGCCCATCATAAGCTGCCCCATGTGCTTGACATGCGTCACCAATGACATGAATGTCATGTTTCTCTGCGATTTCTTGGATTGGTATCATATCAGCAGCTTGTCCATAGAGATGAACCGGCATAATCGCTTTGGTTTTCTTTGTAATTAATTTCTCTATTTTTTTAGGATCGAGGTTGAATGTTTTTGGATCGACATCACAAAAAACAGGACCTGCGTCACAGAATAATACAGCGTTTGCTGTAGCGATAAACGAAAATGCAGGTAAGATGACTTCATCGCCCCTTGTTACGCCTAATGCGAGTAAACCGAGATGTAGTGCAGTGGTGCCTGAGGTGGTTGCAATTGCATGTTTTGTTCCAACATATTCTGCAAATTTTTTCTCAAATTCCTCTGTTTTTGGACCGCTCGCAAGCATCCCTGAGTTTAGCACATTCATAACCGCTGTTTTTTCCTCTTCACCGATTAATGGTTTCGCTATCGGTATCATAGTTCACACTCCTTATAGATTCTGTCTTCAATGCCGACTTCTTTTCCGCATTGTTTACAGTGGAATATCATCATATTTTTTTTCTCAGTATTCTTTTCAAGTTTCATGCCACAGTCGCAGACGAACCCATGTATCCGAGCAGGGTTCCCAAAAACAAGGGCATGGTCAGGAACGTCTTTTGTCACCACAGAACCAGCACCAACCATCGCTGAAGCCCCGATGGTGACACCAGCGACGATCGTTGAGTTCGCACCAATGGATGCCCCGTCTTTTACTTTTGTTTTTGCTAACCGTTCATCAGTCCAGATAGATGCTCGGGGGTACAAATCATTGGTGAAACATACATGCGGGCCTATGAACACATCATTTCCAACGGTTAATCCATGATATAACGATGCGAAGTTTTGTATCTTACAGTTATCCCCGATGACGACGTTCGTGTCGATATAGACGTCTTTTCCGATGTTGCCATTTTTCCCGATTTTAGCACCGTTGCGTACATGCGCAAAATGCCAGATACGTGTTCCTTCACCAAGTTGCGCGCCTTCTTCTACAATTGCTGTTTCATGAATCATAATCGAGTCACGTCTCCAGTTTTATATGATTGAAGAGCACCATGTGCGATACGGAGAGCCATCAGACCATCATATCCAGAGGCTAGGGGTTTGGCATTTGTTTGAACCGCTTGGATGAAGTCCTGAATCTCATTTTTCAGAGGCTCTTTGCGCTCTAAACCGATATGACTGCTCGTAAACTGCATTGGAACATGATATAAATCCATTTCGTCAACAGTCTTGAAACGAGAGGAAGACACGGTAACAGATTGGTCTATATAATCCATTTCAACGAACTGCTCTGAGCATGTGAGGAAAATCTTACGAATTTTTATGGGCGTAAGCCAGTTCACCTCAACCACGCCACAGACGTCATTTTCAAAATTTAAAAGGATCGTCGCGTGATCCTCATACTGTATGTTTTTCGTATAGACCCCTGCTTTCGCATACACAGAGACGACCTCACCAGACAAAAACCGCATCACATCAATATCATGGACACCAAAATCAAGAATCACTCCGACATCTCTGATTCGCCCGGGCAGATTGCTCACCCGTTGAGAACTCAAACTAATGACATCACCAAATCTGTTCTTCTGGATACCTTCTTTTACAAACGCGACAGCAGGGTTATGCCGCTCGATATGACCCGTGGCTAGTACTAAGTGTTCATCTTCAGCTTTTTTAACCATGGTTTGGGCGTTTTGAATGGTATCACAGATTGGTTTTTCCACCAGCACATGTTTGCCGGCAGAAAGTGCTTTTGTTGAGATATCAAAATGAGTCGATGTTGGCGTGGCTATGATAACAGCATCTGCTTTTGCGATAAGGTCTTGATAAGATGTATATGCTTTAGTGTGAAATCTTTCAGCGACAACTTTCGCTGTGCTTTTGTCAACATCACAGATACCAATAAGTTCAACATCTTTTAATTCCGAACAGACCCGCGCATGGTTCTTCCCCATTGAACCGGTCCCAATCACTCCTATTTTCATCATAAGGAACTTCCCCCAACAGATTTATTGGTCATACATACATCACGAAACTTGTGTGATGCTATCTGACCGGTAATCTTCTAATATTTTAACTATTTTTGTACTCGCATCACCTATGCCAAAGAGCTCTCTTTGTTCACCTGTTGGATTGAAGTTCCGTATCGCGTCTCTTATTTTTTCTTCATTGGTTCCTACAAGAATGTTCCATCCGTCCTCTATCGTTTCAACCCATTCAGTGTTTTCCCGTAATGTGATACAGGGGACTTTCAAGAGATAGGATTCTTTTTGTATCCCACCAGAGTCTGTCAAAATTTTTTCTGCGTTTTGTTCAAGCCAAAGGAAATCAAAATAACTCACAGGCGATATCATTTTCACGTTCTGACCGATGCTACGCTCCAGTTCATGTTCTTTGATAAAATGTTTTGTCCGAGGGTGTATAGGAAAGATGACTTGTTTACCTGCAGAGGAGAGGACCTTTATAATTGTGGAGAGATTCTCCAAGGTATCTGTATTTGATGGTCGGTGGATTGTTGCTAAGTAATACTCTTTTGGGTGAATCGACAGGGTTTTTAGGATCTGGGATTTTCTTGCTATAGGAATACTTTGTTTCAGGACATCGTACATGACGTCACCGACTAAAAAAACCCCTTGAGAAATTCCCTCGTTTTTCAAATGGTTCACAGCGGTTTGGGTCGGGACAAATAACAGATCTGATGCATGGTCGGTGAGCACTCTGTTGATCTCCTCAGGCATCGCTCTATCAAAGCTTCGTAACCCTGCTTCGACATGCCCGATAGGAATGTGAAGCTTCACAGAGGCCAGTGCACCAGCCAGGGTTGAATTGGTATCGCCATACACAAGCACAACATCAGGTTTTTCATTGACTAAAACCTTTTCAATTTCCACAAGCATCATACCAGTCTGCTTCCCATGTGACGCGGAGCCAACCTCAAGATTGTAATCAGGTGCAGGGATGCTGAGTTGATCAAAAAACACTTTTGAGAGTTCATAGTCATAATGTTGACCGGTATGAATCAAGATTTCATGATTCTTTTTTCGTAATTCTTTTGATACCGGAGCACATTTAATGAATTGCGGTCGAGCCCCAACAATGGAAACAATTTTCATGTCTTCAACCTCTCATAGACGGACAGCAGTGTTTTTTCCTGTTTTTCCCAGTTGAATTCTCGTAGCGCTGCTTTCAAACCATTTTTTCCTAACTCTTCACAAAGTTTTGGATTATCTCGCAACATGATTATTGATTTCTGTACCTCTTCGAAATCATACGCTACCGAAACACCACATCTCTCCGTTTCAACCAAGTTACTATAGTAAAGCCCTTTGGTCACAATAACAGGTCTTCCCGTTAACATCGCTTCAAAAATTTTATTCGGCAGACCAACCTGATTGTTTTTTTCCCGTGGATCAAACATGCAGAGGATGGCATTGCAATCTAACGTTTTTTCAATAACGGTGTTATAGGGAATTGATCCTAAAAAAACGATATTTTTATATTTTTTTGATACCTGTTCAACTTGATTGTATAATCGTGCTTTTTTTCCTGCAACAAGAAATTGAATATTCTCAATTCTGCCGAGATACTCTACTATTTTTGGAAACATTCTTGAGGATTCTAAGATACCAAAATATGAAACGGTAAACATTGAATTTTTAGGAGGAGAATAGGTGTTGGTAATGATCTCCCCGCAATTCATAACGATATCAATAGGATGATGGGTGATTTTTGAAAAAAACGTTTTTAAAGGATCATTCACTGTAATGATATGATCAACGTTTTTTATCAACCGTTTCTCAATCAAAAATGAAATTTTAGAAACAAAAGACGGCATGGTTTTTTCTATCATATACCCAAAGATCTCATGGGCGTCATATACGAGTTTTACGTTCAAACGTTTTTTTAACCAGACACCCGTCTGTAGCGTGTCCAGATCATGACAATGGACAACATCAAATCTGTATCCGTTTTTATATAATTCCAATGCGTTTTTAAATGCCTTACGCCACCAGAGTGGATTGCGGAATAAATCATGCGGCATTATCTGCAGGAGGCCTTTATTTCGAATTCCTACAACTCGTACTCCTTGAATCGTTTCATCTGATGGGTACTCCGCATGTCTATCCCAAAAAATAACAGTGACTTGATGACCCGCATCAGAAAGTGACATCGCCTCCTTGTAGACTCGGGGGTCAACAATGAAGGGATTTGACAGGATCATTAGAATTTTCATAGGATTCCCAGTTGATGAGAAGATATAATCTTCTTTGTCTTTTATAATGTGGCGGTATCAGAATAACTTATAAAAACCTTGTAGATGAAAAAATCCGATTATTTCTTTTCTTGATTCGATTAACGTTAAATAAACACATATCATTACTGATTTTACATCATGTCGGAAAAAAATGACATCTCATTGGTCTCCTTCATCATGCCTGTTCTTAATGAGGAGAAGACCATTAAGAATTGTTTGGATTCCTTGTTTTCTTTGGAGTATCCAAAGGAAAAAATAGAGATCGTGATAGCAAAGGGACCATCGAAAGATACTACAAATGCCCTTCTTGAAGAATACGCGAAGAACAACAAGAACATTGTTCTTTTAGAAAACCCGACAGGGAACACCTCGATTGGACGGAATATCTGCATCTCACATGCCACTGGTGAGATGATCATGAATTATTCTGGTCATGTGATTGCTGAAAAGAATCTGCTACAAGAGCTTGCGGTCAGATTACAAAGCTTACCTGCGGATGTTGTGGCTGTCGGATGTTCGAATCTTTCCCCGGGGAAGCAGAATTTTGTTGGGGAAGTTTCTGGTGCTGCGTTTTTGAGTTTCATGGGTGGGAGGAATTTCTTTTCGCAGAACGCGGTGTTCCCTGAGGAGCGGTACACTGATCATCTGTCGTTCTCCTGTTATCGAAAAGATGTTGTGGAAAAGGTTGGTGGTTTTGACCCTGTTTTTTGGTGCGGTCAGGATTACGAGCTTGATATCAGGCTTCGCAAGGCAGGCTATAAAATCTTGTACACCCCGAAAACAATGGTGTATCATTTCAAACGGGATTCTGTGCGATCGTTGTGGCGTCAGATGTACCGGTATGGAATCGCACGGGCGAAGATGGTAAAGAAGCATGCTGATACCTTGAAGTTTTTCCATTTGCTTGGACCAGGTTTTATCCTTGGTGGTGTTCTGATTGTGCTCTTGACATTGCTTGGTTTGTTACCCGTCTGGGTGATCCCCTGCCTGGTGGTAGCCTATGTGCTGATGTCGATGGTCAGCACCCTGCAGATAACCCGAAAGCCAAGTGTCGTGGTCAGCAGTGTGCTGTTTTATTTGTTGATCCATGTCGGGTATGGTGCGGGTTTTCTTCGAGGGATTGTGAACAGTAAATTGTGATAAAACATGTCTGTTATTCTTAAATAGGGGAGAGGAAATATCGGTAGTGACCCGAGGTTTTTTTCTCGCGGGATAAGAGAGACGGACATGAGAAAGTTACGTATTGCGGTTGTCGGTGTTGGTCATATTGGTTCTCAGCATGCGAAACATGCGAGCAATCTTGGTACTTTAGTGGCAGCGTGCGATATAAAACAAGACCGGGCGAAGAGTATCGCTGAACAATATCATTGCAAAGCGTATTTTTCCCTTGATGAGTTGCTTACAGGTGAGGAAAACCTTGATCTCATCGCCATTTGCACTCCGAATGGGTTGCACGCGGAGCATAGTATCAAAGCGTTGAAGGCCGGCTGTAACGTGCTATGTGAAAAACCGATGGCCACAACTGTGCGTGATTGCGAACGGATGATTCATACGGCTGAGGAGACGAACCGGCGGTTGTTCATCGTGAAACAGAATCGGTTCAACCCTCCAGTAAAAGCTGTAAAAAAGATCATTGATGAAGGGAAACTTGGGAAGATCCTGAGCGTGCAGCTGAATTGTTTCTGGAATCGGAACCGTGAGTACTATCTGGGTTCTGATTGGCGTGGGAAGCTTGCGATGGATGGCGGGACGTTGTTTACCCAGTATAGCCATTTCATCGATCTGTTGTATTGGTTTGTTGGTGATGTTGAGGAGATCCAGGCGTTTACTGAGAATTATCTTCATGGTGGGGTCGTGGAGTTTGAGGATACGGGTGTGGTGGTGCTCCGGTTTACGAATGGTGCACTTGGGACGATTCATTTTACGATTAATTCCTATGGGAGAAACATGGAAGGTTCCATTACCTTGTTTGGGGAGAAAGGGACAGTGAAAGTCGGTGGTCAGTATTTGAATCTCTTGGAGTATCAGTCGATCGCGGGCTATGAGATCACCGGCCTTGAGCCGGGGAATCCCCCGAATGTGTATGGGAAGAATACTGGTTCTATGTCAAATCATGATAAGGTCTATGAGAACGTGATTGATGTGTTGGTCCATGGTGGCAGTATTGCGACTGATCTTTTAGATGGGTTGAAGACCGTGCAGATTATCGAGAAAATCTATAAGTCTGCCCTGGGTAGGTAGTGTTTCTGAGGGTGTGTATATGAAGAAGAGACCGACGATTAAAAAAGTGCAGATAAAGGATGTAACATTTGGGGAGAACGTTACGGTTGTTGAGCCGGTGAACCTCTATGAATGTGAGATCGGTGATGATTGTTTCATTGGCCCGTTTGTGGAGATCCAGCGGAACGTCAAGATAGGCAAGAACTGCCGGGTGCAGTCGCACGCGTTTATCTGTGAGCTGGTGTCGATTGGTGATTTCTGCTTTATCTCCCATGGGGTGAAGTTTGTCAATGATCTGTTTTCATTAGGTAAACCAGCTGGTGGCGATCGGTCATTGTGGAGGTCGACGAAGGTTGGTAGTTATGTGTCGATTGGGACGAATGCGACGATTCTCCCTGTGACGATTACTGATAATGTGGTGATTGGTGCTGGTTCGGTGGTGACGAAAGACATCAAGGAATCTGGAGTGTATGTGGGGAACCCTGCGCGGAGGCTACGGTCTCTGTAGGAGTTGTCTGTGATGAAGATTCCACTGGTGGATTTGAAGGCAAACTATCATTCTATCAAAAAAGAGATTGATTCTACTCTTCATGATGTGTTGGAGAGCAGTTCGTTTATCATGGGACCCTTTGTGAAAAAATTCGAGGAGGATTTCGCCAGGTTCTGCCAAGTAAAGCATGGGGTTGGCTGTGCGAATGGGACTGCGGCATTGCATCTTGCGTTACTAGCTGCTGACATCAAAAAAGGCGATGAGGTCGTCACCGTGCCTAATACGTTTATTGCGACGACAGAATGCATCTCCTATGTTGGTGGTAAAATCAAATTCGTTGATGTGTCACCGCAGACGGCATTGCTTGATATCGATGCGTTAGAAAAAGCGATTACTCGGAAGACGAAGGCTCTTCTCGTTGTGGATTTATATGGTCAGATGCCTGATATGAAACGGATAAGGGAGATCGCCGTGGAACATGATTTGTTCGTCATTGAGGATGCTGCGCAGGCACATGCTGCGGAGTGGAACGGTCATCAACCAGGGTTTTATGGTGATATCGCGTGTTTCAGCTTCTTTCCTGCCAAGAACCTCGGGTGCTACGGTGATGGTGGGGCGGTGGTTACGAACTATGATGAGCTTGCCGAGAAACTACGGTTGCTGGTGAATCATGGGCGGACGACGAAATATGAGCATCGGATCGAAGGGTATAACTATCGGTTGGATGCGCTGCAGGCCGCGATACTTGATGTGAAACTGTCACATCTTTCAAAATGGACAGAGCTACGTCGGCAGCATGCTCTTTTTTATGATAAGAATCTACCATCGAACGCCGGCAGAATCCTTGAGGTGAAGGGTGCGAAGCATGTGTATTACATGTATGTGATCCGGGTGGAGCAGCGTGATGCACTGATCGCATATCTGAAACAGCAGGGGATAGAGTGCGGGATCCACTATCCGGTCCCGTTGCATCTGCAGCCTGCGTATGCTTCCTATGGTTTCAGAAAAGGACAGTTCCCTGTCTCTGAGCAGCTGGCCTCAGAGATTGTCTCGATTCCAATGTATCCTGAGTTAACAGTAAAACAACGCCAGTATGTAATTGATCATATCAAAAAATTTATTCAGCGATAACTAAGGTTTTCTTCCAGAAGTTTGCTATATGGTGAGCTGCTTAAGATAGTCGGATACCCCTATTTTGAGTTCATCGTTTTTCAGGGCGAAATCGATGATCGCCTGGACATAACCGAGTTTATCCCCGATGTCATATCGTTTTCCTTTGAATGCACAGGCGTACACTTTTTGGGACTGGCATAGGATGTTAATCGAGTCGGCTATCTGTAGCTCATTGTTGACTCCCGGTTTGGTCTGTCTCATTGCTTGAAAGATTTCAGGGGTAAAGACGTATCGTCCGATCGAGGCAAGTGTGGAGGGGGCGTCTTCAACCCTTGGTTTTTCGACGATATGGTCCACCTGATACAGTTCGGTTGAGGAAGGGACAGCTGTTGCTTTGACGGACCCATATCTGCTGATTTTTTCTCTTGGGACGTCCTGGACTGCGAGAACAGAGGATTGGTATTTCTTGTAGACATCAAGGAGTTGTTTGGTACAGGGTGTTTCGGAGCTGATGATATCATCTCCTAAGAGGACAGCAAAGGGTTCATCACCGATGTGTTTTTCCGCTGCTAGTATAGCGTCCGGTAATCCTTTCGGCTCTTTCTGCCGGATGTAATGCACGTTGGCCATGGAGGATATCTCCCGGATTTCCTGGAGGAGATCGTCTTTTTTGTGTTTTGCAAGATACATTTCCATTTCAGGGGATTCATCAAAGTAGTCTTCGACCGCTCGTTTCCCTCGTCCTGTGATAATGATGATATCGTCAATCCCTGTTTCGACTGCTTCTTTGACGACATAGTGAATCGCTGGTGTATCAATGATGGGTAGCATTTCTTTTGGCATGGATTTGGTGACTGGAAGAAAACGTGTTCCGAGCCCTGCTGCGGGTATGACTGCTTTTTTTATCATCATGTTACCAACATACTCCTTCGTAGATTTTCGCATTTTTTGCTGAGTCGAGCCTTCGTCCATCGATGACGATTTTCCCCTGGAAATCCAGGGTGGTGAATTCCTTCCATTTAGTGGTGATGAGGATCGCATCTGAGACGAAGACATCAGTTGCTTTCTTGCAATATTCTATTGTTGGGAAGAGTGTTTTGAAATTATCCATCGCCTGAGGGTCGTATGCTTTAATAACTGCCCCTTTTTTCAGGAGTTCTTTGACGATGGGTATCGCCCGGCTGTCTCTGATATCGTCTGTGTCTGGTTTGAAGGCAAGACCCAGGATACCGATGGTTTTTCCTTTGAGGCGTGGGATGTGTTTTTGAAGGATTGTGATGAGCCGGAGTGGTTGGTCGGTGTTGACTTCTTTGACGCGTTCGATGATCCTGGTTGGTTCTTTGATTTCTTTTGCCCAGGCGATGAGTGCGTCAACGTCTTTGGGGAAACAGGAGCCCCCCCAGCCGATGCCTGAGTCAAGGAATGGTCTGCCGATTCTGCTGTCAAGTCCCATCCCTGTGGCAACCTCGTAGGTGTCTATGCCGAGTTTTTTGCAGAGGTTCCCGATTTCGTTGATGAAACTGATTTTTGTTGCAAGGAAGGTGTTGCTTGCGTATTTGATCATCTCTGCTGCTGAGAGTGATGTCTCTACGAGGGGACAGGTGAAGTTGTTGTAGAGTTCTTGCAGGGTGGTTCTGCTTCTTTCATCGTAAAAACCGAAAACGATGCGGTCTGGTTGAAGGAAGTCTTGGATTGCGACTCCTTCTTTGAGGAACTCGGGGTTCATAGCAAGTCCGAAGTCGGTGCCTGCTTTTTTCCCGGAGTACTGTTCTAGGAGTGGTAAGACGATCTGTTGTGTGGTCCCTGGTAGTACTGTACTTTTGATGACGATGAGATGCCAGGTTTTTTTGTTCTTCAGGATCGTTGCTATTTGTTTTGTTGCTTCTTTGAGATAGGAAAGATCGATGGAACCGTTCTTCATGGAAGGGGTACCGACACAGAGGAAGGTGAGATCAGTGTTCATGATGGCGCTGTTGGTGTCGTTTGTTGCTGTGATGTTGTTTTTATAGGTTGCAAGAAGGCTGGTTAATCCTTGTTCGTAGATTGGTGAGATACTTTTGTTTATCTTTTGTACTTTGTCAGGGTCAATGTCGACACAGATGACGTTGTGTCCTAGTTTTGCAAAACAGGCTCCGGTGACAAGCCCGACGTATCCGGTTCCGATAATGGAGAGTCGCATAGTTGCGTATGGAAAACTTTTTTGTTCTTTTAAAGGTTGGTGTGGAGTACGTCTTTGATTGCTTTTCTGACCGCCTCATCTGAGGTAAGGGTTGCTTTCCATCCGATTTTATTCATTTTTCCTGCGTCAAGTTCGAACCGGGGGACGTCTCCTTTCCAACCGCGTATCCCTCCGGTGTATTTGAACGAGACGTTTGTCAGCCCCATTTCCTGTGTGACCATTTCTGCGATGCGGCTGACCGTGGTGGTGGTGTCGCAGCTGAGGTTGAAGAGGTTCATTTTCTGATTTGAATGATGATATCCGAAGAGGATGCCGTCGACGCAGTCGCTTATGTAGAGGTAGGGTTTGCATTGTCTGCCGTCGCCGAGGATTTCAAGCTCATGGGGGTTTTTTCTGAGTTTTTCGATGAAGTCGACGATGACCCCGTGGGTGCCTCGTACGCCAACGACGTTGGCGAATCGATACATCCAGGTTTGGAAATCAAAGGTGCCGCAGAATGCGCTGATGAGTCCTTCTGCCCCGAGTTTTCCTGCTCCGTACATTGAGATGGGAAGGGTCGGTCCATAGGTCTCTGGCAGCGAAGGTTCAGTGGTTTCCCCATAGACGACGGAGCTTGAGGAGAACACGATTTTCTTGATGTTGTTCTGTCGCATTCCTTCAAGGACGTTGTAGGTTGCAATGATGCCTTGGTTGAGGTCAAGGTCTGTCTGTGTTTCCCCGAGTCGTACGTGTGGGTTGGCTGCGAGGTGGAAGACCACGTCATGGCCTTGGAGTTCTTTCTTTACTCGTTTGAGGTTGAGTAAGTCAGCTTGGATGAAGGTGAATTCTTTTTGTTTGAGGTGATGCTGGATGAAGGATTTGTCTCCTGAGCTGAGGTTGTCGTACACGGTGACAGAACAGTTGTCTTTGAGAAGGGTGTCGACGAGGTGGCTTCCGATGAATCCAGCTCCGCCTGTGATGAATGCTTTCATGGGGTTGGAATGGTTTATGTTGTTTATTTTTCCTTCGATTCATCTATGATTGATTAAAAAAAAATTTATATTTAGGATATGGACTTTTTTCAAATTGTTACAATAGAAAGAGATAATGAAAAAAATAAACAGAGAAATTGTACATTCTTTCTGTCTGATATTTTAGGAAGTATTTTTTGTGGATATTTGAAAAAGGTTCGTGAAAAAATTGTGTAAGTAACGGGTAGATGCTGTTTTTTATCCTTTTTTGATGTTGACTGCTTTTGGTCCTCTGTCACTGTCTTCTACTTCATATTCGACTTTGTCGCCTTCGTTGAGGTTCATTTCAGCTGGTACGGATGATCGGTGAAGAAATATATCTTTCCCGTCTTCGCCAACGATAAATCCAAAGCCTTTTCGCGTATTATACCATTTTATTGTTCCTTTCATGAGAGTTGTTCCTCCTTATATATTCCGGAGTTTTTTCACAAAAGAGTACAAACAAAATATTTCAAAGATCGTCTTTGAAACCTTTGTTCTTCGTCCTTTGCGCGTCTTGAAATTCTTTTGTTCTTTTAAATAGATTTCTGTTGGAAAAAAGTTCAATGATTGACCTGTGGAAAGCATAGGGATGTTTTTTATGCAAATATTCTTGGTTTTTTTTATTGAAAAGTAATAAATATAATGTATCTGTTCACGTTGGAGGGGAAGGAAAAGGTTGAGTGAACACGGTCTCCTAAAGAAAGGGGGAGCTGTTGCAGCTATTCTTTTTTGTATTGGGGTTGCCATCAGTCCAGGTCTTTCAGGTTGTATCGTGAGTGCAGCATCTGAGAGGAATTCGGTTGAGGTGACTGTTGAAGTCTGTGGCGCCAAAGGATATCGCCCGTATGCTGTTTCTCTTACAAAACCGCACTATGAGATGGTAACAAGATACCTTGATGGTCTGATGGAACGGTTAGATAGGGCAAGATCCCAGAATGACGCGATTCGTCTCTTTCATGAGGCAGTTGTAGAGCTCAACACGTACGGATTAGTACCAGAGCGGATGAGTGAAAGTGAAGCACAAAGGGTAGTGAGTGGATGGTTTTATCCTGCCAAGACGTCCCCTGTGCGTGGGAATTCGACTGTAGAGAAACGGATGATACCTCAAGATGAAAAAGGCAAGCCGATTGTAAAGAACTCCTTTTGTGCATTATCCGCGGTTGCTACGAAGACACCAGGGTATCCAAATCCTATGATCATCCCGTTAGGTCTGTTGCTTGTATTTGGGTTCCTTCCTGCTTTTATCGTATCTATTCTTGGGCAAACAGAGGTGGCGAACAGGTTAGCTGAGCTAGGGCTTGGTATTTGGTTGTCTAATCCATTCCGATGGGCTAATTTTGTGATCTTCGAGGGATATGATGTCGAGTTTCATTCTGTTGGATTGAAAGGCTTGGTTCATGAACGTCTGAACACAAGTAGTGCGTTCTGGGGGTTCACCGGTCTTATGTTGTCCTCGTTGAGTGAGAAAACGTATTTTTTAGGATCTGCTTTTCGCATCTATGACTCGGGGTGACACGGCTTTTTTCAACATCTTTTTACATAAAATATTTATATATGTTACGTATTAGCATAGCATAAGGAGGAAGATATGATAAAGAAAGCAACAATTGCTTTATTTGTTTGTATGCTGATGACGGTAGACATGATTCTGTCGACTTTGGGAACTTTTATGATTGATAGAGCGGAGTGTGAGAGCCAATGAAAACAGGATATAGATTTGTGGGGTTGACCGCTGCCCTGTGCTGTTTAATGCTGTTGAATACCATGCCTCCTGCGCAGGCTACGACTGATCATTTCACCGATAGTTTTGTCCTCATCATAGGAAAGTGCGAGACGGTGCAAACACCAGTGCTCTGGTTATTCGGCTTCAAGTTCATCCTTAACCGAGAAATAATCATCCAAGCAAACGGTGGAGAGGATGAACAGATTACGACCCTTATCCTTCCTTCGAAAATAGGTTTTTATTTCGGTCAAGATAACATGATCGTACAGTTGCAGGGAGCTAAAGGTCTTTTTTTCCGTGGGGAAAAATCCTTCCTCTTCCAGAATACACCCCAAAGGTTTTTTGCCTTGTGTAAAGCAACCGACATCTTGGTGACCTATAACATATGAAGAATGCGGGATACTGCATTCGACTTTGAAAAAGCAAGGAGGAGCCGTTGGATTAATTCTTCCACTCGTTAGTTGAGGGATTCTTTGTCAAGTATCACAGAGGACGGAAGAATCATTTTCTGCGGTCTTAAAAATCAAGGTCTCCGTCACTGCAGCTGACCAGTCGGTACCAAAAGAAGGAATTCAATTCTGTACCTTCACAATCATAAAATAAAATTGAACCTCCCGTATCCCTTCTTTTTTTTATTAATTCTCAACCATTGATGGATGATTATAAGAGGTTTTTTTCTTTGTACCAATCGATTGTTTTTTTCATCCCTTGCGTATAATCGTATTGTGGTGAAAAACCAAGAATCTTCTTTGCCTTTGCATTGCTGTACGCCCGATTCGTCCTCATTGTATCGATCAGTGATGTATGCATGACAAAATCATCGATTCCTTTCCGTTTATTCCTCCATTGAACAATGGAGAGGTACGCTTTTGCAAGGCTCATAGGGATGGATCGAGACGGCGCAGGGACGTGTAACAAGTGTGCGACGATGGTAAACATTTCCTTGTAGGTGATATACGCGTCGCTGGCAATGATAAAAGTCTTGCCAATGGATTGTTTTGGTTGTTCGATTGTTTTTTTGATACCTTGGTTGACGTCGTCGACATAGGTGAAATGGATGAAGGCATCTCCTTTTCCCGGTAGTACACGTAATTTTTTGTGTGCAACCGCACGAACCGTTGACAAGGTGACATACCGATCACCAGGTCCATAGACACCGGTAGGTCGAAGTATGGTCAGTGGAAGATCAGTTATTTTTTGTTGTTCTTTTAGCCAGAGTTCTGCGAGTTGTTTGGTTTTTCCGTAGTCATAGGTCGGATGATACGGGCTTGTTTCATCTCCGGGCACTGTAGTGACAGGGCCTATGGCTTCTGTTGAACTACCGTAGATGAAATGCTGTATTCCGTGGTGTTGAGCATCTTGTGCTATGAGCTGTGTCGCCTTCACGTTATTCTCATATAATATGTCAAAGGCATCATGGAACCGCATCAATCCTGCAAGATGTACAACGATGTCAACATCCTTGGTGATGTCTTTGAGAGACTCTGGTCTGAGCAGATCTGCGTGTCTCATCTCAATCCCTTGTGATTCGAATTCTTTGGCTTTTGTTGCATCTCTGAATGTTCCGATCAGCTCGTAGTTTGTTTTTTTGAGTAGTTCTTGTGCGAGATGTGATCCGATGAACCCGGTTATTCCTGTGATGAGCACTTTCATGGTATCATTCTTGTGTGTTAGGAATCGATTTGTTGATTTTATATCTGTTGACTCTTTTTATAATGTTTGAGTTGTTCGGTAGTTGTCTTTGTGTAGAGTTACATAGTGGTAAGAGGGTTTTTGACGTTGTAGCGAACTGCTCATTAACAATCGTTAACAGCGTATTGATGCGGCCATTATTATAAATAACTATTAACTAAAATCCACCGTCACTTTCAACTCGTTATAAATGATTCAAAGATTTTCTTGAATAGATTCATCGTTTTCTTTGTTAGAATCAACCTACCACGTTAAAAACAGTGTTTAAAAAAGAAAGAGAAAGAATAAATAGATTATTCTGATTTTTTCTTCTTCTGTTTTTGCTTCTTTCGCCATTATTATATTACAGTGCAAAGTATCATAGAGAAAAGGGGTTTTCTGCAAGGGAAAAGATCGGAATACCTTATTTTTATTTAAATAACCAAAAAATATAAAAGACAGGAACACCATGCTTTATATAGGGGATAATTAGATGAAACAAAGAAAAACTTATAATTATAAGATAGGCAGACTTGTTGTAGGTGTAGCAATCTGTATCTTAATGCTTACTACATCAGTGACAACAGCGCTCATAGATCCACAAGACATGAACAATCAGAAGCTTTCAAGCGGCTCTCAATTAACATACACCTGGAGTTTTTTAGAACCAGATTACCAGTCAATCATTGCTGATGGTTCTGAGTATACTATTGTGAACATGCCAG
>Ga0209285_10000296_pt1 | contig 18127 bp, 20 predicted proteins | sample PPLLak3March2015_2_FD_187249 | JGI IMG/M metagenome (GOLD analysis project Ga0209285, IMG submission 187249) | Freshwater sediment microbial communities from Prairie Pothole Lake near Jamestown, North Dakota, USA - PPLs Lake P8 Core (3) Depth... | ecosystem: Environmental > Aquatic > Freshwater... | reverse complement strand
ACCCCCGTGTCCTCCTTAGTGGGGGCCGGGTATGACCGAAAAGTTACTCCGGGGGTAACAGAGTCGTCGCGCCCGAGAGTTCGTATCGACGGCGCGGATTGCTACATCGACGTCGGCTCTTCCTATCCTGGCCGTGCAGAAGCGGCCAAGGGTGAAGGGGTTCACTTGTTAAAAGGGATCGTTAGCTGGGTTCACAACGCTGTGAGGCAGTTGGTTTGATATCTACTGGAGATGTTGGAAGGCTGAGAGGAAGGACGCCATAGTACGAGAGGAACTGGCGTTCGGCGCCACTGGTTTACCGGTTGTCCGATAGGGCATCACGCCGGGCAGCTACGCGTTTTATGGTAAGTTCTGAAAGCATCTAAGAATGAAACATTCCTCGAAAAGAGCCTTCTTAGGGCATGGCTAAAAGAGCCGCTTAATGGAACTGGTGTGTACGCACGAAGGTAACGACGTGCTCAGCATGCAGTCCCCAACGCTCATACCTTGAGATCTAGAGTTTGACTATGAACGGTTTCTCTTTTCTTTTTATTCTTTTTTACAATTTAACATAACCTATCCATATTTTCTCTCTTTGCCAAATTTTGGTCCATCTTCCATTTCTCATGACGATACCACATAGTTTTATCCTCTTTTCTATCTCCAATTTTTGCTTCCAACCATTGCATGTACCTGTATAACTTTCGAATAAACAAATCAAGCTTTTCTAAATGAACTGCGTGTTTTTCAGGAGTAATATACTTTAAATCCCTCGCAAGTGCAAGAGCGGCCTCTGTTTCCAAACAACTGCGATAACAAAAAATAAGATAGTTCAAAAATATCTTATATGATCGAGCCCCGCTGCCTTCAGCAATATTCAGAGGCAAACAAGTTGCAGCTCTACGCAGTTGTGAAGTCAAGTTATTATCCTCAAAGGAAGGAAATGATTTGACGAGCTCATAAGTGTTAATAACAAATTCGTGCGCAAGCCAGTACAAATCAAGTTTTTTATAATTGACGAATACCATAAAATAACATATGTAAAACTAGTTAAAATTCCTATCGATGAAAAAATAGGAAAAATTACAGTTTATCCAGTAAACTTTACTAAAAAAGGAAAGATTATTGGAAATAACAATCGAAAATGTCAGATACATTTAAATACCATTTCTAGCTATCAATTCTCAAGAGAGGTGATTAATTTGGTAGCAGGACTCATTTTAGGACCATCAATCGCGCTAGGAATAATAATAGGCGCATATGAAGCAATAGTTATCCACAGAGACGTTTCAATACCAACACATAGATTTGGACACATGGCACATGCATTCATACTTTCAATAATTTTCACGCTCTGCACTATGAATGCAGCCTTTGTATTAAGTATGATACCACAATTAGCAGCTATTCCAATATTAGGAACCCCACATGGATTACACATATTGCTCGGTTTGATAGCCGCAGTGAAAATCCACGGAACAAGCCTTGCAATAAAAGGCGCAGGAATGGGCGGCGGAAGAGGAATGGGAGAAACGTGGTTCCACAGCATACTAATCGGAGCAATAATCGCAGCAGCACCATACGCGTATCCGCTAGCTGAACCGATGATTCCGGCGTTCATGAAATTCTGATGCACGCAGAGGAAGCAATAACCAGATTAAGCAATGCTCTGGCAATCATCAGTCAACAATTTGACAAAGAAGCAGTGAGAACGCTAAAAGATATAGTGGACGAAAAACACTGGCATTACATCGAACAAGGACTTCAGACAAACAACAAAAACCTTGTAATGCACGGAATAATAGGAGCGATGAGCCATTATGAAGCCGAAAGAGAAAAAGAAAAATTTGATAAAAAAATACGTTCCATCACGCCAAATACTTAGCAAGCTGCTGGTAAAACTTGAAAGCTGCCACAATGCACTTGAAGCTCATAAAAACTTCAATTTAGCAGAAGTTCTAATAGGAGAATATTACAAAGAAATACCGCATGAACTGGTTGATGAATTCCAGGAAAAAAGCATGTTTGATGCATTAAAAAACAGAAACTTTGAATTGTTTTTTGCAGTTGTAGAAGCGGAAATAGAAAGATTAAGAGTAGAGAAAGTGAAATTACTGCGACAAAAACTCATTCAATCTTAACATCCATGCCAAGACTTTGACCAGGCAAACCGCGCTCAAAAACAACGCGCAAAGCACCCTTATTGCCATGTATTGCAGAAATCACTCCTTTTATAGACGTCTTTTGCTTGCCAGGAGCATTCCAAACAGCAGACTTTCCAACATAAGGCTTTGCCTTATCCTTATTGTCAACACCAGGCATAATTACAATCATCTGATTACCCTTCTTTCGCCTGCGACTACCCCTAAAATGAGATATAATGCCATTCATACCGACGAAAAGAAAGCAGGTGGTTTATAAATGTTGCTGAAAGATATGATTTAAAACATACAGAATGTAATAAAATTACCACAACAGAATAAGTGTTGGCAACAACAAACAACCCATGGCATGACTTCTAGAAATATTAGTAAGTGGAGCAATAAGACCAACACACGCGGCAGTCAGAAAAATAAAAACGCCAAGCCAGCCCGATAAAACAAAGGACATGAAAAACAAGAACAAAAGAACCGCCAAGGATATTAAAGAATAATTAACAGTTGAAACAAATAAAGCATACCATTTTGAAACAAACAAGGCAGCTATTGAAGCCAAACCAGCAGAAAAACAAGCAATCCCGATAAACGAAAACAAAACAGAAACTGAAATACTTCCTAGCAGTTGATTGATTATCACCACTGCACCGTTTCTTGCCCTCTCAAGCGAGAAAAAAGTAACCAGAGAAATCAGAACATCCATCGTACCCAGTGCGCCAACAAGAACAAGATAAGACCAGGATTTCTGGCGCTTGACTTGAGCTAATGCAGCAGCTTGTGAAGGGCCAAGACCTGGAAACAAGGTAACTATTCCTCCAGCAAGAACACCCATCAGAACTGACCAGAACAAGGAACGCTTAGGCAATCTCGCAATGTCAGTATCAAACTGAACTGGAATTTCAACATTATTGAACAAAGATATCAATAAACCGCTTGCACCAAAGAGTCCGGAAAGCAGGGGAAACAAGGGCTCACGAATGCTGTTTAAGGAAAGTAAACCGAGAAAACCAGCAAGCAAAAAAACAACAACAGCCCACCAGGAATCCCGCCAAAGTAAAATCAACACGAACAAAAGGAGAAGCCAAAACAAAAAAGGACGAATTATTGAAAATATAAGAGGTAAAAAATACAAAAAAACAGGAAGAAGCAAAACACCAAAAATTACACCCAACAAACTGCCAGCAACACAAAACTTAACAGCCTCAATTCCAAAGCCCCGCTTCAATAATCGATGACCTGGAAGCAACGCCATAACATCCTCAGAAGCACCAAGAAAAACTGTCGGGACCGCATCAACAATAGAACGAGAAACTGCCATAGCGACCAGAAGAATGGAAGAAAACCAAACATCAAAATGCAGACCTGCAATAATCACGGCAACAAGATTCGTATGCAATCCCGGAAAAAGACCTGCAAAAATCCCCAGCAACAACCCAACAGAAATTCCAAGAAAATTAATCATAACTTTCCACGATAAACTCAACACGGCCTTTATACTGCTGCAAGCGGCCATTCAAAGTGTGTTTACCAGGCTCTATATCCAGCTTCTCAAAAGTAACAACAGTAAAATTTTCAGGGACAAAGCTTATGAAAGTAACTTTTTCCTTTTCAGCAACATACTTGACTTCACCATCCATCTGCAAAAGCTGAGGGGAAACATCAGGCTTAAGAAAAAAAAGAGCAACAATTCCCGCCGCTGAAAGAAAAAGCGAGATTAACAACAATGATTTGCGTTTCATATAGATTCTGAATTCAAAGTACTTAAAGTTCCTATCGATGAAAAACCTGGAAATATTGCCAAAAGTTATAAAATAATTGCAGAAAAACAGAGTTTTATTGTAAAAACACTTTTTCAACACACAAAAACATAAAAAGGAGTCCAATTCCAGAAGTTTATGCAAAAAAAGGCAGCACTGAACTACGTTCAGCTGGTCTTTTTTTCATAAAAACATGAAAAAAAAGGTGCAAAGTCCAAGCTCGATAAAGACTTACAATCAATGCCCAAGAAAATATTATTACACTTACATCCTGCAAATAGAGACACCACCAAACATACACCAGGTAAGAGGAAACATAGCACACTCAGTGCTGGAACACTTCTTTGACATAGATACTAAAAGCATATCCCTGGAAAATTACGAGGCACATCTAAAACTAATAATCCAGCAGTTACTTTTAAAAGAATGGCAGAACGTAAAACTGAAATTGGAAACGCTAGAACTCACTCACGACAAGCAAATATTCTATTTTGAAGAAACACTGACAATGCTGTTCAACTGGCTGGAACTTTTCTGCGCCAAACTATCAAAACAACAAGGAACATTCCCGGAAAGATTCGCAAAACTAACACCAATAAGAGAACAACTGTTTGTCTCTGAAAAATACAATGCCAAAGGAATAATAGATGCGATAGAAAGCCAGGGAGACGGAACAATCAGGCTAATGGACTACAAAACTTCAAGCACTGAAAACCTCAATGAGCACTTATTACAGTTGGCAATCTACTGCCTACTCTATTCTGACAAATATGGTACAATGCCAAAACAAGCAGGAGTATACTTTCTGAAAGGAAATGAAACCACGGTAGATGTAGATGAAAAACTACTGGAAATGGCAAAAAAAGAGATAGAACACGTACACAAAGCCACTCAAACAGAAGATGTGAACCAATACCCGAAAAACCCGGGACCGCTATGCAAGTGGAGCAGCGGACACTGCGCGTTCTACGACATCTGCAGACCACGGGAGTAAGCTTTTTATAATCAGTACAGATAGATAAGAGCATGCCATACAAAGAGGTGTTCCAGTTCCTGGTCAACCTGGGACTGCTAGATGTAATACTGCCATTTTTGCTCGTGTTCATCATCTCATACTCAACACTGCAAAAAACAGGAATCTTGGGTTTGGGTAAAAAAGACAAGCCCAGAAAAGAGCTCAATGCGATGATAGCATTTGTAATGGGATTCTTTGCAGTACTGGCTACGAACCTGTTGAGCGTGGTGAACATAATAATGTTCTATTTTGTATTATTGCTAATGATAGGACTTATGCTGGCACTGATAATAGGAATAGCAGGCGGACACACATCCAGCAAATTCTACATAGCAATAATGCTGTTTTTGGCAGGCGTGTTCGTATTTTACGGACTGGCACAACTAGGAATAGTAAGCAAAGACAACTTCTTTAAAGGATTCTTACTGCCTTTGGCATTGCTTGGACTCATAGTATGGGGTCTATACTCGTTCTTTAAAAAGGAAAAAAGTCAAGAGAAACCCAAAGAAAGAAGGGAAAGACCTCCAGAGCCGGAAGAACCGAGACCAGAACCTAGAAGAGAAGAACCTCATCCATCACCCTACGGACAAGTCTAAACTTAACTAATTACTAACTTTTTTGAATGCCTATTGCACTTTCCTTTCAGACAACTCATGCATCCTTCTACAGGAATAGGTCCTGCAAATTTGAAACCCTTTTTCTTTGAAACCTGCTCTAGCAATATTTGATACAACTGCTCAGAGCTTTGTTTCACATCATACTTGTTCATAAGATCATTTCTGGCATTCTGGGCTATCTTGTTTCTAAGCTGAGGATTTTGAATAAGTCTATCCAGACAATCATAAAAGCCGGGTTGAGGATTTTCAGGGTTGACAAGCATGCCATTAATATCATGTTTAACCGCAAATTTATGACCACCTATTGCTGGAACTACCAAAGGCACTCCCATGACTGCGGCTTCCAAAAACTTAAGCTCAGACTTGCCATTTCCTTCAGCATCGTTCTTAATAGGAGCAATTGCAATATCCAATTTTAATTCTTGCAAATCATCATAATATTTCTTCCAGTTACCACAGTCGGAATAAGGATACAATTCGTAAGATAGACCGGACTTCTCAAACATTTGCTTCAGATTTCTTAGATCTTCCTGCTCAGAGGCACTAATCATATTCGATTCGTGAATACCCTTAACCACAAAAGTTAGCTTTTTACCATACTTTGAAGCCAATTTAGAAATTGTTGGTTCTAGTTCTAACAATTTTTTAACGTGATATTTTCCACCTGCCCAGCCCACACGAATCTGGCCGTTGTTATTATGATTCTTAACAGGCTTTAAACTGAGTTCATTAATGTGAACACGGTTTGGCAAATGATAGATATTATCATGGCTGCCACGTACAGAGGCAGCTTCAATAGCCAGCTGGGGTGTAGACATGGTGATAAAGTCAGCAAGTTTAACGTTATCTGTAATGTAATCGCTAAGACACTTTTTACCATCGTGCAAAGTACCCTTGAAAACACCATTAGGACCAAAAATCAAGTCGTCGGCATCAAAACCAATTATTTTACCCTTTGATTTTAGATGACTCACGACGTCAGACAAGTATTGATGGTTAGTTCTACCCATAATAACAACATCAGCCCATTCAAGATCAGGAAGAAGGTGCTTAAGTATGAGCTTTTGTGCATTTCCATTAACGGTTTCAAAACCTGCCTCTGTGCGAACTAGCAAATTAGGAAGTGCAGGATTAGCTTTACGCTCTTCCAAAGAAGGCCTACGAAGCACAGGTTCCATAGCACCTCTAACACGATATTTTATTCCCTGTTGACCTAAATAGTTGGCAGGCCATTCAAAACGCCATCTGGCACAAATATCATGAATCAAGTCGAACTCAGGAAGGAAAAGAACTTTCAAACCAGAAAGCGAACTCTGATTTTCACCAACAAGCTTGACAGTGTTTTTAGTATTCAAATGTCTGTCCTCAAGAATCTGCATATTCTTAGCATCAGCAACTCTGCATTCATCAACATTTTCAATCAAATCACGTTCCATCAAGTAATGACAAAGCGTACCATCATCGCCAGCAAGCTCACTAATGTATCCAAGAGTACGAGCTGATTTTTCCTTTATAGCAAAAAGGTCCCTATTCCAGTACGCACCTAAAATGATACCAGTACTAAGATTAGAAACCTGGCTAATAGAGCACGGCTTAAAAGAACCGTTTAAAAGCTGTTCAAGGCTTTGGCCTTTTGATATTTCAGCAAACTCAGTATTTCTTGAGTCATCAGCACGACCCTTATATTCAGGATACCATTCAGAACGCCTGTACAAAACGACTTTGGAACCAGCTTCCAGAGCTTCATCAGCCAAGGTTTTGGCCATTGCATGTGAAGTATCATCACCACTGATGAAAATTCCCACAGTATCGCCTTTAGAAAAATCATCAGAGCAAGATAAAGACTGACCACAATATTTGTTGGGAGTCAAACGATTAGAATCCAAAGGATACTTATCCCTCATCAAAATTCCAGGTTCACCGATTGTTGCTCTGTATTCCGCCATATTCCCCTCTAGCACAGAATAAGATGTTTTCATTTATAAATCTTTCGCTTTTTGACTACTGTTCAGTGACGATTATTCATAGTCTTGTTATAAAGCATTTATGCAGCTTTTTTCTTGGCATCAGACCATTTGTGACTCTCAAATTTAGCCAAATGCTTTGTGTTATCATCAAAATAATCAACAAAGAACTCATTAGGAGAACCGCGAAGACCCTGATATGAATAATCATCCGAGACCTTCTGAGTCGCAACAAGAGGCACGTGAACGTGACCCATCAAAATAGTCTTAGGTTTTGCCTGCTCAATTATCGCTTCCAAACCAGCACCTGAACCAAAATTCAAAATTCCCTCGTTTCTTGTCTCAGTGGCAAAACTGTGAGGACCTTTATGAGTGAGCAAAACATCAAACTGCTTACCATATAAACGCTGAAATACTGAGGTACTGGCAATCTGTTGATTAATTAACTCTCTGACTTCCTGTTCAGGGTATTGTTGTCTAAGATAATTTAAGATATCATCAAGCTCATGGCTTTTCTCGCCAACATTACCGCCATGAAAAATATCCTGTTCCATGCCTTTGAAGTCAAACGGAACCCCTGCCAGTTCATACCAATTAGGAGCAGCAGCTATCTTGAGACCTTTAACATCAGCAATATCGTCTAGGAATTTCAGGTTTTTCCAATCGTAATTAACAAAGGAATCAACATCATGGTTACCGGGAACAGCATAAACAGGACAGTTCATCTCTCCGAAAATCTTATCAAGCACGGCACAGCGCAAACGATTAGAAGGCTCAAGTTTCTTGCGAACATTATTCAGCGAGATTTCAATATAAACTTCATTCATTTTTAAGCGGTCAGCATTCCTCTGCTTTGCAGAAATAATATCAGATTGAAAAAAAGCATACCCCTGTGCAAGCCTCATCAAGCCGGCATTCCCAGACATAAGCAGTTTTTCATACCCGCCAGAGTTTTCAACCTTCCAATCCAAATCCAGGCAATAAGAATCCTTTTCAGGAATCAACTTGACAAGGTCACTATGACGCCCATGATAAACAGCCTGCATATTAGGAAGATCAAAATCATCCAGAAAATCACCACCACAAAGAACCCCATCAACTTTTTCAGCTTTGGCAACATCCCTAACATAGCCAAATTTGGAAAAAATATAATCATCTTCCGAATGAGGGTCAGTGAAGTGAAGCAGTTTTATCATACATACAAACCAAGACTTTCCCATTTATAAATCTTTCTCTTTTTAGACACTTGAGAGTGGTGACAAAAATGATACATAACCTTTATAAAGCACTTGCTCGTCGAGAAAAAGTATGCCTGAACTGAACTTCAAAAGTACAGCAGAACTAAAAGTGCCAGAACAAATAATAGAGCAGGTGATAGGCCAGGATGAAGCCTCAAAAATAGTCAGAAAAGCAGCACTCCAAAGAAGACACGTATTACTAATAGGCGAGCCAGGCACTGGAAAATCAATGCTCGGAATGGCACTAGCAGAGCTGTTGCCAAAAGAGAAACTGGCAGACATCCTAGCATTCTTCAACCCGAACGACGAACACCAGCCATTAATAAGAACAGTGACCGCAGGAAAAGGAAGAGAACTGGTAGCAAAAGCAAACGTCCAAAATATGGGATTCTTCAAAATACAAAACATCATACTCATAGCTCTACTGATAGCATCAATGATAATGCCATGGTGGGTAAGAGCACGCTACCAAAGCGACATAATGTTCACCGCATTCTTCCTAGGAGGCATGCTATTTTTGGCAGCATACGTCATGTTCATGAGCCTAGGAAGAAGACCGTTCCTAAGCTCAAAAATTGAAACACCAAAAATAATCGTTGACAATTATGGCAAAAAACAAGCACCATTCTGGGATGCTACAGGAGCACATGCAGGAGCACTTCTAGGGGACGTGCTCCACGACCCATTACAGTCAGGAGGGCTTGGAACACCAGCACATGAAAGAGTAGTGGCTGGATTAATCCACAAGGCACACATGGGAGTGTTGTTTGTAGACGAAATAGCAACACTAGACCCAATGACGCAACAAGAATTATTGACAGCACTCCAGGAAGGCAAGTACGCAATCACAGGACAAAGCGAAAGAAGCGCAGGAGCAATGGTAAGAACAGAACCAGTACCCTGCAATTTCATCCTGGTAGCAGCAGGAAACATGGAAACAGTCCAAAAAATGCACCCTGCACTCAGAAGCAGAATAAGAGGATACGGCTACGAAATATTCATGAACGACACAATACCAGACAATACTGAAAACCGGGAAAAAATAGCAAGGTTTGTAGCGCAGGAAGTAATCAGAGATAAAAAAATACCACACTTCTCAAAAGAAGCAGTTCTTGCAGTTATTGACGAGGCAAGAAGACTGGCAAACAGGAAAGGACACCTCACGCTGAGATTAAGAGAGCTTGGAGGAGTAATAAGAGCAGCAGGAGACATAGCAGTAGAGAAAAAAGCAAAACTAGTCACAAAAGAACACTTTTACGACGCGAAAAAAATAGCAAGACCACTAGAACAACAAATAGCAGACAAATTCATAGAAAGAAAAAGAGAATACGAAATCATAGTCACAGAAGGAAAGCAAGTAGGAAGGGTAAACGGACTGGCAGTAATAGGCGGAGGAGGAACGTTCTCAGGCATCATTCTACCAATAGAAGCAGCAGTCGGACCGTGGGGCAAAGAAAAAGAAATAGTGGCAACAGGAAAACTTGGAATAATAGCAAAAGAAGCAGTCAAAAACGTCACACCAATAGTCAAAAAATACTTCGGAACAGACATCAAAGAGTATGATATATTCGTACAATTCCTGCAAACATATGAAGGAGTGGAAGGAGACAGCGCAAGCATAGCAGTAGCCATTGCAATCATAAGCGCACTGAAAGATGTGCCAGTCAAACAAGACACTGCAATGACCGGAAGCCTTTCTGTACGGGGAGAAGTCCTTCCAGTAGGCGGAGTATCAGCAAAAGTAGAAGCAGCAATAGAAGCAGGCATCAAAAGGATAATAGTGCCAAAATCGAACATGCAAGACATCATAGTAGACAAGGCAAAACTAAACAAAGTAGAAATAATACCCGTAGAACAGCTAGACCAGGTTCTTAAAGAAGCACTTGATTGGAAAGGCAAAGAAGCAGTATTGAAGCAAATCGTCGCCATAAAGTGAAAAACAAGTATTAAATAGCTTCTGCAAAAAAGCCAAAAGTATGGAACACATAAGAGAATGCCCGGACTGCGCAAGCACAAACATTGTGAAAAGCACAGAAAGAGACCAAATAATCTGCAGGGAATGCGGACTGATACAGCCAATAGTGCCTGTATTAAGCGCTCCGAAAGCAGCGAAAAAGAAAATAAAGAAAAAAACAGTCAAGGCAAAAAAGCGAAAGAAGTAATCATTTCCAGGTTACTTCGACTTCGTCGATTCTCTCATACGGGTGAATGTCTGCTTTTTCAGGATTTATAACATCATTTTTCTGCAAAACACCCTGCCAGGCAATCATAGCACCCTGGTCACCGCTAAATTCCAAAGGAACAGCAAAGAATTTGGCATTCCTTTCCTCGCACATGATGTTCAACATCTGGCACAAGCGCTTGTTAGCAGCAACACCGCCGATTAATAACAGTTCTTTCTTGTCAACATGAGCCATAGCGCGCTCAGCAACCTCTGCAAGCATGGCAAAAGAAGTTTCCTGAAGGCTGAAACACAAGTCTTCCTTTGAAACGCCCTGCTTGAAAAACCTTAAAGCTTTTGTAAGCATACCAGCAAAAGAAACATCCATACCCTTCACACCATAAGGAAGCTCAACATACTTACCATGAGCAAGCTGTTCAACCTTAGGACCACCAGGAAAGCCCAAACCAATCTCTCTAGCAAACTTGTCCAGCATGTTGCCAAGACCCAAGTCCAATGTTTCACCAAAAACACGAAAACGACCACCAGCAAAAGCAATAACTTGGGTGTTAGGACCGGAAACATACAAGTAAACCGGATCTTTGGCGCCTGTGATCAAGTCCCCAATTGACAAATGAGCAATACTATGGTTAACACCAACCAATGGAAGGTTGTGTTTCATTGCAAGCTCTTTAGCAAACCTTAACCCAACCATCATAGAAGGCGCCATGCCAGGAGCAGCACTGAAAGAAATTAAGTTGATGTCTTTCATTGACAGATTGGCAGACTTCAAAGCTTTTACGAGAATGTCGTCTTTTACACTCTCGTGATGCTTTGAAAGGTCGCTCGGAATCATGCCACCCTTCTCAGTCGTAAAAGTATCCTTGACGTTCGCTAAAACCTTTCCGTCAAAAGATACAATACCACAGCCAAAGGTGTGAGCTGTGCTTTCTATACCGAGACAGTTCATAATTTAAAAAAAACCTAGTTTCTCTTTAAATAGCTTTGCCAGCAACGAAAATCTTATATACAGATTTTGTTTTAAAAAAAAACATGGTTGCAAGGGATATTGAAATCGTTTGTTCTCGTCTAGACGGCAAACATATCAGCAGCAGAGATATCCAGATTGTTTCTCTAGGAAAACAAGCAAACCCAAACGGCGTTAGTGAACTATTCACAAAAGAATTTGTAAATTCTGACAAGAAAATAGCCCTGATAATCGGTGTTGAAGATTACGCAGAATCAGGCTCTGGAATTTCACGAGACATCATGCCTGTTTTAGGTGAAAAAATACGAATATTAGTACCAAACCTTAACGTCAAATCAGACATAAACATGGTGGAAAAAGCGTTGCTAAACATAGGATACCAGCCAGGTTTAATCCAAACAGGATTAAACCTCACAAAAAAACAAATACTAGAGCTCATACGAAACGTACCCAGAGATGCCTCCCTATTCCTATTTTTAGCAGGCCACGGCCTACAATCAGCAGAAGGAGCAGGCGCGTTTTTGCCAAAAGACGCAATTTTAAAAACCCTTCCAAAACGAGACATAACTGCCTCTGACTTTGATAATACCATTTATGGACCTGAATTAAACGAAACTGCACCTCCAAAAACGTGCCTTATCGCAGACATGTGCCATGCTGAAGCTTTTGTAAGGGATGTCAGCCCGCTAGTAGGCATTTATTCCTCAAAATATGAACAACAATCACAGGAAATCGATGCAGCAATCCATAGAGACATACAAGTGGTTGCAAGAAAACTTGCAAGCGCCACAACAGAAGAAAAAGGAGGCGCATTCACAAATTTCTTCTTCAAAGAAATAGAAAATTCTCCAATCGACACCTGTCTGGAAAAAACAAACAACAGCTTATTCAAATTATTTGGCACAAAACAGGAAGCAGGAATCACCATGGGAAGCCTTGACAACATATCAAAGAAAATCGTGGAAAACAACGAAAAATCAAAAAAAATGCGCATACAATTAATCGAATCCTGCAAAACAGACCTTTCCAGAATCGAGACACTCGCAATCGCAATAAAAAACACACTAAACAATCTATTCCAAGAATGGCCGCAGGATGAACAAACTTTCAACACTTTCTATGCACAACAACAAAAAGCTGTTCAAAATACCATTGTAACTCCATTAAGAAAAACAAAAGAATTAGCAGAAATACTGCGAAGAAACCTGAACTGGCTTAAAGAACTCAGCGCGTATTTTGAAACAGAAGCCGACATCAAAACGCACTTCTACATCCGCACGATGCTTTACAAAAGAAGAGAAATCTCTGAAATGCTGAAAATACAAATAACCACAATAGAATCATTCATAGCATTGATCAGACCTATTGATGAAATGTTCAACACAATATCACAAAACCAAGGAATGATTTTTGCAAAAATACAAGAAGCAAAAACAAAACTTCAATCAGCAGGAGCATCAATCGAACAAATGCTCACAGGATATTCAGTAAACTCGGAAAAACTCCTTGAAAAAATGACTGAATATTTCGAACTGTTCACCACATACAATATGAAAGTTGAAGCACTCTTCTCAAACATAAGAAAGACCTTCCTGGCATACCAAACTTAATCTAGACTGCTCCAATCCGCGAGTTGCGCACATCCATATACTCAAGAATTCTGGAAGGCGCATTAGTATTCGCGTACTTGTCCTTTCCTGCCACTTTGGACAATTCGGTCTCAAGCCATTGCATTCGCGTTTTGCCGCCAACACCCTGAGAATGACGAACAACCATCTCCCACTCATTATCTGAGTAATCCTCACAAGGAAGATTGAAGATGTTTGTGACTGGTTCCAGAGCCGGATGAATGTTTTGAAGAACGCTAACAACAGTAGTGAGTGCCCTTATCTGATGCATAGGAGGAGCAACAACCACAAGATTGCTTCTTTTTTCAGCTATAACTGCCTCCCTGATAATAGCTATCGCCTCAGTGTAAGTATTATACTGACCAAGAGGAAGCTGAATTGAAGAAATCGGGTTAGGGAACATACCTGCAAGTTCTTTGCGTTCAGCTTCGTATCCGTCATACCAGTCACCCATAATGGGAAGGTCGTCAATAAACACAGGCACATCAGGCATGCTCCGCGCTAATTCAGCAGCAGCAAAATACATTCTGCATTTGTTGTCATTTGTCCCACTCATGATATAAATGGCAGCATTATCCTGAGAAAACATTTCACGCACGCATTCGATAATCTTTCTATCCAGAATTAGGCGTTCAGTCAGTTTTAGTAACGCAGGATCTAAATCAGGGTTTTTGGCAATAATTGATTCCACACGCTCAAGAAGCCCGCTCATGCCTGATTCTTGCTCACTTTCATACTCCAAAAGCTTGGAAGAGAAGCTGAAACAAGACCCTCGAACTCTGCGTCAAAAATGTAACAGTACGGCTTTCTTTCAGAAGCAGGAATCTGCGAAATAGCAGAATTAGCAGTCACGTACAAATCCTTCATAACACTGCGCTCCATCTTCTCCTGCAACAAAGAACCCTCTTTCAACAAGATAACGTCGCACAAATTAAGCACGTTCTTGTCAATCATGCCAGTATTCTGGGTAACAAAGATTAATGTTAGGTCCTTGTGCCTGGCAATTGCAAGAAGTTCTCCTAAAGAACGATTCTTCTTAGACATACTTTCACGGCTGCCAAACGAGATAGCACCTTCGTCAACAAGAACAACACCACCATTAGAAACCTTTGAAATTTCATCAATAGTATAAATCCAGGAAGGCAAAACAGACTGTTTCACCCCAAGAACAAAACAAGGCCTGCTATTTTTTGCATGAATGTTCTCCATCAACCTGAAGCCAAGAACACTCTTACCAGAACCACGCCTGCCAGCAACAGCCAAAATCAAGCTCTCATTCAACAAACGACGCTCAAAACTCTCAACACTACCCTTAACAGCAGAAGAAACCTCAAGAGCAGAATACTTAGCAGGAACCTTAGGCTGTTCAGCACGAACCTGAGCTTCCTTATGAGCCGCAACAGCCTTTTTAGTAGCAAACCTTGCCCCTTTAAACAAGCCAACAATCAAGTACCAGAGAGCTTTGAAGATACTGACAATAATCCAAACAACACCCTTGCCGATACCGGCAAAAATGTACTCCAAAACAGACTTTTTCTTAGGCATAAAAGGCAGGATAATAGAAAGGGTTAAAAAAGTTATGCAATCTTCTTACTAATATCTTGCTGAATGACATTAAGCTGCTGAATAAAGACATCAAGCAAAGCAGGGAAATCATTAAGATTGGCAATTGAAGCTTTAAGCTTTGAATTGTTATTATTTGTTTTCGCAGCATCATACGAGTTAGCAAGTTGTCCAGCATAAGATATCAAACTCGACATTTTTGTGCCTTTTTTAATGGTTATCAAATCTATCAATTTTTCTTCCGGAGAACCAGAAGCTGCAGGAATTTTTTTAATCTTCCCTAACTCAGTCGTCATCAGCGTCGCCAAGGCTGTTGTTTTCTGTGAAAAGTTAATCAGGACATCCCTAAATCCCTCAAAAACCGTTGCATCATCCAAGTTTGCTCTTTGAACTGCACGAATTACATCAAACACTTCCTTTGCCTTACTAATAATTCCATTAATATCCGCAAACTCTTCAACTTCTGCCTTCTTCTCAGTCTCTTTAGCCTTTGTCATTTCTGTCAATTTTGTCTGCACTTCAGTAATGGCGACACGATACTTGCCAATACTCTCCACAGATAGAGACAAAAATTTTCTGTATTCTTCAATACGCTGTTCAATCGATCTCAAAATTTCAGCAAGAGTCTCAGGAGTACCTGCCTCGTTTTCAAATAATTGCATTATTACAGCAATCAAGGATTCATACCTGTTAACAACGTTGTAAAACAGATTAATTTCAGCCCAGCTCGCTTTTCCTTTAAGATCAGCTGAAGAAGAAACTAACTCTTTGTTGATTTCCCTAAGCTCAGACAATCTCTGCTTAAGCTGCTGAGAAATCCTATTCAAAGCAGCCTCATCAGAACGCAAGATGGGAGTTTTTGCCTCTGCATCAGCCTTGAACTTAGCATTTTCCGCGACAACAGTCTCCTTAATTCCAAATACTGATTCACGAGCAAGTTCAGCATCATTAATCAATTGAGAATTAGCTGTATTTTGCGCATCCTTCAAAATACCATCAGCATCATTGAGCAGAGTGTTCACATCAGATTCCAGTTTCAACATCTCACTTTTCAGCTTGGCATAATCAGCAGGAAGAATATCAATTGATTTCATAAGTTCATCAAACTCATTGATTCTTAATTGGGTAATCTGAACCTGGGCATTACAATTAACCTTGACTTCTTCTATGTTCTCGACAATCTGGCCGACATCCTCAGGCGGAACAGGAATTTCTTCAACAGTTTCAACAGGTTTTTCAGCAGTGCCAGGAAGGGCAGATTCAGTAAATTGTTTTTTCGGAAGCGACCTCATGACGCTCTCAACCACACCAGCAGGATATTTTTTTGACAGCTCCGATTTTATTTGACCAGGCGAATGCGTCGGCAACAGAAGCAGGGCAGCAGCAAACGCAGCTTCAAGTAAACGCCTCTTATTCAAAGAGTTACTAAACAAATTTTTAAACCGTCGAACAGAATTCAATCCATCACTAAACCTTTGCTTAATGGTAGGGCGTTCTTTACTTGCCTTCTCAGCAGCCTTTCTTGCTTTTTCTGCATCTTCAGTAAACTTATTCGATGTTGTTGTAGATGTGTCCAAATCTCGGAGTGTCGTATCAGAATCCCGAGCAGCATCATGTTTTCCAAGATTACCCTTTGTAACCAACAAATAAACCAGTAAAATAATAACAAACATGAAAATAAGGCTTGAAATGGCATCTCCTCCAGGCTTATAATTCAAAAGAGAGAAAACAATGACGCCGACAAAAAAGGAAGAAAGAATCGCAGTAACAGAAATCTCACCCTCTTTTTCAGTCTTGAAATGACTGCTAAACCCGCTGTAAGCTATGAAACCGGCAAAAAGGCCAAGAAAGGCAGGAAGAAGACCGGAAGAAAACAAGCTCCTCAACGAAAGCTTACCATACGCCATGACTGAAAGCGCAAGCGCAAGACCAACAATAACAGCAATACCACTCTCAAGCTTCTGCTCAGTAGACTTTTTGCCTGTTTCTGAATAAGAAGGCCATCCATTCCCGTGCTTCTTGAGCTTTTTGGCATTTATAAGAGCAGTCCTAATCAGCAAACCAAACAAAATCCAGAATATTAAGAAATCAAAAAAAGCAGGATATTTCAAATACCATTGTAAAGGATCTAGTGGTAAACTTTGAGGCATTTCTTCAACTCTTTTCCTGTAAAACCCTTTCTTTGAACACTATATAAATATTTCGCGCCAGACAGACAAACACATAGTAGCCACTCGTAAGTGGTAAAAATAGAAAGATTTATATATGAGAAATGGCATCAGCAGATAAGAGGTAACAAAAAACATGATAAACTGGTTAAGAGGATTACCAAGAACCACACAAATAACAATAGCATTAGGAGCAGCAGCAGTAGCAGTAGTGGGAGCATCATACCTATTTGGCGAAAATGGCTTTCTAGAAAACTACAGAAAACCAAAATTGAATGTTCAAAACATTGAAGCAAAAGTCAAAGCAGAAGAACAAAAAGAATATGAACTGGTTGAAGGAACTGCATTCCCTGCAAAAGTACAGTATAAAAATAAAACAGCATTGATAATAAACCAAATATTCTCAGAAGCGACCTCAGCATATAGAAGTGAACTGAATAAAAGAGGAATGAAAGAGCTATCTAAAGAACACAAAAATCAAATCATATACTCAATTGAAGACACAGTAGGATTTCCCGACACTGTCGGAGAAATAACAGAGATAGAAGGAAGAAATTTCTACAGTTCAATAATTGAAATAAAGAAAACGAGCGCTACAAGAGAAGACGCATTAGAAAAAATCAGAAATCTAATCCCGTTGGAATTCCCGCCGATTGAACAGGAAAAAACCGCTGAAACCGGCTACGACAACCCAAAAGAATATGGTCCGAAAGAAGGACCCCAGGGAAGACCAAGCACATCTCTTGCAAACAAGGAAACCTGGGAACGCATGTTTCCGCGCAGATAACTACTTTTAAGTAGTAAAATATAGAAAGGTTTAAATATAAGAAATTGGTAAAACCTTTAAAATGACCCACGGAGACGTGCAAACGGAAATGAAACAACCATTAATA